>JAABUR0100010509.1_pt1 | contig 10130 bp, 9 predicted proteins | sample 5560091 | NCBI WGS metagenome assembly JAABUR01 (sample SAMN10711879, study PRJNA513375) | rock metagenome | isolation source: Antarctica rocks | place: Antarctica: Victoria Land, University Valley sud
ATGAACGCCAGAGCTCCTCGAATGAAAATGGGCGGTCGATCATCCCGCCGCTTTCATCACATCAGAAGCCGTCAGAACCACCAGCCACTCCCCTCCATGTCAACACCCTGGAACCCGACAAGAGCCTCCCGCAAATTCGCGTTCTGGTCGGGCGCAATCGGCGCGGGGTCGCTGTCCCTGATCCTGGGTTACGGCCTGGCCGGGCTATGAGCCCTTGCCAGCAGCGCATCACCTTAGGCGGCCAGGGTCGACACGCGCCAACGTGCGCTGTCGTCATGGTTTTTTCGCTTGCAGGCGTCGATGCGCCTGTCCAAGCTCACAGGCATGTTTTGTGTTGACGAGCCAACTGCCGAGGCGATCCGCCGCGTGTTCCACGAAGACGGAGAGCTGTCCGCCGTCGTCGAGTTGCGCCGGCACTTCCCTTTGATCACCGACATCGCGAGGGGACGAGAGTGCGTGCGCGCTATCGCGGGCTGGCGGCCGCCGCCTTCGTCGACCAAACCTGAAAGCGACGTCGTCACTTTAAAACCGCGGCGACGGCCCAAGCCATAAGGCGCCAGGCTGCTGGGGCAGACGCAAGTAGCCTTCCCGTAAGATCCCGCGCGTCTGCCCTAGGAGGTTTCCTCCCCCTTGGTTCTCGGGTGGCTGCGGCCAAGGCTTGGGCTTTATAAGCGCGACTGTCTGCCTCATGCCAACCGAGCACTACACGCGCTGGCGGGAGCCTTTCGGCTCCCGCTTTCTGCTTCACATTCCAAGCGCTGCCATTTGGGCGGCGGCGGCCTGCTGGTCCACGGCCATGCCGGGGCGTGCGCTGCCCTGGTAGGGCTTCCATTCGTTGCCGGTCACCTGGGCGAAGGCGTCCACCGCGCCTTCCGCTGCGGCAAGCAGGGCGAAGGCTTGCAGGGCCATCTGCCCGGCGAACTCGCAGGAGCGCTCGGCGCGGTTGGCGGTGCCGTCCACGCCCATGCGGTCTTCGTCCCGGTCCTCGTTGGACAGCTTGCTGTTGAGGTGGCGGGCAATCTGCGCCTTGGCCTGGTAGAACGTCCCGGCGCCGTGGGCGGAGCGGACGAAGGCATCCACGATCCGTTGCAGGTGCATCTCGATCGCCTTCTCCGACAGGTTGTCGGTAAGCGCCTTGGCGGAGCGGGCAATCTGTTCCTCGGTCGCTTCGCGGATGGCGTGATAGTCCACCTCGATTAGGCCGAATGCACGGGTAATGTTCGCGACCTGTGTGGCATCGGGGCACTCGCGGGCGGCGGTGTTAAAGGTGATGACGATGCGCTGCGCCTGGGTGGCGACCTGGCGGGCGGGGGCTTGCTTGGCGGCGGGCTTGCCCTTGCTGGCGCGCGGGGCCTTGTCGGACGCGGTGGCAGCGGCGATGGTGCTGGAAGCCTGGTCCATGATGATTGATCCATCCTCTGTTCTGGGTCAGCCCCCGCCTTGTGTTATCAGCACTCGGCCGGGGGCGTCTCGCTGCGGTCGGCAGTAACCGCGCATTCGTTATCCCATATCCGGCTATAGTAATCAATAGTAAAGAAGGAAATGCTGCAGTTATTATGCTGTTCACTGTTTATGTTCCTAAGCCTTCAATTGGCGTTTCTTAACTCTCCGCTTTCTTACGTTAAGCAACGCCAGAATAAGCCACATTATCGCGGGGCGGCTTTCCCTTGCTTGCGTCAAGGATCGTCATCCCGAAGGGACGGAAACCCGTTCTTTTCGGGGTTCCGGTCCGCCTGCTTGGGCGGACTAGAGCCTGGTCCCGAAGGGAGACGCCCACGCTTCCTTCCTTTACGGCCGATGTCGCCCTCGGCCAATTTACTGTTTTATATCAATATACTAAGCCTTGCATGGTTAGCTTGTCCGGCTGTATGCTTCATCCAGCCAGCAAGGAGCGGTATCCGTGAACGTCGAGATGTTGCCAGGGTTGGACAATGTGGTGCGCTTCCCGATCGAGCATCGGGTCGCGCCGTCGATGGAGGTGATCTACGAGATCGAGCCGGATTGCCGCGAGGTATTTCAGGTCGCAGAGTCGTTCAAGCTGGAGTTGCCGGATCCCGATCTGGCGAACCAGGTGGACGCCGAGACGGCGATTTACATTGCGGAGCAAATCCTGCCGCTTACCCCTTCGGAGCAGAGGGCCGCGCTGGATGAACTGCTCGATCCCGTGGTGAAGCGGGCGGTGCATGCATGCCGGTTCATGGACCGGGTGAGCAAGCAATCGGTGCAGGCAGAGCTGGCGCTGCTGCAAGCGCAGACGGACGGCGGGTGCTACCATCTCCCCTCGCTGGAGGAGAAGGCGAATGCCTTGAGCAATCAGGCAGCTGAGCTGCTGATCCTGGCGTATGCACGCTGCGGCGAGGCGCACGGTGCTTACCGAGCGATCAGCATGGCGCAGCGCGGCGAGACGTGGACGCCCTACAGTGCGAAGGAAACGACGGAGTGGCTGATCGAGGCGGGCCGGGCTGACCAGGCGCATAGGGCCGCGCTCCCGGCCTGATAGTGTATGGCCGCATGCAGGACCGACGCGGCCGTTCCCCGATGTCTCCTTCACCATTGCGATTCTCCGTTTGAGTCTCCTTCGGACCAAGTTCTTGATTTGTTCTAAAAGCTAGATCATCATGCGGGTGTTTTGCCAGAGCGCCAATGCACCCGCCGCCGTTTCATTCCGATCACTGGCTGTCCGACTGGCCCGATTGCTGCCTGGAGGGGCGCTGCCGGTGCTCGGAGCGGGTCGTGGTCCTTCCCGTGCCGCTGCTGGTTGAGCAGCGGGGTGATCGCTCGTTCCTGGACGTGCTGGCAGGACTGCGCTGTTCGGCGTGCCAGGGCAAGGCTGCTCCGGTTTACCTGATTGCCGGGCATCACCGCACGTTCCATCACGGGCCACAACCGGACTAGTCGTTGGAACTCGTGCCGCCGCCAAAGCTCACGACATGACCAAAGAGGTCGAACGCCAGGCAGGGACCTGAGGATGCCGCGTAGCGACACGTTCAGCGTTCCGGGCCGCGGCTGAACCTGAAGGTGCTGCACTCAGGCGTTAGCCGTCGTCATCAGCGGCAGGGCTTGAGAGATCGAGCCCCTCGTAGAGTTCGGCGAGGGGAATCTCGATGCCGACACCCGGCAGAAGCAGCGTGTCGGCCGGTCCCAGCAGGCTGCTAATCCAGTTCTCGCCGGACCGCTCCAACACCGTCACGGCGACCTCATCCTGCTCCAGCATAACGTAGTGGGTGACGGAAGCGATGGTCCGGTACTCGCGGTTCTTCTCCACCCGGTCCACCCGGGCGGTGCCTTTGCTGAGCACCTCGAAGATCACGACGGGATCGCTGGTGACCGTGGCGCCCGGCACGAGCGGGCTGCAAGTGATGTAGCCGTCCGGGTAGCGCACCCGCCCCGTCACCTCGACCTTGAGGTTGCTGCCGCAGGGGCGGCACGGCTTGCCACGCAGCCGGACCACCAGGGACGCCGCGAGGTTCAGGCTGATGCGGTCGTGCTCGGCCGTGCCGCCGGCCATGGCGACGGGACCGATGCCGTCGAACTCGTAGCGCAGTTCCTGCTGCTCCTCCCACGCGAGGAACTCGTCCAGGGTCATCGGCTGGCGCAGGGCGACGGTCATGGCGGATGATCTAGCACTGGACGTCATGGTTTTCTTCCCCGAAATGGGTCGGGAGGCGAGCAAATGGGATGAAGGGACGCCGCCCGGCATTGCGCCGGGCAGCGTTTCGTCAGGCGGCGTTGTGGTGCCCGGATGCGCCGGCATCGGTGGGCGACACCTCGTTCTCGCCCGGCTCGTCATCCTCAAAGGCGATGCGGTCGGTGCCCTTGCCGTTCACGGCGTCATCGTTTCCTGCGTCGTTCTTGTCTTTTCCGGACACGACATCCTCCGGTTCCTCGCCTCCATTTGCAACCAAGCTGGCCGGATGGCGACGCGCCTCCAGCTCTTTCGCCGTGGGCGGGAACAGGGCCGCCGGGTGGACGAAGCTGCCGGTGCCGACCTGGGTAATCAGCGCGGCCCGTGTCTCCTTGCCCGTGTTACGCGGCGCGACACCGTTGGCCGACGCCGTGCGCTGCATCGCCTGCTTGGATAGGCAGGACAGGAACTCAGGAGTTGCCATATTCGGCAAGTAGAGGTCAGCGCCGATTGCCGCGCCGGCGTGCCGCGCACTCATGCCACTCTGGCTCATGTTGACGCGGCAGGACAGCACCTCGACCAGCATCTCGCGTGCGGCGGTGCGCAGCACGGCCAGGTCCTGCGTCAGCACCCCGCCCTCGGTCAGCGTTTCAGCGATGCGCTCGCGCCAGCCATAGCCCTTGCTGGCAGCGCCCGAGTGGACCTGCACGTTGCGTCCGCCAAGCCCCAGCACCAGCAAGCCCATCAGCACGTCGTCGCCGATCGGCGCCTCGCGCAACGCCTGATGCAGCGCGTCGGTGCGCAGGTCGCCGATCATCGCCATGCCCTTGGCGGTGATGTCCGGCCGGGCCTTCGGTGCCGGCTTCTCGGTCCCGACCGAGCCAGTGCTGGCGTTCTGCCGCGGCTCCGGAAGACAATAAGCCACCTGGTCCACCTCGCCGGTGCGTGCGTTGACGTAGCAAGCGATGTGGTCGCCCTTGCGTGGCTTGCCGTAGGTCCGCATTGCTTTGGCCGGCAGCTTCGGGTCGCCGTAGTGATCCAGCTCGGCAAGTTCGCCATGCTCCGGCAGGTTGGCCACGAGCCATTCGTTCTGCGCGGCCAGGAACTCCTCGACATGGGTCGTGGCGCGCGCGTCCTGGTCGCTCGGGCTGAACAGGTCGTCGGTCCATACGATGCCGTAGGCTTTCGCCATCGCGTCATCGAACCGGGCGCTCGTCGCGGGTAGCGTGCGCTTAGCCAGAGCCCGGGCGATCTCGTGCCAGACGGCGGCTTGGCCCTTCTTCGGTTTGTGCTTTTTCCAGACCGACGCCTGCTCGCCGGGCGAGGCAGCGGCGATGGTGCGGAGCTGCTGTTCCGCCGGCATGTCGCCGATCGCCATCTGGTTCAGCATCGCCGGCAGGATCTGCGCCAGCAGCCGCAGCTTGCGCAGGGTGCGGACTGGCAGCGCGAGCACGGTCGCGATGGCCTCCTCGGTCCAGTCAGCGGACACCAAAGCCTCAATTGCCTGCCACTGCGAAACAACGTCGAGCTGAGCCCGGACGACGTTCTCGGACAGCGCACGCACGGCGTCTCCCCCGTCGTCGCTGCCGCGCACCAGCACCAGGATCTCCGGGAACTCCGCCGCGATCGCAGCCGCCACCCGGCGATGCCCGGCGACGATCTCCAGCTTGGCGCCTTTCTCCCGCACGACGGGCGGCTGCAGGATGCCGACCGCCTTGATGTTGGCCACCATCTGCGCGTCCGGGTGTTCACCGGCACCAGTGCGGCGGGGATTGTCCGGGTTGATCTTCAGGCTGCGGGGATCGACGGTCCTCAATTCCATGGCGGTGCGCTTTCCGGTTCGGGGTTCTGCCGTCTTCTTCTCTGACGACCCCTCCCCCGCCGCAGCGCGGTCCTGCCGACACCATTGCCGGCGAGCGCCCGTGCCCTGCGCAGCACGCGGCCCGCTCGGGGGCTGCGTGAGGCGCGGGGCCGGGGTGGCGCAGGCGGCGATGGAGCGAAGCGGTGTCGGCAGGAGCGACGATGCGAGCGCCTTCCCCTCCCACATCCTGTCCACGTTTTCCGCGCTGTTTCCTTAGCCGTCCATTCCGTCTTGTGCTCTGAACCGAACGGAAGACTCACAACGAGGCTGAGCCATGCGAGTCTGTGCGGCATTCAGATCGTCGGCATCTGGCCGATAGCTGCCAGGCAGCTCTGGAATGGGCGGGAGCGAAAAGCGGACATTTGTTGCCGCTCGCCTGTGGGCAGCTTCCGGCGCAACCAGTCAGGGACCGGTCATCTAACAACCTTGGCATCTTGGCAGGTCGACCTGCAACTCTACTGAAATACCTGTAATCGCGACAACGAGGACGAAAAGTCTTGAAGCGCGCATTGTCAGAGTTTGAGGGGCTTTCAAGCGGCTTTTCCAGACAGGTCAAGCATAGCGCTCTCGAGCCGACACGATTTAGCTGACGAGCTCTATGGCAACCCAGCAGCAGTTGTGCTTCAGCTTTGAACGCCCTTGTTATTTAGACGATCGGTCGCAGGTCAAAATGACAGATCTACTTACCCACTAATGAAAACGCGTGAGGCTGCCCCCGTTCATCACTCGGCCCGGCAATGGATGCCCCACGATCGACTCGGCAAGCTTCGCACACTCGATCAGCCGATCGAGATCGAGCCCCGTCGAAATACCCATCTCTTCGGCCATGAACACGAGATCCTCGGTGCAGATGTTACCCGCTGCCGCCTTGTGTCCGGCAAACGGGCACCCGCCCAACCCCGCGCATGAACTCTCGAATGCCGCAACACCCATCTCCAGCCCCGCCATCGCGTTCGCGATCCCCGTCCCGCGCGTGTCGTGCAAATGCAGTGTAATCGGCAGGTCAGGCCACCGGCCGCGCACCGCACCCACGACCCGCTTAATCGCGAGCGGCGTGCCCCAACCGACCGTATCGGCCAGCCGCATCCGCTCGAGCCGCACCCCCGCTGCCGCCGCGACCTCCAGCAACGCTGCCACGCACTCGACCACTCGCGCCGGCGCAATCGCCCCTTCGTAGTTGCAGCCAAAGGCGGTCATGACGATCGCACTGTCGATGACCAGCCCGTGCTCGACGCAATAGGCCAGCACCCGGCGCTGCTCCTCCAGCGTCTGTTCGCCGCTCTTGCGTGTATTACGCACCGAGAACGTCTCCGATGTGGCCATCTGCAGCGATCCCGCCATGTCGAGCCCGGACGCGACCGCCCGTTTCAAGCCCTGAATGTTGAGCCATAACCCCGTATAACGGACCCCGTCCTTGCGCCGGATCGCAGCGGAAACCGCCTCGGCGTCCGCCATCTGCGGCACCTGCACTGGGTTGACGAACGAGGTGCACTGGATTTCAGGTAGACCGGTCTCGGCCAGCGCTTCGATGAGCCGCACCTTGTCGGCGACCGCGATCGGCGTCGTTTCGATCTGGAAGCCCTCGCGCGGCCCCTCCTCATGAATCCTGATGCGGGTCGGCAGGTCGGTCATCAACGGTCCCCTCGGTGTTCCGCATGATTGACGCCGCCCGGCGTCTCGTCAAAAGTGCCAGCAACGAGGGAGGAACGATGGCCGCCACTGGGGCAATCCTGGCCGGGATTCGCGTGCTCGAGTTGGGCCAGGTGCTCGCCGGGCCGTTCGCCGGCGCTATCTTCGCCGACCTCGGCGCCGAGGTGCTTAAGGTCGAACGCACTGATGGCGGCGATGACGGGCGTCGCATGGGCGTTCCGTTCCACAATGGCGATTCCATCAATTTCCAGGTGTTCAATCGCGGCAAATCTTCCATTGCGCTCGACCTCAAATCCGAAGCCGGCTTGGTCGACCTACACCGATTGGCCGCTACGGCCGACATTCTAATCCACAATCTCCGACCCGGCGCAGCCGACGCTTTGGGGATCGGCGCCGACGCCATGTGCGCCCGCCACGAACGCCTCATCTATTGCGAGATGTCCGCCTTCGGCCATCGTGGCCCGGAACGACTACGGCCGGGCTACGAGCCGTTGCTGCAGGCCTATAGCGGGCTCTCCTCTACCAATGGTGGTCCGGACGACCCACCGATGCGCATGGGCGCCTCACTGTGCGACCAGGGCACCGGCATGTGGGCCGTTATCGGCGCACTTGCCCTGCTGCAGCGGCGACAGCACACCGGCCGCGGCGGCGTCATCAACGTCTCCCTGCTCGAGACCGCCTTAAGCTGGACCGGCGCCAAAATCGACGCACTCACCAACCAAGGCCAGAAACCCAATCGCCACCGCTCCGGCCACCCCGACTTCGTGCCGTACGAAGCGTTCGACGCTGCCGACGGTCCCTTCCTGATTTGCGTTGGCAACGACCGGCTGTTCGCCAAGCTCTGCGCCGTGTTGGGCCAGCCTGGCTGGACGACCGATCCGCGCTGGGTCGACAACCGCGCTCGGCTTGAGCACCGGCAATCCCTCGTCGATGCCATGCATGCCGTGCTCGCGACCCGCACTCGCGCCATATGGCTCGAAGTGCTCGAGGGCGCCGGCGTGCCTTGCGCACCGATCAATAGCCTCGAACAGGCGTTGTCCGAGCCGCAGGTCGAGGCCCTCGGTTTGATCCAGCGCGTGCCGGGCGAAGACTTCACCTTGACCGGCCTGCCCATCTCGTTCGATGGCGTCCGCCCCACCATCGCAGGTCCGGCCCCGCGCCTCGGCGGCGGCAACGCCGCCGCCCTCGGCCATCCCAGCGAAGGCAACGCCGTCGCCCTCGGCGATCCCGGTGACTGACCCGGCCACTGCCCTCGTCACCGGCGCCAGCAGCGGCATCGGCGCCGCGATCGCTCGCCGGCTCGCCCAGGCCGGTCACAAAACCATCTTCTGCGGTCGGGACGTCGCACGCCTGGCGGCGGCGGCGGGCCTCGGCCCGCTGGTTCATCCGCTCCGGCTCGACATGACCGACGCCGCCGCGATCGCCGCCCTCCCCGGCAGCCTCCCCCCGGAATTTCGCCAAGTCGGCATCCTCATAAACGCCGCCGGCCACGACGTAGGCGGCCGCCGCCCCTTCCAGGACGGCGCCGTCGAGGACTGGGCGACCATTATTGACACTAATCTGACCGGCGTGCTTCGTCTGACCCACACGTTGCTGAAAGGCATGCTCGCCCGCGGCGGTGGCGACGTCGTCGTCGTCGGCTCGCTCGCCACCATCCGGCCCGCCGGCCGGCTCGCCGCATATGCGGCCAGCAAGGCCGGGCTGCATGCCTTCAGCGACGCTCTCCGCGCCGACGTCTCCGCGCGCGGGATCCGCGTCATGGAGGTCCTGCCCGGGCTCACGCGCACCGGCTTCGCCGAGGCCCGCCTGCACGGCGACACGGCGGCCGCCAATCGCTTTTACGACAAGATCGATACGGCGCTGACCGCCGACGACGTCGCCGGTGCGGTGTTGGCGGCCCTCGCCCAACCTCGGCACGTTGTCACCGCGCAACTCGTCCTGACCCCGCCGAGCCAATTCTGACCAGGAAGCCATCGATGACCGGAACTAGATTTCTGGCCGCACTCGGCCTAAGTGTCGCGCTGATCCAACCGGCCTACGCCGAAAACGAGCCGCTTCGCCTCGGCGTGCTCACCGATATGAGCTCCGACAGCACCGGCAGCGGCTCCGTGCTCGCGGCCCGCATGGCGGTCGAGGATTTCGGTATCAGCGTGCTTGGCCGCCGCGTCGAGGTCATCTACGCCGACCACCAGGGCAAGCCGGATATCGGTGTGGGCATCGCCCGCCGCTGGATCGACGAGCAGAACGTCCGCGCGATCGTCGACGTCCCGGTCTCCTCGATCGGTTTTGCCATCCAGTCCCTCACCAAGGAGCGCGACCGGATCTTCCTCAACTCCTCCTCTGGCTCGTCCGACCTCACCGGCAAGGCCTGCTCGCCGAACGCCGTCGCTTGGACCTACGATACTTATGCGATGTCCAACGTGACCGCGGACGCGCTCATCGCCGAGGGCAACAAGAGCTGGTATTTCATCGCCGCTGATTATGCGTTCGGCAAGGCGCTCGAGCAGGATGGAACGGCCGCGGTAAAGAGGAACGGAGGCACCGTTGTCGGCTCGACCTTTAACCCGTTCGGTACGAGTGACTTTTCAGCCTTCCTGCTCCAGGCCCAAGCCTCGCAGGCACAGGTCATCGCCCTCGCTCAAGCCGTCGGTGACACCGCGACCGCGGTCAAGCAGGCTGCAGAATTCGGCATCGCGGCGGGAGGCCAAAAGATCGTCGGCTTGCTTGTCGATGTGGTCGACCTCCACAGCATCGGCCTGCCCACAGCACAAAGCATGGTCCTGACGATCGGATTTTACTGGGACCACGACGACGCTACCCGAGCTTGGAGCAAGCGCTTCCTTGCCCGCCAGGGCCGCATGCCAACCCAGTTCCAGGCCGGGGTATATTCAGCTCGACTTTCCGCATTTTACGTAGCATGGCAGAGGGTGTCCGTAAGTCTTTGCAGGAGGGTGGCAGGGATTTGTACGGTCTCTGTGCTGGACCGGGACCTGG
>JAABUR0100010513.1_pt1 | contig 10127 bp, 14 predicted proteins | sample 5560091 | NCBI WGS metagenome assembly JAABUR01 (sample SAMN10711879, study PRJNA513375) | rock metagenome | isolation source: Antarctica rocks | place: Antarctica: Victoria Land, University Valley sud
CTTGCCCCGCACCATGTACTGCTCGTGTGTCCTGTGGACCTGTTGACACCTGCAGCTTATGGTCGTGTCACCCCTGTTACTGCATTCATCCCTGTTTCTGCAGTCGTCCCTGAAGTTTTGCCCACTCAAGCCTGCCCACAGTGGCAAACTTTGCCAAGGCCACAACTTTGTACTTTGCAAATGCCAAGAGCTCGGGCAATCCCCAAGCTAGCACCTGCTGTGTCATCGGTACCAGTGCTGGCCTGGCGAACTCAAGCAACACCTGCATGTTGCAGGGACGCCGCGCGGGATTTTGTTGACCTCTGTCGCGTGCGCTCAGGGAGTACATGCGTGGCGGGACGCCGCGCGCCGCGGACGGCAGCGAGGGCCAGGAGCCGAGCCAGGAGCCGAGCGTCAGGGACGTCGCGCTGTTGCTGGCGCGCTTCGCCTGCAACAACCACACCATCTGCGACGACGAGCTGGCGCCAATAGGCGCGCCCCACGCGCCCCCTCCCGCAGTGCTGCGAATGCGCGCGGCAGGGTCCCTGTGCCGCCACCGCCAGCGCTCTCCTGAACGCGCCGCTGACACCGAAACGCCGCTGCGAGCCTGTTCGCTTCACTGCAGGAGTGTCTCATTGGAGATCACAGGCACAGCCTTAGGATTTCCTACCCTGATCCTATGCGGAGGCTGGAGGCCGGCCGGCGCGCGCAGGCATCGGCCTGTACCCGCTGGGCGCGCTGCTGAACCACGGCTGCCGGCCCACGGCCGCGCAGACGTTCGTCGGGCGCGCGATCCGCTTCCGCGCGCTGCGCGACCTGCCCGCCGGCACGCAGGCGCGCCCAACCCTAAGCCTAACTCTTGTCCTCTGCGGAGAAGCAGCTCAGCGACCTGTGCGCCGCAGTGGCGGCGTGAGCCATGCTTTGCAGCCCTGCCCTGTCCCGGCGCCTTGTGTCACACCTCGCCCTGCACGTGTGTGCACCCCAGCTCAGCACCCATGCCACGTAAGGATCGTTGCTGTTGTCTGTGCAGATTGCTGTTGTCTGTGCATATGGCAAAGTTGTCGGCACTGACACTCTGCGCATGCTGTTGATGGGTGCCTGCCTGCTCTTGGCAGCTGCGCAGCATGCTGTCCAGCTGTGCCCAGCACCCCTTGATGGCCTCACTCACACAACACCTCGCCACCCTGCACCTTGAGCAGGGCAAAGCGCGGCCTCTGACGGCACCAATCTGAAGGCACCAATCTGAGAGGATATGAGAGCCTGTGCTTCACCTGGTTGGGGTAGGATATGGCACAGTGGCCAGCCTCGGCGGTGCACATGCACAGCCAACGCCCGGCGCGGCCGCGCGCGCAGGCCACCATCGCGTACGTCGAGCTCGCGAGCCCGCGCCCGGAGCGCCGCGCGCGGCTGCTCGAGAGCTACCACTTTGACATCAACGCGCAGGCGCGCCGCCTCCGCCCGCGTGCATGCAAGTGCTGCGCTCCGACACGGGCTGCGCCGGCTGTGCCTGCGGCCGCGCCCCCACCCGGAGCGGCTGCCGCCGGCCTTGCCACGCTCCTGGATCTGATGATGATCTTGCAGCCTGCACCAGGCGAGCGGGGCTGCCCAGGCCTCCAGGCTGCACTTGTGCTCTTCAAGCCTTGCAAGCGTTGGCGCCTCGCATGCTACCGCCCTGCTTACACACACTCCTGCGCCAGGCGGACGGAGCGGCGCCGGCGCCCGAGCCGGCGCCTGTGTGGCAGCGGCACCTGACGGAGCACAACGCCGACTGCCGCGTGTACGCGGCCGAGCCGGAGCGCCTGGACGACTTGGACAGGCGGCTGTATGGCGTCAAGTTCCCGCTCAGTGCGCACGGGGCCTGGCGGGCTTGCTTTTGGGGGTGGTGGTGAGTGGTGGGGCTTGTCACGCATGCGCACGTGAGCATCTTGGCTGTGATGGCTGTCTTTGAGCGCGTTGCCAGCGCCCCAGTGCTGAGTACCTCAAAAGCCCTCTCTGAGCTGAAAAGGTTACGCACAAAGCTCTGCGGCCTCGGCCCCATGACGCCCGGAAATGCTGATGTGGATAGTCTCGACCTTGGACACTGCGAGTTGGGACCCCGAGCGCGCGTGCGCGCGCAGCGGACGCACTGGAGGGGAGCGGCTTGATGACGCGCCTCGTGCCGACGCCAACAAATCCAGAGACGGCGGCAGGGGCGACCGTTCTTGTGCAGTGCTGGGGCCCCGTCTTTCTGAAAGGTGGGTGCGGCCGCCGCTGGTTGGTGCTGTTTGCACCCATGCAGGTACTGCCTCGGATAAGTGCAAGCCTTGGCGTGCCTGCACTGCACTGCACTCAAGCGTCCGAGCGCTGCCCGCAGGCGCAACGGCGAGGATGGAGCGCGTCAGGCAGGCGGCGCAGCTGTTTGCTGACCTGGCGCGCGCCGCTGCGGCGCTGGAGCTGGCCGGCGGCGTGTTCGGCCAGACGCAGGGCACCATGACGCGCGCCATGGAGATATTATCTATGGGGGTGGCTGCCCCGCCGACAGAAGATGTATGCTCAAGTTGACCAGTCGCGCGACTGGCGCGGGCTGGGAATCTGCGGGGCTGCGTGGCCTGCTCGTGCTGCGTCTGCGGCAGTGCTGAAGCAGATGGGGCAGCAACGCAAACTGGGCAACGCCGCGGATCGCCAGCGGCTGCACCCGATGCCTTCTGACGAGTGATGCTGCGCCTGTGCCTCGGCGCAGACGATTCGCCCAGGCCGCGCGCATGGACGCCCGGCCTTGCTGCTGGGCGGCCTGCGGCTAGCGCGTCGGGGTGCACTGGCGGGCCTGAGGTCGGGCCTTGCGCAGGTCTGCTTACGCGCGCACCCACCCGCGACGCCTGCCGCGCAGGAGAAGCCCGGCAGCGTGATGCCCGGCCGCGAGCACATCCTTGTGCAGCGCATCAACAGCGCGGCCCTGGACTCGTTCATCGCGATGCAGGAGTGGGAAGACGTGTACAGCGGCCTCATGGGGCTGCTGCAGCTCTATAGAGCTGCATACCCCCTGGTGAGGCGGAGCCCCCCGGTGATGGAAAGGGGATGCGCATTGTGTCACCGTTGGCGCTGCTGTGAAGCAGGCACTCATCAGAATGTAGCGCTCAAATCACTGCCATGCAAGCTTCGGGCCAAGTGGCTCGAGGTAGGACACAGGCCTGTGCCTGCTGCTTTCCATCCCTTGGTCCCTGAGCTGCCCTTGTCTGGCGGGGACTGCAGACGTAACCGCTTATCCTTGTGTTGAGGGCTCATATAACCATTGATCCAAGCCTTGCACCGACTGGATCTGTGTAGAGATGTAGGGTCGCTCCGCCTGTGCTAGAGCAGCAGATGCACCTGCAATCGAACCTGCCCAACCTCCTGAGATCCAAGGATATGCCATGGGTAGGCCCCTTATGTACAGGGGCTCCAAATTACGACCCCCATATCTATATATAGGGTATACACAAGGTGGTACATATAGGGTATACCCACCCTAACCTGCCCTACACCTACCTCTGTAAGCGCGCGCCAGGGCGCGCCGAACCTGGGCCTGCACTACGCGAAGATGGCCAAGGTAGCGCAGCACGTCCCAGGCCGCAGCGAGGACAAAGAGAACAGCGCGAAGAATGCGCACATGGTGCGGGCCTGCCTGCTGATCCGCGCGGCGGCCAGCACCGAAGTGAGAGCGGCCTGCGATGGCTTCCTGCGCATGCGCAGCAGGCTGGGGTGCTGCGGAGGTGCATGGCCCTCCAGCAATTTCATGCTGCTCAAAGCACTAACCACTCCGGTCGGGCAGACAATATCCTGCGGCCGCACTCTCTACATGCCCCCCACAAAGGCCCGAGGTACTTGTATGTGCAGCAACAGGGGGCAGGCGTAAGCGCTGGGTGGTGCGCGCCGCGCAGATCCTGGAGCGGCTCTACCCGGGCCGGCCCGTCCTGGATGACATGAAGCGGCTTCTGCTGGAGCACCAGATGAGGCGCGCCAGGTGCTGAGCGCCGCAAATGGCGAGTCTGAGAGAGGCTGGGAGTGTGGCTCGCAGCATCTGTTGTTTTGGGTGTGGAGTGGTGCGCCTTGCTGTTGAAACTGGCAGATTATATCATGCACACTGCTTTCAGCCAAAGCTTTAGTGTGTTGTGTGGTGTTCGTCTGCTGCGCTAGGTCCGATATGTGTTGCTCCGACATAAGCTCCTTTGCATTGGTGCAAACGCCTTTGCGCAAAAACACATGCAGGTTAGGGACATGGGCTATCCGTGACTGATCATGATACTTAACAGTGCGTGAACAGCACAGCGGCAGGTCCATCAAGTTGCAGGCAGGTTTTTTACATGTGGTATGGGCACATGCAAGCGTCAGGGAAGGCCGCCAGCTGTCTGCAAGACAGACATGGCACCTTGTAACCAAGGTCATATCAGAGCCCAAAAGCCAGGAAGTCAGGAATCTGCAAGTATGTGCTTGCTACAAAGCACATGAATGTCTTGCATGCGGGCATGTGGCATGCTCATGCATGCAAGAGCATACACCTCACACAGGGATGCTTCACAGCACAACAACAGCACTGCGTGGATGTGCCCCTGTATGTTTTGCTCACATCAGCAGCTCAGTGTTGCTGCTCGCAGGCAAAAACAGGCGCTCTCGTCAGTCATTTTGACCACTGCTCCGCGCGGCCCAATGTGCTCCACACCCCTGTGCCCTGACCTTGACAGCTGCCGGTGTAATGCCAGGAGAGCCGCGACACTCGACCCCCGACACAGCTGCGCAGAGTTGAACAGCACTTGGTGCAGGCGCGCATGGTGGCGCCCACCAAAGTCGTGCGAAAGTTTTACTTGGCAGTTGGTGAACCTGATGGCATACATGCAGGGAAAGGCTGATAGGTCGCCGAGGGCGACAGCATCCAGAACGCGCATTGAGTCATGGTCATTATAGTGTGAGCCCTCCGGGAAGCCTAGCGTCAGGTACCCCAGATTTGACAGCGCAGTCATCCCCGCAGGCAGCGCAGTGAAGGAGTTTTGATCGAGATGCAGGCATGCCAACTGTCGAAGCGCCAGGGCTTGCTCCGGGAATGTCTGCAGCCCCCCGGTCGCCTGCAGAACTGTCAGCGACTCGGGCAGCACAGCGGGCAGCAGTGGCGTCCACGTCAGTGCCTGCATGCCATCAAGAAGCAGGTAGAAACTGCGCAGGAGGCGCAAAGGTGTCAAGTCCCTTGGCACCAGCACGCGGGGAGTTATGATGAGTTCTGTGAGGCCTTGGAGGCCCTGCAGAGCGGGAAGCCGCACATGGTTCCTTGAGCCATCTAGCTCCAGCTTCAACCTCTGCAGCCCCGGCATCCCGAGCCCCTCCTCAAACACCAGGCCACTCTCGGACATGATGTCCAGCTCGGTCAAGCGCGACAAGCCAGCTGGCACGAAGCATGTGAGCGGGAAGCGCGGCCCCAGCACCACACTCGTGAGATGCGGCAGGCCGCGCAGCGCCGCTAGGTCCATGACCCTGACCACATTTTCTCTATTCTGACGGGCGCCACGCACGCATCCCGGTGAACATGCGAGCTCCAGGATTTGCAGTGACTGTGGCAGGGCCGCCAGGTCCAGTGCGCAGAGGCTATGCTCTTCTAAAAAGCATATTGCAAGGTGCGTCAGCGACTGGCACCGGTGGATAGCGCGTGAGAACGCCAGCACGCTGCCTTTTTGCACAGCGGCCACTTGGGTACACTCCCGCAGTCCAAAACACACGACGATGGCGCGCAGGGAGGCGTGCGCGGTTTCTATCACCACCACCAGCGCGTTCACCCACGTCTGTGAGATATACAGGTTGTCCATCGATGTGAATTCGAGCACTCTTAGTGCGCGGCAGCGTGGGACCAGCCACCTTTCCAGCTTGGCCAGGCGCGTCCTGAAGTTCATGCCTCTGCCTTTGCCTGTGGAGCGCGCACGCTGGTCAGAGGTTGAACGCATCAGGAACGCACAGACGAGGACATGGATCCAAAACAGGTTGCAGACCTGCAGGGCGCCAGAAGGCCTCTGCAAAACCGTCATCCAAGTGCTCCCAGACCTCAGTTGGCTGCAGCAAGACGTCGCGGAACCGCCTGCGCCTCTGGACACTGTCAGTTGCTGGTCTGAGGTGAGTACAAATACAGGCTCACACGCCAGTACTACCTGCAGCACTCAGATACCTGCATACGCACGGCAGGCTGGTCAGCGTCTGCTTTTGTGGCACGTAGCTCAGGACGTCTGCGAGCAGCTCGTCCGACAAGCTGTCCAGGCTCGCCATGCGACTAGGTGGCCGTTCGACAGGCTGAACTGGCGCAGCGCGAGGTCTGCACTATGCGCTCAGGCACTCTCTGCACCGAGTGCACAGTGCGCAAGCACCGGGACCCTGGAATGCTGGCTGGGACTGGATGATAGCCGTACCAGCCCAGCCAGACTGGAGCCAGGACGCAGCTTGAGCTTTGAATGTACAGGGCTAATGTTACCCTGGTTCTGGGTGGGCCTACCAAGTACAGTGCTGGTTTGCGCCCTAGACCGCAGCAAGCAGCTATGTGACCTGTTAATGTGCCAACATATTTTCCTGCATGCTCCAGATGCTGCGCCGCAGCAGTGCAGGCCGCCAGAGGCAACCTGTATATGCATGCGCTCTCAGTGCAAACCTATCATGCGGCTTGACGAAAGGCAGCTTGAGTGCTTGAGAAGATGGGTTGAGCATTCACTGGGTCGATGACACATTTGCGCAATTTGACACAGCAGCGGCGACCCATAGCATTGTGTCCTTTGCACCACAGCGTGCCAAAAGGAAAAGTGGACAGGCTGCATGAGCCAAATTCCTCTGGCAGGCGATTGTCTCCCGCAATGACATGCAGCATGCAGTGGATGCCAGACACTGCAGGGCAGGTAATGCAGCCTCGTTTAAAGCTTCACAGCACACAAATCCAGGTGATGGCACCAACACAAAACACACAGGCATGCAAGAGAGATGTAGCGGCAAGCTGCAAGTGTGTGTGCTTTACACAAAAGCACACAAAAGCACAAGAACGTTTTGCACGCGGGCATCATTTGGCGTGCTCATGCATGCAACAGCGTACACTGACAAGCGGGTGCTTCACAGGCATGACAGTAGCGCTGTATGAACGCAGTGCCCCTGTCTGTATCCCTCACGCCAGCAGCTGCTCAGGTGCGCAGATAGGCTTATCCGTCAGTCAGCCTGACCCACTCCTCTGCGCGACCCGAATCGCGGTCCACACCCCAGTGCCCTGACCCTAGCCGCTGCCAGTGCAATGCCAGGAGAGCCGCAGCGCTCGGCCCCCGACACGGTTGCGCGCAGACAAACAGCACCTGGTCCAGGCGCGCGTGGTGGCGCACACCAAAGTCGTGTGAGAGTGCAACCTGGCAGTTGTAGAATCTGAGGGCCAACATGCAGGGGAAGGCTGACAGGTCGCCAAGGGCGACAGCATCCAGAATGCGCATGGAGGCATGGTCTTCAGGGTGTGAGCCCTCCGGGAAGCCCAGCGTCAGGTACTTCAGCTTTGACAGCGCAGTCACCCCCGCAGGCAGCGCAGTGAAGCAGTTGTCAGAAAGATGCAGGTACGCCAACTGCCGAAGCGCCAGGGCTTGCACAGGGAATGCCTGCAGCCTGCCGGTCGCCTGCAGAACAAACAGCGACTGGGGCAGCACAGGCATCCATGCCAGGGCCTGCACGCCCCTGGCAAGCAGGTAGAATGTGCGCAGGAGGCGCAAAGGTGTCAAGTCCCTGGGCAGCCACACGCCATCATTCACGCAGAGCTCAGTGAGGCCCGGGAGCCCCTGCAGAGCGGGAAGCCGCACATGGTTCCCTGAGCCATGCAGCTCCAGCGCCAGCCTCTGCAGGCCCGGCATCCCCAGCCCCTCCTCAAATACCAGGCCCCTCCAGGAGTTGATGTCCAGCTCGGTCAAGCGCGACAAGCCCGCTGGCACGGAGCACGTGAGCGGGAAACGCGGCCCCAGCACCACACTTGTCAGATGCGGCAGGCCGCGCAGCACCGCTAGGTCCAGGACCTCCCTGCTTCCAAGTGTACAGGCGCCAGGCAAGCATGTTGGTGCGCGTGAGAGCTCCAGCCGTTGCAGTGACTGCGGCAGGGCTGCCAGGCGCAGGGTGTACAGCTGTAGGCTGTGCTCCTCCAAAAAGCATGCTGACAGGTGCGTCAGCGACTGGCACTGGTGGATAGCGAGTGAAAACGCCAGCACGCTGGCCTCCTGGAAAACCTTGCGGGTGCCTTCCCGCACTCCAAAGCACACGTCTATGGTGCGCAGGGAGGCGTGCGCGGCCCTCACCACCACGATGAGCGCATTCACCCAGGTAAGTGAGCTATACGTGTTATCCATTGACGTGAACTCCAGCGCTCTTGTTGCGCGGCAGCGACGGACCAGCCACCTTTCCAGCTTCGCCAGACGCGTCTTGAAGTTCATACCCCTGCCTGTGCCTGTGGAGCGCGCACAGCGGTGACTGGTTGTGTGCACCAAGACAAGGACAAGGACGTAGATTCAAAACAGTCACAGACCTTCAGGGCGCCAGAACGCCGCTGCAAAACCGTTGTCCAAGCGCTCCCAGACCTTGGTCGGCTCCAACAAGATGTCGCGGAACCGCCTGCATGGAAGGGCGCTCTTCACAATTTGTGGCAGCAAACACAGGCATACTGGCCACTCCAACCTCAGCGGCGCCCCACCTGCATACGCGCGGCAGGCTGGTCAGCGTCTGCTTCTGTGGCACGCGGCTCAGGACGTCTGAGAGCAGCTCGTCAGACAGGCTGTCCAGGCTCGCCATACGCCAGCAGCCAGTCTGGTATAGCAGCGTAGCGTGACGTGTTGTGCACAGCAACCAGGCACTCTGTGCACCTAGCAAGGTGCGCAAACGAAGTTGCTGGCTGAGACTGAAGGCCTACAGCGTCAGATGAGCTCACAAGACGCCGCAACCTCAGCTGCTGTGTTAGAGTGGAAAGGACAGTGGAAAGCACAAGGCTTTTTAAGTCCAAGGCTGCATGCCTTGTGCCTGCCGGTAACCCCTACTCAGCTGGCGGGAGATTGAATTGAATTCAACTACATGAAAAGACCGCGGCGCGCATGCTATGTGGCAGGCTCTGCTGGGGCATGCAGCTTCTGTTATAGCACGCGTGTATTCTGTCAAGCAACACCCAGCTTGCAAAATACACAATCTCAGCCTCTTCCAACAGCTTCATGCACCACGTGGCGCCTTCTCAACCCTCATATGCATGCAATGCTTTCCCTGCACAGCACCGCGCCTTCATCACTTTCAGCATCATTCCTATCGAACTCACAAGGCGCTAGACCAGGCGCATGTGCATGTGCCCGCCTGCAGCGCCACTCCCGCTCGGAATGCCTGCCCGGCGCCTAACCGCTCCCTGCGCCCGCCGCCCCGCGCCCAGGCAGCCGCTCGCGCACCGCCGCCGCGGAGCGCCGCACGGCGGCGCCCGCATACGCGAACGCGGCCCACACGGCCGCCGTGGCGCGGCCGAGCGCCGCGCCGGCGACGCGCAGCTGCTCGAGCAGCCAGGCCCAGGCGAACTGCAAGTTGAGCGCGAGCCCCGTCAGCGCCTCCAGCGCGCTGCGCCCGGCCGCCTCCGCGGCGTCCTTGGCGGCGTACCAGGCGGCGCGCGCGCGCCGCCGCGCGGCCACGAGCGCGCCCGGTGCCGCCGGCGCGTCCGGCACGTCCGCCGCCTGGGCCCAGGGCACCGCAACCTGTCACAGTCGCATAGCATTACTACGCAAATAAGTATTGCTCAACATCAGCATGCAGGGCGCCGCGGCCATTTCCAGGTCATGCGAGCCATCCGATCGGCAGATGAGACCGCGCCGCCGCCTGGCGCGCACAACAGCTCTGCCAGCGCGCCGCGGGTCAGCCGCCTCCAGCCGCTGCTCATGCCATGGACCGCACCTTTGACATGCAAAACCAGGCACTGGATCGATATGTAACAGCCTCCAGCATGCGCCAGCCCAGCCAGCCCTTACCTGAGATGCTCAACACGAGACGCGCTACATGTGACGCGCACTGGCTCGGTATGAGACGCCCGTACATGGCAACGGTGTGGCGATCTGCTGGGCACGAGTCAGGACGCCGCCGCGCGCGCCTGCTCCGCCACGTCGGCCTGGCCAGCAGCCACGTCCTGGTGCGCG
>JAABUR0100010514.1_pt1 | contig 10127 bp, 16 predicted proteins | sample 5560091 | NCBI WGS metagenome assembly JAABUR01 (sample SAMN10711879, study PRJNA513375) | rock metagenome | isolation source: Antarctica rocks | place: Antarctica: Victoria Land, University Valley sud
AGGGGGCAGGGTGCCGTGGGCTGGCCCTGACCCTAACCCTAGCACACCTGTGATGGGCGAGATGAAGCGCAGCAGCGCGGTCAGCAGGCCGGACGCGCCCAGGAACACGATGAAGACCGCAGACGCGATGATGCCGCCCTGCAGCTCGCGCATCGTCACCTGCGGCGCGCGCGCGCGCGCGCGCGCGCGCGTCAGGCGCATGCGCTACGCGCACCCGTCAGACCCCGCCCGAGAGCGCACAGCGCGCCGACCCGCGTCCCCAGGAAGCGCTGTGCCGGCAGCCGGCGGGCGGGCGCGCTGCGGCGCACGAGCTGGCGGCGGACGGCATTCGCCACGAGGAGCTTCCCCCGACCGACAGTGTTCCCGTCGCGTGCTGCCTCGGCGCGGCGGGCCGCCCACCTCACAGGCAGCGCACTCGGCCAGCCCTGCAGGCCGACATGCACAGCACGGCCGCCAGGGTGCGCCTCCAGGCGAGCAGCTCGGCCGCCGGCCCCGCCGCCCCTTGCCAGCGTGCAACCGGGGCGCGGGGCTGCTGGCCCAGGCGCTACAGGTCCACCACCTCCTTACCGCAGCCTGGATGTGGGTGCCGGCCGAGCCCTGCCGAGCCCTACTTACTGATGGCCAGCTCCGTTCCCGCAGGCCAGGGCTGCGTGCTGCGGGCGCCGCACCAGGAAGCGGGCATGGTTGTTGCCGTCCGCATCGTCCGCGGGCCAGCCGCCGCGCGCCTTGACCTCGGCGATGATGGCGAAGGCCGGCGTGAGGTAGGCGAAGCTGCCGCCTTGCGCACGCGCGCAGGCCAGGGTCGGGCCACGCGCGCCGGGCCGCCCGGCCAGGCATGCGCTGCGGCTCTCGCCGGCCATGCCGCCCGCCGCTGACACCCAGCCTTCCAGAGGCCGCCGGCCGTGCACCCGGGTTTCCTGTTGGGGTTTCTGAGGGTTTCGGTGACCGGGGGCAGGGTGAGCAAGTGCAACGCGGCCGGGCTGGCGCCGCCAGAGAGGGCGGCGGAGCGCGCGAGTGCCGTGGCCGAGCAGGCTGCTGCAGGCGCCCAAGACACACGCCCCCAGAGAGCGCCGGGCGGCGCTGCGCGCCTGGATGATCGGCAGCCGGTCGCCGAAGAAGGTCTGCACCAGCGTGACGATGCCCGAGACGAAGAACAAGGTGCATATGACTGCGCGGCGGACTGGGGTCAGGTCTGCCTGCAACGCCAGGCGTCCAGAGCGTGATGGTGCCGGGTCGGGGGCGCTTTGTCATAGGAGGTGCCTGCTGTACAGGGTCAGGTCTGCCTGCATCGTGGGGCACCCAGAGTGTGGCAGACCCGGGTCCGAGCCGCCGTGCCATACAGGAGGTGCCTGTTGGCAGGGCGTGCCTGCGGCCAGGTCGTCCATCGTCCCGCCCATCGATGGCACGAGCAGGAAGGGGATGAGCACCGTGGAGCCCAGCATCGTGAGGTAGTTCTGCGCGCGCAGCGGGCCGGTGAGCGCCTGGGCAGGTGGGCGAGGGCATGCAGTGGGTGCGTGGCCTTGGGCAGGTGACCCACCTGGAAGCCCAGCAGGATGCACTCGGCCCAGGGCGGCCGGTCCAGGATGGAGTAGCGCAGCACTGCGGCAGCGACCCAGTCACAGGCCCGGTGTGTGCAGCAGCTGGAGCACGTCTGCGGGCAGTGGGTCGGCGCGCACGCTGCTCCGGCTTGGCGCCGTCGCCGAGCGCGTCTGTCGACGTGGAGGGGCCGGCCAGCTCGCCATATTGCCTGGCGTCGGCAGCACGAGGGCGCCCGCAGTCTGGCGCAGCCGCTGCGGCGCCGGGCGCCCTCGGCTCCATGCCGGCGCTGCTGCCTAGAGGCGCAGTTCAACGGAGCCCCTCAAAGGAAGTGCAGGCTGGCTCTGCAGCAGGTTTGCTCAAAATCAAAGACTCGTCAAAGCGCGTGCAGATGCCCGGTGCTCGTCCCACACAGGTGCATCGTGCAAAGTCATTGCACACCCGTCTGCAACCTGGAACAGCACCCCACATTCACTGCCCGCTCTGCAATTGTGAACGGGACATGTGTACACCCCAGCCTTGCCAATCGCCAGGGTGGGGTCACCGCAGGTTCCACTCAAGAGTTGGCAGGCCCCGATACTCGTCATAGGTCTCACGTTGTCGTGTCTCGCATGCGAGCGCGGTGCGGCTGCCGAGACAGACGCAGCGGTCTGGCAGTCCTTGTGCCCAAAGAGGACCGAACGCTGCAGCTGGTCGGCTAGTACGGCATCCCCGGTGCGGCGCGCTGTCTGCTCCTTTCCGCCCTGGAGTCACTCGCAAAGCCGTGAAATGGCGACAATGCGGCTGTTGGCTTGGCGCCTGGGTGTTGTTCCAGCGCGACTGTGGTACAGTGGTGCTGAGGGGCACCGCGGCGCTGCGGCAGGTTATGGAGCAGGTAGGCGCAGGACGCATCTGCGTATGCACCGCACCGTGAGCGCGCTGGGCACGCGGGGCGCTGCTGGCCTGTTGCGCAACGGCCCGGGCGCAGGTTTGCACGTCGCAGGAACTTTCGTTGTCAGACTTTGCGTTGACCTGCCGACAGGCAGGCCGCCTGGCGGTTGCAACTGCCGCTTGTGCTGCACTTGCAGCGGACAAGGCATAGAGGGAGACGCCCCCGCATGTGTGCGCAGGCGGCTGATTCTAATACAGCAGTGAGCGGCATGGCGTCAGAGGACAACAAGGACCTTGCGCAACGCACTGCGCAACGCAGGTGCGCGGCCGAGCGTGCTCCGAGCTGCGACACAGATTGTGATATTTGCGAAGTGTGGCGTCACACTGGGCGCTGTCCCGTCACGGCTAACTTCTGTGTGGCGACGCGCTTGCGCTGCAGCACGAACGAGATCGACAAGTACAAGGTTCCGGACGCAATGGCCCTGCAGCCGATGGTCACGTCCTTCAGCTGCACAGCTGCCTATCCCAAGGGTGCGCGCCCGGTCTTCCTGCTTCTATTTGGCGGGCTTTGTTGATCTCAAATTAAAGGTAATGACATTGCTTGCCATGTCCTATAACAGCCAGCTGCCTTGTCAGACACCTGGCAGCACCCTTCGCCCCTGACGCCTTGTTGCTGGGCGCGACAGCGTACGCCTCAAAGCGCTCCGGTCAGGTCGTGTGCGGCTCCCCCACCCGGAGGCCCTCGTTGAAGGGCCCAAATCCCTTTGAGCAGGCCCGCCTGGCGTCCATGGCGCACGCGTCGGCCCCGCAGGTCGGCGCCTGCCAGTAGAGCAGCGGCGGGCGCTGTTGGGGGTGGAGGGAGCCCTGCATGCAGGTGTGCCTTTGTGCATTCTCACCAGGGCTGTGATGTAGCCGTGCTGTGCTGCGCGCGTCCACTGCGGCGCGCTGCAGGAGTCGCCGCAGCGCCGCATGCCCTAGTCGGGGCGAGCCCCCGAGCCAGAGGTCAGCAGGATGAGCACGGTGCCCGGTGAGCTATGTGAGCTGCCGGCAGCCGCATAACGATATTTTTGTCAGGCGTGCCAGGCTGCGCGGTGTGTGTGTTGTGCGTGTGTGTGTATGTGGATGTTTCCACACTCACGGAAGCTAGCTCCTTACAGTAAGGCCTGCAGTTGCAGCCTGTTTGTACAATGCCACGCGTCAGCATGGCTTGCTGGGCGTGCGTGTCGCAGCCGCGCTGCCGCGTAGTGCGCACACCCCGGTCTGCGCTGTGCATGGAGACGTTTCCATGCGTGCTTCTCTAGCGCTGTGTTTTGCTGTGGCACACTGGCTGGGGCTGCTTGGGGACACTTGCAGAAGCACATGACGTGCGACTTTTGCTTGTAGAGCAGCTGGTCGACACTGTGGCCGGGGCGCGGGGGATGTACATGCAGACGCCCAGGACAAGCACGCTTTGCTTGTGATCCAGCTGGTCGACACTGTGGCCGGGGCACGGAAATATACATGCAGAAGCTCATGTTGTGAGATCTCTGCTTGTGATACCAGCCGGTCAACACTGTGGCCGGGGCGCGGTGATACACATGCGGTATTTCACGATGTGTGATGTCTGCTTATGGTCCTGCTGGTCGACAGAGCTGTCGGGCCTTGCAGCTGGCAGGGACAAGGCTGCTGCGTTTGACTTGCAGCTGGTATGGGATGGGCACCTTCGGCCCCGTAAGTGAGCTGAAGGGCGCTGCCGTTGCCTGGGAGGGGTACTGCAACACTGCGTTGTGGTGCGTGATGGATTGCGCCAAATGGGCAAAATGTGGTGTGTTTGGTGGGTTTGGCTGCGGGGCTGGCTTGAAGGGGATGTAGGTAGGGGACGCGCAATTGCTTGCTGACACTTGTTTTCAATTCCTGTTTCGCTACCACTACCATGGCATGTGTGCAAAGACCATCGAAGCGCTGGTTGTAGGCTGTGACGACGTTGAGCATTCAGCGTGACTGGCGCTCACTGTGCCGGCGCATCACATTTTACAAGCACATGATCACATGCAACAGCAATTCTTAGCCATTTGGGGCCCTCAGGCTGCAGTCTCTTCATGGTGGATTACCAGGCTATCGTGCACCTTCCCCAATGCAGCAACGTATTTTGAGCTGGAAACATTAGAAAGAACGAGTTCAAGGCTAAGAGCGCGCGCCCTACGGCGCATCCAGACGTGTGGGATATACGCTTGTCTCAACCAGCTTGACCTGCTCATAGTAGTGTATACCCACAGGCAGGGCAGTCAGGAGTGTCAGGCACACAGGCAAAGTGACATTAAGACATGCCAAATTGAAGCAAGCAGCAAGGAGCAGAAATGCCTTTTACAGACTAGGATATAAGCAGCTAGCAAGCGCAGTACTCCAAAAACGTGTGAGGGGGTATGCGCTCCTGTTTGCCTCACCGCGCACGGTCAAGATGTTCATGTGGCAATACCATGCAGGTCTGCCTGCGTTTATTTGTTGAGTGCATCAGATTACATCATTTGATTACCTCCCCTAGGGACGCTCACCAGCCTAGCTGGGCTGCGTGCAAGAACTCTGTCAACAGCACTTCATCTATCACCACGAGACTCACCCTCTACCCCCTTCATTCTTGGCACTAGAGTGCTCGAACAGCAGGCACTGCGGATGTAGCTGGTGAGGCACGGACATACTTTCTGCTGAAGCAGTTCGGTTCAAGTGACAGCAACTCTGCAACCTGTCTGAGCCGGGACCTGGCAGGCCCTGGAACAGCACTGTTTAGTTGAGGCTCCTGTTTCTCTGAACATGACGTCTTGGCAAGTCCCAGGATGAGTCCAAGTGTGCATCAGTGAACGGAACAGCCATCGGCTTGTTCCCCAGCCTGGTAACTGAGACCGTTGAACACCAAGGCATGCCTGGTGTGGTTGCTGCAAAAATTTTAAACAATCTGGACGGCAACACTGTGAGTGCTGATGCTCTGGCGTGCAGATAGTGGCAAGAGACGGAGACTGCAAAGGAGGGCGAAACAGTACAGCCCCATCCGCGCGTAGCTCTGCATAATGGCAGAAGGCGCGCACCCTCTGCTGCACAGCCACTCCCTGCTTAACTCGAGTGCGCCCTCGCTGCTCAAACCAGGCAGCCTCAGCGAGAAGCGCAGCCCTCCCAAGCATGGACGATTGACCACCTTGGACCTCCGAGGTCTTCGCTGCGAAAGAGCTTGACAGCTGGTTTGCCGAGCGTCCTAGAAACTAACGCTTAGCTATGCAAGGCAAGCCGCTTCGAGCAGCAGGTCGGTGGAAGTACATCTCGCAGTGGCTATGTTGTGGTTGCGGCAGGGGGCCCTGGCGCGGCTGCAACCGCGCAGCAGCAGGAGGACTGGTTGCTGGCGGGCTGGGAGCGCTCGCAGTATGACGACAAGCCCGGTGCCAGCCTCGGGGTCATCATCAACCCCGACCGCGTGGTTGTGGTCACGGGCGTGTCGTCGGGCATTGGCGCGGCCATTGCGCGCGTGCTTGCCGGCCGTGGCTGCCACGTGTTTGGCAGGCGCGGCCCCACGTTGCGGCACAAAAGGAGTTCCAGTGCTTCTATTGGTCGTTGCTCATGGGCCTCTCCCAGGTGGCTTGTGCCGCGAGCGCATGTTGCCGGTGTACAGCGTTTGGCCGATACACGGATGTCATTCATTCGTTCCTGAGGCAGGACATTTGCGCCATAATCAAGCATGCATACATGTCAGCCAGCACAGCAATGCATAACCCTTTGAAGTAGTTAGTGCTCCACTGGTCATGCCCGAGCTGGTTCGTTAGCTGCATGCATGCCTTGAACGTTCCAACAGTATCAGTTCAGACGCCCTTACGGCGGAGGCATGGGCGCCAAGCTTGCTTCAGTCTGTCAGCCCCTTCACCTGGAGCACTGCATGTGCATGAGTTGACCCTGGCTAGTTGGCAACCCACTCCCACCTAATTTGAGTTGCCCGCCGCGCGGAGCGTGCGCAAGGTGGCAGATGCCGAGGCGCTTGCGTCAGAGCTGGGCGACTTTTTCTCGCCGCTCGTGTTTGACGTGACGGACACAAAGGCCATCGCCTCAGCGGCCGCCGAGGTCCGCGCGCGCACCAAGGGCCGCAAGCTGCTCGCGCTGATCAATAATGCAGGCACGCCTCTGTGCCGCGGCTCTGCCGGCAGTGACGCTCGCGCGGTAGCATGCAAGCATGCAAACGTGACGTGGAAGATCTGTTGGGCTGCGGGGCTTGCATGCGAGGTTGTCAGACGCGGCTGCATGAGTGACGCACATGCCCCGATCATCGCTGCCAACATGCGCGCGCGCCCAGCGGGGGCACAGGCATGCACGTGGGCATGAGCCCGCTCGCGCACACGCCGCTGGACGACATCCGGCGCCAGCTGGATGTCAACGTGGTAGGCCAGGTCGCCGTCACGCAGGCGCGCGCCAGGCCCCGCACGCGCCGCGGCACATGCAGTGCGCTCCTGCTGTGATGCTGCGGTGGATGTCATCGTAGTTGGGCTCGGACACACACGGCGCGCACCACATGTGCCTCAGCGCCCACCCTCGCCTCCACACCTGCCGGCCTCGCCTCAAGCCTGAGCCTGCTGTCACGCTTATGTACAAGCTCACTTTCAACGCCGTGCACATGCTCTGCATGCTCTGCATGCTCTGCTACCTCTGCACAAGAACTGGTGACAGCGACGGGGCGCAGGCCTTCCTGCCGCTGCTGGGCATGGACGCCAGCCTGGAGGGCCCGCCGGGCCGCGTGCTCAACATGTCCTCCATCTACGGGTCCTATGCGCTGCCCTTCTCGGTGCGGGCCTGCGGACCCTGGTCTGCGCCGTCGCGGGCTGACAGCGGCCGGGCTTGTGCCTGTCACAGCGGGTGACACTGGGGCCTGTACTGGTTGAGCGAGCGCGGTCAGAGGCGAGCTTGAAGCCGCTGTGCGTGGAGGTGAGAGGTGGTGAGCGAGGGTGGTGCCAGCAGCGGCTGGTGGAAAGGAGGATGCTTGATAAGGGTTGAAGGGGGACCTTGCAGTGTGCGAGTCTTGACAGAAGTTGGGCCTCGAGCCTGCGCTTGGCCACTGCCTTCTGTCTGCGTGTGGACAGCGAAAGCCCCTCAGCATCTCCAGGCATCCGCGGGCGCATGCACCGGGCCTGGCATGCGGAGCGGAGCAGGTCACCAGCATGCACGGCGAACGCCACGCGCTCCAAGGCCTGCGCCAGCACAGCCGCCCTGCCGGGATGCTGACATGCAGGCGCGGCGCCAGGGCGCCTACAGCGCGAGCAAGGCCGCGCTGAACCTGCTGTCTGAGGCGCTGCGGCGCGAGCTGCACCCCTTCGGCATCCGCGTCGCGGTCATCAAGCCCGGTGCGAGCGCTGCACGCCCGGCCTGCTTCCAGCGGGTCGCCAGCGCGGCTCGCCAGCTGCCTTGATGCACGGGTGAAGGCCGGGCGCCGTCTCTGCTGCGGACCGTCCTGAACACGCGCGCGGCAGCTCCGCGTCCTCCTGAGAGCGCAGAACGGTGGCCCGTCTCGAACCCGCCGGGAGCCCTGGCTCCTGCCTGCAGCACTTCCAGGCGGGGTTGCTGCTGGCGAACCCCGAAGCATGCGCAGTCGCCCAGGCGCGGCAGGCCTTGGCCACGGGGGCGCGCGCGCGCAGGGCCCATCCGCACGGGCATCTGGGAGGGCGGCCTGGGCAGCGTGGCGGGGTTCGAAGGCGCCGCGTACGAGCGCGCGCTGGGCAAGCTGCGCCGCTTCGCCGAGCGCGAGTGGGCCAGCCCGGCCTGGTTCCTGGAGCCCGAGGCGGTGGGCGAGCGCGTGTGGCAGGCGCACCGCCCCCCCCCGCGCTCGCATCGCCTGGGGCCTTTGCAGGGGACCCTGGCTCAGGTCATTGGCCGGAGGCGCCTGCAGTGCTGCAAGCGCCTCCGCACTTGGGCAGGTCAGGCAGGAGCGCGCCATGCGCAGCGCGCCGCGGCAGACGCGGCGACGAGCCAGGCCCGCCCAAGGGGGTGTGGCGCAGGCGCTGCCGTCACCGTGAAGCTGTCGCCATGGCTTCACGGTGATGTGCCCGCGAAGCCGGGGCCATGCTAGGAGGCTGCGTGGCCCGTGCAGACACGCGCGTCCGCGCCGCAGGCGCTGAATGCGGGCGCGCCGGCAGCGAGCTACGTGGTGACGCCCGACTGGCTGAAGAACTGGGCGGCGCCCATGTGCCTGCCGACGCGCCTCATCGACCGCGCCATCTGCGCGCGCTTCGGCCTGCTCAAGTGCGCGCCCTCGACAGACACGTCTGAGCTGTTGCGGAAGACAGGGTTTTCTGGACCTCGCTTGCTGTGGCCTACGCTTGCAGAAGCCCTTGCTGAAGCCCAGTTGCCATCAAGCAGTGCATGAAGCAGTGTCCCTGCTTGCTGGCCTGCCACAGCACGTACAAAGTGCATGCCGCACGTGGTGGATGATGCGCCTGCATGATGCCTGCATGCATGCGCCAAACGTGTAGAGTCAGCACGTGTCTGTGCCCTGTGGGGTCTGTGCTCACAGGAGTAGTGCAGTACGGCACAGGAGTAGGGAAAGGATCTTGATGCTAATTCCCAGGCGCGGGAGGCCGTGTGCTGTGGGCATGGCAACTGATAAGTGCTCCCTGTGGGCTGCGCAGGCCGCGACAAAAGGCGGGAGCCAAAGCTGGCCTGAAGACGGAGTAGCGAGGATGAGAGACTGGTTTGTGTGCATTGCTGCTACTCATGAGTGAGTGCGGGCCTTTGTAAGTGGAGCCAGCCATGCGGAAGGCTCTGTAGAAAACTCAATACATTCAATGATTGATATCACACTGTCTTTCCTTCCTTCCAATCCCTTCCTTCCAATCAGAAATGTAGCATGCTGAGTAGGGTCGTCCGTCCGTCCGGCATATGGCTGCATACGGTGTCATCTTACGTGTGCAATGAGCACGACCGTGTAATAAGAAGGTGTGCAGAGCAGCGCAGCCCTGTCGCTGCTAGGGCGACGCCGCCGCTTTGTGCGCACGTGTAGCGCTGAGTGGCCTGGTTGTCGAGGGCCTGCGACGCGGGGCCTAGCACGGCTGCGTCTCTGGCAGGCGTCGCGGCAGTGTCCCCAAGGCCCAGGGAAGGGCACTGCGTGACTCCGACGTCGCAGGCGGAGGCGGCGCGCGCCGCGCGCCGCTGCCGCTGCGCCGGCCGCTGCGGGAGCGCGCAGCCTCCGGGATGGCGCTCGCAGACCCTCCGGAGTGCACAATATTCTGGTGCTCTTCCCTATCGGCTGCTGCGGTCGCTGTGTGAACCCGCCTGTCTGCATGGGTGAGCTGAGGTAAGCCCAGGCTGGACACTGATAGCGTGTCAGCGGGTGCGAGCGGGCCTCCCGCCTGCCCCTGGGCGCGGCCGGGCGGAGCAGCCGAGGCTGGCCTGACCTCCGCCTCTCACACCAAACAGCGTGTGTACACAGGGAGCAGACAAAGTGGGGAGCAGACAAACGGCTGTGCGCTCCAGGAGGGCTAGTGGCAGGCAGGTGACCAGGAGGGGCTGTCCGCGGGCGACTGCGCTCCCGTGGCGGCGCCCAGCCCCCAGAGCCAAGTCTCAGTGTGCTACGCTGGGCCGGCGGCGCTGACGTGGCCCGCCAGGAGGGGGCGCGGCCGCGTGCTCCTGGTCCGCGGTTCGGGACCGCGCTGGACCCGGCGCGCACGCAGCCGCAGGCGCAGGCCGGGGGGGATAGATGCGCGGATGCGCGGCCCGGGCGC
>JAABUR0100010515.1_pt1 | contig 10126 bp, 15 predicted proteins | sample 5560091 | NCBI WGS metagenome assembly JAABUR01 (sample SAMN10711879, study PRJNA513375) | rock metagenome | isolation source: Antarctica rocks | place: Antarctica: Victoria Land, University Valley sud
GGCTGCCAGGACCGAGGCAGGTTTGCACTCGTCGGTCTCGTCTCCGCGCGCCTCCAGCGCGGTCAGCTCGCGCGCGTGCCGCTCCTCCAGGTCGGCTTCCAGCTTGGCCGCCTCGTCCTGCGCGCGCCCTGCTGCGCTGAGAGCGCGCTCCACGAGCAGGAGCAGAGACGGCACGTGCCAGAGCTCGGCCGGGGCTGCAGGTGCGAGGCCACCTTCCGCTTCTTGCCCAGCCTCTTCACCGCCTCCTTGTGCGCCTTCAGCTCCTGCTCCGCACGCAGTATGAGTCGGGGCTGTTGGAGCACACGCGGGCGCACAGCAACTTTAGAGCATTGGGCTGCTGCAACAGCGGCCCAGCCACGCGCCCGCTTCTGCCGCTGCACCAGCTGGCCGCGCGTCTCGTCCTCAGGAGCTTCAGGGGTGTCCGCGACCGCGGGGGTAGCAACGGTGTCTTCAGCTGCATGCTTCACGGGGGTGCTGGTGCTGGTTGCTGCTTCGCCGTTGGCTGCACCCTCTGGCGCTTCAGCTGGCGGGGCTGGGGCAGGGGCAGCGGCCTCGACTTCTGCCTCCTCGTCAGGCTGAGGACCTGAGGGCCCAGCCATGGCGGCCTTTACAAAAGCCTTCCGCCCGAGGCCCTTCTTCCCCATGACGGTCTGCTACAGTGTGCGCTTGCTCCTTCGCCAAATCAAGTCCCAGCAGCGTGGGGCGAGGCGAGAGAGAACGCTAGCGTACACAAGCTTGCTCAAGTTGAGATGGTTGCTGTGCACGTGCGTAGAAATGAATACAATTCCTACATGCCGGGTACTGTCATTCAAATGCACCCTCTCTCTGAACCAGTGTGCATTGGCCGGCAGAGCAGGCCTGCTCCCAGGATCAGAGGTTTTACATATGCTGTCAAGCGTCATCATGCACCTTGTATCAGAATATCCAGAATTGGGCATGCAGGGAGCGGCAGGGCAGAGCACTCGGCCAGCTTTGCATGCCCTGCGCTGTGCCTGCATGGCTAAACAGAGATGAAGCAAGATGTCATGCTTACACATGTCATGCTCCTTGCCGGACAACCTTTGTGACATACAGCTCAAGCCTGGCTGATGGCAGAAGCCTGCTGCGTGCTGCATTCTGCACCTCTGTCTGTCGTTGTCAACTGGCAATCATCAGACCATTTATGCGGAGGTGGCTGTGGACGCACATGCATCAGAGCGGCAGAGTTGTTGCTGTCGGCCTCAGTATTGCATGAGAAGGAACAGGCCACAGAGCGAGGAAAGTGGGCCATCCTGCCTACATGCCTCGCAAGGCACCCACGACCCGCGTCATGCGCTGCAACCCTCACTTGTGCAGCACGCCATGGTGCTTCTTCAGCGTTGCCTGTATGCCGCCGGCAGCGCCCTTGCGCTTGCCCCGCAGCGCCTGCTCGTTGGTGCGCTCCGCCCAGTTGGACTTCCGCAGCTTGCACGGCCGGTTGCCAATGTACTTGCCGTTCATTTCCCGCAGCGCGCTGGCGCCCTCGATGGGGTCCGTCAGGCTCACGAAGCCATACCCTGCACGCCAGCGCCGCTCGCAGGCCAGCGTCGGGCCCTGCAGCCTGGCGCATGCGCCCGGCGCCTGCCTGAGCGACAGCACAGGCCTGCTGCGGTGGGCCGCACCCTTGCTCTTGTTCGAGTGCTTGTCCCGCACGATCTTCGCCTTGGCGAAGGAGGCGTACTTCTGGAAGGCCTTGGTCAGCACGTCGTCGTTCACCTCGTTGCCCATGTCGCCCACAAAGATCCGAAAGTCGTTCGGCGGCCACTCGGCCAGCGTCGTGTCCCACCAGACCTCGCCGCCCGCCTTGCGCGGCACGGCCGGCGGCTTCTTCTTCGCGTCCTTCGCCACAGCCGCCTGCGCGGCGGGCGCGCGCGCCGGTGAGCCAGCCGGCCCCTCGCCAACAGGCGCTCGCGCGCAGGCAGCAGGTCACACCACGGGGCTCGCTCGCGCACCTTCATGCCGTCCAGGGCCGCCTGCGCAGCCTTCTTCGTCTCCTCGGCGGACATGCCGGCCGGAGCCGAAAGCGGCGCTGCCAGGCTGGCCGCCGGCGCGGCATACTGCTTTGCCGCTGCCGCGTACTGCGCGCCGCCGCCGCTCAGCGGAGGCGGCTGTGAGCCCGCGGGCGGGCCCGCATAGTATGACGTGCACGGCGCGGCCTGCTGCGCCGTGAACGGCGGCGGCCCTGGCAGGTACGGCGGCGGCGCGGGCGCGGGCGCGCCCTGCGGCGGCCGCGGCGCGTAGCCAGCCCCCGCGGCGCCGGGCGGGAACCGGCCAGCAAAGCCCGGCATCGGCGCCTGGCCGTGCGGCATTGGCGCGTAGCTGGGGCCAGCCAGGTCCGGTGGCCGCGGGTATGCCGCGCCCTGCCCAAGCACACCCCGCGCACGCTTGCTGCAGTACCCAGGCCGCAGCTGGCAACCGCTCCAGCAGGGCGTGCTGCGTGCGCACCGGCATGCGGCCCATGAGCTGCGGCCGAAACTGTGGCGGCGGGAGCGGCATCAACACCGGCGGCGCCTGCAGCTGCTGCGTGTCTGCCATACCTGCTGACAAGGGCCGTGAGTCGCAACCTGTCGGGAGTGCCTGCAGAGCGGCAAGGTTTGCATATGTCGCACCTGGAAAGGGCCTCATCATCGGTGGAGGACGCGCATAGCCTCCATACCTTGGGGCCTGCGCACAACGCGACACACTGAAGCGCAAGCCCAGCCTGCAGCACCCTGCGTGCAGAGCTATGCACAGCTTGCAGCACCTCGTGTGGCGGTCCAGCCCCTGCGGCACCACTGACGCTTGCCACCTCTGCCTCAAAGCGTGCCATCTCCGCCTCCAGGTCTGCCATGTCGCCAAGCGGCACCCTTCTCCAGCACCGAGCTACGCCCTGGCTCACACTCTCAGAGTTGGTTTGGGTGGAACAGCACAGGGCGGTGTCAAGAGTCAAGGGCAGTGATGCGGTGTCGCCAACGGCCCCAAGAAACTGTAAGCGCTCGGCCTCCTGTTGTTTTCTGGAACAAGGCTCCGGCTGACTCGGGTTGTGGCCGGGTTTCTGTGCCTAATCAACCCCCAACTCTGAGAGGAGTAAATGCTTTGCTAACAGGATAGGAGACCAAGCAAGTACGGCATAGGGCCTTTACTTATAGCACTGTGTAAGTGCAAGGCATACAAGCGCAACTTCGTGCGGGGGCTGGAGCGCATACACAGTGCTGCTAGTGGCCGCACGTCATCCTACGCTAGAACTGCCCATTTGCAGAAACAGTGACGGACCCCTGGGGCGGTAGCATCTGCTTTCCATGCGCATGCATTTGGCTAACCTAGCATTTGGTCTAACCTAGCCCGAAAAGCCATGCGCTGGCCGGTGAAGTGATTAATCAATATTGCATGAAGCGGCCGAACATAGTAAGCCGGGGGCTGGTCACATGCCGTTCAGCTCGGCAAACAGCTTGCGGACGTCCGCATAGACGACGTCGGGGCTGCGGTCCGCGTTGATGCTGCGCACGCGGCCCTTGGCCTCGTAGAAGTTGATGATGGGCAGCGTGCTGTCCATGAACACCTGCGACGCGCGGCCCGGGCGCTCAGCGGCGAAGGGAGCCAGCCCTGGTGCGCGGGCGCTCGTCGGCGGCGGCCTGCACACGCGCACCTTGAACCTCTTGCGTATGGTCTCCAGGTTGTCGTCCGTGCGGCCCTCCTGCCGGCCCAGCAGGCGGCGCTCCATGACCTCCTCGGGGCAGTCGAAGAAGAGGACGAAGGCCGGCTGGATGCCCGTCTGCACAGCGCGCGCAGTCAGTACCGCTGCGTCCGCGCGAGCGCATTTGCTCTGGGCAAGAAAGGTGGCAGGTGTGCCTGATGCCCACCTGGGTCTCAAAATTGGAGCGGTTCTCCTCGTTCCGCGGGAAGCCTGAAGCACCACACCACGCGTCAGGGCTGTGGTGCAGGATGAACAAGTGCCGGCTGTCCCCTTCTCAGGCACACGCCAGGATCACTGGTGCCTGACAAAGCATGCACTGACGCGTGGACGGCCGCGCACCGTCTATGAGGAACCTGCGTTTCCCGCTATCCCTCATCGCTGCCTCCAGCAGGCTGATGGTCACCTGCCCCGTCGCTCAACTCACTGCAGGGCGCCCGCTGCACCTGCAGGCAACAGCACACAGGGCAGTGCCGCACCCGCGACGGCACGATCTGGCCCTGCTTGATCATGGCTGCCACCATGTTGCCGTCCTCAGTGCCAGACTTCATGTGCGCACGCAAGAGGTCGCCCGCGCTCAGGTGCACCAGCCCAAACTCCTCCACAAGCTTTGCGCACTGCACGCCGCACGCTGCGCATCAGCGCGTGCAGCGGCGCGCGAGGGCAGCTGAGCCTCAGCGAAGCCGTGCCACCTGGGTGCCCTTGCCGGAGCCGGGTCCGCCGAGCACAAAGACGACCTGGTAGTCCAGCTTCGCGGGGGGCAGGGGCGCGGTGGCGAGGTTGATCGGCTGCGCCGTCCTCACAGGCCGTGCGGTTTGCGCCGCCAGGGGAGTTACAGCCTCATTGAGCACGTACGGCGGGAGGCTGTGCAGGGCGCACCGGGGCCTCTGCTGCCACCGAGGGCGTGCAAGCAGCCTGCATGGGCACGACCGCCAGGCCAGCAGCTGCAAACCCCAGCCCAAGCGTCGACCACAGCCTCTGTGAGGACGCCGAGCGCGCCCCCCGTCAGCGCAGCGAGTGTGGCGGCAAGCAATCGGGCACACTGGCGCGCACGGCGCGCATAGCGCACCGCGCTGGAGTTGTTTGCGCTCGCCGCTGTTCCTTGCAGGCCGCTCGCTTCAACCGCGGACGCGAATTGGGGTGTGCGCACTGCTGAGAACGCTCTGGCAGCAGTGTGCTGCTGCACTAGCCTCTGCACCACCGAGCGGCCCCTGCCGGCCATGTTGCAGTGGCCCACCGCGGCGGAGCAGGCTGCACAGAGTGCCTGAGCACTGCAGGGGCGTTTATATTTCTACCTTGCAGAGCACCGTCGTACACAGCGCTGAGGCCTCGCTCGGGCAACAGTTCAAAGAGGCGACCTCGAACTGCAGCTGGGTTTGTGACCTCCCGCAGGGCCCTTGAGGGCGAAAGCAATCTCGCCAGAGGATAACTCGCACCAGAAGCGACGCAATGGCGATGGCAGCAGCATCCACGGCGGGCGTGAAGCGCTTTGAGGGCCTGCGGGCGGCCAAGCCGCTGGCGCTGCGCGCCAAGGTGCGCGAGCGGGCGGGGCGCTGCCGGGAGCCCGACAGCAGCGCCGGACCTGCTCTGCAGGCGTTGACGCGTGCCGGTGCCAGCTGCAAGCGTGTGCAGGTCTAGCACAGCTCCACATGCACGCGCGCAGGCACCCTTGCCCTGCGCGCCTCGGCGGAGCTCGCAGGTCGTGCGCGCTGGCGGGTTCATCGGCAGCACGACCAACCTGGTGCGTCCGTGCGCGCCGCGCAGAGTGCTTGGGTGCAGCCAGTTGTAGTGCTTGGCTGCAGCAGGCTGCAGTGCTTGGCGCGAGCACGCGAGCGCGGCTGGTGCGGTGCAGATCATGATCGCCTCTACGACCGCGTTCCTGGCGGCGGGCCGCTTTGGCCTGGCACCCACGGCAAACGCGTTTGCGACCGCCGGCCTGAAGCTGACGCCTCAGAACAGCGGTGCGCTGCCGGGCTCCGTGCTACTGCCATATCTTTGGCAAAAGTGAGCTCTTTCGGTTATCAGCTCTGAGCTTTTTTTTTGGCACTGTTTCCTGGAGCGTTTCCTGTCTCGGAGTGCTGGGGCTGACACGTCTGGTGGTGAGTGCAGGCCTGAAGTCCGGCGACCCCTCAGGTGTGAAACTGCCCGGGCAACCTTTTTCCTGTAGAGAGCATTACCGTGCTCGCTGCCCGCCCTAAGGTGTTATGATCAACTTGCACCCAAGCACGGTGGCGCAAGCAGAGGAGTAACTCGCAAACACGCCAGCAGGCTTCACCGCCGTGGACACGCTGGCGCTGGGCGCGATGGGCCACGTTGTGGGCGTGGGCGCTGTGCTGGGCCTCAAGGCGCGAGCACCCCATGCTTCGCTGCCTTGGCCTGCACAGGGTGCTTCGCTGGCTTTGCCTGCTTAGGAGGCTGACCGCGCCTGCACAAGAGGCTGAGTGCGCAATGTGCGCTTGCGTAGGCCGTCGGGGCGCTCTGATTGGTGACATCCAGCTGCGGCTGTGCAATAGATAGGTGAGCAAGGACGTGTAACATACCAAGCAGCCACTGGAAACCTTGACAGCATTGCAGACTCACGCAGTAGCATGTCACACCAGGCACTTCAGAAATGATGTATCCGGATGAAGGCAAAGGGATGGGCAGTAACATGCTGGCATCATCTAGCTGCCAGATCAGAGTAGCCGCTCTGATGCCATCCAGTGCAGATCAGTGCGCCTCAGGCACACAATTCTGAAGATGCATGCAAGTACACGTCATATTCTGGGCCACCAGGCTCAGACAAATGCCGACATGCTCCGATGAGGTTGTACACAGCCACATACTCGATGCCCCATTTCAGCTTCTCCTGCCTTTCCTGGTAGAGCCGCTCCTGCCCTCTCCATCCATGAAGTCATCCTGCAGCGCGCACCCATGCTGGTCATGACTAAACACACCACCAGACAGCCTATCATACAGAGCGCCGACGCACAGGTGCAGGACTACCATCCGTTAAACGCCACGGACTATGCTGCAACAGGCGAGGACCATAGCCAGCCATGTTCCAGATACAGCTATATACACAACATTGCAGCCGCATGTCAGCACTACGGCAGCAGGTGCGTACCAGGGGCCATGCCAGCAGAGGTATTGGGGGGTCATCAATGACCACCAGCCGGCCATCCCCCCGATCAACCTGCAAGCGGGTTGCTATGCTCTCAATTTTGCGCTGCGCGGAACGAGCGCTCAGCAAGACCAGCCATACCGCAAAGGCACCTGCACGTGCCGTGGTCCCAGCGCCCAGGCGGTGACCGCTCCGCCCAGCAGGCCAGCAAAGTGTGCCCTGGCGGCACGCCAGGTCGTCTGCTGAGTGCCGGCCTACTGCAGAGTGCCGGCCGACCGCTGGTCCACATAATGCATTGCTGGCCTGTACTTTAAAGCAAAAGCATGGTATGGGTTGACGGCACACAAACCACTGCAAAGGAAAAGGCGACGTATGGGAGCCCACCACTGATCCACCTGGGGCGTGGTGAAGCCGATGAGCGTGTTTATGGCCAGCGCTTGGCCCATCTGCTTCAGAACTGCATCACTCGTCGCACCAAAAACGTCCCGATGCCGATAGAAGAACACTGCCAGCGCCCCGGCCACGCCAAAGATAGCGCCTGCGTAAGCAAAGGACGGAACGCAGGTGTCGACGCACAGGCCAGCCAGACCGCCTTCACAGCGCTGAGTTGGCAGCATAGAAGCAGAGCCTCACACGCACTGGACCAAGTTGGCCTGCGCAAGTGCCCTGCACGACAGCGACCTGCACCAGCACAGGTTGGCCACCGCAGCGCCGCCGACCTCGCACCTGATGCGCCCACCGCCATGCGCGGCGTCATGATGACGCTGCCGACCACGCCGGTGACCGCCGAGACCGCATACACGGCGGCGAACCGGGCGCGGCCGCTCATGCGCTCGGTCAGGGGGCCGACGTTGTTGAGCGAGTAGTTGTTCATCAGCAGGTGCAGCGTGCTGCCGTGCAGCAGCGCTGGCGTCAGCAGCCGCCACCACTGGCCTCTTGCGATCATGCCGTTGTGCTGCGCATAAGCGGGCACGTGTCACAAGCGGACAGCAGAGCTCCCTGCCTTTGGAACAGTGCAAAGCCCGTCCCACACGGTCGCGCAGCACAGCCTGTCCAGAGACAGCCTCTCACAGGCAAGCAAGCATGCGTCCGACCCACCTTGATGCCCCAGGCGGTCAGCCGCTGCTTCGTCGCGAGCTGCGCGAGGAACACCGCCGCGTTCAACACCAGCAGGACGTCAGTCACCCGCCGCTCGGGCGCGCCAAAGTCCCCTGGCCTGTGCTGGCTGTCCGCGCGTAGCATGCGCCTGCGACACAGGCAGCGCAGCGGCCCGCTCACGCCTGGTGCTGCCCGCAAGAGCAGAGACCGGCTCGGACAGCTTGCAAGCTGGCCCGCACCGCGCCCTCCTCCTCACAGCTCCGCTGCAGGCAAACGGCGCCGCGCTCACAGCTGACAAGCACACGAGTGCACCGGACGCCAACACGAGGCGCCCCGCCCGCCGCTGGCTCGCATGCTTGCACGAGCAGTGCACCGCCAGTGGCAAGCCCCTCAACTGCATCTGGAGGCACGCCAGAGGCCAGCGTCCCAGGGCAAGCCTGTCTGGGTTCATAACAACCAGGCTCTTCACAGCGGCAGGTATGTGGGAGCCTGCTTGCCCTGCGCGCCGTCCTTGTAACTCATCTCTGCCTCCCAACACCAGCACAGGTGTCCTAGGTGCCGGCTACCCGTTCACACACCCCCATTTTTTGGCGGGAGCTCTGACACTGCTCGCTGGGTGAAGGCACCATCAGTGGCGTCCTTAACATGTGCAAACCACTTTATGCTGCCTGCGTCTGACAGCCACACGCACACACATGAAGCTGGTGTTCATCAGCATCGAGTTCACCGCCGGGACCTTCTCCGGAAACGGAGTCTACGCCGCAAGCCAGGTGCCGCCCCAGGTGCTGTGCGCTGGTGCTACGCACAAATGCACTAGCAAGCGCACACGCTCACCACGCGCTCGTGTGTGGATGCTATGGCGGAGAGCTTGACGCTGTGCCGCACGTGAGCTCGCCAGGTGCGGGCGCTGGCGGCAGCCGGAAACGAGCTGCTTGTCATTGCCGGGAAGCCCCGGGGACTCTGCCAGGCGCCTGACTTGCAAGGAGCCAGCAGCCTCCTGGAGGTGCGCCCCAGGCAGGTCGGGGCGCGCGCTGGGTCCCGAGGCTATGCAGCCCCGTCGCAGGGTGGTGCGCCGGCTGACACGGGCTGTGCCTGCAGGTCGAGCTGCCCGTCTGGGGCCGCCTGGACCGGGCGTGCGCCTGGCAGGAGTTTGCGGAGGGCGCGGCGGCGCACGCACAGCAGGTCCTGCTCTTCCGGCCGCGAGCAGGCGCGCTCAGTGCGGGGCCTGGCGTGCGGCGAGGGCCGCTGGTGCATCGGTCTGCTCCACAGCCCAGCCGTGGTCGTTGCGCGCAGTCCTGGGCGTGGACTGGACGTCGTGGCGCCCTTACCAAGCGCTGGCCGCTGCCCTGGCCGCGGCGGCCAGCGAGGGCCCGCCGTACGTGTTTATGAACTACCGGGTGTACCTGCGCACCGCAGAGGAGGGCGACCGCAGCTTTCTGCACGACATGGAGGCGGGGGCGGCGGCCGCTGCGGCGCTCGTCACCGTGTTGAGCCGCGCCGACGCCGAGTATGTTTCGCAGCACTTGTCGCGAGCCGGGGGGCCCGCGCTGCGACCGCAGGTGACCGCGACTGCACGGCTGGCTGTGTAGCTGCGGGTTACGGCGGTCACGTCATTGCCGTCACGGCAGCAGTGGGGGTGAGCCGCAGGTCCTGCTGCCGGCGCTGCGGAGGGACCTCGCCCAGATCCCGCCGCCGCCGGACGCGCTGCCGCCGCCTCCCGCGGCGCAGCCCGCCGACGCCCGCGCGCCGGCGCCCGCGCGCACGCTGCTGACGAGCTGCGTGCGCCTGTCGCCGGAGAAGGAGCCGCTGCGCTTTGTGGAGGTCGTCGAGTGCCTGGCCGCCAGCGGCGCGCTCGGGCGGCTGCAGGTAGCGCGCGCCGTGCCTGCGGCGGCGCCCTGGCGTGCCTTGGCATGAGCCGCCTGAGAGCACGGCGGGCATATTGTCCATCGCGTGCGCGCACGGCGCAGGTCACGCCGCTGCTGGTCGGCTCGGCCCAGACCGAGTACGCGCGTCGGCTGCGCGCCCGGTTCCGCGCCGCCGCGCCGGGCGTCGTGACAGAAGAGCGCTTCTTGGGGCCTGCAGACCTGGCCCGCATCTATGCACGGACGCGGCTCAACTGCCACCTCTGCTCGTATGACGCGTACGGCATGACCGTCGTGGAGGCTGCGTCTCAGGGTGCGCAGCCGTGCGCTCCATGGCTGCCTGCTGGGGAGCAGACGCGGCGGCGGTCGCGTGCA
>JAABUR0100010521.1_pt1 | contig 10121 bp, 10 predicted proteins | sample 5560091 | NCBI WGS metagenome assembly JAABUR01 (sample SAMN10711879, study PRJNA513375) | rock metagenome | isolation source: Antarctica rocks | place: Antarctica: Victoria Land, University Valley sud
GGATGTGCGGGCACGTTACCTGTTACCTGTTTGCTTGATGCTGGGTGTAGGCGCGATCGGGGCTCCGAACGCAGCCGCGCAGGGAAGCTCGACCGGTGGGGCCGCCGCGGCTCCCGCCGGGGGAGGCGCCGGCTCACCGGGTGGGCGCGGTCACCAGCGGCGCCACCGCCGACAGGCGGCTCGCCGGAGTCAGTCGAGCGCATCAGGCCAGTCGGGCGCCTCCTCGGGGCATAGCTCGACCGGGTCCTTCGGCGCCGGATCGGGGTCTGACGGCTCCACTCCGGGGTCTGACGGCTCGACTCCTGGGTCCAGCGCCGATCAGACCGGCGGCAGGTCGTCGGCCCCGGCAAACCCCACCGTCCCGGGGACGGTCGCCCAGCTCATCCACGGCGTCGCCTACGCCCCCCAGGACGCCCCGCCGGCGGTCCAGAACGCGATCTGGACGGCCAACCGCATCGTGGGCAAGCCCTATGTATACGGCGGCGGCCACGGGGCCTTTCAGGCCTCAGGCTATGACTGCTCGGGCACGGTCTCCTACGCGCTGCACGGGGGCCATCTGCTGGGCCGCCCGATGGACTCCTCTGAGCTCATGCGCTGGGGTCGCAAGGGGGCGGGGCAGTGGATCACCGTCTACTCAAATCCCGGCCACGCCTACATGGTTATCGCCGGGCTGCGCCTGGACACGAGCTCCGCCGACGATCCGGGGGGAGCCAAGGGTCCGCGCTGGCGCCCCCTGCGCAACTCTGACCACGGTTACCGCGTGCGCCACGCGCTCGGCTTCTAGGACACCGGCGTCTGGCGCCCGCCGAGCTGTGATGACGAGCGCGACGGACCGGGGGGCGGGCTCGGGTACCCTGGGAGTCCAGTGATGCCAGCAGGCGACCAACCGCGAGGAGGATGAAGATGTCGGGCTTGGGCGGACGTATGTCCACGGTCGTCAAGGCCAAGGTGTCAAAGCTGCTGGATCGGGCCGAGGACCCGGGGGAGACGCTCGACTACAGCTATGAGAAGCAGCTCGAGCTCCTGCAGAACGTAAAGAAGGGCATCGCCGACGTGGTGACGTCCAAGAAGCGGCTGCAGATGCAGGAGAGCACCCTCCAGCAGCAGGTGGTCAAGCTCGACACCCAGGCCCGACAGGCTCTCGCCGCCGGCCAGGAGGATCTGGCCCGCACGGCGCTGGAGCGCAAGCAGGTCGCCCAGGACGAGCTTCAGTCATTGGACTCACAGGTGGCCGAGCTCGAGGGCCAGCAGCAGAAGCTGGTGGACTCCGAGCACAAGCTGCGGGCCAAGATCGAGTCCTTTCGCACCAAGAAGGAGGTCATCAAGGCCCAGTACTCCGCGGCCGAGGCCCAGGTGCGCATCTCCGAGGCGGCCACCGGGGTGGGCGAGCAGATGGCCGACGTGGGGCTGGCCATGCAGCGCGCCGTCGACAAGACCGAGAACATGAAGGCGCGCGCCTCCGCCGTGGACGAGCTCGAGCAGGCCGGCACCTTCGACGACCTCACCGCCCTCGGGCCCGGCCACGACGACATCGACCGCCAGCTCTCCGCCCTCTCCACCCAGAGCGCCGTCGACGACGAGATGGCCAAGCTCAAGGTCGAGCTGGGCAGTGGCAAGCCCCCGGGTGAGCTCGGGGCGGGCAGCGAGCCCCATCCCCCCCGGCCCGGCGCATGATCGTTCGCATCCTCACCGAGGGCCAGTATGAGGTCTCAGACGACTCCACCCAGCGCCTGGCCGATCTCGACACCGATCTCATCGCGGCCGTGCACGACTCCGACGAGCCGCGCTTTCACCAGCTGCTCAGCGACCTGCTGGGCCTCGTGCGCGAGCACGGCAGTGTCCTGGCCGACGATGACCTGCGCCAGTCCGAGGTAATGCTCCCGCCGGCCGACACCACCCTCCAGGAGGCCCGGCGCGACTTCAGCGCCGAGGGCCTCATCCCCGACTGAAAAACACCCACCCCTCTCGATGCGCGCGGTTAGCGCGCTGCTTTAAAAAGGGATGCCCCACAGGGGAAACCAGCGCTCGAGCTCGGGCTCGACGGGAAGCTCGGAGCCGATGCGGGCCCTGACCTGGAGCTCGCGCTCGGTGGAGCGCTGCTGGGCTCCGGCGCCCGGGACGAAGGGATACCAGCTCCCGCGCTTGAAGTTATAGATGAGATACAGCGGCGATCCCGGCGGGTCCGAGGTCGAGGTCGGGATGCTCATCCGCGGCGCGCGCCCGTCCACGAAGGCGAACACGGCACACAGCAGACGCTCGCCGTAGCCGCCGGTCACCAGGGCGCTCGACACGGCGTTCACTCCCACCACCAGGTCCTCGGCTCCGCCGCCGCGCAGGATCATCCACCGAAAGCCGTAGTCGTCGTCTTCACTGGACACCCGGGTGTCTGAGTCAGAGGCGGTGGCCGCCACCACCTGCTCCATGTCGGTGACGATCTGCTCGAAGTCGCTGGTGGCGAGGGGCTGAAAGACGATGCCCGCCACCGCGGCGCTGGTGATCGCGTGCTGGGCCTCGAGCGTGACCTGGGCGGTGGACAGGGCAAAGAGCCGATCGGCGGCAGGCTTTGCCAGCTTGTGGCGCCCGGTGATCACGTCCAGGAGACCCATAGACGCGACTGGTGGTCAGCCTGTCCCCTGGAGCTGGGCCTCCAGGCGGCTCAGCGCCTGCAGGCGCCGCTCGATGGGCGGATGGTCCGCGAACAGGTTGTACAGCGACTGCTTGGTGCGGGCCGGGAAGATGAAGAACGCGCTCATCCTCTCGGCAGCGCGCAGGTCCTGCTGGGGCACACGCTCCATGGCACCGCTGATCTTCACCAGCGCCGAGGCCAGCGCGCTCGGGCGCCCGGTGAGCACCGCCGAGCCGCGGTCAGCGGCGAACTCACGGTAGCGAGACAGCGCTTGCATGAGGATGAAGGAGACGGCATAGACCACCACCGAGACGAGGATGAGCATGCCCAGGCTGTCGCCTCCCTCCTCGTCGTCGCCTCCTCCGAAGCCGCCGCCGAAGAAGAAGCCGAACTGGACGATCAGCGAGGCCACCGAGGCAAAGAAGCTGGCGAGCGTCATGACCATCACGTCGCGGTTGATGACGTGGGAGAGCTCGTGGGCGAGCACGCCCTCGAGCTCGGCGGGGGAGAGCAGCGCGAGGATCCCGCTGGTGGCGCAGATCGTGGCTGACTTCTGGGAGCGCCCCATGGCAAAGGCGTTGGGCATGGAGGACTCCATCACCGCCACCCTCGGCTTGGGCAGATCGGCCACCACGCACAGGCGCTCGATCAGGGCGTGCATCTGCGGCGCCTCCTGCGGGGAGACCTCGTGGGCACCGAGGGCGCGCAGGGCGATCTTGTCAGAGCTCAGCAGCTGGACGGCGAACAGGCCGACCGCGATGACGGCGATGGTCAGCCCCCCGGCGCCGGAGGCGAACAGGGCAGCGATCAACGCGCTGTAGACGAGCCCGAGGAGGAACAGCGTCACCACCATCCGGGTCTGCAGACCGGGGTCGCGGCCAAAGCTCGAGCGACGCTGGTTCATGATCTGATTCTCGCAGACCGTTGAGGCCGGCCCCCGCGGGTCGGCCTCGCTAGCCTGCGGAATTCGATGCGCCCCGAGATCCACCTCCTGGGCATCTCCCTGAAGACCTTCGGGCTCATGTTCGCTCTGGCGTTCCTGGCCGCCGGAGCGCTGGTCGGGCGCCGGCTGCTCGAGCTCGGTCGCCCGGTCGACTGGGCCTATGAGCTCGTCTTCTCCTCGCTGGCGGGGGGCCTGATCGGGTCGCGCGGCTACTTCATCGTCGAGAACTACGATCAGGTCAAGGGCGATCTGGTGGGCAGCGTGCTCTCGGGCTCGGGCCTGGTGTGGTACGGCGGGGTCATCGGGGGCGCCCTGGCCGTACTTCTGTGGGCCCGCTGGCGCGGGCTCTTCGGGCTCGTGCTCCTCGATCTCTCCGCCCCGGGTCTGGCCGTGGGCTATGCGATCGGGCGCATCGGCTGTCAGGTCTCCGGCGACGGCGACTACGGCATCCGCTCGAGCCTGCCGTGGGCGATGGGCTACCCCCACGGCACCGTGCCCACCCCGCCGAACGTGAGCGTCCAGCCCACCCCCATCTATGAGACGCTGGCCATGGGACTGGTGGCCTGGATGCTGTGGCGCTGGCGTGACTCGGTGCGCCCCGGGGCGCTCTTTGCCCTCTATCTGATCCTCTCGGGTGTCGAGCGCCTGCTCGTGGAGTTCATCCGCCGAAACCAGGAGATCCTGGCGGGGCTCACCGCGCCCCAGCTCGAGAGCGTGGGGCTGATGGTGGTGGGAGCGGTGTGGCTGGCGGCGCTGGGTCGATCCGGCGGCCTGCGGCGCCTGGCCGTCGCCTGAGGGAGAAGTCCCCGGCCGCTGGCCTGCAGGGTCGCTAGGGGAAGTTCGTGCAGTGCCACGGTTGGGCTCGGCGCTCGGTCACCGCGGTCGAATGAAGGGCATGGCATCGCTGCGCACCCGGGCGGCATCGCTGTCGGCCGGCGTGGCCCTCCTGCTCGTCGCCGCCAACGCCGGCGACGCGTCGGCGGCCGTCCCCGGCGCCCGGGCCGATACCGGCGGCACGGCGGCCGTATCGTCGTCGCGACCGGTCCCGGTGGTCGGGAGCACGATCGTCTCCCCCGGGGTTACCGGCGGATCGTCGGTGCCGGCCTCGGCGCCCCCAGCGCCAGCCACCGGCGGATCGGCGCCCGGGACGTCGGCGGCGTCGAGAAGGTGGCGGCTGGGTGAGCGCGGGCTTCACCACGGGATGCGCGGCACCGACGTCACCGAGCTGCAGGCGGCGCTCGGCCGTCTGCACTACCGCCTGCGGGTCAGCGGCGTGTATGACAGCTTGACGGTGCGCGCGGTGAGCCGCTTCCAACATGCCCATCGCCTGCGCGCCACCGGATCGGGCGATCTGGCCACCGTGGCCGCACTGCGGGCGGTCACCACCGTCTCCGCCTCGGTTGCCGCCCCCGCTCCGGCTCCGGCTCCGGCCCGGGCTCCGGCGCCAGTGGCGGCGCCCGACCACCTGGCCAGCGCGGGTAGCGCCGGATGGACATTTCCGATCTCGCCCCTGAGTGTCGTCGTGGCCCCTGACGCCTGGACTCCCGATCAGGGCATCGACATCGCCACGGTGAACCACGCCTGCGGAGCCCAGGCCGTCGAGGTCGCCGTCGACGACGCCACGGTGGTGGCCGAGGGGATCTCCGGCTTTGGCTCTCAGGCGCCCATCCTGCTGTTGGATCACGGCCCTTACCGCGGGCACTACGTCTACTACGGACACGCCCAGCCCGCGCTCGTGGCGGTGGGTGCGCACGTCGTTGCAGGCCAGCCCATCGCCGAAGTCGGCTGCGGGCGCGTGGGACGCTCCAGCGGACCTCACCTGGAGATCGGCATCAGCGCCACGGGGGGCCCTCCGTGTTGTCCACGCCGGGGCCAGACGTCCGGGCTCATGCTCGACCTGCTGGGCCCGCTCTACACCCCGAACCACTGAAAGCGAACGTCGACTAGCTTGCGCACTGAGCGTTCATGCGCCAAGCTGCGACGGTGGGCTCAAAGACACTGAGCCGGCTGCCGATGAGTGGGCGAAGGGGGTATTGATGCGCTTTTCCCGAGCCGTGGCCGCAGCGCTCGCAGCGAGCACCTCGCTTGTGGCCGGGGCTGCCTGTGTCCTGCTCCTGGCCGGCGGCCTGGTGGCCTTCCACGGCTGGTCGGTACTCGGCCTGGGCTCGGGCTCGGCGCGCCCCTCGCTGTCGGTCGATGATCGTCGCCCGCCCTCCGGTGTGTCCCCGGCGACCGCCGCGGTGACTGCCGCCCTGGCCTCGCCGCGTGGCCCCGCTCCCGGCGCCTCGACGCCCGGCGCTGGCGCCCCATCTCCGGCGGGAATCGTCGGACCCGCGGGACTGACCGCGGTCGGGGGCACCACCGTCCCGGCCGGGGCATTGGGCCCGGCTGCGCTCACGGGAGCCCCGACCCCCGCTGCTTCCCCTCCGGCCACGACCGTCCCCGTGGTGTCATCGCCCGTGGCCTCCGGGGGGCCCGCTGATCCCGGGCCGGCCGCGCCCGCGACGAGCCCCACGCCGTCCGCGACTCCCTCGTCGCCGGGTGCCGTCGGGGCGGTCATCGCGGCTGCCGATGCGGCCGTGGCCGTCGCCTCCGGTGAGGCCAACAAGGAGGCCGCCCAGGTCGTCGCTCCCGTGGCTCCAGCGGTCGGCACGGTCATCGCGCCCGCGCCGCCGACGGCGGGCAAGGTCATCGCTCCGGTGGCGGGTGTGGTGGCTCCGGTGGCGGGTGTGGTGGCTCCGCTGACCCAGTCGGCGAGCCCGCTCGGCGTCACCGTTGCCCAGGCTGCCCGGGCCGTAACCAAGGTCCTCGGGGGCTAATAGTCCCCGGCGGGCGCGCCGCCCGCCGTCGAGCCCCCGGCGAGGGCGCGGTCGATGAAGCGCAGCGTCACTCCGTGAAGCTCGCCGTCATGCTGGACGGAACGATGATGGCCTCCGGGGAGGGCGATCAGGCGCTTGTTCGCTGAGCGGGCCCGGTTGAGCAGCTCGGCCGAGTGGCCGACCGGCACCCGCTCGTCGCCCTCGGCGTGCAGGAGCAGCAGGGGGGCCGCGAGTCGTGTCACCGCGGCGTCGAGGTCGTGCCCCTCCAGGAACCCCTCGAGGGCCGGGCGGTCGGCATCCATCTCAAAGTCACCGGCACGTAACCCCCGCAGGAGCATCTCCGCACTGGCCGGGCAGATGGCCACCACCGCTCCGGCGCTCAACGGACCGGCACCCAGGAGGGCCAGGTAGCCGCCCAAGCTCGATCCCCGCAGCACCAGGGGACGCACATCGACCAGGGTCGCCATGGTGGCCAGGTCGTCGAGTGCCTGGCCACCCAGTGGCCCGACGCTCGATCCGTGGCCGCGCTGGTCGTAGGTCATCGCCACGTAGCCCGCGGCCCGGGCGCCACGGGCGAAGTCGAAGTGGCTCTCCTTGCACGAGCCCGCTCCGTGAACGACGAGGATCGAGCCGCGGGGAGTGCCGGTCGGCGAGAAGCGGGCATAGGCAAGCCCCTCGTGACTGCCCATCTCCTGGGGCGGCTCGGGGATGCCACGAGAGCGTCGCACCTCCGCGATGATGGCAGCCGCGATAATCGGGCCCATGGCCGCCGCCACGCAGCTCTCCTCCGTCTTTCCTCTGGGCAGCAGGCTCAACGAGCGCGGACGTCTGGAGGTGGGCGGCTGTGACACCGTCGAGCTCGCCCGCGAGTTCGGCACCCCCACCTACGTGGTGGCCGAGGACGATCTGCGCGTCCGCGCCCGCGCCTTCGTCGAGGCCTTCCAGACTCGTCATGACGACGTCTCGGTGGTGTTCGCCTCCAAGGCGTTTCCCTGCACCGCGGTACTGAGGCTGTTCGCCCAGGAGGGACTGTCCTGCGACGTGGCCTCGGGGGGTGAGCTTCACCTCGCCCTGCGAGCGGGCTTTGAGCCCCAACGCCTGGTGTTTCATGGCAACGCCCGTTCGACGGCGGAGCTCGAGCTGGCCCTGGAGCGCGAGGTGGGGCTGATCGTCATCGACGGCTTCGACGACATCGACCGTCTGGAGGCGCTGCAGGCTCGCCGCCGCGGCCCGGGCACGCGCCGCCAGCCGGTGCTCGTGCGGGTCACCCCTGGGGTGGCACCCGACACCCACGCATCGATCTCCACCGGTCAGCCCGACTCGAAGTTCGGGCTCGGGGTGCCCGACGCCCGGGTGGCCCTCGAGCGCCTGAACGCCAGTCCCGGCCTTGAGCTTCAGGGACTGCACATGCACCTGGGCTCGCAGCTGCTCGATCTGGCGCCCTACCGAGCCGGAGTGGAGGTCCTCGCCACCCTGGGACGCTTCCCGGTCTATGACCTGGGAGGGGGCCTGGGGGTGGCCTACGCCGACGCGGACCGACCACCGTCGGTAGCTGACTACGCCGAGGCAAAGGTGTCGGCCCTGCACGACCTCCTGGGCCCAGGCCGACGCCTGCTCGTCGAGCCGGGACGGGCGCTGGTGGCCAACGGCGCGGTGACCCTCTACTCGGTGATGAGCGTCAAGCGCAATGTCTCCACTTGGGTGGCAGTGGACGGGGGGATGTCAGACAACCTGCGGCCGATGCTCTACGGCTCCCGCTATGAGATCGAGGTCGCCGATCGCTTCGGGGGATCGACGCTCTGCCGGGTGGCGGGCAAGCACTGCGAGTCTGGGGACGTCCTCGTGCGCGAGGCGCTGCTCGACCAGCCGCAGGTGGGGGATGTGCTGGTCACCCCCGCCACCGGCGCCTACACCTACGCGATGGCCAACAACTACAACGGAGTGCCGCGCGCGCCGGTCGTGTTCTGCTCCGACGGTGATGCTCGCCTGGTCGTGCGCCGCGACACGCTGGCCGACCTCGAGGCGCGCGACATCCCGTGACCACTTCCGGTGGAGAGTTTCGCATCGGATTGCTCGGCCGGGGGACGGTGGGCTCGGCCTTTGTCGCGCTACTGAACCAGCGCGCCGACCACGTGGCGAGACTGACCGGACGGCGCCCGGTGCTGACCGGCGTTCTCACCCGCCGCGAGGGCTCCTTTGAACAGGTCTTGTCGGAGGCAGACCTCGTCGTCGAGCTCATGGGCGGAATCGAGCCCGCGCGGAAGTACGTCCTCGAGGCGATGTCCGCCGGGCGCCACGTGGTCACCGCCAACAAGCAGCTGCTCTCTCAGCACGGCGAGGAGCTGTGGACGGTGGCCCGACGCCACGAGGTGCAGCTTCGCTTCGAGGCCGCGGTGGCAGGCGTGGTGCCGGTGATCCGTGTGCTGCAGGAGTCACTCGCCGGCGCCCACATCGAGCGCGTGCACGGCATCGTCAACGGCACCACCAACTTCATTCTCTCGGAGATGGCCCGCACGGGCATCGGCTACGGCGAGGCGCTGGCCGAGGCCCAGCGTCTGGGCTACGCTGAGGCCGACCCCTCCGATGACGTAAGCGGACGCGACGCGGCGGCCAAGATGGCCATCCTCGCCCGGCTGGCCTTCGACACCCCGGTGCATCTCGAACAGGTCGGCTACGAGGGCATCGAGCACATCACCACCGACGACCTCGAGTACGCCCGGGAGCTGGGCCTGGGCCTGAAACTGATCGGTAGCGCCCAGCGTCTGGAGGGCGGGCTGTCGGTGCGAGTGCATCCCGCCTTCCTCTACGCCGGTCACCCCCTGGCGTCGGTCTCGGGACCGTTCAACGCCGTGACCGTGGAGTCCGATGCCATTACCGAGGTGACGATGTCAGGGCCGGGTGCCGGAGGTCCTCAGACCGCCAGCGCCGTGCTCGGCGACGTGGTCAGCGCGATGACCCCCAGTGTCCGCACCCCGGAGTCCGGCGACCGACTGACCATCATCGACGACGTGAGCTCGGCCTTCTACCTGCACCTGGAAGTGGCCGACCGGCCTGGGGTCCTGGCTCAGATCGCCCAGCTCCTGGGACTGCAGGGAGCGTCGATCAAGTCGGTCGTCCAGAAGGGTCTGGGCGACAACGCCAGGCTGGTGATGGTGGTCCACCCGGTGCTTGAGTCTCGCCTGCAGGCCGCGTGCGATCTCATCGGCGGACTGGACTTCGTCCGCTCACCGCCCCGAGCCATCAGGGTCATCGAGGAGGAGTTCGGATGAGTGGTCTGATCGAGCGCTACGCCAGCCGTCTGCCCTTCGACCGCGATGATCCGGTGATCTCCCTGGGGGAGGGCTCGACGCCCCTGGTGCGCGCGCCGTTTCTGTCAAAGCGGGTGGGAGCCGAAGTGTGGCTCAAGCTCGAGGGGGCCAATCCCACCGGGTCCTTCAAGGATCGGGGCATGACCTGTGCCGTGTCGGCCGCGGTGCGCGAGGGCGCCCAGGCGGTGGTGTGCGCCTCCACCGGCAACACCGCGGCCAGCGCCGCGGCCTACGCTGCCCGGGCAGGCCTGCGGGGAGCGGTGATCGTCCCCGAGGGCAAGATCGCCACCGGCAAGCTTGCCCAGGCTCTCATGCACGGGGCCCGGGTTATTGCCCTGCGGGGTAACTTCGATGAGGCTCTGACCCTGGTGCGTGCCCTGGTCGAGGCCCACCCCATGGCCTTGGTCAACTCGATCAACGAGTTT
>JAABUR0100010523.1_pt1 | contig 10119 bp, 10 predicted proteins | sample 5560091 | NCBI WGS metagenome assembly JAABUR01 (sample SAMN10711879, study PRJNA513375) | rock metagenome | isolation source: Antarctica rocks | place: Antarctica: Victoria Land, University Valley sud
TGCGCAAGCAACATGTGGGTGGTAATGTACACCCAGGCAGCCATACAACACAGCAGAGCAGCCCACCTGTACAGGTCAGCCCTGCAACCTACGCGCGCGTGTGCACTCAGCTCATAGCCGCACCCCTGCTGGCGCAAACTAGTGGCAGCACCTGGCCATTGGCGCACGCTATGTGTACAAATGCCTGAATCTTGTCGCCCGCTGTCGTCAGATGTACGCGCTGCCTGCCCACCGCGGACGTCTGCCGGATGAACCGGCCAGAGCATGAAAATGCTGGCGCATGCAAACTACTGCGTGCGGCGCAAGCACCGCATGGGAGGTGCACATGCAGCTAGCTGCGCCTGCAGAGGCTACTGCGCTGGCTGCATGCTGCTGCCATTTATACCCTATCTCTTCTGGTGCACCAGCTGCTGCTAGGGTTGCCGCCAAGCTGCCCTGTTCGTAACACTGCGGCGGAGAGCGTCACGCAGTAGCCTTATGCTAAGGCAAGGAACGCGCACCTTGAGATGGTCTCTGGCTCTGTCTTACATGTCGGTTCTATTGTGACCACCGTTGGTTTACCGTTGGTGGCTTTGAGCATGTGTGCTTCATTGTCGGCTGACCACTGTCGTCCGGGATTCTGTTGGTAGAAAAGGGAACAAACACGATGCATTCATGTCTTCAACGGCATGCGCTGCTTGCACGCTAGCCATACGCCAGCCTTCAGACACTTCCGTCACTCCGTCACAAGGCATGGTCGCGGCGCATACAACTTCTTAGCCTCTTCAAGGGCTGTGAAGAACACACACCCTCCGATGCCGATCCACAGCACACGAGGCTCCCAGCCCTGCGCATGCCCGGCGTCAGGGGAGCCGGTACATGGAAACTGGACGGTCTCACAGGCTCAAAAGCGCACCTTCAGGAAGGCTGCAGCGCCCTCCTCCTTGGCAATCTTGGTGGCGCAGTCGACTATGGACGAATACCGGCCGCTCACGCCCTGCGTCATCATCCGTGTCTTGATGACGTCCAGGGGCGTGGTCAAGACGCCGGTCACCGCTCCAGCGAGCGCTCCCACGACAGACGTCTCTGCTGCGTTGAGCTCAGTCCGCGAACCCCGCAACGACGCCTGCGCCGCCGTATGCGCTTGACAAGGTGAGAAATATGCTTTGAATCTTGTTACTGACCTTTTTCCGTCAAGCTGCAGCGTCGTGCTCATCACACGTCAACAACAACCACACGCCCAAGGTAGCCCTGCAAGCTCAAGATGGCAGATTGACAAGTCCGGCGTGTGCGGGCAACACCATCAATGCAAGGGAATGCTCTCGCAGAACAGGCTTGCCACGATTCATACAACCAGAGCCACAGCAAGGGTTGCTGTGGCGCAGGGGCAGTCACCGCACTTTGTATGACTTCTTCAGCTGCTCGTACGCCACAAACTCGATGGCGTCAAACGGCAGGTCGCGCAGCAGAAAAGAGCCATAGCCCGCGAAGAGCCCGCGCACCCCCTCCCTGCCTAAAATGCCTCGCACCGCTTGCAGCGCGCCGCGGAACTCGCCTGCGCGCGCTGCCGGCAGTGGCGACGCATGCCTGGTAGAGCCGGGGCTGAGACTGTGGGAGACACAGCACGCACCTGTCTGCATCCGCTGCTTCACGACTTCTGTTGGGACGCGCACGACAGACGCCGCAAAGCCCGCCGCCACGCCGCCGGCGAGCGGCGCAAGGAACTGCCGGTCGTCGCGCACGCGCCGGCCGGTGGCCCCCTTGACGGGCTCGTACACGCCCATGAATATTGCCGAAGCAGGCACGACACCCGCCAGGTTGCCGACCAGGCCTGCGTACAGGGCCTTGCCGCCGCCAGACTGCAGGAGGGCGCGCAGCCCGCCCCCAGACGACATGGCCTGCAGCCGCGTCTTGATCGTGTCCAGGGGGTACAGCGCTGCAAGGCAACCCAGTCCGTCACTGCATGCTGCAGCAAATCCATCAACCGCTGCCTTGATGGGCGGTTGCGCATGGTGCACATGCGTTTCAGCGCACCGGCTTCCACTGCCGCGCCGGCAGTTGCACCTGCAGCCAGGTTTCCCAACACCACCCGCCACCGCGGCGCGTCCACAGGCGGCGCGGCTGCGCCGCCCGCCGACGCCAGCGTCATCACGGGCGCGCGTGCCCGCCCACGCTGCGCGGCTTTCGGCTTGCGCCGCTGGATGATGCGGTGGCCCGCCACAGACGCAAAGGGCAGGGCTGCCGCTGTGTGCTGGACGGCACTGCGCACGCTCACGTCTGGCTCTGCGCCATCCTCGGCCCCAGTTGCCCTGTCGTGCCGTGCCACCCACCGGCGTCTGGCTGTCAGAGCCATGGCCACGCCAGGGCGCCTCACTGACGTCAGGCGCCCACTGCACAAGGATGATATGGGATGATGGGATAGTGACGAGAGCACGCTCGGTCTCTTCGCTTACCCGCTAAAGCAGCTAGAACCCCTCTCAACGGCATGCAAGCATGCATGTACAAGTGGGCACACTGGAGTAATCAGTCTGAGCGAGCACACATGCAGGCTCGAGAGATGTCGGCAGTGACAGGTAGCGACGCAGCACACATGAACAGCCTGGGTGCAACCCGGCAAACAGCCTGACCTAGCGGGCTACCAAGAGCGCCCACATGTCCGACGCCCAAGCAAGCCCGCCATACCCCAGCAAGCAGGGCTCAACACAGCGCGTGTCAGGCTGCAGCGTTGCCAACCGCCGCATCAAGCTCCTTCCTGTGCGCAGCGAGGGCCGACGTAAGTGGCGCAGAAGCCGCAACAAAGTCTGCAAGCCTGCTCGCCAGTGAAGCAAAGAGTTGCGCGAGCTTTGGGGGCCACCTGGCGGCAGCGACCTGCTCCGGCGAGAGCAGCATGACAAGCCGCAGTGGCTGCAGCTCGTCCTTCCGCAGCGGCCGGCTCGTCACCGGGAACGTGTAGGACCAGGTGCAGTGCCGGTGGTAGAACTCATCCTCCGGACGAGCATAGACCACGACAGGCTCCTGCGCGCTCGGCCGCGCGCTGGGCCGCGCCCTGCCACGGCCGCCGCGCGCGCTCACAGCAGGCCGCACTGCGGCGCCGTCGCCGGACGGCGGGGCGCGCACCTCCTCCCCCTTGGCCCGCTTGCCGCGCGGGCGCGCAGCAGCGGGGTCGCAGTAGGCGCGCGAGAGCGCCACATAGCGTTGCAGCTGGAAGGAAGCGCGCAGCTCGGCGGTCGGCTCGTCCTCGGTTGCCCAGGCAATCTCATCAAACAGCGCCTGCTGCAGCGGCGGCGCCAGCTGCGGCGGGCTGTTGACGAGCCGCTCGCTCACAAGCAGGCCGGTGGAGTCCGCGCCCCATGCCTGCGCAGCGCGCCACGCGACCGCGGTGCATGAGGCGGCGGCGGCAGCGGGTGACCCCGCGCGCAACTGCGCCAGGCAGCACCCCGCACCTCGGCCATCTGCTGCCGCAGCGAGCTCGTGGGGCACCGCGCCGTCAGGAAGGCAGCAACCTCCCGCAAGCACGCCAGGTGCCTGTAGCGCCCCAGGCTGAGCACGGTGAGGAGCCCAATCGGTCCCTCGTCCGCCGCCGTCTTGACGACGGTGCCCACGGTGGGCTGGCGCGCCGCGCAGCAGCACGTCAGAGCCTTCCCTGCAGGCGCAATGGGGCACCGTGCCGCGGGGCCCGGCGCGCCTGGTGTATGACTGCGTCCACCAGCTCGGAGCAGCTGAACTCCTGGCCGTCCAGGTATGTGTGCAGAAGGGCCTTCAGGCCCAGGAAGTCTGCCTCCCTGGGGTCATGGAACTCAAAGTCGACCTGCACCTCCGACGCCTCGCTGCCGGACGGGCTGGCGTCGCTGTCGCTGCTCTCGCCGCTGCTGCTGGCGCCGCTGCTCATGCCAGACGGCTCCCGCTCTGGCGCCCCAACGCCGCTGCCGCGCGCCCTCTTCTGAGCAAGCTTGCTCATCCCGTGGAACCCCGCGGCTCGCCACGGAGTACCTGGGTGCGTCGTCCCTCAAGTGCCTTATCTTGCACTCCGGCCTGGCGCAGGACTTTGCCTGCGCATGGCAACTGAGACGAGCCTACTTTGTTTGCATCGGCCAAACTTGGCAAGCGGACGCGCAACCTTTGGGCACCCCGTCTTTGCATGCTGCAGTAGCAAGGAAAGGTGGCCCCAGCCTGCCAGAAGCGAGTGTGCACACCTGTTAAGTGTGGGCTGTTTGTAAAAACCGCTGTGTGACGCCCGTCCTGGCGTGCCTGCATTGGCCTACAGGTGTGGTGCGACGCTGACTGCAAGGCCGTGTACTACCGCAAGCCTGGTGCGGAGCAACACTGTACCGCACGTGGCAGCAGCAGCGCTCTGACGTCAGGCTGGTCAGGCCGTGCACGGCTCCCGGGCAGGGCGTATGCTCGCGCCGAGACACTGCGGCGCCTCCGTAGGGCAGGAGCGCTGTGCGCAGCAGGCCTGGCGTCCAAGCTGCCAGCGTTGTGAGGCCGCACTGTGCACGGGACGTGGCCGCACGTGAGCGACGGGATGCGGTCGCAAGCCCCGCCAAGCAACGGCGGGCCACCCTGCCCGCACGGCCACGCGCTGCAGCGCCTGGCCTGCGTCGCCCGAGACGCACGGGGCAGGGCGTGCCTGCTCGGAGCAGGCGCCCCCGCCCACCTGGGCGAGCTGCTCGCCCCGGCGCGCGTCCTGTGGCAGGAGTCGCGCGGCCCCGCCAGCGCGGCCGCCGCGCAGCTGCTGGGCCTGCTGCTCGTGCTGCGCAACCTGTGCGCAGCGGGCAGTGCGGCGACCGCGGCGCTGCTGCGCTGCTCGGCGCCGGCGCAGGTGGCTGCGCTGGTGCTGCTGCTCGCGCCGCGCGCGCCGCCGCCGGCCGCGCAGCCAGGTGTGCGCCGCGGGCTGGCCGCCCGGCGGGCGGGCTGCAGCGCGCCCCGCCCTGCTGACCGGGGCCGTGCGCCAGGCTCGGCCAAGCTGCTGGTGGTTGCGGCCCAGCTGCTGGCCAACCTGGCGGCCAGCAGCGCCGAGGCTGCGCGCAGCGTGTGGGCCGCCTGCGAGCCCGGCGCCTTCCTGGCGCTCGCGCGCGTGCCCGACGGTGCGGGAGGCCGAGTCGCCGCCCCTCCTGCCCGCTTGCAGAGGCGAGGGGGGGGCCGCCGGCTGACTGACCCGCTGGGTGTGCAGGCAGCGTGCACGGCCCGCTGTGCCGCGCCCTGCACCTCTGCAGCCTGGCGAGCGCGCACCCTGGGGGGCTCAGCGGCAGCAGCGAGGGCGGCGAGGTCCTGCACGCGGTCCTGCTCCACGCCGGCCGCCAGGCGCGCACCCCCGGACGGCCGACGCGGCCCGAGCGCGGCCTGCGCGCGCGTCGAGCGCGGCCCACCGGCGGCCCTGGCCGCAGGCAGAGGGAGGCGGGCCGCCCACCGGCGCCGACCACGCCGCCGCGCTCGTGGGCGAGCTCGCGCTGGAGCGCGGCCTGCTGCCGTGGCTGCTTCGCGCCACGGACGCCGCGCCGGCGGGGGCGCGCGACACGTGGCGGGCGCAGGAGGCGCTGCTGCGCTTGCTGGCGGCGGCGGTGGACGAGCGCGCAGGCAGGCGCGCCCGGCGCGCATGCTGGCGCGCGCGCTCATCCATCCCTGAGCAGCGGCTGCACAGACGGCGCCGCGCCGTCGCGGGCCGCAGGCTCGAGGCGCCGGCGGGCGAGGGCCGCTCTGGTACCGGCATGGACGGCCTGGCCGCCAGCCTGCAGGCGCTGGTCACCGCGGCAGCCTCGCATGCGGAGGCCGCTGCGGACGGCCCCGGCAGGGCGCCGGTCCTGCGGGCCGCCATGGCGGTGCGCCGCTCACCCGGCCCGCGCTCCTGCGCGCGGCCTGCCGCCTCGCGGGCCCGCAGCCAGGCACGCGCGCCGCAGGCCCTGCGGAGCCTGTCGAGCGTGGAGGCCGGCGCGTGGCGCGCGCGCTTGGTGGAGGACCTGCGCTGCGCCGGAGCGGTCGCCCAGCTGCTGGCCATGCTGGCGGCTCTTGGCCCCGCAAACCGCCGGCGCCCGGCGCCGCACCCTGGCGCGCAGCAGCCTGTCGCTTGCGCTGGGCCAGCGGCGGCCGGGTTGAGGCCAGAGCTGGCTGACCGGGCTCGCGGGCTGCCGTCGAGCGCGCCCTACATAGGCTACCGCACCGACGCGGCTGCAGGTCCGCTGCGGTGCTGCTGCCAGCCGGCGTGGGTGTGCTCGCGACCGCGGCGCCGCCTGAGTCTGCTAGGGGCCGGCAGTGCTGGCAAACCTCCTGTACGCCGCGCCGTCGGTGCAGCGGGACGTCCTGGAGCTGGGCGGGGTCGCGGTGCTGCTCTCCCAGTGCCAGGTGCGGCCCGCAGCCGCGCTGCGCTCTGAGGCGGGGCGGGCGTGCCGGGGACCGACGCGCGCGCCGGGGGCGCTCAGGTCGACGACCAGAGCCCCTGGGTGCGCGAGTGGGCGCTGTGGGGCGTGCGCAACATGTGCGAGGGCAACGCGGCCGTGCAGGCGGCCATCGCAGAGCTGCAGCCCCGCGCGCCGGTCGCCTCGCCGGAGCTGGACGCACTGAACATGCGCGTGGAGCTGGACCAGGCGACCGGGAAGTTCAGTCTCGTGCGGGGGCAGGCTGGGGCGGGCCCTGTGGACTGAGTCACAGGCGTACATTGCAGCGGAGGACAGCAGCAGGCTGCAACGAGTGGCACGCTCCTGTAACACAAGCACACCAGGAATGCTTTGACGCGCTTCCAGAGGTTTCACATGGTGGCTTCACATAGCGGGAGAGGCAGTTGAAGTTTGAAAGGTGGGTCTGCATCATGCCGGTCCTGCATACATGCTGCACTGCGTGAAGTGCGCGTGTGCATAGTGAGCCATGCCATGTGCATGCATCATGCGCATGATGCATGTGATGCGAGCCAGAGCCGGTATCTGACCTCACAACTCGACGTTTTGCCTTTCCTCGGTCTCCCCCTCACCTTGTGCGACACAAGGTGACAACAGCACTGGCTCAGGCGTGCACAGAGGCCCGGCAGGCAGCTGCAGCAATGCTGGCGCCCTGACAGCCGCGCCGCAGCATGCGCAGCCTCCTGCGCAGCGTCGTCCAGCGCAAGGACGGCGGGCTGGTGGGGCGCACGCTCAAGGTGGGCCCCTACACGTGCAAGGTGGAGGCGCACCTCGGCGACGGCGGGTCCGCGACCATCTACCGCGTGCGCGACAACTCCAGCGGCGCGGCGTACGCGCTGAAGCACATCCGGCTGGCCGGCGAGGCGGACGCGCGCGCCGACTGCGAGACGGAGGTGGAGACGATGAAGCGGCTGCGCGGGCACCCCAACATCCTCACCCTGCGCGCCGTCGCGCTCGCCGGGCCCAAGGGCGCCGAGCAGGAGGCGTTCCTGCTGCTGGACCTGTGCCGCGACAGCCTGCCCGGCTACCTGGCGGAGCGCGGCGGCCAGCTGGGCGACGGGGACGTGCTCACGATCTTCCATGCGGCTGCCAAGGCGGTCGCCGTGATGCACCACCAGAGCCCGCCGCTGGCGCACAGGCGCGACTCGCAGCGTCCCTCTGGCTGTGCATGCGCCGGAGCGCGCGCGCCCCGCGGCCCCGGCGCGAGCCCCCTGCCCGGCCGCGCGGCAGGGACCTCAAGGCCGAGAATGTGCTGCTGCACGGCAACGGCACCTGGGTGCTCTGCGACTTTGGCAGCGCGTCGTCCTGGGCGGGCACGTACGACAGCACCGACGCGGTGCTGGTGGCGGAGGAGTACATCCGCAAGTACACCACGCCCGCGTACCGGCCCCCGGAGGCGCGCCGCCCGGCGCGCCGCAGGCGGCAGGCCGCTCGCCCGGGCGGCCCGGCCCGCGCGCTGATCCCGGCGTGCGCCGCGCCCGCAGATGTTCGACCTGTACAGCCGAGTGCCAATATCGACCGCCGCCGACCTCTGGGTGCGCGCCCGCGCCGCGTCGCGCGCCCCCGCCCGGCCGCTCCGCACCTGTCCGCCCGACGGCGTGTGTCCGCGCAGGCGCTGGGCGTGCTGCTCTACCTCCTGTGCTACGGGCGCCTGCCGTTCAGCGGCGACTGCAAGCTGCAGGTGCTGAACGGCGAGTACAGCCTGCCGCCAGGGCGGCCGGCGCAGCTCGTGGAGCTGGTCCGGGGCCTGCTGGCGGTCGACCCAGCCGCGCGCACCGACATCGACGACGTGCTGCGCCGCCTGGAGCGCGCGAGCGCGAGCCTGCCGGAGGCGCCTAGCGAGGCCCCGGCCGGCCGCGCGGCGGCCGACCGCGCGGACGCTGACGCGGACGCGTTGAGCGGCGCGCTGCCCGCGGCGCCCGCCTCGCCCGCGCCGGCCGCCCGCGAGGCAGTCCCCGGCGTGCGCTCAGGAGGGAGTCCCGCCCACGCCGACAGCTGGGCCGCGTCGCCCGAGGCGCGCTGGCCGCGCGAGGCCAGCGCGCCTGCGGCAACCGCGCTGCCGCGCAGCAGCACGCCCGACATTGCGGGCGCGCGCAGCGCGGGCGCGCAAAGCGCCCCCGCCGGCGCGGGGCGCGGCGGGGCGGCGGGCGCGGCAGAGGTCGCCGCGCTGCGGCAGCAGCTGGCCGCGCTGAGTGCGGGGAATGCGGAGCTCAGTGCGGCGGCGGCCTCGCAGCAGGCGACCATCCGCGCCCTGCAGGCGCGCCGGGCGGCCCGCCCGCTGCCTGTCAGGCTGTCCGCCGCCGCCTGTCCGGGCGTGGAGGCGTTTTTGGTCCTGCCGGGTGTGCACCGAATCGCAGGGCGCGGCGCAGGCGGAGGTGGAGGCGCAGAGGCAGGCAGCGCTGGTCAGCAGGCGGCAGGCCTGTGCTGCCTGCGGGCACCTGCGGGACGGCGCGGCGGCCGGTGCACACCTGCCCAGCGCGGCGGACGCCGCGCACGCATCCCCGGGCGGCTGGGTCGCCTCCTTCGACGGCGGGGGCGCGCATGCGGCCGGCGGCACGCCAGGGACCTCTGGCGGTGCTGCAGCCCAAGCCTCGCCGCCGCCTGCGGGCCTGCCTGCGTCTCTTGACCCCTTCCTCATGGCCGACGCCGCAGCAGAGCCGCTCCAGGCAGCCGAACACACAGCGCCTCTGCCTGCCATGGGGCATGCAGCGGAAATGGGCGGCGGTGCCCGGCACCGCCGCACCACCTCTGAGCCCACGTCCGTAGACCGCTGGGGGCCAGTCTTTGGGGCATGAGTGATGATAGCTTGCGGGTGGAGCGCTGTAGAGTGAAGGGCCGCGACCTGCCTGTAAAGAAGCGTGCACGCTGAGCCTGGGCCGCTCAGGTCACGTTCGATACACGCACGCTGGTCCGGCGCGCAGACGCCTGCGTCCTCTGTGGTGTCGTACAAGCGCTAGATACGCACACAGCGTCCCCCAGGCTAGCCCCGGACACACCAGCAAGGCCCACACTAAACCAGGCAGGGCCGCCTGGACTGCAGCAGCCTGAAAGCCGGGCAGGCGGCAGCGCGCCCGCCCGCCACGCCTGCCGACAGCAGCTCAGGGAATGCTGCGGTCGTACGTCTTGCCGGTGCCCAGGCGCGCCTTCTCCTCGTTCTCAGCGACGACTCGCTCCAGCATGTCCTGCGGCAGCGCAGCCCCCGGCCCTGCTCAGTGCCGCGCCGCGCACGAGCGGGCCCGCTCGCAGGCCCCGCGGGCCAGCGGGACGCACGGCCATGTAGGGCTTGAAGGGCGTCTGCACTGCCTGCAGGTCCTTCGGCAGGTACGCCTTCTTCAGCGAAACGTCGGACGCGCGCTTCAGGCGCTGGTTGCGCGCGTCCACCTCCTCCTGCGGCAGCCGCTTGAGCGCCTCGTCCACGTCCTGCCCGCGGCGCGCCGGCCGCGTCAGGCTTCGCTCACGCGGCCAGCGCATGCGCGCAGGCGAGGCCGCTCCGCAGCGGCGCGCTGCCCCGGGCCCGCGCCTGGTTCAGGAGCGGGTCGTACAGGTCCTCATAGCGCAGCCCGTGCTTCCTCAGGTTGTCGCCGACCGCGGCGCGGTACCGGGTGGACATCCAGGTGAGGGCTGGGTCGAGCATCTTCATCACGGCGCGGCCCGTCGCTGCAGCCATTGCATTCATAACGGCTCTGCCAGAAGCGTCACGGCCTCCCTGACTCGTGTACCGCTCGCCACAATTGAAGTGGGGAGAGCAAGA
>JAABUR0100010525.1_pt1 | contig 10116 bp, 9 predicted proteins | sample 5560091 | NCBI WGS metagenome assembly JAABUR01 (sample SAMN10711879, study PRJNA513375) | rock metagenome | isolation source: Antarctica rocks | place: Antarctica: Victoria Land, University Valley sud
CCGGCCTCGGCCACCGGCTCGGGCTGCTCGTCGTCGACGAGGCCCACTGCATCTCCGACTGGGGCAACGACTTCCGGCCCGACTACCTACGGCTGCGGCAGCTGATCGCCGCCCTACCCGCGGGCACGCCGGTGCTCGCCACCACGGCGACGGCCAACCAGCGGGTGACCGCTGACATCGCGAGCCAGGTCGGCGAACAGACCCTGACCCTGCGCGGACCGCTCGACCGCGACTCGCTCTTCCTGTCCGTCGTGCCGACAGGCTGCACCGCCGAGGCCTACGCCTGGGTCGCCGATGCCCTGCCGGGGTTCGGCGGCTCGGGCATCGTCTACACCCTCACCGTCGCGGAGACGCGGCGCCTGGGAGACTTCCTGACCAGCCGCGGTTTGCGTGTCGCCGCCTACTCCTCCGACACCGCTCCCGAGGAGCGAGCGCGCCTGGAGCAGGCCCTGCTCGACGGCGAGATCACCGCCCTGGTAGCCACCAGCAGCCTGGGCATGGGGTACGACCACCCCTCGCTCGCCTTCGTGGTCCACCTCGGCGCCCCGGCGAGCCCCATCTCCTACTACCAGCAGGTCGGGCGGGCGGGGCGAGCCGTCGCGAGCGCCGCCGGAGTCATGCTGCCGACCGCCGCCGACGAGCGGATCTGGGCGTACTTCGACTCGACCGCCATGCCGCCGGAGCGCACCGTGCGGACCGTTCTCGACGCCCTCGGTGACGGGGCGCGCAGTGTCCCCGCGCTGGAAGCAGCGACCGACGTGCGCCGGGGCCGGCTCGAGACCCTGCTGAAGATCCTCGACGTCGACAGCGCGGTGGAGCGCACCCGCGACGGCTACCAGCTCACCGGCAAGCCCTGGCACTACGACGCCGACCGGTACGCAGCCGTCTCGGCCGCACGCCGGGCCGAGCAGCAGCAGATGCGCCGCTACCTCGCCGGGCAGAGCTGCCTGATGCGCCAGCTGCGCGAAGCCCTCGACGACTCCTCCGCGCAGGACTGCGGCCGCTGCACCGCGTGCACCGGCGTCGTCCCGGCACCCGCCGCGCCGACCACCGAGACCATTGCCGCCGCGGTTCAGCACCTGCGTTCGGCCGTGTCGGTGCTGGAGCCGCGCAAGATGTGGCCCACCGGGTGCGGCCGGCGCGGTCGCATCCCGGAGAACCGCCGTGCGGAACCGGGGCGGGCACTCGCTTTCGCCGAGGACCCGGGATGGGGCGAGGCGGTGCAGGCGGCCCTGGCCGGCGACTCCGAGCTCGACGACGAGCTGCTCGGCGGGCTGGTCGGGGTCCTGCGGCGCTGGGGATGGCCGGCGGGGCGCCCGGTTGCCGTCGTCGCCGTTCCGTCCCGTCGGCATACCCGGCTCGTGGCCAGTATCGGCGAGCGCCTCGCCGAGATCGGCCGGATGCAGGTAGCCGACCCCCTCGCGCTGGTGCCGTCCGCCGGGTTCGCCGACGACGCGCCTACCTCACGGGCGTCCGCGCAGTCGGCACTCAGCCGGCTGCGGCTGGGCCTGCCCACGGCTGTCCCGGACGGCCCGGTGCTGCTCGTCGACGACTACGCCCGCAGCGGGTTCACGCTGGCAGTGGCGACCGACCTGCTGCGAGAGGCCGGCTCCGGCCCGGTGTACCCGCTCGTGCTGCACAAGCGGGTGTGAGGCGCAGCTGACTTGCCCGTCAGCCGTCGAGCGCGCCTCACCGGCTCAGGCCGACGCGCGGGTGTAGATCTGCTTGTCGAGTTCCAGGCAACGGTCGGGCCCCGTATGGCTGAGCAGCTGGACGTCCCAGGCCAAGGCACCAGTGAGCACGTGCAGGTCGCACGACCTTGGGCGGAACTTGGCCTCGTCGCCGACCCCCGGGACGGACTGATAGGCGGCAACGGACGTCTCGGACTCGAAGAAGGTCTTGGCGAATGCGGCGGCCCGGGTCTGGTCGGGTGCCTTCGTCGCGGCGTCGTCCAGCCGGACATACAGGCTGGCGGGGTCCGGGGACATGAGCGTGCAGCCGATCAGGCCGTCGCTGGGCGCCGCGGAGGCCCACTTGTCGCTGGTCAACGTCATCATCGCCGGCAAGGGCAGCTTGGCGCAGACCTGAGCCGAGGTCGGCACGACCGGTCTTGCTGCGGGGGCGGCGCTGGACGGCTGCGCGCCGACCGACGAGGCGCTCGAGGTGCTGAGGCGCTCGACCCGCCACAGCCCGCGAGGCCCGCGCCGGCGAAGGCCGTGGCCAGGCAGACCCGGCCCACCCGGGCAGCAGCGCCTGTGGCGTGGCGCGATCTGTCACAGCGCGTCGGCGGTGAAAGAAACAAGCATGCCAGGTGAGGCCCTCCCCCTCATGGGGAGGGCGTGGCTGCCTGGGCGGAGGGTATGGTCTCCGGCGTGGCGGCGACGGTGGGGCTGGGCGACCCGGCATCCGGCGAAGCCGAACGCGTCGGGGGGGCGGTGGGCTTGCGCGTGGGGCTAGGCGTGGTGTGCTGGGTAGGCGCCGGGCTCGGCGTGGAGGTCGGCGACGGGGTCGGCGTGAGCGTGACGGCCGGTGTCCGCACCGGCTGGTGGGTCGAGGATGAGCCACCGATGAGCGAGCCGACCGACGTACCGGTCGACGAGCCCCCGCCGACCAGGGACGACACCGGCTGTCGGGTCGCGGCCTCAATGGCTGTGATGGCGCCGATCGCGAGCGCGAAGACCAACGCGGTCACCCCGCCGATCGGCTTCCAGCGGCGCCGCAGCACAGACAGCGAGCGCGCCAGGGAGTCCCTGGGTAGCGGAAGGGGCAGCGGCAGCGGGTGAGCAGAAGATCCGCCGCCGGCAGTCCGCCGGGCCAGCGCCAGTTCCCGCAGCCGATCGTTGGTGCGGCGCAGCGACGCGCTGTAGACAGCAGACCCGACAGTCGCGATGACGCTCGCCAGAGCGGCCCCGATGACGGTGCCGGCTACGCCGAAGGACGAGGACACGACAGCAGCCGACACCGCAGCGAGCGCCGAGCCGATCACCTGCACCACGCTGACGCTGCCTGGACCGCTCCGGGCCACAGCACTGGCAGGCTCGGGTTCGTCCGTCCCCATAGGTGGCTCGGCTGCGGGCTGCGCCGAGGGTGCCAGACCCTGCAGGAGCGGGTCCGGGTCACCGGAGCGTGGGCGGTCATTGGCGCGTGCGGTGCGGTCGGGCATCAGGGCGGCGGTTCCTCCAGGTGGCCGGGCACCGTCTCGGTGCGGCTCGTCGTTCGTCGGGCGAATGAACCGGTGGCGGCTACGTGTATGACACTCCCGCAGGACCTGCTGACCGGTCAACTCCACTCTACGCCGGGTGCTAGCGATTGCAAGCACCCATCGCGGGGGGTGACGCGGTTGGCATACCGTGGCCCGGATGGCCGAGGGCAGCACGGGGCGGGGCCTTGCCGCGACCGGTCGGCGGTCGAGCATCCGCCTCTCGCGGGACGTCCCAACGGCGCCCTGGAGCGCGCCCTCGTTGTGGCGGGCGAGCCCGGCCACCCTCGCGGTGCTGCTCGTCGGCTTGTGGCTGTTCGGCACGGGTGAGGCGCTGCTCGTCGCGGCGCGCCTCGGCACCTCACCGTGGACCGTTCTCGCCGTCGGCATCTCGCGGCACACCGTGCTGTCGGTGGGAGAGGCCACCCTGGTGATCAGCCTGGCTGTGCTCGCGGCGTGGGTTCCGTTGCGGGTGCGTCCCGGCTTCGGGAGCATCGCCAACGCCGTCGTGATCGCGCTGGCGATCGACGTGATGGGCCACGTCCTGCCGCACCCGCGTGCTCTAGGACTCCGGCTGGTGCTGGTGCTTGTCGGCATCGCGCTCACCGGAGCGGGGAGCGGGCTCTACCTGACGGCGGCAATGGGGCCCGGTCCCCGCGACGGGTGGATGACCGGGCTGCACCGCCGGTTCGGGTGGCCTATCGCCAGGGTCCGGTTTGGCATCGAGGCGGCCGCGCTCACGTGCGGCTGGCTGCTCGGCGGAACGGTCGGCATCGGCACGGCCCTGTTCGCGGTGCTCATCGGGTGGACGGTCGCCCTCGCGCTCGGCATCGTCCGCGCGGCCACCGCCGCCTGACCGCCGAGGGTTCAGGCCGCCTTGGCAGGGCTCCCGTCGGCGTCGCGCCAGAGCCCGGCCGGCGAGTCGGGGACGGCCGGCACCTCATGCAGACCGGACGCGGTCCGCCGCATCCGGCGCAGCACCAGACCGCCGCCGGCCGCTGCGACCAGGCAGGCGACCCCGCCCAGCACCAGCCCGGCCCGGCCGCCAAAGGTGTCGGCGACAGCACCCGCGATGGGGCCGCCGATCGGGGTCGACCCGAGGAAGGCAACCGACCACAGCGCCATCACCCGGCCGCGCATCTCCGGCGCCGCCGACAGCTGCAGCGTCGCGTTGCCCAGCGACAGGAACTGCACGCTTGCCGCTCCGACGAGCGTCAGCGCCGCCATCTCCCATCCGAGGCTCGGCGCGGCTGCGGCGAGCAGGATGACGAGGCCGAACGCGGCGGCGGCGCGCACCAGCGGTCCGAGACCCGTTCGCCCCCGGCCGGCCACAGCGAGGCCGCCGACCACGGCGCCGAGACCCATCGCGGCGGTCAAGAGGCCGTAGGCCGGCGCGCCGCCGTGGAACGTCGTTCGCGCCACGACCGGCAGCACCACCTGGAACTCGTAGGCCAGCATGCCGACGACGCCCATCATGAACAGCGGTACCGCGAGCGCGGGGCTGTGCCGGACGTAGCTCAGCCCGGCGCGCAACTGGCCGGGGCGGCGGGTCGAGGGCTTCGACGGGTGCAGCCCCGCGGCGTCCATCGTCGCGAGCGCGGCGATGGCGGCCAGGTAGCTCGCCGCGTTCGCGAGGAAGCAGATGCCGGTGCCCACGGTGGCGATCAGGATGCCGGCCACGGCCGGGCCGACCGCCCGCGCGGCGTTGACCAGCACGCTGTTGAGCGTGACGGCGTTGCGCAGGTCGTGGGAGTCGACCATCTCCGAGACGAACGCCTGCCGCGCGGGGTTGTCGAAGGTGGTGGCGAGGCCGAGCACGCCGGCGAGCACGAAGACCATCCACAGCTTGACCGCACCGGTGACCGTCAGCAGTCCGAGCACCATCGCGAGGGTGGCCATCACCGCCTGCACGGCGATGATCAGCCGGCGCTTGTCGACCCGGTCGATGACCACGCCGGCGTACGGGCCGAGCAGCAGCACCGGCAGCGTCTGCAGCGCGACGACCAGGCCGAGCGCCGCGCCCGAGCCGGTCAGCGTGAGCACGAGCCAGCCCTGGGCGACAGACTGCATCCAGGTGCCGGCGAGCGAGACGGCCTGGCCGGCAAAGTAGCGCCGAAAGTTCGGGATGCGCAACGCGGCGAACGTGCGGCGGACTGCGCCGTCCGGGTCCGTCATCCCGTCACCTCCTTAGCAGAGGTAACTATACGCCTCCTTGCTTTCAGAGCAGCGTCTGGGTGAGCGCTCCGAGCGCGTAGGTGACGGCCATCGTCAGGGCGCCGACCGACAGGTTGCGCAGCGCGGCGCGGCCGGTCGGGGCGGCGCCGAACCGGGCGGCGAGGTAGCCGGTGCCCCCAAGGCTGGCCAGCAAGCCAGCGACACAGACCTCGATGCGGACACCGGCGGGGGGCAGCAGGATCGCCAGCAGCGAGAGCAGGCCGCCGAGCAGGAAGGACAGCGCGGACGCGCCGGCGGCCTCCCACGGGTTGACCTGGTCGTCCAGGTCGATCCCGAGCTCGGCCTCGGCGTGCGCGGCGAGCGCGTCGCGGGCGGTGAGCTCGGCGGCGACCTGGCGGGCCAGCCCGATCGACAGGCCGCGCTGCATGTAGAGGTGGGCAAGCTCGTCGAGCTCCTCGTGCGGGATCGTCTCCAGCTCGCCGCGTTGGATGTGCAGCAGCGCGTCCTGGCTGTCGCGGGCCGCCTGCACGGAGGTGAACTCCCCGCCGCCCATCGACAGTGAGCCGGCCAGCAGCCCGGACAAGCCGGTGACCGCCAGCACAATGGTGCTTGGGTGGGTCGCGGCGACCCCGACGACCAGGCCGGCGGTGCTGGTGATCCCGTCGTTGCACCCCAGCACCCCTGCGCGCAGCCGGTTCAGCCGGCTGACCGACGTCGACAGCAGGTGCGCCGAGGCGTGCGCCGGCAGCGCCTCCTCGTGCCGGGGAGGCTCGGCGGCCGCCGGGGGCCAGTTCCGATCGTTCACCATCCCGTCAGTGTCCACGCGTGAAGCGGGCCGTGGCGAAGGCCGCGGGCCGGTTGGGTTGCTCCGTCTGCCCGTACAGGCTGGTGGCGGCTGGCCGATGGCCGATGGCCGATGGCCGATGGCCGATGGCCGATGGCCGATGGCCGATGGCGTAAGTGTGAAAGAGCATGCACAGCGCTGACGGCGCACAGCCCATCGCCCACTGCGCGGCGTTGGGCAGCTGGCTGCGGCTGTCGCGGGCACAGCTGCCGCTCGTGTCGTACTACGCGCTGTACGTGTTCTGGTACTTCGCGAGCGGCTCGACTGGACACGTCCGCACTTTCGTTTCCGACGTGGCCTACCTGCCGCTGGGGGTCGCCGGGCTGGTGCTGTCGCTGCGTGCTGCCCGCGGGCGAGCAGCCGCCGGGACCGCACCGTGTGGCTGCTGATCGCGCTGGCCCTGGCCTTCCGGGCCTGGGGCGAAGGGGCCTGGTGGTGGCTGGAGGCGATTCGCGACCAGTCGCCGTTCCCGTCGGTCGCCGACGTCGGCTACTTCGGGTTCTACCCGGTGCTGATCATCGCGGTGGCGGCGCTGCCGACGAGGCCGCAGAGCCGCCGCGCCTCGGTGGGCAACCTGCTCGACGTGCTGGCGATGGTCGGCGGGGCGTTCATGGTCATCTGGTACCTCGGGGCTGGGCGCAGCGTTGCAGGGCGGCGTCGGCAACCTCGAGCAGGCCCTGAACGTCGCCTACCCGGTGTGGGATCTGCTGCTGATGCTGGCCGCCGGACGGGTCCTGTTGCGCGGCACCGACCCCCGCTGGACGGTCCGGGCCCGGTGGCTGATCGCCAGGGCGATGTGCTTCGTCGTCGCCGATATCGGATTCGGCTACCTGTCCACGAAGGACGGGTTCACCTGATCACTATCGTCGTCGTCGCCCGCCAGCTCGTCGCCGTCTCCGAACACCAGGACCTCGCTGTCCGCTACCGGGAGCGGGCGGTGACCGACGCCTTGACCGGGCTCGACAGCCGCAGCCACTTCCTGGACCAGGCCGAGCGTGTGCTGGCCCGGCACAACCGCGGCAGGTGCGCCGCGGTGATGATCGACGTCGACCATTGCAGGACTGTCAACGACGTGCACGGCCACCTCGCCGGGGACGCTGCGCTGCAGGCCGTGGCGGCCCAAGTGCGGCGAACGGTTCGCGCCCAGGACCTGCTCGCCCGCTTCGGCGGGGATGAGTTCGTCACGCTGCTCGTCGACGTCGACCTGGGGCAGGCCGCCGCGGTCACTGCGCGGATGACCGACCTGAGCCAGCTGCTGGTCGGCGGCCAGCAGCTGTCGCTGAGCATCGGCTGGGCCTGCCAGGCAACAGACATTGCGGCCTTGCTGGGTCGCGCTGACACCGCCCTGTACGCCGCCAAAAAGACAGGCCGCGGCCGGGCGGTCGCCATGCACGACTTGATCCCCGGCCAACGGGTGCACGGACCAGGCGCGTCGCTCCCGTCGGGGACCCGGCACAGCGACCTGGCTGCAACAGTGCCGGTAGCGGCAACAGTGCCGGTAGCGACGGCAACAGCGACGGCGGCGCCGACAGCGGTCAAGACCCGGGTGCAACGCGAGCTGCACGCCGCGATCGTGAACGACCAGCTGACCCTGCACTACCAGCCCAAGGTCGAGATGGCGACCTGGCGGGTGTGCGGAGTCGAGGCTCTGGTGCGCTGGTATCACCCCGAGCACGGCCTGCGCTACCCCGACACGTTCGTGCCGCTGATGGAACAGGCCGGGCTGATGCCTGCACTGACCGACCGGGTCATCGCCCTTGCCCTGGACCAGGTCCTCGCCTGGCAGGCTGACGGCCTGCCACCGCTGCCGGTCGCGGTCAACCTGTCCGCCAGCTGCGTGACCGATACCGCCCTTTCGGCCAGGGTCGCCGCGGCGCTGGGATCCCGTGGTCTGCCCGGGTCCATGCCGCTGCCAGAGATCACCGAGCAGTGCCTGATCAACGACCGGGTCTGCGCCGGCCAGGTCCTCGCCGAGCTGCGCGAGCAGGGCGTGCGGGTCAGCATCGACGACTTCGGCACCGGCTACAGCTCGCTGGCCTACCTGCGCGACCTGCCCGTCGACGAGCTCAGACTCGACCGGGCGTTCATCGCCCCCCTCGCCGACGACGCCCGCGCTGCCGCGCTGGTTAAGAGCACCATCGCCCTGTCGCACGCGCTGGGTGTTCCCATGGTCGCCGAAGGAGTCGAGGACCAGATCACCTGCGACGTGCTCGCCGGTTTCGGCTGCGACATCGCGCAGGGCTATCACCTGGCCCGGCCCATGCCCGCTGCCCAGCTCGCCCACTGGCTCGAGCAGCGCACCACCTTGGCCCGGGGGGAGCTGTTCCTCATGGCAGGTGAGCGCGGCGTCCACCTGCAGGGCCTGGATGCTGCCGCCGGCAGCTGCCAGCGGACCCCGGGCAGGTAGAGCAGGGCCGCCCGGTCGGCCAGCAGCGCAGCGGTCGGGGTTTGGCGGTGCGACCTGTTCGGGCCGGTGGCCCGCGGCTGAGACCTCCACCCAGCGGGTCGCGTCGGCCGCCGTCGCCGTCGGACGGCAAGCGCGGCCGGGTCACCGACCAGGACCGTGAGAGCTTCCGCCGACCCGGTGCTCGAGCCAGCCGCAGTAGGTAATGGCCCCGCGCCTCACCCCATGTGCGGGTAAGCGTGGTCGGTGGCCGGGACGAACGTCTCCTTGATCGAGCGGGGGCTGGTCCAGCGCTGCAGATTCAGCGCGGAGCCGGCCTTGTCGTTGGTGCCGCTGGAGCGCCCGCCGCCGAAGGGCTGCTGCCCGACGACCGCGCCGGTGGGCTTGTCGTTGACGTAGATGTTGCCGGCGGCGAACCGCAGCCCGGCGAGCGCGGTCGCGACGGCGGCGCGGTCCTGGGCGACCACCGAGCCGGTCAGGGCATAGGGCGTGGCGGTGTCGATCATCTCGAGCACGCGGTCATACTGGTCGTCCTCGTACACGTGCACGGCGAGCACGGGCCCGAAGTACTCCGTCGTGAAAGCCTCGTCGTCCGGGTCGGCGCCCTCGAGCAGGGTCGGGCGCACGAACCAGCCCTCGCTGTCGTCGCACGTCCCGCCGGCCAGCACGCGGATCGACGGTGTGGCAGCCGCCCGCAGAAGTGCGTCCCGCAGCCGGGCGAAGGACCTGGCGTCGATGACGGCGCCGGTGAAGGCGGAGAAGTCCGTCGTCGGGTCCCCGATGCGCAGCGCGTCGACCTGGGCCGCGAGATCATCGCGGATGCGCTCCCACACGGAGCGGGCGACGTAGGCCCGCGAGGCCGCCGAGCACTTCTGCCCCGAGTAGTCGAACGCGCCGCGAATCAGCGCCGTCCGCAGCACGGCCGGGTCGGCAGAGGCGTGGGCGACGACGAAGTCCTTGCCACCGGTCTCACCGACCAGCCGCGGGTAGGTGCGGTAGCGGTCGACGCCCTCGCCGACGGTGCGCCACAGGTGGCGGAAGGTCGCTGTCGAGCCCGTGAAGTGGATACCGGCGAGAGCCGGATGGTCGAGCGCGACCTCGGAGACGGCCTGCCCATCACCGGTCAGCAAGTTGATCACGCCGGGCGGCAGGCCGGCCTCGGTGAGCAGCTGCATCGTCAGGTGGGCAGCCAGCTGCTGGGTCGGGGACGGCTTCCAGAGCACCACGTTGCCCATGAGTGCGGGGGCCGTCGCCAGGTTGCCGGCGATCGCCGTGAAGTTGAAGGGTGTGATGGCGTAGACGAAGCCCTCGAGGGGCCGGTGGTCGGTGCGGTTCCACACCCCGGTCGACGACTGCGGCTGCTCACTCCGGCTCTGCCCGGCGAACGACACGTTGTAGCGCCAGAAGTCGATCAGCTCGCAGGCGCTGTCGATCTCCGCCTGGTAGCAGGTCTTGGACTGCCCGAGCATGGTGGCCGCGTTCAGGGTCTGGCGC
>JAABUR0100010526.1_pt1 | contig 10115 bp, 9 predicted proteins | sample 5560091 | NCBI WGS metagenome assembly JAABUR01 (sample SAMN10711879, study PRJNA513375) | rock metagenome | isolation source: Antarctica rocks | place: Antarctica: Victoria Land, University Valley sud
CCTGCCATACTCCCGAACCATGTTGGTCTTGACCGAGGTCTCGTCCAGGAAGAACAGCCTGCCCGGAGTCAGGCTGGGCTGCTTCTCTCTCCAGTCCGCACGCGCCGCCGCGACGTCTGGACGATCCTGTTCGGCGGCATGCAGCGTCTTTTTTTATGCGTCAGCCCGAGCCTGGCGAGCGTGCCGTGCATCAGCCCGTCGCTGGCCGAAACGCCATGCACCGCGCTGAGCCAGCGGCGCAACTCGGCCAGGGTGGCGTCCGGACGGGACGTCACCTCGGCCCGGATCGCATCGTAAAGCCCGAACAGTTTCGGCGGCACGTGGCACCGCTGCGGGCGCGCCGATGTCTCCCCCGTGTCGCGTCTCCGGCTGAGGGCCTTCGACACGTAGGACACGCTGACGCACAAAGCCTCGGCGATCTCGCCCACAGCGTCTCCAGCATCGCACAACGCAAACACCCGCTCGCGCAAGTCCTGGGAATACGCCTTGCCACGCCGCCACTGCATCCCAACCCTCCAGCCCAAACCAACCGGAGAGCTTCGAAGCCCAACGCAACACCAAGCGCAAGCTATTTTCTATTCTAGTCAGCCTGAGAACGCTCTAAGTGCGGCTTTTTAGGGTGTCCGGATTGTTTGGATTGCCACGCTAGGCTGGCACGACGCCCCGCCGCTTCCGCCCGAGTTTCTGGATTTCAAACGGCAAGGACGACGGCCGCACCACCTCGACCTCAGGCGCCTCGACGCGCGCCCGCTCCGCATCTGCCGGGACAATCGCGGCTCGTATCGCAGCATCTACGGCAAGCGGATCGTAAGCGATCACCATCAACAGAACCCGAGCCGCATGATCAGGTCGGCGGCGCTGGTGCTCCCAATCCTGCACGGTGGCTAGGCTGAACCCAAACCTGCTGGCAAACTCCTGCTGACTGCAGGCCCGACCAAAGAACATTTGGCCCAACCGTTCGCGGATCGCCGCCACGTCGATTACCTTTGGCAACCGCGAGGCGATAGATGGTTCAGCCGCAGCTCGGCACCGCCGCAATGCTTCGGTCCGCCAGGCCTGATATCGCTGGTATCGCTGGTATCGCTGATCATCCACTGCTCGGACCTTTGATAGAGGGGAAAATCCGGTCTTATAGGGCACTGCCCTACTACATCGCCCGCGCGCGGGAGAATTCCAGACCCGAAACGCCACAACCGCCGCAGCACACACCGCTTCAGCCGATAAATTGCCATTAGAAAACACGGCCAGCATGATCGAGGCCCCGATGCGCTGCCAGCATGCCCGCCGCGACGCCCAGGATGCGCGCCATGCCGGTTCTGGCGCCGGGACGGTGCGCAGAGCCGGCAGATAGGCGAGCCGCCAGCGGGGCGTCTAGCGGCTCCGTATCAGCCTCAGTGGATTGCGCAGCTCGGTCCAGTGAAGGCAGCGAACACGTGCGGCGGCATGACAAGCATCGGGACCTCGACCGGCTCAGGTGTCGGCAAGACCGGTTGCACAGCCACGGGGGGCGGCACTGGCAGATTGCGCGGGCGATGCCAGACCGGACCGTCGACATCTGCGCCTTCCCAAATCGGAGCCATTTCTCGGGATTGAACCCACCCGCTAGCCCGGACCCATTTGCTGCTGCCGGCCTTGGGACGCCAAATCAGGACGTGCCGCGGCTTCATGCGCGTGATCGTGCCGCCACGAAGGTCCACCCCCAGACCTACGGTGCCGCGACCTCTCGGCTGATAACCGAACACGTCTGAAACCGTCCAGCCAAACTCACGGATGACAGGGCCGTAGTCCTTCAACAGTTTCGTGCAGTCACGTCGGATTTGCGCCCAACGGTCAAAGTCAAAACCGTCAAGTGGACGCATACGCATCAGCATTGCCAAGCCTTCAGCCAAAGGATCAGCATTAGTTGCATTGCCAGGCATCACGCGCTCCCTTGTTTTCGTGTTTCGTAATGCACGAGCATTCTAGCTGATTACACACATTGCAGAAGTCAGTTTTTGCAAGCGAGGCCATCTTTTTCACTCACGCAGAGCCAAAATTGCGGGCGGCGGAGGCCCGGCATCGTTCAAGATATAGACCTGGCCGCCGGGCTCCGGGCAATGCGCGTTCCGTGGTGCCAGCTTATGCGCTGCCAGACGGCGACATCGTGCTTGCCGAATGCCCGTATTGCGGCAACCCACATCGTCATACCGGGTTCGGACCACGGGACGCAGCACCGCTTGCGAGGCCGGGGCATCGACTAGATCAACTGGCGCGGCCTCTGCCGATGCAGGGGGCGAGTCTGGATCGGGCTGCGCCGGAATCGGTGCTGGCATTTCGGGAGGATCTGGGTCGGGCTGCGGTTCGTCCACGATATCCACCCACATCAGCGGGACAGGATTGTAAGCCAAGAACCCCTTGATATCCTCGCACCGAACTGGGTCGAACCAAGCCACGGCAGGGCGAGCACCTCGACCGGCGCGGAGGTAATTTACCTGGCGGAAACCAGCTCCTAGCTTTCGCTTGAAGTCGAAAGTGGCATTCAGCCCCGCCCGCTGGAATGCACTCTTTGCCCCGGGCTTACTCGGCCACAGTGCGCGATAGCGATATGTCACATCCGCCGGATTGGTAAGCACGACGCCGGTAGCCTCAATCATCAGCACCAACGGCTCAGGCAGCGACGCCATATCAACCGAGGCGACGCCTTCAATCGTGGCAGCCTTCACTGGAGGTGCGCCATTGACGTGGACCCACGCTAGAGCACCACGACTCTCTAGCCGCTTCGTCAGGAACGCCTCGACGTCGGGGACAAGCCAGGGGTCAAACCACATCACGGCCGGGGTTTGCCGCTCGCCGGCTAGCTGATAGTCGGCTCGGCTTTCTCGGATGCATTTTCGTACCAGACAGTCTCTTTCCCCTATAATGTACTCTATAGGGGTTTGAGACTGTCTGGTACGGTTTTGCATCCGAGAAAGGCGGCTTAGGGCCACCCGCGCAGCATTGGCCGTATCCCAGAGCCCTTTGCAGGCTGCAAAAGCATCCTCGGCATTCGAGAACACACCGCCGCCACTCACTGCGATCATCTTGTCTTCAACCGTGGGTTTCAACCACTCGGCGTGGACTACGCCATCGAGCGGCAGTGGGAGAACCAGGTCAGTCAGCACCCACACGTCGCAGGGATTGTCCGCTGTCCGCCAGACCCCCCGAGTGCGTCCGACTGCCTGGACGATCTGTCCCTCGGCAATCTGCCAGCGCACGGCCTCACATAGTGGATCGGGATGCCGGTCGGTCTCGTCCAGCAGGCTTGTGCCGTCCGCCATCTCGCGCACGGCATCGACTCTCAGATACCACTCGCCGTCTGGAATGGGGTTTTCGACGGCGCGCCCGGTCAGTGCCTCCGCAATGCGTTCAACTGCCGATGGCTTCGGTTGCGTGCGGCCGACAATGATCTCGGCGGCTACGTGCTTCCACTCATCCCGGCCAGCGACGGAGTTGTGATGCGCCGTTACGACGTTCGGCGGCAACGGCCCGAGATCGAGGAGCGCGTCCTTGACCGCGAGCTGCAGGATAACGAGAACCTCACCGTGAGTGTAGATCCGAGCGATCCGGTAAATGGTGGCGCGCAGATCGTGAAGTCGGTTCCTGCGCCGCTGGGCTTCCTCTGGCTTGCTCTTTGCGGCTTTCGCGTCCAGCGGCTTTAGCATGGTCTGCGAGTAAGCCCGGTCGATCACCTGGAAGATGCGCTGGTGCGGTGTGGCGACACGGACGTCTGCCATGACCTCGACGTTGGGCCAGTAGGGGCGGACCAGCTCGGCGTTGAGTGTTGCGTCCAGGATGAGCGTCGGCGCGCACCACCCTTTGGCGATTTCTTTGCGCTTTTTAATCCGCACCACCGGCATGTTTGCATCCGCGATGCGTTCCATTGCGATGGCCAGCCAGCCCGACCGTTCGGGGCCGTTTGGTGACAGGAGCACCCGCACGGCGTCCCAGATCATGGCCATACGTCCGATGGTTTTATTCCCCTGTATCTCCTGCAACGCTTCTTCGCGCTGTTCGCGTGTTTGCCCGGGATGCAGCGTGTTCATCCTGCGACTGTGTTCAAACTCGAACTCTTCGGCCGCGGTATCGGCGGTAATTTTGCTGGTCTCATTAAGCATGTCGGCGCGAGCAAGCGGACCAATGGGTTGTTCGGTGAGAAGATCGAACAGCGCCAGCCGAAGCTGCAGAAATTTCTCGCAGTCCTCATCAGGAATTGCGCCGGTATCTTGGTCCAGCAGGGCGTTGAGCGACATCGTGAGGTGCTTGTCGCCCTCACCATCCTCGCCCCCATCGTTTTCGATGCCGATCAGGCCAGAGAGCCACGAGGCTTCATCGACAATGAGTGCCGCGACTTCGCTGATCGCATCTGGTTTTGCATGCGTCAGACTGGAGTGCGGGACGATGATGATGTCGGCTCGCTTGACCCTTTGCCGGTTTGCCTGGAAGGGGCAAGTTTCAAACGACGGACATTTGACGAAGATCTTTTCGCCGCTGTCAGTGTCCTTCATTTTTTTCTCGCAGACGGCTTTCTGCACTGGCAGCCCGACCGATTCCGCGTCGATGGTGCGGTCCAGTTCGACGCACATTTTCGACTTCGCCGCCTTGGGAATGCGGTTGTCCGTGTAGTCGGCATGACGCGGGTCTGGAGCAGTCCGCCCGCGCCAGACCTCGACCCTCAGATCGAAGTCGTGTTCCCAGATCAGGTCGGTCCACGCTTTTCTCTGCTGTTCACCGAGCGCATGGTCTGGCACCGCGAACACGATAACCCGCGTATCTCCCCGGGCGCGCATGTCGGTTAGCAGCTTGGCGACGTCGGAGCGAGCGGTTGACGACTTCCCCGTGCCGACGTCCACGCCGATTGCTTTGACGAATGCCCCGCGTTCCGATGCCTCAGTCACTTCACCGGCCATCAAAAGCGCGGATATTTCGTTCAGCTCGGCTGCAACTGCTTGTGTATGGCTCGCGACGGCTTTTTGCGCCTGATGCACGAGACACCGCTTGCTTGTCGGCATAGATGGCGCGACGGAGCCCTGAATGCGTTCGGCCACGGCATCAGTGCCGTTGGCGATGATCAGGTCCACGAAGCTGGAACTGTCACGCCGCCGCTGCGCCCATGGTTTTGCGATAGCAACCCGAACCTTAGCCGCACGGAACGCCGCAACGGCCTTGTTGAGCCGCGCCGCAGGCACGCCAGCGCCCGCAGCGTGCCGAGGAGGATGGTCATCAGCCAGGATGACGACGTGCCGCCCAGCGGGCGTTTTAACGGCTTCCAGCGCGCCGAACACAATCCAAACCTCATAGTGCGTGCTCGACCAGGCCGCGAGACCGACTTCGATCGACTGCGTCAGCAGCAACGGACCCTCATCCGCTCCTGGCAGCCGTGCCGCAGCGCCGGCTATGACGCCTGTCGTCTCGATATCGCCGATCCTGGCCCCATCAACCGCGAGCCGCACAACCTGGACCGCCTGCACGCTGCCGTCTTCACCGTGCGCGATGGCGACAATGGACCGTTGATCGGGAAGGTAGCGGATGCTGTCAGGCCAACCGCCAAACCGCGGCGAGATGCCGCATGTGTATTCGAGATAGTGTTCGCCCGGCGTGCCCTTGAGCGGCACCGTGGCGGCTGCGATTTCCTGAGCGGCGGTAAGCTGCTTCGGCCGTTGGCTTGGGTGCTGGGGGTTGCTTTCGATAAGCCTGAACGCGCCGTCGATCAGGTTTTGGAGGTAGGGGCCATCTCGATAGCCCGCGTTGAGATCGCGTCCGTCGTGACAGGGTGCGGCCTGGACTGCGTTCCAGATCAGGTCTTTGACCGCCTCATCGTCGCGCTGCCCGGTCTTATCGCACTGGACAGCATAGCGCATGGTTGCGGTGCGTAGCGGCTCGTGGAACCCGTCACCGCTTCCGTCTTCGGCATATCCGAGGTGCGCCAGCGCTTCCATGATATCGGTGCTGCTGCCGGCGCTGGAGGCTGTCCCCGCCGGCCGAGGCTGGCATGTTGGATGGGCCAGGGCGGGGAGTTCCACACTGCGCTCGAAGCCGGTTCGCCAACCAGTGCGGCGCGGGATGGGGTCAGGTCTACCCTCGACCAGCGGATCAGCAATAAAATGGACCTGGATGGAATCGAATAGCGCCGTATCCACACGCGGGGCGTGCTGTTTGAAGATGGCTTTGAGATGCCGGTTTGTCGCTGGTTCGGAGAGCCAGAACCAGACGTGGACCTTAAGCACGCCGGGCACGAACCCGGCGGATGCCGATAGCTGCCAGTAGTAATCGGCGTCATGGAAGCACGGCGGCAGCAGTTCATGGATGGCATGTTCGATTGCGGCTTCCGGGTCATCGACCAGGCTGTCCGAGGGACGCAGTTTGAACTGATCAATATCGATCGGAAGCCACAGCCGGGAAACGTCAACGAGCGTTGCGGGGTGACCATCGCGCGCTTTCTTCAGCCGCCGGATGAGTGGCGTGCGTCGCGCGTCCGCACTGTCTTTGACGATTGCCGTCGCCGCCGGGCTCAGCGCGCCGCGCACGATGAACGCCTTTGGGTCCTTTCGCAGCGTTTCGAGAAGGTCGCTCATCTCGCGAAGGCTCGCGACGTGGTGTTCGATCGGGATGAACTCCCGCCCTGCCCCGTAGGATGTTTTTGCCCACTGCCCGAGATGCGCGTTCCAGGTCCAACGCTTTGTCGCGAAGGCATTCCCGCGACACCGCAGCACCGTGAAGCCGCATCCGGTAGTGGAATCGCCGTCGTTCACGCGCGATCCCACAGCCGGGTCAGTTCGACCTCGACTGCGGCCTTAGGTTCGGGCTGCAAATCATAATGCGGCCAGGTCCGGCCTAGATTGTCCCGGCTTTCTGGCGGGGTGACGGTCAGCGCGCCATTGGGCCCTACGTGGACGCGCAGGTTCTTGAGATGGACTTCCCGCAGCCGCACCGACGCGAACGCGAGCGTTGGCGAGACGCGCCGCAGCGTGACCCGTTCCAGCTCGATCAGGACGCCGTCGCCATCAATGACGGTCAGCGGCGCCATGGAGGACACGGCGTTCAATGGAGCGACCCCAGCTTCGTGGGCACCGGGATGCACGGGTCTCAGGCGTTGACCTTGCGAGACAGCTCATCCGCACGGGACGTGAACACGCGGCTAGTTGCCCAGGTCTCCACATCGGAAAGCCGATAAGCGACACGACGGGCGCCAAGTCGCACGAACTGCGGACCTTCGCCGGTATTGCGCCAGCGTTGCAGCGTTCGCGGTGCGACGTGAAACCGATCCGCAAAATCCCGTTCGGTTAAGTATACCTCAATGGGCCTGAACTGGGTCTGTTGAGCGAGCTTGCTGTTTGCCGTCATCGTGAGCCTTCTGTTGCTGTTGCGCGCCGTTTGCGCTCAGCCCCTGAATGGCCCTGATGCTGTCCAACTTCCTGCTAGCTTTTCGGATTTCCTAGCTGGCGGGCTCGGGCGATTATTTCCAGGGCAATTTTCTTTCCCTTGCCCACGACGAACGCTTCGGTTTTGGTCAGCTGCTCCAACGTGAGCACCGCAGTACGGTAAACCACCGTGTCCACGTCCGTGTTGATGTTCCCCGCATTTGCCGTATCTCGCCAATCCCGAGTAGCTTCCCATGCTGTTGATCTGACCTTGCGATAGACCCCCAAGCCTTTTGCATGCCGGGCAACCCACTGTGCTGCAGCATCGCGTCCGATGCCGTCCGCCATAACCACTTCCATAGCGGCGGCTACATATCCACGCTGAGCACGTTCATGCTCCAGGATTGGCCTTTTCTTTCCGAGAGAAACTGGCTTGAGCATGGGATCCATGGAGCCTTCTTCTGCGCTGGAAAGTGCTAACAGAAGGCGAAGCAGCGGCGTCCTTAACTCGGAGTTTCCAGAAGTCCTATCCAAGAAATTTATGGTGGCTTTGATAGCCGCCATCGCGCCTAGTCGTCCTCCGCCGCTTTCGGAGTCGGCCTCAAAGTCCGCAAATAGCTCGGCTGCAGCCTGCAGTTCCTGAAGGTATTGCTCGTACGGTCCGGTATCCGGCATGCAATCCCGCCTGTTCCTTGGGGTGAACCCGCCCAGGCAGAAAACCCACTTATCGACCTGTCCGAATTTTCCCGGCTATTTCTGGCAAGCCCGCCTGCCAAGGGCAAGGCACTAACGTTCGCTGATAACTAGGGTCTGTTGACATTAGGGGGTTGCCAGGGCTCACGCATGAGATCGCTCAAGTAGCTCAGCCTGGTCTGGCGCGTTTGTCGTGGTTGAGAAAACGCGCACATGCGGAGCGCAAATGACCACTTGCCGGTTAACATCACACCATTTGGTTCAACTCAGGGCTTCTCATGCGTAGCCCCTGGGGTTCGACCCGGATGGCCTCTCGGTACATCGCAAACTCCTTCGGTCGCGGGGACGGTGGCGCGGCCTCGCTTTGCTCCTTATGGACCGGCTGCAACGCATGGTGCTTCGATGGCTGTCGAAGCGACCGGCCTTTGGAGACTGACGGTTCAAAGGAGAACGGTCCACCGAACCTCCAATGAACGGCCAGGCTCCCCTTGTCCGTCAAACGAACCCTGACGGACAGCAGGCCGCTCCTTCTTTTCCTTCAACGCCAGGATGTCTGGGGACGACCGAGGCCCACAGCGGCACAGGCGGCGCCGCTTCAACAAGGCTTGGTAATCAGGAGACGAAGTCCGCTCCGCCTTTGGCGAGGATCACGTAGTCGAACGTGACCTTATCATCGGGAGCGCCGCGACTATCATCTTTGATGTCGATGATCTTCGTGGCAGCGTAGAGCCCGTTGACGCTGCGCCAAACCACGATCTGTCCTGTTTGAGGCCTGCGGTGCTCGGACAAGTAGTCAAAGGCGGAAGCGTCACGGATCTCCTCAATTGAGTTCACATGCTTGGCTACTGCCACGCCGTCGATGGATGGCTCCCAACTGTGGACCTGGATACTGACGCCGTCGGATTTACTCCACCTCGTCTCAAACAGGAAGGGGCCCTCACCCAGCCCGTACCGACCGTTGTTGTTGGAGTAGTCGAAATCGATCTGGCCTTGCAGCGCTCGTGACTGGTAGCTCGGGTTCACTGTAGCCGAGAAAAGCGTGCGAGGCACGGTCCTCGCTGCGATCTCGTCGATGTATCGCAGGCATTCAGCTGGCGTTTTCAGGACGACCCCCAAAACTGCGAGTTCCTTCCTTTTCCGCCACATCGGCCCATCATCAGTTACGAACACGTCATGACGGTTGAGGTAATGCGCGGTGAGATGGTCGATGTCGTCCCGCTTGTTGCTGTAGCGCTTGTCTGCTGGATCAAGCCCGGGGCTGAGAATCCTTTGTATTTCGCTCGACACCGGGTCAGTCGCGTCGCCTAGCAAATCCGAGCCGTCGAGCTTCGAGAGGTTGGTTCGGAAAACAGAACCGATGACCGGCAGTGCTTTGATGATGCGCAGCATCTCGCCGCGACGAGCCTCGTCTTTGTCTCTGAGGAGATCCGATTCGACCCGCGTCGTGATCGAGATCTCGGCTTTCCCGCTCAGCCCGTATTGCAGCAAAGCGTTAAGGTCGTCGACCGACGTGGCCGTCCGACTTCTCATGTCGAACAAGTTGATGATGCAGTTCGTGTCAAGCGTGAGCTTCGGTCCGGCCATGCGCAATTCTAGTGCAGGGATAGTCCTCGCGAAACCCGATGAGGCTGGCTATACAGCCCTGGCAATCCTCTGACGCGTGGCCGTGCCTATCTTAGGGTTTGCGATGGCGACCGAGAACCCGCCAAACTAGCGTAGCGACCACGGGCCTCGTTCCCGGCTTTATTGCACTTAGAAGGAAGCGACACCGCGAGCTAGGCAAAGCTATGGCCGAATTCGCTTTACGGCGGATCCCAACACGAACCGCATGTCTGGTTCAGTATGCGCCGATCCCGAATCGGGGATGTAAGCCCAAACCGCCGAAAATTCCGGCAGGCATCTCCAGGCGTGGGGGTTTGTATACTCCGTTCACGCCAGGATCCGAAAATCCTTGGGCGAGATGACGCGGAAGTTGTCGGATACGGCGTCGCAGTAGAAGTGCCACTTCCTGGGCACCTCCTCGCGCAGGAATGTCAGGATCGCGCC
>JAABUR0100010528.1_pt1 | contig 10114 bp, 11 predicted proteins | sample 5560091 | NCBI WGS metagenome assembly JAABUR01 (sample SAMN10711879, study PRJNA513375) | rock metagenome | isolation source: Antarctica rocks | place: Antarctica: Victoria Land, University Valley sud
CCACGAGCTGGTCCTGGCTGCGCGCGACGAGGCCGGCGGGGTCCCCGAGGATCGACACGGACTCCGGCGAGCGCACCAGGAGATCCGCGGCATACCGGCTGCGACCGAGGACGTGCGCGAGACGCTCGGCGGCGCTGCCCTCGTCACGGAGCATCTTGAGGTACCAGTGGATGGTGCCGAGCTCTTCGCTGACCCTTCGAAAGGCCAGCAGCCCGGCGTCGGGGTCGGCCTCGTCCGCGAACCACCCGAGCATGACCGGCAGGAGGGTCCGCTGGATCGACGCACGCCGCGACACCCCCGTCGTCAGCGACTCGAGGTGCCGCATGGCGCCCGCGGGGTCGCGGAAACCCAGTGCTGCCAGTCGTTCCCGGGCCTGGTCGGCACTGAGGGAGGTGTCAGAGGAGCTGAGTCGTGCGGCAGCGGCGAGGAGCGGCCGGTAGAAGAGGCGTTCGTGGATCCGGCGCACCTCCCGGGCTCTTGACTGCCACAGCTCGACCACTTCCTTGGCCGGGTCGCTCCTGAGGCCGACGGCCCGCCCCAGCCGGCGCAGGTCGGCGTCACCCGTCGGCATGAGGTGGGTGCGCCGCAGCCGGTACACCTGGATCCGGTGCTCGAGGGTGCGCAGCAGCCGGTACGCCTCCTCGAGCGTCGCCGCGTCCTGGCGGCCCACGTACCCCCCCTTGGCGAGCGCTCCCAGGGCCTCGAGGGTCGTCGCCGAGCGGAGCGACTCGTCGTAGCGGCCACAGCGTCCCCTCTGCCGTCGCAGCGGAGCACGCCTTCATCAGGCCGGCGGCGAGGGCGCCACCGACGACGAGGGCACGCTCCTCATCGACTCCGGGGGCCGGCTCGGCGACGAAGACGACGTCGACGTCGGAGACGTAGTTGAGCTCTCCACCACCGGTCTTGCCCATGCCGATCACGGCAAGCCGGCAGTCCTCCGACCCGCTGCCGAGCTCCTCCCGCGCGATCGCCAGTCCGGCATCGAGGGACGCCTCGGCGAGCCACGCGAGCTGCTCCGCCGCGATCGGCAGGTAGGACACCGGGTCCGGCGAGGTGAGGTCGAGCGCGGCGACGGCGAGCAGCTCGCGCCGATAGGCGATGCGCAGGGCGTCGTATGCCGTGTGCTCACCGCGCTGCTCCCGGCTCACCGCCGCCACCAGCCGGGCGCGCAGGCCCGCGGCGGTCGGCGGCGCCGCCTCCGCGACGCAGCGCCAGTGGCCCGGGTGCACCGCCAGATGGTCGCCGAGGGCGCTGGAGCCGCCGAGGACGGCCACGAGCCGGTCCCGGGCGGAGCCGGGGCGCCGCATGGCGGCCAGCAGCTCCCCCGCGTAGGTGTCACCGTCGGCCCGCTTCCCGGCGACCTTGAGCGCCTCGAGGACCCGGACGAGGCCCAGGAGCGCAGTGTCGGGGTCGGCGGCCCGGCTCAACGCATCGGGAAGTCCGTCGTGGAAGACGTCGTCGAGCGGGTCGGCGAACCCGGCGAGCGCCTTGTCCTCGAGCAGCCGGGCCGCCCGGTCCGGCTCGGCGAACCCGAGTCGGGCCAGCCGGCCCTCGGCGGTGCTGGACCGGGCCACTAGAGCCGGGGCAGGTAGCGGTCGAGCTCGAACTGGGTGACCTGGCTGCGGTAGTCCTCCCACTCGGCCCGCTTGTTGCGCAGGAAGAAGTCGAACACGTGCTCGCCGAGGGTCTCGGCGACCAGCTCGCTCTTCTCCATCGTCTCCAGGGCCCGCCCGAGCGACGACGGGAGCGGGTCGATGCCCATGGCCAGCCGCTCGGTCTGGGTGAGGTTCCAGACGTCGTCCTCGGTCTCCGGCGGCAGCTCGTAGCCCTCCTCGATGCCCTTGAGGCCGGCGCCGAGCAGCACGGCGAACGCGAGGTAGGGGTTGCAGGCAGGGTCGAGCGAGCGGACCTCGATGCGGGTCGACTGACCCTTGCTCGGCTTGTACATGGGGATGCGGACCATGGCCGAGCGGTTGTTGTGCCCCCACGTGATCTGCTCGGGGGCCTCCCCGCCACCCCAGAGGCGTTTGTAGGAGTTGACCCACTGGTTCGTGACAGCGGTGATCTCCGCGCCGTGGTGCAGCAGCCCGGCGATGAACTGTCGTCCGGTCTGGCTCAGCTGGTAAGGAGCCCCGGCCTCGTGGAACGCGTTGCTGTCGCCCTCGAAGAGGCTGAGGTGCGTGTGCATCCCGGAGCCCGGGTGCTCGCTGAACGGCTTCGGCATGAACGTCGCGTAGATCCCCTGCTCGAGCGCGACCTCCTTGATCACGGTGCGGAACGTCATGATGTTGTCCGCCGTCGAGAGGGCGTCCGCGTAGCGCAGGTCGATCTCGTTCTGGCCCGGGGCTCCCTCGTGGTGGCTGAACTCGACGGAGATCCCCATGCTCTCGAGCATGGTGATGGCAGCACGCCGGAAGTCGTGACCGGTGCCGTGCGGCACGTGGTCGAAGTAGCCGGCGTTGTCGACGGGAACGGGGCGCCTGCCCGCCTTCCACGCGTTCTTGAGCAGGAAGAACTCGATCTCGGGATGGGTGTAGAAGGTGAAGCCCATCTCGCTGGCCCGGGCGAGCGCCCGCTGCAGCACGTTGCGCGGGTCGGCGAAGCTCGGCGAGCCGTCGGGCATCCGCAGGTCGCAGAACATCCGCGCGGTGCCGGGGTTGTCCCCCCGCCACGGAAGGATCTGGAAGGTCGCCGGGTCGGGCTTGGCGAGCATGTCCGCCTCGTAGACCCGGGCGAACCCCTCGATGGCCGAGCCGTCGAAGCCGATGCCCTCGGCGAAGGCCCCCTCGAGCTCCGCCGGAGCGACGGCCACCGACTTGAGCGTCCCGAGGACGTCGGTGAACCAGAGCCGGACGAAGCGGATGTCGCGCTCCTCGATGGTGCGCAACACGAACTCCTGCTGACGGTCCATGCGACGATCCTTGCGCATCGAGGTTTCGCCGACGTTACGGGTCGTGAGGGGGCAGGCAGCACGGGTCCGGATCGCTGTCGTCGGACGTCCGGCTCGCCTGCTGCTTGGGCACCTGGCTAGTCCTCGAGGTCCTCGTCGTCCGCGGGCAGCGACGAGCCCTTGGAGGTCCACTCCCGGTCCTCGTCGTCCCACTTCTCGGTCCGCGCCCTGGCCGTGTCGAGCGCCTTCGCCGCCTCCGCCTCGCTCGCGTAGGGCCCCATCACGTCGGCCCCCCGGCTGCGCTCGGCGTCGGACTCGACCCGGCCGGTGCTGACGTTGTACCAGTAGCTCACGGCAACCTCCGATGAATGCGGAACGGGAGACGACCTGTGGGCACGTCCCTCACCTGTGCTCCTAGACTCCACCGTATGCCGGTCACCTTCGCAAGCGTCGCGCCGCACGGCATTTCGGCGCGCCGCTCCGTGCCCGCGAGCATCCCCCGGCCAGAGTACGTCGACAAGCCGGCACCCTCGAAGTTCACCGGGCCAGAGGTCAAGGACGCCGAGACGATCGAGAGGATGCGGGTCGCCGGACGGATCGCGGCCCGCGCTATGGCTGCCGCCGCCGCCGTCATTGCCCCGGGCGTGACGACGGACGAGATCGACGCCGTGGGGCACGAGTTCCTCCTCGACCACGGTGCCTACCCCTCGACCCTGGGGTACAAGGCCTTTCCGAAGTCGCTGTGCACGTCCGTCAACGAGGTGGTCTGCCACGGCATCCCCGACTCGCGCCGGCTCGAGGACGGCGACATCGTCAACATCGACATCACCGGCTTCCTCGGCGGCGTCCACGGTGACACCGACGCCACCTACCTCTGCGGCGACGTCGACGAGGAGTCCAGGCTGCTCGTCGAGCGGACCGAGGAGGCGATGATGCGCGGGATACGGGCCGCCGTGCCGGGTCGCGCAGTCAACGTCATCGGGCGGGTCATCGAGTCCTATGCCCGACGCTTCGGCTACGGCGTCGTCCGGGACTTCACCGGCCACGGCATCGGCACGGCCTTCCACAGCGGGCTCGTCATCCCCCACTACGACGCGGCGCCGGCATACGGGCAGGTGATCGAACCCGGGATGACCTTCACCATCGAGCCGATGCTCAACCTCGGCGCCCCGGACTGGGAGATGTGGGACGACGGCTGGACGGTCGTCACGAGGGACCGCCGCCGCTCCGCCCAGTTCGAGCACACCATCCTGGTCACCGAGGACGGCAACGAGATCCTCACCCTGCCCTGACCGGCGGACCCACGACACCCACGACGCCACGACGCAGAAAGGCGCCCCGACCATGGCGAAGCACGACTCCCGCGGACACCAACGCGGGCACCCCCTCGGCATCGACATCGGCGGCAGTGGCATCAAGGGCGCCCCCGTCGACCTCGACAGCGGCACGTTCACCGCGAAGAGGCTGCGGATCGACACACCGCGGCCGGCGACGCCCGAGGCGGTCATCGAGGTCGTGGCGCTGGTCGTCGACCACTTCGAGCGGGAGATCGGCGACGGGGCGATCGGGGTGACGGTGCCGGCGGTCGTCACCCACGGCACGGTGCGCTCCGCGGCCAACATCGACCACGCCTGGATCGACTTCGACGGTGAGGCAGCACTCGAGCAGAGACTGGGCCGCGACGTCACCCTCGTCAACGACGCGGACGCCGCCGGGTTCGCCGAGCTGCACTACGGCGCCGCCAAGGACGAGAGCGGCCTGGTCATCCTCACCACCCTCGGCACGGGCATCGGCAGCGCGCTCCTCTACAACAACCAGCTTGTGCCCAACAGCGAGCTCGGCCACCTGGAGATTGACGGCTCGGACGCCGAGGACGAGGCCGCGTCGGCGGTCAAGGACGACCTCGGGTTGAGCTACGAGGAGTACGCGAAACGGCTGCAGCGCTACTACTCCGTGGTCGAGGCGCTCTTCTCCCCCGACCTGTTCGTCGTGGGTGGCGGCATCTCCAAGGACGCCGACCAGTTCCTGCCGCTGCTTCGGCTCCGGACGCCGATCGTCGCAGCCACGTTGCAGAACAAGGCCGGCATCATCGGCGCCGCCCGGCTCGCGGCCGAAGCAGCCGGTCAGCCGGTCCGGCCCACGGCCTGAGCCGGCGTCAGCCGATCACGGCCGGCTGGCCCGCCGCCAGGTCGTGCAGGATGAGGTCGTCGCCGCCGTAGGTGCCGATGTGGCTCACGTACATCCGGCGACCGACCTCGGACACGAGCGCGTCGTGGATGGGGATGATGCCGGTCGGCCCGACCCGCCGGACGAAGTCGATCGACTCGCTGACCTTGGCCCAGGGCGCGTTGACCGGCACGGCGAGCAGGTCGACGTTTCCGGGCACGCCGTCGTAGGCGTCGCCCGGGTGGTAGAGGCTCGGCTCGCCGTCGGCGCGCAGGACGACCCCGACGTTGGTCGGCCGCGGCACGCCGTCGTGGTTGGTCGCGTGGAGCTCACCGACCGGGGTCAGCGTGAGCGGTCCGAGGATGAGGTCGTTCCCCTGGCTCAGGGCGACGACGTCGGACCCTGCGGTGCCGAGCAGCTCGGCGGTCTGGGGGTCGGCGTGGACCGCGGCCTGCCGGTTCGCCCGCAGCAGCGCCGTCAGGCGTTCCTGGTCGAGGTGGTCGGCGTGCTGGTGGGTGACCACGACGGCGTCGAGGTCACGCAGCTCCTCGAACCCCTGGGAGAAGCTTCCGGGATCGATCAGCACGCGGGTGTCCGCGATCTCGACGAGCAGGCAGGCATGTCCGAGGTGGGTGACGCGCATGGGCTCAACCTACGCCGGGACCCGGCTGGCCGGCATACCCGCGCGGTGGGAATCCCGGGGACGAACAACGGGAGCGAACGCCCTCACAGCGGTCCAGCACGCTTGACGTCCCAGGTCGATCCCGTTCTTCGTCCCCACGCACGGTCGGTATGCCGGGCAGCTGCCGGCGGGCGGCCAACCGGACGCCACTGCGTCCGCCTGCCCCCGGTCAGACCGGGCCCCCGGTTCGGACCGCGCGGAAGGAGCAGCGCAGCGCCACGGGAGAACGTTCAGTCAGCCGGCGAGGAGCGCTCCGGCGAGGGCAATCGTGGTCACGACGACGGTGGACAGGAACGCCAGGGCCAGGGGGCGACCCCCGAGCCGACGCAGCGAGGCCACATGGACGCCGCAGCCGAGGGCGAACATCGCAGCAGTGAGCAGCGCCGTCTGGGCGAACGTGGGCGCCGCTGAGCGCCCAGCTCGGACGCGTCCGGTGATGCGCAGGACGGCACAGGCCAGGAACGCCACGACGAAGAGCGGCACCAGTGGTGGCCGGTGTGCCCCGGTGCGCTCGCCTCCGTGGGAACGGCGTCGCCGGATGGCCAGGAGCGTGAGGACCGGAGCGAGCATGAGTACCCGCGCGAGCTTCACGACCACCCCGGTCGCGAGGGCGCCCGCGCTGACCAGGCCGCCCGCCGCGACCACCTGGGCGACCTCGTGGATGGACCCTCCGGCCCACAGCCCTGCCCGGTGCTCGCTGAGCCCGGCGAGTCTGCTGAGCAGCGGGATGACGGGGATCATCGCGGTGCCGAAGAGGACGACCAGGGCGACCGAGGAGGCGACCTCCTCCTCGTCCACGTCCGCGACCCCGTCCACGGCAGCCACGGCCGCCGCGCCGCAGACGGAGAAGCCGCACGCGATGAGCAGGCGCTGGCCCGGCGCGACCTTGAGCAACCGGCCGAGACCGAGGGTCAGGACGATGCCACCGGAGACGATCCCGACGACGACGACCACCATCCGCCAGCCCAGGCCGGCGATGTCGGTCAGGGCGAGCTGGAAGCCGAGCAGGGCGACGCCCACCCGCAGCCAGCGCCTCGCCGCGACGGCCAGCCCGGCTCGCAGGCTGGGAGCCACCCCGGCGGTGTTGGCGAGGACCGCACCCGCCGCGATGGCCAGGAGCAGCGGACTGACCGACGGGAGCCACTGGGACACCAGCAGCGACAACGCGGCGGCAGCGGCGGCGACTCCCAGCCCGGGAAGCAGGTGGGTGCGCTGCGTCAGGACGCGCAGCCACCCGTGAGGTCGGTCGCCGAGCTCCACGCACGCAGCCTCGCAGGCGCCGGGCCGTCGACGGCAGCCGGTGGCCTGCGCTCACCGCCGGGGACGTCGGCCGCCTCGTCCGACGACGTCGCCGCACGCCCGGGCGACCCACTCGCGCACGACCGCGTGCTGCGGCTCCCACGCGGACCAGACGGAGCCCGCCCATGCCCTGGCCAGCCGGGCGTGCTCGGACGCCGACCTAGCCATGAGGACCTCCCGGTGGGTCAGCAGTCCAGTCAGGTCCGGCGGGTCGAGGTGGTGGAAGAAGTCCGGCCGCCCGCGCATCATCATCGCGTGCAGCCACGGCCCGTCCGCGGGGTCCGCGGGGTCCGCGGGGTCCTCGCAGAACAAGCACAACGTCATGAGGCACAGCGCGGTGGACTGGGCCTCCCGCCGCGAGGTGCCCGCCGGGTGCTGGCAGATGTAGGCATCGACGACGAGCTGGTGCACGGGGCGGTACTCCGCCCTGGAGTACGAGCGGTCGAGGAGCATGCCGTACTCCTCGAAGCACTCCCCCGTGGGGCCCCGCTCTGCGGGCCTCGGTCGTCCTCGGGCCTCGTGGACGAGGCCGCAGCCCGGACACTCGACGGTCGTCACGGCATACCGGGTCTCATCGCGTACCCAGGGCGAGCCGCGTCCAGGTGCGGACCTGCCCGTGGTGCCGGGCCCACGCCTGCCACACCGTGCGCGGCCACTGCTCGCCGAGTGCGCAGAAGCGCTCCGCGTCCGGGGCGTCATGGAGGTCGATCGCGCGGATGTCGCCCACGGCGTCCGGTGGCTCGAGGAACGGCCAGTCCGGGAGGCCTGCGGCGTGGATGGTGCGGTCACTGACCTGTTGCCGTCGGCGCGAGAGCTCGATGCCCTGGATGTGGTGCTCGAGGCGCAGGCACAGCGCGACGAGGTGGACGGCGACCGACTGCCGCTGCCTGCGGTCCGTCGCGGCGTCCGTGGGATGCTGGGCGGCGAAGCAGTCGACGTGCGAGTGCCGCAGCCGGGCTGCCCGGGGCTCCTGCATGGCGCGGACCGCGACCTCGCCGTACGCCTGCCAGCAGCCGGGGGCCGAGACCATGTAGCGATGGGTCGGCCCCTCGACGTCGGGGACCAGGCCTGCGCACCCTGTGCAGCGCACCACCCCCCGACCATAGGCCCTGAGCGGCCTTGCGGCGCGGCCCTTTTCCCGGCCTACACTGCGGCACACAGCCCCACGAGCAACTGCGGGAGGAGGACCCATGAGGATCCGCGGCGCCGTGCTCGAGGAGATCGGACGGTCGCGACCCTACGCCGACTCGGCCCCGATCCGGATCTGCGAGCTCGAGCTGAACGACCCGGAGACCGGCGAGCTGCTCGTCCGCATCGAGGCCGCGGGGCTGTGCCACTCCGACCTCTCGGTCGTCGACGGCAACCGCGTCCGACCGGTGCCCATGCTCTTGGGCCACGAGGCCGCTGGCATCGTCGAGGCGGTCGGTCCGGGCGTGGCGGATGTCAGCACGGGAGACCGGGTCGTCATGACGTTCCTGCCGCGCTGTGGGGAGTGCGCGGCCTGTGCCACCGACGGCCTGACGCCGTGCACCGTCGGCAGCGCGGCGAACAACGAGGGCACCCTGCTCGGCGGCGGGTCACGGATCCGTCGCGGCACGGAGCTGGTCAGCCACCACCTCGGCGTCTCCGGCTTCGCGACGTATGCCGTGGTGAACCGCAGGTCCGTCGTCCCCGTCCCGCTCGAGGTCCCGCCGGACGTCGCCGCGGTGCTCGGCTGCGCCGTCCTCACCGGCGGCGGTGCCGTGCTCAACGCCGGCCGTCCGAGCGCCGGTCAGCGGGTCGTCGTCGTCGGGCTGGGCGGGGTCGGCATGGCCGCGCTCCTCACGGCCCTGGCGCTGGACGGTCTCGAGGTCGTCGGCGTCGACGCCGTCCCCGAGAAGCTGTCCCGCGCCCTCGAGCTGGGAGCGCACGCGGCCCTGACCCCCGACGAGGCCCGGGAATCCGGCATGAGCGCCCCGGTCGTCATCGAGGCCGCCGGGGCGGTGGCCGCCTTCGAGCTGGCCCTCGCGCTGACCGGCCCCGGCGGGCGGATGGTCACCGTCGGCCTTCCGGCGCCCACCGCGATGGCCTCGGTCTCGCCGCTGGCCCTCGTCGCGGGCGGGAGGTCAATCATCGGCAGCTACCTCGGCTCGGCCGTGCCCGCCCGGGACATCCCGGCCTTCGTCGACCTCTGGCGGACCGGCCGGCTGCCCGTCGAGGAGCTCATCACCGAGACGATCGCCCTGGAGGACGTCAACGCCGGGATGGACCGGCTCGCCGACGGCCTAGCCATCCGGCAGGTCATCCGCTTCGACGGCGACTGACCGGCGGCTGAGCGGCACGGGGTGTATTGCGGGTACGGCTTTGTGTGCCTCCACGAGGTAGATGTCCCAGCCCGCACTGAGGCCCGGTATGCCGCGCCGATACTCGGTATGCCGCCCGCTCAGCGCGCTACGAGCTCGACGGACTGCACCGTGTGGGCGACTCGACGGCGGCAGGCAGATGCCCAGTGCCGCGATGCTGTCCGCGGCGGTGACCCTGGGCGCCGGACCGCCAGCGATCACTGCGGCGGGCTCGCGCAGCTCGGTGACGTACGGCGACTCGACGGGGTCCCGCTCCCGGGCGTCGCCCGTGCGGGCCATGGAACCGGCACCGACCACACCGACCCGGGTCGGTGTGGTGGGGCTGGCCGGCCCCCGTCATGGCGACGTAACCGCTCACCTCACGATCGACGGTTGGGCCGCCTCGTACCGTTGTGGGGTTGTCCGGTCGGTGGTCGAACCTCGCGCTGCTCGTGGTGGTGCCGCTCGCCGGCATCTCCGGGTTCGCCATGTTCCTCTTCGGGAGCGGACTCGTCTGGCCGGTCGCCCTGGTCCACGCCGTGCTGGGCCTCGCACTCGTCGTCCTCATCCCGTGGAAGTCCGCCGTCGTGCGGCGCGGGCTGCGGCGAGCACCGCGGCCCGGGCGGGCGGCCTCGGTGGTCCTGGCCGGGAGCGCCGTTCTCGCGCTCGTGACGGGCGTGGCCCACCTCTTCGGCCTTCTCTTCGCCGACTCCACCGTGACCACGCTCCAGGTCCACGTCGGTGCCGGGGCCCTGG
>JAABUR0100010531.1_pt1 | contig 10109 bp, 10 predicted proteins | sample 5560091 | NCBI WGS metagenome assembly JAABUR01 (sample SAMN10711879, study PRJNA513375) | rock metagenome | isolation source: Antarctica rocks | place: Antarctica: Victoria Land, University Valley sud
TTACATGTTCATCAGGTTATGACATCATAGTGCCGATCAAAACATCAGTACAATCTGCAAAAACCTCAAAAAATGCTCTGGCAGCATGCATCTCCAAAACTTTCGGCAGACGCCGCGGCAGCCTCCGCGCTGCCAACCCACATGCCCTTCCGGCCTGTTGCATTCGTCGATGTAAGATGTTGCAGACACACACCTGCGTGCAGTGCCAAAAAGTCGAAACACCCGGCGGCACGCCTGCCCGCCATGTGGCAGCTCGGAGCCCTGAACACGGGCACCCAACACCTGAACACCTCCACGTGAGCATGCTGCTAAGCTCTGCACGCTCTTTAAACCCCACAGAACTCTTGTACAACCAGTAGCCGGCGCCATGCGCAGCCTCTTTACAGCTCTGCACGGCACGCCGCCGGCCCCAAGAAAAGATGCCCCGCAAACAGGCCCCGCCATGCATCACAGCTCAACATCCCTGCTCGACACTACGCCGCCTGCAGCGTCGCAGGCGCGCGGGCCGACCCGCCGAAGCTCCGCCGACCCGGAAACAGCCTCAGGGCCGCCGTCAGGCGTCAGGCCTCTCACCGCGAGGCATCAGGCCTCCCGCCGCAAGGCGTCAGGCCTCGCCGTCGGCCTGCAGCGCGAAGCGGCCGATGGCGACGTCGAACGTGCGCACGGGCCGCCCCTGGCGCAGCTCCACGAACTCGTAGGAGCCCTCCATGGAGCCGCGCGGCGCGGCGAGCTGGCAGTAGCTGGAGTAGGTGAACGCCTCGCCGGGCGACAGCACGGGCTGCTCGCCGACGACGCCGGGGCCGCGGATCTCCTCGGTCGCGCCGCTGGCCGCGTTGCAGATGGCCCAGCGCCGGTTGCGCAGCTGCACCGTCGCGCCACCCTCGTTCCGAATTGTGACCGCGTACGTGAACACGTAGTTGTGCCCCGGCGACGACTTGGGCTTGGCGTAGCGGCTGCGCACGGTCACGCGCACGCCCTGCGTGACCGTGTCGCTGCACGTCGGCGGCGGCGGCGGCTGCAGCGCGCGCAGGCGGTCCCGCAGCCGCGCCGCCTCCTGCGCGCGCCGGCCTCGCGTCGGTGTCCGCCGCCTTGTGCGCGCGCTGCTATATTGTTGCACGCAGGTCACAGCCACACTGCAGCGCGCTCCTCCTTGTGCCACGCAGCTGCAGCAGTGCAGCTTGCCGGCTTCTAAACTTTCTGCTCGTCAGCGCTTCGGGAGCAACTGGCAGCGCTAGTGTCAGCACAAGCCCTTGTGCGCACGCCCTGCCCTGTCACGAGACATATGGGTCCCCTTCCAGATGGGGGGGGTGGGGGCAGACGTGCTTTGCCCCCGTCACAGCCCGTGCCAGGCGCAGGGCCCTGGAGTCTGCTGGCGCAGGCGACCAGCGACTTGGGGTGAGCATCCGCGCAACAAGGTGGGTCTGCGGCAGCCGCTGCCACGGAGGCGAGCGCGGCAGACGGGGCTGCACAAAAGAGTCTACTGCTCTGGGCAAGAATACAGTGCAGGCATGGGCCGGCCGCCAGCATGCCCTGACATTGCACACGACCACGAGCTGTGCAGAGCGGTGCTGCGAGCCGCGAGGGGGGCCGCACCGCATAGTCCTCCTGCTCCACGGCGACCCGGAGCTGCGACTCCAGCTCCACCTCGGGCAGCCGCTGCAGCTCGTCGCGCAGGCGCGCCGCGAGCGGGTAGTCCTCGGCGGCAATCGCCTGCCGCAGCGCGTCGCTGATGGCCGCCACGTCCTTCTCGGTCGACACCTCTGCCTGCGCGGCGCGCGTGCGCACGCAGCGTGCGGGCCCGCGGCCGGCCGGCCGCGCCGCGACGCGGCCGCGCGGCGCGCGGCCGGACCCCAGGCACGCCGGCGACGCAAAGGGCTGGCTGCAGCTTGCCCGACTCCCCAGGAGCGCCGCCCGGAGGGCCATCTGTGCCTGACCACACAATGCTCACCAATACCCACCCGTGACGCTCTGTGAGGTGCAAGCTGCTGCGCACCGCTTTGTGCATCACCCTCAAGCACGGATTCTGGCAAGGGCCCTTCGCGGCCCTATTCCAGCAGGGCATGGAGGAGGACATTACGCGGCATGCGCATGGAGCTTGGCTGGGGAGCTCTCCTGGCTTGGCCGCGGAGATGCCTGTGGGTGGTTCCCGGGCCTCACCGCATGTGTGTGCGGGACCCGCTGCTGTCTGATGAGCCTGCGCTCTGAGGACTCCGACTCCGACCTGGAGGAGGCCCCGAGCGGCGGTCTGCTGGCGCTCGCGCTCGGGGCCAGCCCGCCGCCGCACTCCGCGCTCGAGTGGCCCGCCGGCGACGAGCCGTTCTCGCGCGGCAGCAGCTTCGCCGCTCTGCAGGCTGAGGAGGCGCGAGCCGGCCCCGTCATGTCTGGCGCGCACGGTACAGCGCTTGTGCGCGTGCATGCTGCGGCCTGCCTGCCTCGCCTTGCTGCGTGTCGCAGGCCGCACGCTGCAGCACACAGGGCTGCGCAGGATATCCACTGTTTGCGAGTGCACTTGTGGTGCACCTTCCATGCACTGTACTTCGCCCTATGTGAACGCTCCACCAGATACCTTTTCCAGATAGTTGCACCTTGCTTGGCACCTTGCTTGGTACCTTGCAGTGCCTGCATGTAACAGGCGTGGGCTCTGCGGCTTGCTTGTTGACCCGCCGCATAAAACTGTTGTGCAGGTCTCACCCAGAGCGCCCAGCCTCGCGGCAATGCAGCCCAGCGGGGCGCTGTCCACTGGGGAACGGCAAGCCCAGCACAGCACGGGCGACACCGGGGACGAGGACGACTGGGACATGCTGGTGTCCTCCTCTGGCGACCTGCTGGGGCAAGATGAGGAAGCCCATCGCGAGGGCGGTGCGCTGTGCATAAGTGGGACATGCTGGTGTCTGGAGACCTGCTGGGGCAGAATGAGGAAGGCCATTGCGACGGTGGTGCGCTGTGAGTGAGTGGGACACGCTGGTGTCCTCCTCTGGACACGGCCTGGGGCAAGATGAGGAGGGCCAACGCGACAGCGGTGCGCGTGTGCATTGACCTGGTGAGCGCTCGAGTGGATGCGCGCGCGTCTCGGCGCAGCGGCTGACCCGGCCTGGCCGGGGCGCTGCAGGGCCGGCGCCTGAGCTGTGCATGACGGGGGACCACAGCTACCTCGGAGGTGCGCCTCCGGCTCCCTCCGCGGCACCGCCAGGCGTGCGCTGCTGCCCCGCGTGCGGTGTGCGCAGCGGGCGGCCTGCAGCGAGCCAGGTCGGGGCACGAGACAGGCTGCGCGCGCAGCGTGCGACGACCTGTTGGGCGTCGCGGGGTGGCTCGAGGACGGCTTCACATGCCGCCTGCCGCTGCTGGCCCTGGAAGGCGCGCGCGCATCCCGGCCCGCGCTACTGCGCATCTCGGACGCGCGGCAGCATAGGGCTAGGGAGCAGGGTTAGGGTTAGGAGTAGTGAAGAACTGGCTGGTCTGTGGCATCGCGCGCAACAGTGGTGCGCAGCGCGCTCGAGCGGCGGCGCCCCTGCCCGCAGGCGTGGTCCTGGTGCCGGGCGAGACGCTGCCGCTGCGCATCGGGCCGCCCTGCGCGCTGCACGCGGGGCCGCGGCGCGCGGCCGTGGAGGCCGCGCTGGCCGCGCCGCCGCCCCTGGCGCGCCTGATCGGCGTGGCGCGCGCCCCGCTCCCGCCGGCCCCGCCGCGCAAGCATGCGCGGCGCCGGCGCGCCTGGCCGGGCGGCCCGAGCTGTGCCGGCCCGCTCCGTGCACGGCCGGCTGGCGCCGCGGGCCAAGCGAACTGCTGCCGCGCTCTTGCCCCTAGCCATCACAGCCGCTCGTGTGTGCGCACCGCCTGCATGCAGCCCGGCCAGGCTCAGGCGGGTCAGGGGGTCGCCCGCGCCAGGCAGCGCGTCTGCGCTGACGCCGCGCGGCGCGCGGGCAGGTCTGGGACAGCGGCTGCCGGCGGGGCGGCTGGCGGGTGGGCTGCACCGCGGAGCTGCGCCAGATCAAGCGCGCGCCCGACGGCAGCATCAACTGCCTGGCTCGCGGCGCGCCGCGCCGCCCGCCCCGGAGCTTGAGCCTGCACACAGGACAGGCCGGCGATCTGGTCAGCTGCTGTCAGCGTGAGTGGGGCAAGGCTGGGCCTGTCCTTGCAGCATGCCGGCCGCCCGCAGGAGGCTGCGCTCAGCGCAGGCGCGGCGTATGCGGTGCGGCGTGTCGGGGTCTGGCACTGCGCCGCCCGCCCGCGCGCCTACCGCAGGTTGTGCGCGGCCCCCGCGGCCAGCACGGGTGTCCTGACTCCTGCCCTAACCCCACCCTGTCCACATCATAATCCCTACCCCTGCAGGGTGTCCTCAGCGCAGGCCGGCAGCGCGTGGAGCTGCGCCTGGAGCCGCGGGCGGCCGCCGCGGAGCTGCGCGGCGCGGACGCGCGCATCCTGGCTGATCCGCCGCACCAGGCGTGCGTGCCGCGCGCGGCCGCGGCCGGCGCCGCGCACTGGGCGCCCTGGGCCTGGCGCGCGCTGGACGCGCGCGCGCTCGCGGACGACGCGCGGCGCGCGGCGGCCGTCATCCTGCCCAAGGCGTGCGCGCGCGCGCCGTTCGGGGGCGCTGGCAGCGCGGCGCCCCGCCTGCGCCCGCGCTTCACGGGGTGACAGAGCTTGCCAACATCGGCCTGCGCTGTGTGCTGGGCGCTACGCAGCTGCGCCGCGAGCGCGCGTGCTGCCCAGGGCCATGTGCGCCGCCTGTGGCAGGCTGCCGATCTCGACCGACGCCGGTGGGCCGTCTCCCAGGGTATGTGCAGCGCGTGTGCCAGCCAGGGTTCGGGTTAGGACAGTGAGGCCCCGCCGAGCTGCCTCGGGCCCGCGCGCAGGCGCGGGAGTTTGAGCGCTGAGCTGCCGCGGGCCGGCGCGCAGGTACGCGAGTTCCGCGGTGATGCGCTGGCGCTCAGCTACTGGCTGACGCGCAGCCTGCCGCTGGAGGTGGCCAGCCGGCAGGCGCTGCTGGCGGAGGCGGGCGCGGCGGCGCGCCTGCGCGCCGCGCTCGGCCTGCTGGCGCGGGAGGGCGCCGCGCTGCGCTGCCGCACCTGCGCCGCCGGCATCGCGCGCCAGGCCGACCTGGTGTTTGTGTCCGACGAGGGCGCCGGCGGCATCTTTGTCAACAGCCACGGTGCATTCAGAGTAGGGTAGGGTCAGCCAGGTCCGCGGGGCGCCCGGGACGGCAGCGCTGGTCAGGGGCGCCTGCGGCGTTCGTGCCGGCGGCGCGACTTGGCGCGCCGCGGCGCTCCGCCGGGGAGCGCTTGGTACCTGTGTTGCAGCCGTGGCAGACATGAGTCTTGCGCGGCGTTCGCTTGACAGCCACTGCGCACAGCGCACGCGGCGGCCATGCTTGCACTGCTAAAGTCTGCTGCCGGCTTGCATCAGAGCACTCCGCTTGGCGCAGCGCTGCTTGCCGTCTGCATTACTACCAGCAACCATCTATACGGGGCGAGGCGCAAGCATGCCAGCAGCGCGGGCGCGGCGCGCAGGCTCGCTGTTTGACCTCATGGCGCTGCGGGTGGCCTTCGGCGTATCGCTGTATGGCGAGGCGACGGAGGAGTACTCCTGGTTCCCGGGCTACTCGTGGACGCTGGCGTACTGCCGCGGCTGCTCCGCCCACCTGGTGCGCGCTAACCCTAATCCGTACCCTAGCCCCGCCATTCTCTTGCTGCTCTGCGCCGGCAGGGAGGCAACAGGGCCCTGGGGTGAGCGGGCGCGGCGGCTGGCGCCCCGGGCGGCGTGCTGCTCGGGTCGCATGCCATTGAAGCAGTGCGCGCTCGCGCTGTTCACGGCTTGTCGGACGGGGTTTGGCGTGCGGGCTCGGCATTGCGCTGATGCGATCTACAGCGGTGCGGCTGTGCGTGCGTCCCTGTCGATCGTAGGAAGCTCCTGCGCTCGTGGGACATGCAAGCGCGGGGGCGCATACGCTCTCCCGGTGTGGCTTGCCCTGACGTCATGCCGGTGGCTGTCCCGGCGCGCGCAGGGCTGGCTGTTCCAGACGGCGGACGCGCGCCGCTCGCCGCGCCGCTTCTGGGGCTTCAAGCGCCAAGCGTTTGCTGTGCATGGCACACACGGCCTGCACAGGCCGCCCATGCACCATCCGACCTCACCCACCTAACCTGCAGGTATATGCAACTGCAGCAGGCATCTAGTTGCCTGAGCCACCCCCCCCCCTCACAGTAACCTGTGTGTGCTTGTACGCTGCCGTGGGTGGCTGTGACCAGCTCCTGACCCTCTTAGCGCGCACATCATCATGCCTCAGCGCAGCTGCTCGATGAGAGGGTCTGGATCGGCGTCCTCCATTAATGCACGCGCAGGTCTGCTCTTGCTGCGCCGCTGGCTATTTCGATTGTACATGTCGCTGTGGCGGTCAGTGCCATGCTCGTGTATGCGCCTCTTTTCTTTGGGCATGCGTCCGCATGCTGGGCATGTGTCTGCATGCCAGGCCTGGAGACGCCTGCCACGCGCCTGTGCAACCAAGCGCAGAGCCCTCCCAGCAAACCCCTGCTGCGGGGTGCTGGGCTCCCGGGTGCTGAGGAGACATCTGCTAGCTTCGCCAAGCTAAAGCCCTCAACCAACCCCAGCATGCCGGGACGCCCAGCACCTACCCGTGCAGGTGCATGAGCGGGAGAGCTTGCCTCCATGAGTTTGTAGCCCTGTCTGCAATCGCGTGTTTGACATGTTGATAAGTAGGCAACATGTTGACGAAGTAGGCAAGGTAGCTTGTGCATCCAGACTTTTTTCTGCCTGCCCGTGTGGCATGTGATGTGCAGAACGTGTCCTGTTTCAGACCCATGCATGGGTCACCACACTCCACACTCGTTCTATAGACTAGCTCTGGTTAGGTCGCCCATATGTAGATGGCAGAGCGTGTCGGGTAACGAGCGCGGCTGCACGCATGGAGTGTTGGCAGCCTGCCGGAAGCTCTGCATGCTGCATGCGTTTTGGTTCCGCTGCGGCCAAACAGACATATGACGTATGCGAAGGCCTGCGCCTTCCTTCCGCTCAGTCCCTGCGCGCGGATCTGAGCTCAGCTTGGTGCCCCGCTCGTTGGCTACTCACACCGAAAAAGCAAGGCTCGGAGCAAGGCTGTGAGCTGAGCAGCTGGCAGACAGGCGTGCCAGGGCGCAAAGGGCACTGGCGGGATGCGCCCTTCACTGTGACAGCAGTAACCGGTCCTCACGCTCCTCAACTTCGGGCGCACTCCTTTCGGCTTTCCACAGCAAAAGGCGCCGGTCCAGCGGCGCACCTCAACTGAACCACCCCTTTGGCCGGCCTTCAGCGATCCTGGCCGCTTCCGCCGCCTCTCTCTTTATTTTGTCGTCCCGCCTGGCAGACTGCCGGTCCCAGTCGTCGATGCACACGGCCTTGGGCTTGCCGTACATCCCCAGGTGGATCCAGCCCTGGAAGTGGCCCATGCCAGCGATGGCCAGCCCTATCAGGATGAACGGCGGCGCGCTCTCCCACGGCATCGCGCAAGGCGAGCCGGAAACACAGCGCAGCCGGAAACCAGGTACGGCGTCAGCTCCAACCCACTACGCACGGCCCCGCCGAGCGCTGGCGCGCCGGAGACAGATGGGTCCCCTGCCCTCGCCTCCCTTGGACAGCAGGTGCAGCTGGGGTGCCTGCCCAGAAGTGTAATAGATCCTTGGCGACGCAGATCTGGAAGTGCTGCTGTTGCCTACAGCGGCCTTGAGCAAGGCTGCAAAACCTGCACCCAACATTTTCGGTTGTTGTCGGAGCTCGCATGCTGTGCAAATCATACGCACACACTCCACCTCTTTCGGTGCGAGCGCAGCAGCACCTCCAGGAAGCCGTCCGGGATAGGCAGGGCGCGGCTGGAGCGCTGGGCCTCTGGCCCCTCGGGCCTGCGCTGGTGACGGCCTCGGGCCGAAGCTGGTGACAGTGCGGTCCCCTTGGCACCTGCGGCTCGCGCAGGAAGGCAGGGGCCGCCGATGCGCGGCGCACGCCTGCAGGGGCCGCAGCGGCCGCGGGGCTGCGACATATGCTGCGGCGTCCGACGTGCGTCAGCGCACTCGCCTACCCCCTGACGCGCCGGCAGCGCCGCAGGCCAGGCGGCGTGCGTGGCGTCCTGTGATCTTCAACCGCGCTCCGTCCGTCCGCTGCCGTTGCACGCAGGCGCTGGCATAGCCGAGGCGGGGCTCGCGCTGCGCCGCGCACCTGGACCCTGTCTCCGCGCGGCGCGATGGGCGAGCAGCTGCCGCCCTTGAAGACAGAGCGCGCCGGCGGCTCCTCTGCGGCGCTCGACGAGCAGGCGGCGGGTGACTGGTGCGCGCGCAGCACCCGCCCTGGCCCTTGCTTTCGCGGGGCAGGTTCGACGCCCGCGCAAGGTGCCCTCCTGAGCTCCCGCGGGCGGTGCACCCACCAAGAAATATCTCGTCTGCATTTGCCGCACAGTGCGAAACAGGTCGTTAAGGGTCTGCCGCCGCTGGGCCGACCGGTCGTCACGTATGCGCTCCACACCCGCCAAGCAGGCGTGCGCCTCTGGCTCGCGCGAGGCTGGCGTGGCCCGTTTGCCCACACAGGGCTTGCCCGCCCCCTGACATGCAGGGCCAGCAGGCGGCTGCATGAAGCTGCGGCAGCCCGTGGGCGACGCGCCGAGCCGGAAGCCTGAGCGGCGGCGGGCGCGCAGGCTGGTGGATGTGGACCTGTCCTTGCTGGAGGACCAGACGCGCTGCGCCGTGTGCCTGGGTGCGCCGCCCTCGCCTGGCAGCGCCGCCGCCGCGGAGGCACAGGCAGTATCTCTTGCCTGGGTGTGCTGCCCTCGCCTGGCAGCGCCGCCGCCGCGGCGGCACAGCCAGTGTCGTACTCGTGCAGCGAGCCCAGAAGTCAGGTGCCTAAGGGCAGACTGGGCAGACTGGGACCCAGCCCTCCCACTCGTCCTTCAGCCAAGCCAAGGGGAGCAGCATCTCTGTTGAGCAGTGTGAGCCTGACTGTTGAGCGCGCCATGCACTCCTACGTTGCAGGCCCGGGTTCATGGTGTCTTGCAGGAGGCTGCATGGCTGCAGGCACCGCATGTTGACATTGCGTGTGTGCCATGCCGGACACCCAGCCAAGGAGCACTGTATGAGCCGCCTTGAGGTCTGTACATATGTACGGCAAAGGGGGCCGGCGGCCGTGCGCGCAGGGATAATCAAGGACGCGCGGCTTGTGGCGGGCTGCATGCACCGCTTCTGCAGCCAGTGCATCGAGAAGTGGCTCCGCATGACCAAGCGCGCGCCCCGCGCGCCCGGCCCGCCCGCGTGCCCGCCCGCTGCTCCCCTGGCCAGCCTGCCCGGCTCTCTGGGCGCCTTGTGCTGTGCTGCGCGGATGCGACTTAATGCGCCTTGCCGGCGCCTGCCCGCCACTGGGTGCTGGCCGGAGATGCATGCAGCGGCAGCTGTCATGCAGCCCCTCCGCGCGCCCCGACGCTCGCACCGTCCAAAATGCTATGGGGACGTATTGTGCCACAGCAGAGTGAGCAGCCTGGAGGAGGTGTGGCGGCAGGCCTGCCGTGCAGGGGCAAGACATGCTCACAATGGCGCAGTGCCGCATGCGCATGGGGCGTGACTTTCACGCCTCTGGTGGACGGCACCCCTTGCTCGGCGAATGTGGGATTTTGCAGAGTCAGGGGGGCGGTTCATGCACGCAGGGACAACTCGTGCCCGCAGTGCCGCGTGCCGATGCAGAGCCGGCGCGACTGCAAGCGCGACCTGCGCCTCGACCGCCTGCTCGCTGTCCTGTACGGCGACATCCAGCGCTACGAGGAGCAGGTGCAGCCCCGCCAGCAGCACAGGCATTCGATCAAACTGCCTGCAGCTGAGCAGCCACGGCGGCTGGCGTGGAGACTGCGGCCCCGTGTCCAGCTCTCCTGTGCATGCATTCAGCCAACGCCGAGCTCGGGACATCTGCGCGCAGGCATACGAGCCAAATGCGGCGGTCGTGCGCGACGCGATGCGCAAGGGCGAGGCGCTGCGCGCGGCGGCCGAGGCGCAGCGCGCCGCGGCGCGGCGGGCGGCGCCGCCGGCCGCGCGGCCGCCGACAGCCGCGCGGCCGCCGCCGCGCAGCCCGGCCGCCGCGCCGCCGCCGCCGCG
>JAABUR0100010532.1_pt1 | contig 10109 bp, 13 predicted proteins | sample 5560091 | NCBI WGS metagenome assembly JAABUR01 (sample SAMN10711879, study PRJNA513375) | rock metagenome | isolation source: Antarctica rocks | place: Antarctica: Victoria Land, University Valley sud
GAGCACAGTCTTATAGAGTGTTGTTCTGCGTGATGCGTCCCGTAGTGCACCTTGTGATGCGTCCCGTGCGGGTCAGCTCCAGTCCCTTAGGAACCGCGCTGGGCAAATTGAGGTCGTACGTGCAGACAATACAGCATCAGGGACAGTGGCACATGCAGCCACCCGCCTGCGCCTTTGGAGGCAGTACCTCGGTGCTGCGCGCGCGCAGCCGGCGCCGGCAGAGGCGGAGCACGCGCACGGCGCGCCGCAGCGCGAGCCCGTCCTCGTAGCGCTGCAGACGCTGCTGGCGCTGGCGGATGCGCCTGCGCTGGCGGGCCTGCTGCGCGAGCGGCCTGCGCTGGTCGCGGCATTGGCTGACGCGGCGGGCTGCGGCGAGGGCGCGAGCTGGGCCGCCAACGCGTGCCTGCTCAGCTTGCTCAGCGCGTGCGGCGCCCAGGTGCGCGGGCGCAGCCCCGGGATGCGCGGCCTGGTCCTGGTCGCAGTCGGGGTGACCGAGCGCGCGCTGTGCTGCGTGCCGCTGAGGCTTGCGAGCGGCGGCAACTCTCGCTCCTCCTGCTGGCGTGCTGCCTGTGCGGCGCGCGCCTGCGGGCGTGCACAATGTCAGCATGGCAGCTTGCGTTGCGCAACCTTGTATGCGGGGCTCGCAGGCGACCTCGTTGTGAGGCGCCGCTGTCTGAGGGCCAGCATGCCGCGCAAGCCGCAGCACGAGGCCGCACCCATATCCTGCAGGGGGCGCTGGGCAGAGTGAGGCGCAGACGCGCGTGGGGCGCGCGCTGCTCGCAGGTCTGGCGCGCGGTGGGCCGCTCGCCCAGGGAGGCCGCTGATGCGCTGATGGCCGCCGGGCCGCCCGCCGCCAACCAGCGGACGCTGAAGTCCGCGTTCAAGCTCATGCGCCCGCTGCTGGCCTCCCTGACGGACTGCCAGCCTGGTACTGCCCCCGCGATGCCCCTGCTCATCTCTGTGCCGCCGTGTGCTGTCTGACCCTTGCCTTGCAACCCTGCACCAGCCGCGAAGTGATCCTGTGGCGCAGATAAATCTTTCACGGGGACTGGTTCCAGATGCGACCATGCATCTTCACCACTCTGTGCTGTGAAACGGACTTCGCAAACACCTCTTATGACAGTTGTTGCGCTGGTGATCACGCCATGCTATCAGCGTTTGTTTGCGAAGCTTGCTTCCACTGACTGAGCTAACAGTACGGGAGTCTTGCCCTTCGCATTCAGCGCTCTCAGATGTTCAAGCTTGTCAACGGCGCTGTGCAAACGCATGGCTGCCAGTGCCATGCGGCTCCATGCTCTTGCCCCTGGGCGTCAGCTGTTTGTGATTCAGCGCTGCTGGCACCAGGCGAGCGGGAGGCCCTGCGCGCGCGCGCGCTGGCGCTCCTGCTGCCGCCTGGCAACCAGCGGGACCCCGTCGCGGAGCCGGTCGCCTTCCGCATCCTGCTTGACGCGCTGCATGCCTGCACGCCGGTCGCGCGCCATGCGCACATCTACGGCCCCGCCCTGATCACGTGCGGTCCTCCTCCCTCTCCTGCCGCGTGCGACATGCTCGCCCGTGCGGCGCCCTGTGTCGATTGCAGCACCCTGCCGCTCGCCAGCCATGCGCACAGCACTGGGCTCGCCTCATTATGTGCGGCCCTGCCTGGATGCAAGTGCATCGCAGAGTGTTCCAGTCCCAGCATGCATGTGGCGTCCTTGCAAGCGTGTTGCTAGGCTCGTCTAGCGCGCCTGGCGCACGCGCGTGCAGCTCTGTGGCCTTCAAGGCAACCACAAGGAGACCGACCATCTGGAGCCATGCGGTTGGCGGCTACAGGCGTGCCGCCGGCGCGCAGGGCGGTGCAGCCGCAGGGCGGCGCGGAGCCCAGCGCCCAGGCCGTGGGCCTCGCCTGCGCGCTGCTGCTCGCGGACGCGGCCGCGCTTGCCGCCGTCACCGGCGACGCGCCCGCCGTGGGCGCCGTCAACGAGGTGCTCGATGCGGCGGGCGTGCCGGCGGCCGAGGCGCTTGCGGCCGACTGGCTCTGCGCACCCTTCCTCTGGCAGGTCGGGACCTGATAGACCGTGGCGCAAAACAACCTGTAGCCTTTTGAGAGCACCCGCGCATCGCTGCTGAGGCAAGTGCCGGCCTCCGCCCTTGCCCCTCAGGCGGGCCGCCAAGCAGGCTGCCAAGCAGGCTGCGAGCAGTCTGCCGAGGTAATGGAGCGCGTGGCTCAAGCGGCGCCGACACCCGCGCCGCTCCCTGCGACAGGCGTACGCCGAGGGCGCTGACGCCATGGTCGGCGCGGCGCTGCTGGGCGCTGCGGCGCGGCTGGCGCACGCGGGCGCCCCCGAGGCGCCCGCAGAGCCTGCAGCCGCGCACGATTCCTGGCCAAGCGCGGGCGCAAGTGCGGGCGCGGGCGCGAGCGCGGGCGCGGGCGGCGCGGGGCCGCGCTTCGGCCGCGTAAAAACGCCCGGAACGGGCTTCTTCCACGATCTGGTAGACCGCACGCAGCTGGGCCAGTACCGGCGCGTGGAGCAGTGGCCGCAGACGCGCGCGCGCGACGCGGGCGGCGGCGCGGCCGTCAGGCGCGGCGGCGGCCCCTGCCGGACGCCCCGCGCCTGCGAGCGCCGCGCGCGCATGCGCCTGGCGGCGCCTGCCGCCGCGCATGCCTGCACTCGCGCAACTGTCAGCGTCGCCGGCCAGCGGCCTGAGCGCAAGCCGTCGCTGTGAATGCAGACGCATGCCTCTCTGTGCAGCAGCCGCCCTGTGACCGGGCCACGCGCACGCGCGACGCAGCGTGGGTGCCTGCGCTGGGCTGCTGCTCGTGTCCCTCAGGCGCGCCGCCCTTGAGCTGCTGCGCCGGGACGCGGCCGCGCTCTCCGCCGACGGCCCGCAGCAGGCCGCCATGGTCGCGAGCCTCATCAGGCTGCTGGTGCGCGCCTGCGCGCCGAGCTGACGAGCGCGCGCTGATGCCCAACCGGGCCGCGCCGCTGCGCCGGCCTGCCTGGTGTGGAAGTCCGCGGTCGGCTGCTGCTGACTCTGCACTGTCTGCTTGTCTGGCAGCAGTGACTGAGCGCAGGGTGTTTTGGTGAAGAGACCACGTTGTCAGTGACAGGCAACGCGCGGCATGCTGCCGCGCAGCACGATAAATTGCGCCCTGAGCAGCAGATGTGCATTTAGGCAGCTCGGAGAGCAGCGCGCAAAGAGGAGCCAAGCGCTTGATAGTGCCCGGTGGAGCGACACGCGCCCGGCGACACGCGCCCGGCGACACGCGCCCGGCGACACGCGCCCGGTGACACGCGCCCCAAGCAATGCGCCACGCGCGCGCAGGTGGGCGCTCAGAAGGAGCTGCGCGTGGCCTCGGCCGACGCGCTGCTGCAGGCCACGCGCACGACGGAGCTCGCCGGCGCGCTGGCCACGCTGCTGGCCGCGCCCAGCCTGGCGCGCGCGGCGCTGGCCGCGTTCTGCGACGCGGCCACCATCGTGCGCGCGTGGGACGCGCAGCAGGTCCGCGCCTGCCCAGGCTCCCCGCGCTCTGCTGGCCCGGGTATGGAGCAGGATAGCAGGACCACCTTCGGAACCAAAACTGTCGCGGAGAGAGAGGAGTAGGCGCTGGACGCCAGCTGTCCGCAGCCCATGAGCAGGGTGGTGCGCGAGGGGACTAGAGGGGCTCCCGCAAGGCCGCCTGGGCCAGCGTTGACTTCGAGTGAGCATGTCTGGACCTGCGGGCGGCGCACATAGACGTGGCATTCAAAGCGCTGCTCCCGAGCGCCTGCAACCCACCTGCGCTGTTAGAAGCGTTGGTTGTGCCGCTGGAGGCGCTGCGCTCCTGCATGCCAGGCGCCCCGCCGCCCTCGCCGCCTGTAGCCCACCAGTTGCCCGCCCGCTGCCTCCCACCCCCTGGCATGCAATGCAGCCGCCTCAATGCCCTGCGTCGGCCGCGCCGGCAGGCGCTCGCGCGCGACGACACGCCCGCGCTGCTGGACGCGCTGGGCGCGCTGCTGGCGGCGCTGCAAGCGGGGCGCGCCGGGCCGCTGCCGCCAGGCGGCGCGGCCGCGGCGATTCGGGCCGCGTGGGGCCTGGCGGCGCACCTGCTGGACCGCGGCCTGCCCGCCGCGCGCGCGCTGCTGGCGGCCGGAGCGCGCAGCACGGTGGTGCGCGGCTCCTGCCTGGCGCCGGCGCGCTGCGTGGCGGCGCCGGTCCGCACTCGAGCTGGTTGCGCTTGCCCGGTTCCCAGCGCGCGCGCGGCGCTGCGCGAGGCCTGTCTGTGTGTGCTCTGGCGGCGAGCTGCGCCTGGTCGCGACTCAAACGGGGGGACGCTATGGTATGCTCTGAGGTCTGTGTTGCATTAGGTGTTCCACGCGCTCAGCCACTCCATGCGCCGCGGCTGCTGCTGCACCCCAGTGCTGACACGGGCGGCCAACCCCCGCTCTGCCTTGCGCCCCGCAGGAGCAGCAGGCGCTCCGGGCGCTGTTCCGGCTGCTGCCGGAGGCCTGGCGCGCGTTCGAGGCGCACGCGCAGGGCGCGCCGCCGCCGCCCGACAGGCTGGCCTGGCTGGCGGCGGCGCTGGAGTGGGGCCCCGCCTGCCCGCGCCTGGTCGCGGACGACTGGGCCCGCGCGCTGCAGTCGGCGCGGCGCCGCTGAGCCCAGCCGCAGCGCCCCGCATGGGCGGCATGCGCTGCATAACCCTGCAGGGTCTGGGCTGTGCCCGCCCTGGGTGCTGCTAACACGCGCGCTGCGGAAAGCGGAGCGCTCTTGAGGCGGGACAGCGCCGGGCTTGCTGCAGCCAGGCGCGCTCGGGGTGCCAGTGGCGCACGGCCACTGGGAGACGCAAGATGCCCGGGTGGCAGGTGCTCGAGAGCGCTCGGCTTGCGGGGGACGCGCTGCCGCCCAGCGCGCTCGCGGCGGGGCGCCGCATCGTCGGCGAGCAGGGCGTCATCTCCGACACCGCCCGGTCCGCGCGCTCTCGAAACGCCACCCCGCAGTATGTCGCCGTGAAAGTGCCATATACATTGCTCCCATGAGTGTAGATGAGTGAGGCAAAGCGCCTGCCTAGCGCACGCAGCGCGGCACTATCTAAAAGCCGGCGAGCCCTGGCTCAAGGCATGCGGGCGGCGACAGGATGCGGCTGGCGCCGCTGCTGTTGGGCCACGCGGCGCCCGGCAACCTGGGCCGCGCGCCGCTGGCCGCCCTGCCGCGGCGCGCCCCACAGCCGACCTTGGGTGCGCGCAACCCGAGTCGCTTCCTTCCGACGGTGTCGACCTGCGCTGATGCAGCTCTGGCGGGCACTGCCAACACTGCGCATATGCTTCGCGGACAGGCACTGCGGAGGATGCGCGGCTTGCAGGCAGCGCCGGGTTGGGCGATGCGATCCCGGGCGCCCTGCCGACGTCGGCCGCTGAGGACATGGTGATCGATCTGACGGGGCATGACATGTACTCCGCCAATGACGAAGAGGCTGACCAGGTGGGCTGCCTGCTGGAGCTCCTGGGCTCGCATCCCGTGGGGCATAAAGCACACAGTTTCTCCCGTGGTCAGACCAGCTCGACTGATGCGGCTGCTGACCAAGGTACTGAGAGCAGCATTGCCGAGATCGCAGGAAGACTGGCTGGAGCGACGCCAGAGTGGCGGCCGCGCCTCCACGAGCACGGCGGTGCGCGGCCCGACGGCTCCAGGCGCCCGCATGTCCTCATGCGCTCGGCCAGTGTGTCTTGCCCAGTGCAGGCTGGGCGAGCTGACGTGCTGCTGGTCCGTCCGGGTGCCTCAGAAAGCTAAACAAGTGCTGCAAGGGGCATACACACATACCTCAAATTCTGTCTCGTCAGTGTGGGGCTCCGTTGGCTTGAGCCGTTTGCATGCACGGGCAGTGCAGCGCCCTGTGGCGGACAGCCGACGCGCCCCTGCCACGCGCAGGACTGGGCCGCGCCGCCCGCCTGGCCGGCCGCGCCGCGCCTGCAGCCCTCGTGGTCGTCGCCTCCCCGGGCCGCCAGCAGCCCTGACAGAAACCCCGGCTGGCAGCGCGGCGCCAACCGGGACCCTAACCAGGGTAGGGTCGGCGGCACGCCGCCAGGCCGGCAGGCGCGCATCACCTCCTTCTTCAGCCCGCCGCCTGGCGCCGCCGCGCTGCACACGGTCGGCCCTGTCCCAAACCCTATGGCCCCGCTGGCCGGCGCGGCGACGGGTCCGCCGGCGTCCGGCGCGCTGGGCGTCGCGCTGGGCGCGCCGTTCGCCCGTCAGCCTGCGCGCGCTCCGGGCGCTGCGCCTGGCAGGCCAGGGCCGGGGCCAGGGTCTGGGTCGGTGGGCGAGCGGGGTGCGGCGCGCGCGGCTGGCGTCAGCATGGACGCGCTGTGGCCGAAGGAGTGGACCCAGCAGGGCGGGGCGGGCGCCCAGGCGGCCGCGGGCGCGGCCATGTCCAAGGGCAGAGGCGCGGATGCGGCTGCCGCGCGCCCGAAGGCCCCGCACGGCAAGCTGCACGCGCTTGTCGCCCAGGCCGATGCGCAGGAGCGCGCGGGCGGGCAGTGGCAGGGCTGGGGCGCCGGGGGCCTGCAGGGCCGCGGGAGCGGCGGCGGCCAAGGGCCGACCCGTGGCGCCCTCTGGTGGTGTGCCCCCATGCGCCAGCTCAAAGGACCCTTTTGCTGCCGTTTGTAGGAGCGGGTCGGAGCACTGGACCGGCCAAGTGAGAAAGAGTGTGCATCACTGCCCGGGTCGTGGGGACTGCTTTGACGCAGAGGCTTTGCATCGAGTTGATCCTCAGGTGTGCCGCATGGCAGCTGCCAGGTTGAGCTGCATCTGCTGCACAGAGTGCGCGCCGCCTGCCGCGTGAGCTGCCAAAGGTGCTCTGAAGTGCTTGCGCTGCCGGCCAGGAGCGGTGGCGCCGCCCCGGCGCAGCCGCGAGCGCAGTCGCCGCCGCCGCCGCCGCCGCCGCCGCCGCCGCCACCGCCGCCGCCGAAGCCGGCGCCCGTCATGCCTGCCAAATTACTGGACGGCGGGCTGGAGGATGCGCTCGGCGCCGGGCCGCCGCGAGTGCGCCGCACGCGCGATCCGTGCATGCTGGGAAGCACAACAGCCTGTGACCCAGATCTGCTCAGTGATGCCGTGCCGCCGTGCTGTGAAGTGAGGGCATATGCATGCTTGCACTTGCGGGTGCAAGAGCTGATGCTCAGAGCTGCGTCTGCGCGCTAGAGCTGCGTCTGTGCGCAGGGGATGCCGGGTAGGCCAGCCCTATCCTGCCCCACCTTGTCAGCCGCATGGCGAGCCAGGGGCGGGCGGCAGGCGGAGCGGCCGCGCATCGCGCCCGCGCAGGATGCGCCGCAGCGGCAGGTCATCCGGCTGGACGCGCCGGTCGCGCCGCCGACGGCCGCCTTCGCGCGGCGCCGGGAGGCCGCCGGCGCCGCATCTGCAGCCCCCAAGGTGGCCAACCTATCCTACCCCCCACGCATAGCGGGCCTGCCTGCCTTGCACCGGCGCATACCGTGCCGTCCGCTGTGAGGTGCACGAGCGCGAGGGTTGCCGCGGGTCGGGGGACAGGCTGTTATAGCCTGACAGCACAGCAGCGATGCACAAGCTGTCGCGGCATGCAAACATGTTTGCCACATGTTGAGGGGGTGGTCATATTCTGGCAGAGGTTCTGCTGTGGGCAGGGTCGAACCAGCATCCACAGCGAGCGTTTGAGCATGTTCAGGCACAGCGAGCGCGGGCCTGACCTTGTCGCGCGCGCGCGTGGGGCAGGCAGCGCTGACGGTGGCGGACGTGCAGCGCGACGTGCTGCGCTGGGACTACGCGGGCGCCGTGAGCGGCGCCGCCATGCGCTCCGGGCTGGCGTTCGCCGGGCGCGTGCCGGCCGCCTTCCGCGACCTGCGCCACTACACCGCCGTGTTCCACAAGCTGCTGCTGGAGGAGTTCCGCGCCAGCGTGCAGCAGGCGCGGCGTCTTAACCCCACCCTACCCTAACCACACAACCCCAGTGGCATCCACCCCCCGCTAGGTGCCTGAGCTCACCCGCTCACCTGGTGGCGGCTCGAACGTGCTCAGAACAGCCCACTGGAGCATGCACACATGCTCCTGTGAGATGAGAGCACGTCTTGCGCGGTGGCTCCTGTGAGGCAAGCGCGCGTCCTGCGCGGCGGCGCTGCGTGCGCGCCCCACCTCGACATGCGCTGTCGGGATGGCGGCCCCTAGCCCCCTGAGGGAGCCTCACATGCAGCGCGTGCCCAGCGCACAGCCGCGCTCAGGCTGCCGGCTGCGCGCAGGCGCACGAGGAGCGCGCGCGGCCCTCCGCGGCCGGCGCGCCGGCCAGCGTGCCGCTGGTGGTGGAGGCCATCCAGAAGCGCGGCGACCTGCACCACGTCGACTTCTGCATGGACGCCGCCGACAGGTGCTGCGCCCCTGAGCACGAGGCACGCTGACGTGACACGCGCGCTGCGCATTGCTGCACGGCTGTGTCTGCTTTTATAGCTCTAGGCTGTGTGTCAGGTGTGATGCTGCGAGCGTGGCAAGCAGTGACAGCAGCGGCGATCCTACTTACCGGTGGCGCAGTGCACCCTGACAGCAGCAGCGATCCTATTTACTGGTGGCCCACAGGGCACACTGACAGCAGCGGCGATCCTATTAACCGGTGGCCCGCAGTGCACATCCACAAGTCCAAACACTAGGGGCCGCGCTCCCGCCTCCCGCGAGAAGTGGGGCCGGCCGCGCAGGGACGGCTGCCGCGGCGACGACCTGCTCCTGCTGACGCAGCGGCCGGCGCCCGCGGGCGGCGCCGCCGAGGCGTGGCCGCCCGCGCTGCACCTGCTCGCGCTGGTGGAGCGCGTCGAGCGCCTGGAGGGCCGGCGCGGCGCGCGCGGCGTGCAGGCCGTCGTCAGCCTGCAGGCCGGCGCCAGCGGCGCGCCCCCGCACGGCCCCCGCCCGCCGCCCGCTGGCGCCCTGACCGCGCTCAGACGCCGCCCCCGTCGCCGCCTGCGGGCAGCACCTGAAGCGGGCGCCTGCATCTGACATGCTCTTGTTGGTCACCATCACAGCTGGGCGCTGCCAGCAGAGCAGGACAGCAAATGACAGTGCTCACAGACAGGTGGCGCTTGCCTTGGGTCGCTGAGCGGGCTGAAAGCTGGTGCGCGGCGTCCGCAGGCGCCGGCGAGACGCGCGTGGGCGAGGCGGCGCGCGCGCTGCTGCTGCGCACGACCTGGCACGCGCAGCGGCTGGTCTCCTGGACGCCGCACCTGCGCCAGTTCCAGGCGCGCGCGCGTCCGCCGGCCCGCCGCTCGCCATCCTCCCGCGCACATGCCCCTTCTCAGCTCTTAGGGTGCCCCTCCTCAGCTCGTAGGGAACCCAGCGCCCTGCGCACTAGAACTCCAGTCGCACACTGTGTGCGGCGCAGGGGGAAGCCCGTGCGTGCCCTGCATGACCGGACTGACAGAGTGTGCCGGGTCGGGCGGGTGGGCGCCCCGCACGCCGGCGGGCAGGCGGCGCCGGGCAGCCGCTCGAGCCACCGTATCGCGCCCCGCTCACGCGCACAACTGCTCACACCCCTGTGGGCGCTCAGGCGCTGTGCCGCGCGGGCAAGCTGCCGCCCGCGCTGCAGCTTGCCCTGCTGGAGCCGGCGCCGGCCGCCGCGCACGGGGCCACGCTGGCCGCGTGCGGCCTGCCGGCCGGCCTGCTCGGCGCGCTGCAGCGCCAGCACAACGCCTCGCAGCAGGCGGCCATCGCCGGCGCGCTGGCCGGCGCGCACCAGTTCGCGCTGATCCAGGTGACCCGGCCCCCGCCGAGCAGAAATCCCCCAAAGTTCACCATGATGGCCAGAGCCTGACGGCTCGCGGCCGGGCCATGTGACGGGCGTGGGATGAGGCCTCCTGAAAGGCATGCTCCGCAGCCAGCGCCATGGTGTCGGCGCCGCGGCCCGTGCTCATGCAGTGCCTGCCTGATAGAGATACCCTGCACCCCGACCCTACCCTCACACAAGCGATGTTGCGCAGGGCCTCCGCTCAGGCCGCGCCGCGCGCGCAGGGCCCGCCCGGCACCGGGAAGACGGCGGTGATCGTGGCGCTGGTGTCGGCGCTGCACGCCCAGCGCCGCGCGGCGCCGCCGGCGGCCGCCGCCGACGCCGGCGCCGGCGCCGCGGGCCCCACGCAGCGGCCGGC
>JAABUR0100010533.1_pt1 | contig 10108 bp, 8 predicted proteins | sample 5560091 | NCBI WGS metagenome assembly JAABUR01 (sample SAMN10711879, study PRJNA513375) | rock metagenome | isolation source: Antarctica rocks | place: Antarctica: Victoria Land, University Valley sud
CGCCGGCGCCCATCTCTCGACTGTCGCAATGCCCGATTCGGCAGCAGCTCGTCACAGAGGAAATCGAGGGTGGTGCAGGGTGCCGCTGCGGGATCCCCTACGGGGCGACCGAGGCGTTGCCATGGCCGCCGCACTGTTCGAGTCGTTCGGCTTGCGAGACGGCCTCGGCCGGCTTCCGGCGGGGGACTTACCTTGAACGAATGACGGAAGATCTCGAAGACGGCACGCACGTCACACTCGGCCGTCGGTTTCGGACACCGGCCCACCCTCATGTGCTTGCTGCTCTCGGGCGAGCGCTCTACTGCTTTCTGAGCCTGGAGGAGTCCGTGACTGCGATCCTCTTCGACGCAGGCGCCGCCACTCTGTCGATGACTCGCGCCAAGATGGCAGGCGACATGGAGCAGGCGATTGTTGACCTGGCGGACCGGTACAGGTCTTCGCCTCTAGGTGGAGAAGTGGCTGTCACCCTCGATCAAGCCGTGGTGGCCTTCCGTAGCGCCCGCAAGAGCGTCCGCAACGAACTCTTGCACGCCCATCCCTATACAGCGGGCGAGGATGGCGAGGGCAACTACCTTCCGGGGCTGGCCTACACGGCGAAGGACGGGCAGTCCTGGAAGACGGTCTCCCGGACGCCCGAGGACCCGGTGACGGGACGAAGATCATGTCGCGCCGCTGAAGTCGCCGAGGGCGCCCTTAGCCGGATCCGCTTGCGGGACCGCGATCTGTTGGAGTTAGTGCGCCTCGGGCGAAACGGCAGTGTCACCCTGCTGCCGCACCAAAGAAACGGTAGCTACGGGTGGCTCAACTACATGAGACGACTCGCCGGAATCTCACCAACACGAGGCAACTCGACGAATGTCTCAGCTCTCTGGGCGGTGACTTATCTGTGATGAGACAGGACACGAGGATCGGTGTCGCGTGGAGGGATTCATCTGCTGCGATGAGCGGACACTTGACATAATGCTCATTATCGGCGCTTGGTAACTAACGGTGGCGCTGCGCTTGCGGGGATCACCCGCGAGCGTCCCAACGGTCGAGCAGACCACCCGCATCCGCCAGCGCATCCAGCAGAGCCGCTGCGTCCGTACCGAGGACGAGATGTGCCCGGGACGCGGCGGGCAGGAAGCCGTCACCGACCAGCTGATCGCAGAAGGCAAGCAGGTGATCGAAGAAGCCGTGCACATTGAGAGCTCCGATGGGCTTGGAATGCAGTCCGAGTTGCGCCCAGGTCCAGACCTCGAAGAGTTCCTCCATCGTGCCGATTCCGCCTGGCATGGCGACGAAAGCATCGGCTTGTTGGGCCATCTGCGCCTTGCGGACGTGCATATCGGGCACGACCTGCAGAACGCTGATGCCGTGATGAGCCAGTTCGCGATCCATCAGCTGCTGGGGGATCACCCCGATGACCTCTCCCCCACCGGCCAGGACTGCATCGGCGAGAACGCCCATCAGACCCACGTGTCCCCCGCCATACACGAGACCATGGCCCCGCCGGGCCAGTTCACTCCCGAACTGCTCGACGGCCTCTGCGTGCCCCGGTCGTGACCCGCGCGAGGCACCGGTGAATACACAGACCCGCACGCTATGTCCCCTTCCCGCGGCCCGAGCCCAGCAATGGCACGCCCGGCGAATCGCCGGCGGCGGCTCCGTGCCGGACGGATGGACAGCAGCCCATGACACCATGAATCCGTGGACGATGTCTCGGGTCCTCACCGGCTCCCGGCCGCGCGCGTCCTCGACGTAGCGCTGCTCATGATGATCGCCGGCGCACTCTCGATCGTGGCCTTGCAAATGGTCAGCCGGGACTGGTTTCCGCCGGAGGTCTCGATCAGCCAGTACGGCGTCGGCGAGCACGGCTGGATGCTGACTGCCACCCTGCTGTGCTTCGCCGGTGCTTCGGCACTTCTGCTCTGGGGAGCGCAACGACAGGCGCCGCGTCTCGGGTGGACGGTCATCGCGCCGTGGACCGTCTGGATAGCGGGCTTGGTGGTGATGGCTTTCATCCCGACCAACGAGTGGCCTGCCCCGTTGACGCTGACCGGCCAGATCCACCAGGCGGCCGCCATCTGCGGGCTCTTCTTCGCGCCCATCGGTGCCGTGCTGATGGTCCGGCCGGCAATCCACAGCGAGACCAGGACGGGCAGGCGCGCCCGTGCGGTTGTCGTCAGCAGCGCCCTGCTGAGCTGGTTCTTCCTCGGCCTGCTGCTGTTGACCAACATCGACATGGACATCACCGGGCTGGGCTACCGGCGTGCCTGGTCACTGCATCAGACCATCGCAGTGCTGCTCGACATCGTCATGGTCTTCGCGCTGATCGTGTGCCTGCGAGCCGGAGTCGGGGTCGGCTCGGCGAGTCGCCGACTCGGATCTTCGCCGACGGCAACGTCGGGTTCCGTCCCGGCGTGAGGCCCGCCCGCCGCCGGCCGCCTATGCGGTTTGCCTTCCTGGACAGTGCGTTTCCGCTGGCTTTCGTCCACCGCGGTGGGGCCGAGCACGGTGCCGAGAACTCGTTGAGCGCAATCTCTGCGGCCATAGCGCTGGGCTACCGCTACCTCGAGACCGACGTGCATACCACTGCCGACGACGTCGCCGTGGTCTTTCATGACCGGACGCTGGACCGGGTGACCGACCGCACCGGCCGGATCGACCGGCTGCCCTGGTCGCAGGTCAAGAAGGCACGAATCCTGGGCTCGGAGCCCATCCCACGCCTGGACGAACTGCTCGACAGCTTTCCGGAACTGCGGATCAACATGGACTTGAAGTCTCCCGGTGCAGTCGCCGGGGTCACCCGGGCGATCGTGCGCGCTGGGGCGGTCGACCGGGTCTGCGTCGCTTCGTTCATCGATGCGCGGATCGAAGCCGCCCGCCGAGTACTCGGCCCCCGGCTGTGCACCTCCCTCGGCCGGCGTGGGGTGGCGGCCCTGCGGCTGGCCTCGTTCTCCCCGCGAGCCAGCGCCGCCCTCCGGGTGCGGGCAGCCTGCGCGCAGGTGCCCATGTCAGTTGCAGGGCGCCCGGTGGTCGATCTGCGGATGCTCGACACCGCGCACGCGCTCGGCTTGCAGGTGCACGTCTGGACGCTGAACTCCGGGCCCGAGATCACCGCGGCACTCGACCTGGGCGTGGACGGCATCATGACCGACGCACCGACAATGCTGCGCGACGTACTCGAGAGCCGAGGGCAATGGCAGAGCAGGTGACCGGCGGACCCCCCGACTGGGTGACCCGGCAGAGCAGGATCGCAGCCGAACCGCTCTGGTGGGCCTGGGATGCGCTGCTGCACTATGCGGCTCCGCTGGCCAGCCTCCCGGGACGCATCGCCGTGACCGGCGCAGTGGATCCGGCATTGCTGGCCGGACCGCTCATCGTGGTGGCCAATCACATCGGTGACTATGACGCGATCGTGCTGGCGCCCTCGCTGTACAAGGTGGGTATCCGGCCACGCTTCATGGCCACGCGCGGTTTGATGACGGCCCGAGTCCTGGGACCATTGCTGGAGCGGGCCGGCTTCATCCGCGTCGACCGGGGAAGCAACGACGCCCGGCACTCGCTCACCGTGACCGACAGCGCATTGAGCAACAACGGGCACATCGTCGTGTATCCCGAGGGTCGGATCGGGCTCGATCGCGACCTCTGGCCCGAACGCGGTCGCAGTGGTGTTGCCAGGATGGCCCTGCTGTCTCGCGTACCGGTGATCCCGGTGACTTCCTGGGGGGCTCACGAGGCCCTCTGCTACGCCGACGACGCCCGCAAGCTCACCAGCTTCGCTCGCTCGATCTGGCGCCAACCCGAGATGAAGGTCCATGTGGGCCAACCGGTGCCCCTCGACGACCTCGTCGCCAGCCGCACCGGAGACGCCAACCGCGCGCGGGCCCGGATCATCGCCGCGATCACGCTGCAGTTGCAGGAACTGCGCGAGCACGAATTCGGCCGCCCGAGGCACCGCGACCCCACCCGCCCATGTCCGGACGGGCCAACCGCCGCCTTTCCCGGTGGGAACGTGCCCGAGGAACTGAGCCGGTTGATCGCCGGGGCGGTCACGAGCCCCTAGGCTGCCGATTCATGAACTCCGAAGTCGAGTCCTGCGGGGACCAGCAGTGAGTACAGCGGCGGTGGATCAGAAGGCGGTCGAGGAATCCGGCGGTCGGGGCCAAGTGGTCGCGTGGGGTCTGTGGGACTGGGGCTCGGCGGCCTACAACGCGGTCATCCTCACCTTCGTGTTCTCGGTCTACCTGACCGACTCGGTAGGCGCCGATCTGCCGGGCCCGATAAGTGCCAACAGCTACCTGGCGTGGTCCATCGGAATAGCCGGGCTGTTCATCGCGCTGCTGGCTCCGGTCACCGGGCAGCGTGCCGACGCCGGAGGGCACCGCAAGCTCTCCCTCGGCGTCTGGACCGGCTTGGTCATCGTGGCCACCGGCGGCCTGTTCTTCGTACGCAACGAGTACTCCTACCTCTGGCTGGGTCTCGTCCTGCTGGCCCTTGGATCCATCTTCTTCGAATTCGCCTCGGTCTCCTACAACGCGATGCTTCGTCAGGTGTCGACCCCCGACAACATCGGCCGAGTCTCTGGATTCGGCTGGGCGATGGGCTATTTCGGCGGCATCATTTTGTTGTTACTGGTCTACGTGGGTTTCGTCACCGGCGACGGTGACACTCGAGGGGCGCTGGGGATCAGCACGGACGGTGGCCTCAACATCCGGATGATCGCCCTTGTCGCGGCTCTGTGGTTCGCGCTCTTCGCGATCCCTGTGCTGCTGAAGGTCCCCGAGACACCCGGCTTGCCCAAAGAGAAACGGCTCGGCTTCTTCGCGTCGTACCGGAAGTTGTTCGCCGATCTCAAAGAGCTCTACCGGACTGACCGGCACACGGTCTACTTCCTGGGCGCGAGTGCCCTGTTCCGGGACGGCCTGGCCGCCATCTTCACCTTCGGGGCGGTCCTGGCAGTGACGGTCTACGGAATCAACGAGGCCGACGTGTTGATCTTCGGCGTCGCTGCCAATGTGTCCTCTGCGCTCGGAGCGATCCTCGGCGGCCGCCTCGACGACCGGATCGGACCCAAGGCGGTGATCATGGGTTCACTGATCGGGATGCTGGTCAGCGGCGGAATCCTGGCGTTCCTGTCCGGTCCAACCTCGTTCTGGATCTTCGGACTGGCGCTCACCCTGTTCGTCGGACCGGCGCAGTCCTCCTCACGTACGTATCTGGCCAGGCTGACCCCGCCCGGACGGGAGGGCCAGATGTTCGGGCTCTACGCCACCACCGGCCGGGCTGTCTCATTCCTGGCACCGAGTCTGGTCGGGCTGTTCACCTTCGCCTTCGACTCCGATCGGGCCGGCATCATCGGCATTCTGCTGGTCCTTGCCGCCGGCACGATCGCCCTCTGGGGGGTGCGCCCACCGGCAGCCGAACTCGACGCGGCACATCACGCGGGCACGACCACCACCTAGAGCTTTGCCTCGTCGAGAATGCGAGAGTTTTCGACCCCTTGGGCAATCCAGAACTGGCTCCACATCCGAACGTTGGGTGCGGGGCCAAGGAGCCGGCCGTCCGGCGGCCGGGAATCTTCCCGGCCGGTTGACCGTTGGCTTCAGTAGCACAGTCCAGGGAGGGAACACAATGGGAGAGCGCTCATTGCGCGGGAGCCGGCTCGGCAGCATCAGCTACGAGACGGACCGCAACGCTGAGCCGATCGCGCGCCAGCTTATGCAGTACAAATGCGCGAACGGTCATTCCTTCGCGGTTCCTTTTGCCGATGACGCCGAGGTCCCGCTGGTCTGGGAATGTAAGCAGGACGGATCGCCCGGCCGATTGGTCGGCGGCGGCGAGCCAGCCGCCAAGAAGGGCAAACCACCGCGGACGCACTGGGACATGCTCCTGGAGCGACGCAGCATCGATGATCTGGAAGAGGTTCTGGCCGAACGGCTGGAAGTCCTCCGGGGACGGCGTACTCGCTCGGCCTGACTCGAGCTGCCAGTTCGACGCATACGTAACTCAATCGATACAAAGAGAATCGTCCGGTCTTCGACCGGGCGATTCTCTTCTCCGGACCCTTTCCATCGGCGTAACGACCATTGATTTCGAGGTCCGGTCGGAGAAAACTGCGCGCCAGCTACTCCAGTTCCAGGCGACCGGCCTGGACGGCTGACCGGCGCGAGGCACCCATGGCATCCGAGACCGCCCTCCCACCATCCCCTGGGGGCTCCACCGGGGGCGGCACGGATCTCGACGAGGACGCGAGCCGGCTGGCCGAAATGGGTTACCAGCAGGAACTCCATCGCGGGTTGTCCGGCTTCTCGAATTTCGCGGTGTCCTTCTCGATCATCTCCGTCCTGGCGGGCTGCATCACCACGTACTACCTGGCGATGGATGCCGGCGGGCCGATGGCGATCACTCTCGGTTGGCCGCTCGTCGGGATCTTCGTTCTGATGGTTGCCCTGGCCATGGCCGAGGTGTGCTCGCGCTACCCCACAGCGGGTGGCCTTTACTGGTGGGCCGGCCAACTGGCGAAGAAGAACAAGCGCGTCTGGGCCTGGTACACCGGCTGGTTCAACTTCCTCGGCGAGGTCGCGATCACGGCGGGCATCGACTACGGGGCGGCCATCACCTGGATGGCCTTGATGAACCTGGTCTTCGGGCTGGAAGTCACGGCCTTCAGCACGTTCATCGCCTTCCTGGTCATCATCGCCCTGCATGGCCTGCTGAACACCTTCGGCGTCAACCTGGTCAAGCTGCTGTCGAACGTGAGCGCCTGGTGGCACATCGCGGGCGTGGCGATCATCGTCGCCGTGCTGGTCTTCGTCCCCGACCAGCACCAGAGCCTGCAGTTCACCTTCTTCGAGTTCAAGAACGAGACCGGCTGGACCAACGTTGTCTACGTCTTCCTCATCGGCCTGCTCATGGCGCAGTACACCTACACCGGGTACGACGCCTCCGCGCACGTCGCGGAGGAGACCGTCAACGCCTCGCGGCAAGCACCACTCGGCATCGTGCGCAGCGTGTGGGTCTCGATCATCGCGGGCTGGGTCCTGCTGATCGCGGTGACCGCCGCGATCCAGGACTACGCAGCGGAACGCGCCAGCGAGACCGGGCTGCCGCCGGCGCAGATCTTCATCGATGCCGCCGGTCGTACGACGGGAATCTTCCTGCTCTTCATCTGTGCGGTGGCCCAGTTCTTCTGCGGGATGGCCTCGGTGACCGCGAACTCTCGGATGTCCTATGCGTTCAGCCGGGACAATGCGCTGCCAGGTTCCAGGCTCTGGGCGAAGGTGAACCCGCGGACGGGAACGCCGACGAACTCGATCTGGCTGTGCGTGACGCTCTCGGCAATCCTCGTCCTCCCGTCCCTCTACAGCCTGACCGCCTACTTCGCGGTTGTGTCGATCGCGGTGATCGGGCTCTACATCGCCTACGTGACGCCGGTGTTCCTGCGCCGGCGGAATCCCGAATTCGTGGACGGCCCCTGGAGTCTCGGCAAATGGAGCGCGCCGGTCGGCTGGATCGCGATCGGCTGGGTGTTCTTCATCGTGATCCTGTTCATGCTGCCCCCGTACTCACCTGTCACCATCGAAACGTTCAACTACGCGCCGGTAACCGTTGCGTTCGTCCTCATCCTGGCCACGGCCCTCTGGTTCGGAACGGGTAGGAAGAACTTCATGGTTCGACCACCGGAAGGGCACACGACGGTGCCCGCCGAGGAAATCCTGAAGGGGTGACCATCGCCACCCCCCACTCGAACTCGAGGATCTGCGCCTGCGCATCGATGACGGCACGATCGATACCGTTGTGGTGGCTTTCACCGACATGCAGGGCCGGCTGCAGGGCAAGCGGCTGCACGGACGGTTCTTTGTCGATGAGGTCCTCGAGCACGGGACCGAGGGCTGCAACTACCTCTTGGCCGTCGATGTCGACATGAACACTGTCGACGGCTACGCGATCAGTTCCTGGGAGCGCGGGTACGGCGACATGGAGTTCGCACTCGACCTGACAACTCTCCGCCCAGTCCCATGGCAGCCGGGCACAGCGATGGTCCAATGCGACCTTCGCTGGCTCGACGAGCAGCACAGCCCGGTACGGCAGTCGCCACGGACGATCCTGGCCGAGCAGGTTGCCCGGGCAGCCGAACGGGATCTGGTCGCGTTCGCCGGGACGGAGTTGGAGTTCCTGCTCTTCGAGGACACCTACGAGCAGGCTTGGACCTCGGGTTACCGCAACCTCAGGCCGGCCAACCAGTACAACGTCGACTACTCGATCCTGGGCACTTCGCGGGTCGACTCGCTGCTGCGGGAGATCCAGAACGGCATGTATCTCGCGGGCCTGACCCCGGAGTCGATCAAGGGCGAGTGCAACCTCGGCCAGCATGAGATCGTATTCCGCTACGACGAGGTCATCCGGACCGCCGACCAGCATTCGGTGTACAAGAACGGGGCCAAGGAGATCGCTGCGCAGCACGGCAAGGCGCTCACCTTTATGGCCAAGTATGACGAACGCGAGGGCAACTCCTGCCACATCCACATGAGCCTGCGCGGAACCGACGGTTCGATGGTGTTCGACACTGGGGACGGCGCCACCCCCGTCTTCGAAAGTTTCGTCGCCGGGGTCCAGGCGACCCTGTTCGACTTCACTCTGTTCTACGCCCCGAACATAAACTCCTACAAGCGCTTTGCCCCTGGCTCGTTCGCTCCGACGGCGATCGCCTGGGGCAAGGACAACCGGACTTGTGCGCTGCGGGTGGTCGGGCACGGCGCGGGGCTACGGGTGGAGAACAGGTTGCCCGGCGGTGACGTGAATCCGCATCTGGCCCTGGCCGCCATGTTGGCCGGAGGGCTGCACGGCATCGAGAACGAGTTGGCGCTCGAACCCGAGTTCGACGGGAACGCGTACACCTCGGACAAGCCGACGGTGCCGCGGACGCTGCGCGCGGCCCGCGAGGCGTTCGCCGGATCCTCCCTTGCCCGAGAGTGTTTCAGCGACGAGGTCGTGGAGCACTACGTAAACTATGCCGATGTCGAGTTGGCCAGTTTCGACAGTTCGGTGACGGACTGGGAACGTGTGCGAGGCTTCGAGCGCCTGTGAGTGTCTCCACTTTCAAGGTGATCGACCCGGCCACCGAGGAACACGTCACCACCGTGGATCTGGCATCGATCGAGCAGACCGACGAGGCAATCGAGCGGGCCCGTACCGCTTTCCAGACCTGGCGTCGCGTCGATCCAGCCGACCGGGGTCGGTTGCTGCGCCGATTCGCCGACGCCGTAGACGGCGCGATCGAGGAACTCGCCCAACTCGAGGTGCGCAACTCCGGCCACACGATCGGCAACGCACGCTGGGAGGCCGGAAACGTCCGCGACGTCCTGAGCTACTACTCCGCAGCCCCCGAAAGGCTCTTCGGCAGGCAGATTCCGGTGGCTGGCGGCGTAGACATCACCTTCAAGGAGCCCCTCGGCGTCGTAGGCATCATCGTGCCCTGGAACTTCCCGATGCCGATCGCGGGTTGGGGTTTCGGGCCGGCATTGGCTGCCGGAAACACGGTGGTGCTCAAACCCGCTGAGCTCACCCCGCTGACGGGGATGCGCATCGCTGAGCTGGCACTGCAGGCCGGCCTCCCCGAGGGTGTGTTCACCGTGCTGCCCGGCAAGGGCTCGGTCGTGGGCCAGCGTCTAGTCACCCACCCGGACGTACCCAAGATCTGTTTCACCGGTTCCACCGAAGTCGGCAAGCGCCTCATGGCCGAGGCGGCCCGGCACCTGAAGCGGGTGACCCTCGAACTCGGCGGCAAGAGCGCCAACATCGTGTTCGCCGACGCGGATCTGGAGCAGGCGGCAGCGACGGCCCCGCACGCGGTCTTTGACAACGCCGGGCAGGACTGCTGTGCCCGTAGCCGGATTCTGGTGCAACGCAGCGTCTATGAGAGGTTCATGGAGATGCTCGAACCGGCGGTAGCGTCTGTCAAGGTGGGAGCGCCCGTCGACGAGTCGACCGAGATGGGTCCGCTGATCAGCGCGAGACAGCGCGAGAGCGTCTCCTCCTTCGTCGAGGGTGAGCGCATCGAGGTGGCTTTTCGCGGATCGGCACCGGACGGGCCTGGATGGTTCTACCCGCCCACCGTCGTCCT
>JAABUR0100010539.1_pt1 | contig 10104 bp, 10 predicted proteins | sample 5560091 | NCBI WGS metagenome assembly JAABUR01 (sample SAMN10711879, study PRJNA513375) | rock metagenome | isolation source: Antarctica rocks | place: Antarctica: Victoria Land, University Valley sud
CGCGCGGTCCGCGGAGCGCTCGCGGGCGTGTCTCTGGCGCAACTTGCCAGTTCCCCGGCGAAGGGTTCCCACCGAAGGACTACTTCGGAGGGGCCCAAGGCCGGGGCCCAGCCTTCAACAGTTACGAAAGGCTGGACCCCGGCCTTCGCCGGGGAACAACTATGACCGAAATGAAGAACCAGGCCGCGTTCGACGCCGCCGAAAAGGCGAGCGTCTACGAATACGGCTTTTCGTCCGACATCGAACAGGAGTTCGCGCCCAAAGGTCTGAGCGAGGACACGGTCCGGTACATCTCCGCCAAGAAGAACGAACCCGAATGGCTCCTCGAGTGGCGCCTCAAGGCGTTCGCGCAGTGGCTCAAGATGGAGACACCGAACTGGGCCAAGCTCCACATGGAGCCGATCGATTATCAGGACGCCTATTACTACGCCGAACCCAAGGCCAAGCCCAAGCTCGGCTCCTTGGACGAAGTCGACCCCGAGATCCTGCGCGTCTACGAAAAGCTCGGCATTCCGCTCGCGGAGCAGGAAGTGCTTGCGGGCGTCGAGCCCAAGCGAAAAGTCGCGGTCGACGCGGTGTTCGACAGCGTCTCCGTCGCCACCACCTTCCGCGCCGAGCTCGAGCGCGCGGGCGTCATCTTCCGTTCGATCTCCGAAGCGGTTCGCGAATACCCGGACCTTGTGCGCAAATGGCTCGGCAAGGTCGTCCCCGCGCACGACAACTATTTCGCGACGCTCAACTCCGCCGTCTTCTCCGACGGCACCTTCGTCTACATCCCCGAAGGCGTCCGCTGCCCGATGGAGCTGTCCACCTACTTCCGCATCAACGCCGCCAACACTGGCCAGTTCGAACGCACGCTCATCGTCGCCGACAAGGGTGCGTACGTCTCCTACCTCGAAGGGTGTACGGCCCCGATGCGCGACGAGAACCAGTTGCACGCGGCGGTCGTCGAACTCGTCGCGCTCGACGATGCCGAGATCAAATATTCAACGGTCCAGAACTGGTACCCCGGCGACGCCGAGGGCAAGGGCGGCATCTACAATTTCGTCACCAAGCGCGCTCTCTGCCAGGGCAAGAACAGCAAAGTCAGCTGGACGCAGGTCGAGACCGGCTCCGCCGTCACCTGGAAATATCCGTCCTGCGTGCTCGCCGGTGAAAACAGCGTCGGCGAGTTCTATTCGGTCGCGCTGACCAACAACCGCCAGCAGGCCGACACCGGCTCCAAGATGATTCATCTTGGTAAAAACAGCCGCTCGACGATCGTGTCGAAAGGCATCAGCGCCGGCCGCAGCGACAACACTTATCGGGGTCTCGTCCGCGTCGGGCCGACTGCCGAAAACGTCCGCAACTTCACCCAGTGCGACAGCCTGCTGCTCGGCGATCAGTGCGGCGCGCACACCGTCCCCTACATCGAAGTCCGCAACCCCACCGCCCAGATCGAGCACGAGGCGACGACGAGCAAGATCAGCGACGACCAGCTCTTCTACGCGATGAGTCGTGGGCTCAACGCCGAGGATTCGGTGGCGCTGATCGTCAACGGTTTTGCCAAGGAGGTTCTGCAGCAGCTCCCGATGGAATTCGCGGTGGAAGCGCAGAAGCTGTTGGGGATCAGCTTAGAGGGGAGCGTGGGATGAGCGTGCTGTTAGCTTTAACTACCTTGGCGCTTTCACCAACGACCTCCTCAGCCGATATCGAAGCGCATTTCCGCGCACTAGAAGCGGTTCCAGTCCGGGAGATCGTCGCTCCTTTCGAAAACTGCGTTCGCTCGGCAACTAAGCAGTACCGGCCCCATGCTCATGAGGTCGGTCAAGCGAGAGCGGTAACAGCCTTCATGAAGCGCACGGTCTTGGCGTGTGGGGTGGACAAGACGCTTTCAGCCCTCCGCAGGGCAGTAGCCAAGAGCGACCCTGCTGTTAGCCAACAGAACGCAACCGCGCGGGCTAATTATGCTCTAACATTCCCGCTTATGGCAGTGGCTGGACTCGTTGCAGAACGGTTCGGCGTGCGAACCGGGGGGGAGTCCGCATATCCGGACGTCCCGATGGACCGCTGCCCTTCGCATCAGCCGGGTACCTCAGAGGACTGCCCAGACTTCCTTAAAGCCGAATAAAGCCAATGCTCCAGATTGAAAACCTCCACGCCGAAGTCGACGGCAAGGTCATCCTCAACGGCCTCGATCTCTCCGTGAACGCGGGCGAGGTGCATGCGATCATGGGTCCCAACGGCGCGGGCAAGTCGACGCTCGCCTATGTGCTCGGCGGCCGCCCCGGCTACGCGGTCACGGGCGGCAGCGTGATGTTTCGCCCCAAATCCGACTTGGCTGAGCTTGTCGAAGCCCCTCCCTTCTCTTCGGACGTCGATGAAGACAAGCAAAGCCCTTCGACAAGCTCAGGGAAGTCGGAGGAGGAGTCAGGGAAGTCGGACGGGGAGTGGGTAGACCTGCTCGCGCTCGAACCGCACGAGCGCGCCGCCGCCGGGCTTTTTCTCGGTTTCCAGTACCCGGTCGAAATACCCGGCGTGTCCAACGTCCAGTTCCTGCGCACTGCGATCAACGCGCAGCGCCGCGGGCGGGGCGAATCGGAAATGTCCGCGGGCGAGTTCCTGCGCGCGGCCAAGGCGCAGGGCGAGGCGCTCGGCTTCTCGATGGACATGCTCAAGCGCCCGGTGAACGTCGGCTTTTCGGGCGGCGAGAAGAAGCGCAACGAGATGGTGCAGATGGCGCTGATCGACCCGCGACTCGCCATCCTCGACGAGACGGACAGCGGCCTCGACATCGACGCGCTGCGCGTCGTCGGCGAAGGCATCAACCGCATAATGCGGCGTCCCGACAAGGCGGTCGTGCTGATCACGCATTACCAGCGCCTGCTCGACATCGTGCGGCCCGACTTCGTCCATGTTCTTGCGGGCGGGCGCATCGTGCGCTCGGGCGGGGCCGAGCTCGCGCACGAACTCGAGCGCGAAGGCTATGTCGGGGTGGCGGCGTGATCCGAACCCGCTCTTTCCTACACGCCCCCGTTCGTGCTCCGGTCGCGGGCATGCGTCAGCTTCACCCTGCTCCGGCTCTTCCGACAGATGGTCCTGCGCCCGTCGCGCACACCTGTTTGCGTCAGTTTCGGTGAAACGCATGGCATGTCTCAACTTCACCAACTTCGCCCCTGCGCTAGCCACCGCCTGATGCTTCTAGAACTCCCCTCGACTCGGCACGAGGACTGGCGCTGGAGCGACGTGTCCGGCCTTCCCGCGCATGCCGCCGCGACCCGGACGGGCGATATCCCGGCAGCGCTGCCCTGGTTGCTGGGTGAGGGTCCGCGCCTGCTGTTCGTCGACGGCGTGTTTAATCCCGACCACAGCGCGCCGGGCGAAGTCACACTGGGCGGAGTCGCGCTCGACGGAGGCAGCCATGCGCTCGCCCGGCTTACCGGCACCACCGGTTGGCGCCTGCACCTGCGCGGGGGTGCCGCGGCATCTGGTCTCGTCCAGATCATCCATCTGACCACCGGCGCGGACGACCATCTTGCCGCGGAAATCGTGCTGGACGAAGGCGCGTCGGCATCGGTCGTCGAGACGTTCATCGGTCACGGCTGGACCAACCGTCTCACTGCCGTCCAGCTGGCTAGGTTCGCGCGGCTCAGCCTCGCCCGCAGGCTCATCGGGACGAGCGGTTATGTCAGCGTCGTCGACCGCGCGGACGTCGGCGACGACGCGCATCTGTCCACCGTCAGCCTGGCCGCGGGCGGTGCCGACAGCCGCTTCGAAGCGCGCGTCAACCTTGGTCGCCGCGCGTTCGCGCAAGCCAATGGCGCGCTGCTCGCCCGTGGCGCGGGTCGCCACGACGCCAACCTCGTCATCCATCACGGAGCTCCCGACGGGTCGAGCCGCCAGACCTGGCGCTCGGTCGCGGACGGCCGCGCGACCTGCTCGGCGGCCGCGCGGATCGAAGTCGCGCGGGGAGCGCAAAAGACGGATGCGACCCAATCGCTGAAAGGCCTGCTGCTCGCGCGGACGGCCCAGATAAACGCAAAGCCCGAACTCGAAATTTTTGCCGACGACGTGAAGTGCGCGCACGGGGCGACCGTCGGCGAGCTCGACCGCAACGCCTTGTTCTACCTTGCGAGCCGCGGCGTTCCGACCGCCGAGGCGCAGGGCCTGCTCACCCAGGCCTTCGTCGCGGACGCGATCGACGGGATCGCCGACGAAGGGGTTCGGGATGCGTTCCGGGCAGACGTCGCGCGCTGGTTCGCGGAAGCATCGATATGAGACCCGACGTCCGCGCCGACTTTCCCGGTATCCCCGACGGCTGGCACTATCTCGACACCGCCGCCACCGCGCAGAAGCCGCGAACCGTGATCGACGCGATGTCGCGCGGCTACGGCCCCGACTACGCCTCCGTCCACCGCGGCATCTACAAGCGCTCGTCCGACATGACGATCGCGTACGAAGCGGCACGGGTGCGCGCGGCTACGTTCATACGCGCAACGTCGCCCCGCGAAATCGTGTTCGTGCGCGGCGCGACCGAGGGGATCAACCTCGTCGCGCAGAGCTGGGGCGGGGCCAACCTCCGTCCCGGCGACCGCATCATGCTGTCGCAGCTCGAGCATCACAGCAACATCGTGCCGTGGCAGATGATCGCGGCCACCACAGGCGCGCAAATCGACGTCGCGCCGCTCGACGAGAACAGTTGCATCGATCTCACCGCGATGGAAGCGATGCTGACCGAGCGGCACAAGATCGTCGCGCTCGCCCACGTCTCCAACGTGCTCGGCTCCGGCCTCGACGCCCGACGCGCGGCGAAGATCGCGCATGCGGTCGGTGCGAAACTTCTGCTCGACGGGTGCCAGTCCGCCGCTCGCATCGCGGTCGACGTGACGAGTCTCGATTGCGATTTTTACGTGCTGTCCGGACACAAGCTCTACGGCCCCACCGGCATCGGCGTGCTCTGGGCGCGGGCGGAAATCCTGGACGCCATGCCTCCCTACCAGGGCGGCGGCGCGATGATCGACCGTGTCGCATTCACAGGATCGACCTGGGCCCCCGCACCCGGCCGGTTCGAGGCGGGCACCCCACACATCGTCGGCGCGCTCGGGCTGCACGCGGCGATGGATTACGTGGAAAGCATCGGTGCCGCCGCGATCAGCGACCATGAATCGACGCTGGTCACCGAAACGCGCCGCCGCCTCGGCGCGATCAACAGCGTCCGCCTGTACGGCCCGGCGCTGTCCGCGGGCATCGTCAGTTTCGCGATCGAAGGCGTCCACCCGCACGACATCGCCACCATCCTCGACGAAGACGGGGTGGCGATCCGCGCCGGCCACCATTGCGCGCAGCCGCTGATGACCTACCTCGGCGTGGAAGTGACCGCGCGCGCCAGCTTCGGCATGTACAGCGACATGGACGACGTCGAAGCGCTGGTTCGCGGCGTCGAGCGCGTGACGCGTATATTCGGTTAGACGGGATTTTCGCATGAACGAGCAGAAGTTCGAAGTCGAAAAGGTGGACGTGCCGACGGTGCCCGTTCGCGCGCGCGTCGACCTGCAGCCGCAAGTGCAACGCAAGGTCGACTATCTCGAGGGTTTCCTCAGCCAGAAGCCGGCCGAGATCGCGCCCGGCGAAGTCGGCGGAGACCTCTACGAAGCCGTGGTCGAAGCTCTGAAAGGCATTTACGACCCCGAAATTCCGGTCAACATCTACGATCTCGGCCTCATCTACGGCGTCGAGATCGGCCCGGACAACCACGCCCGCGTGCTGATGACGCTGACCACGCCAAACTGCCCGGTCGCCGAATCCATGCCGATGGAAGTCGAAATGCGCGTCGGCGCGGTGCCGGGCGTCGGCGATGCCGAAGTCGTGCTCGTCTGGGATCCGCCCTGGGACCCGCAAAAGATGAGCGACGAGGCGCGGCTAGAACTGGGGATGCTATGACGTTCAGATCAAAGTGGTACTTTGATCTGGGGAGAAGGTAGAATGGCGACCAAGGTTAGAGAACGTCCGGCCGCGCTTACGCTGACTCCATCTGCCGTCGCGCGCATCGCGGACCTGATGGCGCGCGCACCCGAAGGCACGGTCGGCGTCAAGCTCTCCACCCCCCGCCGCGGCTGTTCCGGTCTCGCCTACTCGGTCGACTATGTCGCGACCGCCAGCCCGATGGACGAAGCCATCCCTACGGATGCGGGCACGCTGTACGTCGACGCGGGCTCCGTCCTCTACCTCATCGGCAGCCGCATGGACTGGGTCGAGGACGATTTCACCGCCGGCTTCGTGTTCGCCAACCCCAACGCCAAGGGTTCTTGCGGTTGCGGCGAGAGCTTTACCGTCTAGAGGTCGCGCCATGGACCTCGACCACGTAGACACCTGGATCTTCGATCTCGACAACTGCCTGTACCCGGCGTCGTGCGACCTGTTCGAGCTGATCGACGAACGCATGACCGCGTATGTGCAGCGCCTCGAAGGCTGCGACTTCGTGGAAGCCCGCCGCATCCAGAAAGGCCATTTCCACGATCACGGCACGACGCTCGCCGGGCTGATGGCGACGCGCGGCATCGATCCGCACCATTTCCTCGACGACGTCCACGACATCGCACTGGACCGCCTGACCCGCAATCCCGAACTTGCCGCCATGATCGCGCGCCTGCCGGGTCGCCGCTTCGTGTTCACCAACGGCGATGCCAAATACGCGAACCGGGTGCTGGGCGCGCTCGGCCTGGGCGAAACCTTTGGCGGTATCCACGACATCCATGCCATGAACCTGATCCCCAAGCCTCGCCCCGAGGCTTACACCACGCTATGCGACCGCTTCGCCATTGACCCGAACAGCGCCCTGTTCGTCGAGGACATGGCCAAGAACCTCGCCCCCGCCAAGGCGATCGGGATGACGACGGTGTGGGTCGACAACGGGTCGGACCAGGGCGGGTTTGGCGAAACCCGCGACTTCATCGACGTGCGGATCACGGACGTCTCCGCCTGGCTGCGCGATCTTGTGGGAGTGACCGTATGAGCCTCGAAGACACGATCAACTCCGCCTGGGACGCACGCGAGGGGCTGGGCACGCACACGCTCGGCCCCATCCAGAAAGCCGTCGATCAAGCGATCGCCGCGCTCGACGCGGGCGAAGTGCGCGTCGCCGAACCCGGTCCCGACGGCTGGCACGTCAACCAGTGGCTCAAGAAAGCGGTGCTTCTCAGCTTCCGCCTGTACCCGATGGAAACGATCCCCGGCGGCCCCGGGGGCGGCCACTGGTGGGACAAGGTGCCGAGCAAGTTCGCCACCTGGGACGCGCAAAAGTTCGAGGCCGCCGCTTTCCGCACGGTTCCCGGTGCGATCGTCCGCCGCGGCGCCTACGTCGCGCCCGGCGCGGTTCTGATGCCCAGCTTCGTCAACATCGGCGCGCATGTCGGCGAGGGGACGATGATCGACACCTGGGCGACGGTCGGCAGTTGCGCGCAGATCGGGCGCAACGTCCACATTTCGGGCGGAACGGGGATCGGCGGCGTCCTCGAACCCATTCAGGCCGGGCCGGTCATCATCGAGGACGACTGCTTCATCGGCGCGCGCTCCGAGGTCGCCGAAGGCGTCGTCGTCGAACGCGGCGCGGTGCTGTCGATGGGCGTGTTCCTGGGCGCATCGACGAAAATCGTCGACCGCCAGACCGGCCAAATCCACATCGGCCGCGTCCCCGCATACTCGGTCGTCGTCCCCGGCGTTCTGCCGAGCAAGCCTGACGTCTACGGCAACCCCGCCCCGCAACTCTCCTGCGCGGTCATCGTCAAACGCGTCGACGCGCAGACGCGGGCGAAGACGGGGATCAACGAGTTGCTGCGTGATTGAGGCGGCGTAGGGGCTGCTTACGACTCAAAAGACGCCGTCCAAGACAGCGTCAACGATGCCCTACAGCGGACGCAACCTCGGCGTAATCACGCCCGGCGCGAGTTCCACGCGATCCAGCCAATGAAGGCCGCGAGCGCCCCAATGGCGGGCACACCAATAATCTGTAGCGCGCGCTCGACCGCGGCCTTGATGCTCAGCGGCGTGTCTGGATGAATATCGGCGTAGAGCAATGCAATGAAGCCGAGCGGCACGAAAATGCACAATAGCAAGAACACGAAGCGAAGGGTGCCTCCCTCATGGAACCGACGCAGAAGGCTTGCGGTGCCCACGGCTACAACGAGGCAGAGCGCCCACCATCCGAAATACTCAGTAAGCTGTTTGGGCCGGGATAGTCGGCGATCATCGCAGTGCCGAACAAGGCGACTGGTGCGACCATCGCGGCACCGATGCCAAGCGGCAGGGGCGGTTTTCTCGTCACGTTGCGGTCCGTGAAGCTCATGCTTTCACCACTATCACGCTGATGCCTACTTTGCATTAGCCTCTGCCCGAAAGCCGCCCGAGTGGTTTCCACCAAGTTCGGAAGTATCTGACTCAATCCGGAATGCTGATCGCCCCGTTGTCGCCAATCGAAAAATGCGGGTTCCATGCGATCTCCCAGGCGTGGCCATCGGGATCGGACACGTATCCGCCGTATCCGCCCCACAGCTTTTCCTCCGGCGGCTTGATGACGGTGCCGCCGCACGCCGTCATCCGAGCGACGATCGCATCAACATCTTCGTGCAGGCGGACGTTGTAGGCGAGCGCGATGCCGCGGAACCCGGACCCTTGCCGCGGCGGTACGCCCGCATCCTCGGCCAGCTCGTCCGCCGGGTAGAGCGACAGGCCGATCCCGCCCATCTGGAAGAACGCCACGCCGTCCGCGCCCGTGAACGAACGGGTCCAGCCCAGGCCCTCGTAGAACGCGATGCTCCGCGCCAGATCGGCGACGCCCAGCGTCACAAGGCTCAACCGCTGCTCCATCACCTCGCCTCCCGCTCTCGGCTTGCCCGCGCCGCTGCTGCGAGAGAGACGGGCATATCAAATCTCCGACGCGGTGCGGGGCAGGCGGATGCGGATGAGCGTTCCCTTATCCGGCGCGCTGTCGATCTCGACATGGCCATCCGACTGTTTGATGAACCCGTAGACCTGGCTCAGCCCCAGGCCCGTGCCCTTCCCGACGGGCTTGGTCGTGAAGAACGGCTCGAACACCTTGGCCTTCATGTCCTCGTCCATTCCGACACCGTCGTCCGTGACGTCTATGACGACTTCGTCACCCCGGCCTTTGTCCGCCAACGCGTTGTACGTGGCTATTTTAAGCGTCCCTCCAGAGGGCATCGCATCGTGAGCATTGACCACGAGGTTGAGAATCGCGTTTTCCGTCTGGTTCGCATCGACATTCACCGGCCACAGATCGGGTGCCAGATCGAACTCCACCTCGATCTCGGCACCCATGGCCCGATCGACTAGATCGGCCATGCCTTCGATCAGACCGTTGAGGTTCTGAACCTGCGGCTGGAGTGGCTGCTTGCGCGAAAAGGCGAGCAGTTGCTGCGTCAGCGTCGCTGCCCGCTCCGCACCTCGCATCGCGTTGCCAAGCGCTCTCTCGACCTCCGCATTGCCCGCGGAAAGTCGCTGCGCCCGTTCCAGGTTGCCGACGACCGTGGTGAGCAGATTGTTGAAGTCGTGCGCGATACCTCCGGTCAGCTGGCCGACCGCTTCCATCTTCTGCGACTGCCGCAACAGTTCCTCCGTCCGTTGCCGCTCAGCGGTCTCGTGCTCCAGCGAGGCCATCGCCGCGTCGCGTTCGTCGATGCGCAGGCGAAGGTCGGTGTTCGCGAGCTGGAGCATCGCGGGAGAGGGAAGTGCGATCGCGCGCGGCAGCAGCGGCCACAGCGCGACGGCGGTGACGCCCGAGGCCACGGCGGTGATCGCTTTTATCAGTGCCTCGATACCATAGTCCGGGTTCCACAACGTCCAGATGGAGAAGAAGTGCGTCAGCCCGCACGCCATGATGAACACCGCGAACATCCACACGACCCACCCGAACGCGACATCGCGGCGTTTTGACAGAAACCGCGCGATCGCGATGGGGATCGAGAAGTAGGCCAGTCCGATCAAGGCGTCGGAGACCACGTGCGTCCAGATCAGCTCGGGCCGCCAGAGCAAGCAATAACCGTGCGGGGCGAAGCTCTGCGTTTCGAGCAGCTTGCGAAAATACTCCATCATGCGCCTGTTCTGGCACGG
>JAABUR0100010540.1_pt1 | contig 10102 bp, 7 predicted proteins | sample 5560091 | NCBI WGS metagenome assembly JAABUR01 (sample SAMN10711879, study PRJNA513375) | rock metagenome | isolation source: Antarctica rocks | place: Antarctica: Victoria Land, University Valley sud
GTCGCTGGCCCAGGCGCTCACCATATGGAGGGCGCGCTGCCCCGCCCCCCGATGAGCATGCGCCCCGCGCAGCGTCTTGCCGTCGAGCGCCACGACTTGGCCCGCCGTACTTGGCACCGCCGCCCGCACCCAGGTCAGGAAACAGGTCTGCAACGCCTCGGGATCGAGCGCGGCGAAGACGCGCCCGAAGGTGTCATGGCAGGGGATGCCGCCGGGCAACGGCAGGAAGGTTCGCAGCCAGGCCTCCTTCGCCTCGGCAAACGTGACCATGCCCACGAAGCTGTCCGCCCCGCAAATCACCGCACACAGCGCAATCGTCAGGATGTCCAGCAACTCATGCCGCCGCGTCCCCGCCACGCGGGGGTCCGGCAACGTCGCGAAATGTGCCGTAATACTCGTTGATACCCTGTCCACCGGGGTGCCCCCTTGCATCATCCACCGCCCACCCACTGTATCGCGCAAGTGGTTCCCCTGTGCGTGACACTCACCTTGCAGGCTGTCAGTCCAGGAGATGCAATCGCCCTGCCGACAACCGCCTCGGTCAGACACAGACCTTCGCCTACGACGCGCGCGACCGCTTGACCGCCGCCGCCGCGTCCGGCGGCACGACCGGCACCTACGACGAGACCGACACCTACGACCCGCTCGGCAACCTGACGAGCAAGGGGGCGACGGCGAGCCCGGTCGTCTACGCTTATCCGACCGGCGGCCCGGGCGTCGCGCGCCCGCACGCCCCGATAGCGATCGGCGGTCGGACCCAGGCCTACGACGCCAACGGCAACCTGACGGGCGACCAGGGGCGCCTCGCGCTGACCTGGGACGCCGAGAACCAGCCCCTGAGCGTCGCGTCCACCGACCCGCGGATGGCCCCGCAGTCGTGGGGCGACGGCAACTGCGACGTGACGAACCAGGTCCGGGCCACCCCCGGCGTGCTGGCGGGCTTCCAGAATGGGGTCGCCTTCGCGCGCGGCAACAACCATCTCCTCGCCGCGCTGGCCGACGGCACGGTCCTCGCCTGCGGCGCGAACGACCAGGGGCAGCTGGGCGACGGCACCACGAACGCCAGCACCGTGGCGGTGCGGGTGGCCGGGCTGACCGGGGTCACGGCGGTGGCGGCGGGCGAGTCCTACAGCCTGGCGCTGAAATCCGACGGCACGGTCTGGTCCTGGGGCTTCAACGGCGACAAGCGGCTCGGCGACGGCACCGGCAACCAGCACAGCACGCCGGTGCAGGTGAGCGGGCTGACCAACGTCACGGGCGTGGCGGCGGGGGATGCGCACAGCCTGGCGGTGGAGTCCGACGGCACGGTCTGGGGCTGGGGGAGCAACAACTCCGGCCAGCTCGGCGCGGGGCTGGCCGTCACGCGCTATACCCCGGTGCAGCTGCCCGGCATCACCACGGCGACGGCGGTGGCGGCGGGGTCGGCGCACAGCCTGGCGCGGCTGGCGGACGGCACGGTGCGCGCGTGGGGGGACAACACCAAGGGGCAGCTCGGCGACGGCACGACGAACGGCAGCACCACGCCGGTGACGGTCCTCGGGCTGCAAGGCGTGGACCGGATCGCGGCGCGGGCGAACGGCAGCCTCGCCCGCCCGACCACGGCGAGCGAGCAGTATACGTATGACGCGGACGGGCAGCGGGTCACCAGGAGCACCGGCGGTCAGACCTGGCTGTATCTCGGCACCGGTGCCTGGGAGGAGCGCCTGGGGGCGAACGTCGCCGGGCCGACCGGCTGGCTCGTGCGGCGGCTCTACACGCTCCAGGGGCGGGCGATGGCGCAGCAGGCGGACACCCCCGATTCGATCGGCTACCCCTCGGGGCGGGTCTTCCTGCAGGGGGACCACCTGGGGAGCGTGAGCGTCGTCACCGACAACGACCGGCGGGTGCTGAGTCGGCAGGACTACACGCCGTGGGGCGAGGTGCGCGCGGGCGGGGTGGCGCAGACGACGCTGGACTACACCGGGCAGCGGAAAGATAGCACCGGGCTGCTCTACTACGGCGCGCGCTACTACGACCCGCAGACCGGCCGCTTCACCAGCGCCGACAGTATCGTGCCGGGGAGCGCCTCGGGCAAGGGTGGCGCTGCGGCGACGCTCGGCCAGGATAGCGGGGCCGCGCTGCGCCCGCTGACCGTGGACTTCCACGAGTCCGGCTTCGCCGCTGATCTGGCGCGGGAGGACGCCTTCACACAGTTATCCCTCTTGAGCCGATAGCGCTGTGGCACGAGTTTTCGCCGGTCGTCGGTGCCAATCGACATGGGCGCGGGGCGGTCGCCACGCGCTCGCACGGGCCATCACGGCCGGAGGGGGATCCGCCGCAGGATCTGGTCGCCGTCGAGCACGGTGGCGATGCCGCCCTCGATCACGACGGTGACCGCCTTGCCCGCGTGCGCGCGCCCGACGGCGCGCTGGCGGCCGCCGAGCTTGACGTAGCCGCGCCCGTTGCGGCGGCGGATGCGGACCTGCCGCCCGGCTCCGGGGTGAGGTGGACGCGCCGGTCACGTAGGAGCGGGAGGTGGAGCGTGCGCGGCCCACAGGTTCTGGCGGGGCTCCCCCCTGCGGGTACTACGAATCGGCGTCGGGCCCAGAGGGTATTAGGCACCTAAAATTGACGATAGTATATTCCATAAGCATGGCGACGCGGTCGGTCGCCGCATGGAGGCCCACATGGTAGAGCGTAAACCGTATCCGAGCGATGTGGGGGACGAGGAGTGGGCGCTCGTCGCGCCGTATCTGACGTTGCTCGACGAGGGCGTGCCGCAGCGGGTGCACCGCTTGCGGGAAGTGTTCAACGCGCTGCGCTGGCTGGTGCGGGCGGGGGCGAGCTGGCGGATGATCCCGCACGACCTGCCGCCGTGGCCGATCGTGTATCAGCAGACGCAACGCTGGCTCGCGGCGGGGGTCTTCGACGACCTGGTGCAGGACCTGCGGCGGCTCCTGCGGCTGGCGGGCGGGCGGGCGGCGGAGCCGACGGCGGCGCTCCTGGACAGCCGGACGTTACAATCGACGCCGGGAAGCGGCGGGCGGGGCGGGTACGACGGGGCGAAACGGCGCAAGGGGAGCAAGATCCACCTGGCGGTGGACACGCTGGGCCAGTTCCTGGCGTTGCACGTCACCCCAGCGAACGAACAGGACCGCGCCCAGGTCGCGACGCTGGCGGCGGCGGTGCAGGCGGCGACCGGTGAGACAATCGAACTCGCCTATGTGGACGCGGGGTACACGGGCGACCGGCCCGCGGACGCCGCCGCCGCGCACGGCATCGCCCTGGAAGTTGTCACGCTGGCGGACGTGAAGCGCGGCTTCGTGCTGCTGCCGCGCCGCTGGGTCGTGGAGCGCTCCTTCGGCTGGCTGGCCCGTTTCCGCCGCTTGGCCCGCGACTACGAGCGCCTCGCCCAATCGCTCGCCGGCCTCCATCTCGTCGCTTTCGCGATCCTCATGGCGACCCAGCTCGTACGCTTGTTAGCTCAGGGTGCCTAACACCCTCTAGGGATCTTGAGCCATACCCGGTACCGCTACCGGTGATTGGCGGGGTGGTCGCCGCCTACAACGCGCCGCGCCACGCGTCGGCATGGCAGATGGTGGGCACCAGGGAGGGTGTTCTGCGCGTAGTGTGTCAGGGACAGGCGGCCCGGGAATTTGTTAGAACCTCGCTTCCTCGGGGTATATTGCCGGGAAAATGGTTAGATAACGGCAAGACCGCGCGCTGGGCCGCGCCGTAGCCGGCGAGCTTGTCCGTGATCACCACGCGCGGGACAGACGTCAAGCGCTTCAGCAGCCGGCGTAGGAACTTCACTGCGGCCGCCTTGTCCCGGCGCGACTGCACCAGGAGGTCGAGCACGGCGCCATCCTGATCGCGGCACGCCAGCGGTGATGCTGCCCGCCATTGATCTGGACGAAGCCCTCGTCGAGGTGCCATTGGTCGCCGGGGCGTGGGCGGCTGGCGGCGCAGCGCGTTCGCGTAGCCCTGCCCGAACGTGCGGCACCACTGGCGGACGGTCTCATACGTCAGGGTCACGCCGCGCTCGGCCAGCAGCTCCTCCACGTCGCGGTAGCTCAGGGCGAAGCGGAAGTACAGCCACACGGCGTGGGCGCTGATCGCCGGCGGGGAGCGGCGGCGTTCGTAGCGGCGGGTACTCGTCTCTTCCTGCATGCGCGGGGTATCGCACGGCCAGCGACCCCGGCCCGGGTAGTTCGCCTGGCAATGCCCGGGCACAGGTCCCCGATCTTCGGCGACTGGCAACGACCGTTCTCAGCGCTTCTGGCGTGGGTCGAGCGCGTCGCGCAGGCCGTCCCCCAGCTGGAAGACGCTGAAGACGGTCAGGAAGATCATCAGCCCCGGCGTCAGCACCAGCCACCACGCCGAGGTGAAGTAGTCGAAGGACTTGCTGAGCATGTTCCCCCAGCTGAGGGTGGGGATCTGCACCCCCAGCCCCAGCGCGCTCAGGCCGGCCTCCGTGAGGATCGCGCCCCCGATGTCGAAGCCGGCCAGGACGAGGATGATCGAGCTGACGTTGGGCAGGATGTGCCGATAGAGGATGCTCCCCGTGCTCGCGCCCGCCACGATCGCCGCGTCGACATAGTCCCGCCGGCGCTCGGAGAAGACGCGCCCGCGCACCTGGCGCGCGATGCCGGTCCAGCCAAGGGCGGCCAGGATGAGTGCCAGGGCGCTGACCGAGGGGCGGAAGAGGGCGGAGAGCGTGATCAGGAGGAAGAAGCTGGGGATGTTGGCGACGAGTTGGATGACCGCGTTGACCGCATCGTCCACCTTGCCGCCGAAGTAGCCCGCCGCGAGGCCGACCGAGACGCCGATGGTCAGCGAGACCGCCGCGACGAGGAAGCCGATGTAGAGCGAAACCCGACTCGCGTAGAGCAGGCGGGTGAGGGTGTCCCGCCCGTAGTCGTCGGTCCCGAGGAGGTGGTCCTTGCTCGGCGGCTGGAACTTCTGCGTCAACCGGCCCTTGTTCGGGTCGGTGTGCAGGAGGTGCTCCGTGAGCAGCGGCGCGGTCGCGGCCAGCAGGCAGATCACCGTGAGGAGGGCCAGCGCGACCATCGACATGGTGTCTTTGCGCAACCGGCGCCACGTAGCCCGCCGGTAGCTCGGCGCGCGCTCCGCGCGCGCCAGCGGCGGCGACGGCAGGGGGGTGGAAGTCGTCTCCGCTTGGTTCACCCTTCTCTCCGATCGGTGCGCGCCCGCGGCACGGTGGACGCCCGCACGTCAGCGCAGTTTCACGCGCGGATCGACGAAGCCATAGGCGATGTCGGCGAGCAACTGGCCGACGATGATCAGCGTCGAGCTGATCAGCACCAGCGCGATCAGGACCGGGTAATCCCGCTGGAAGGCCGAGTCGACGCCCAGCTTACCCATGCCCGGCCAGGAGAAGATGTTCTCGAACAGCACGCTGCCCGACAGCAGGCCGGCGAGCGAGCCGCCGAGGATGGTGACGATCGGGATCAGCGCGTTGCGCAGGGCGTGCCGCACGACGATCGCCCGCTCCTGCAGCCCCTTCGCCCGCGCCGTGCGCACATAATCGAGCTCGATGACCTCCAGGAATTCGGAGCGCATGAAGCGCGAGAAGCCGAGCCAGCCGCCGATCGCGCCGAGCAACGCCGGCAGGAGGAGGTGGTGCAACCGGTCGGGGAGCGAGCCGTCGCCGGGCGTGGACAGGCCGCCGAGCGGCAGCCAGTGCCCGGTCCGTACCGAGATCAGCAGGATCACCAGGCCGAGCCACCAGTGGGGCAGGGCGTTGCCGAACACGGTGAAGATCCGCAACGCGTTATCGAAGAACCGCCCCCGGTGCAGGGCCGCGACGACGCCGAGCGGGATGCCGAGCAGGCCGAGCACGAGGCTCGTGCCCGCGAGGAGCAGGGTATTCGGCGCGCGATCGCCGATCGTCTCGAGCACCGGTCGCCGATCGATGAACGAGCGCCCGAAGTTGCCGTGCAGGGCCTGCCACAGCCACTGCACGTACTGCACCGGGATCGGCCGGTCGAGCCCGAACTCCCGCCGCTGCTGCTCCACATACTCCCGGCCCAGGCGCGGGTCTTCGCTGACTGCGGCGGGCCCGCCCGGCGCGAGCCGCGGGATGACGAAGGCGATCAGCGAGATACCGAGGAGGAGGAAGACCGACTGGATCGTCCGGCGAACGATATAGCGCGTCACGGCGACCCTCGTGCTGTCCGGTCGGCCCGTGGCGCGGCCCCGGCGACCGCGCCACGGGCCGGGCCTACTTGCTGATGAACCACTGGTTCATGTTGTGCTCGATGCCGATCCGCGTCGGCACGATGCCGCCGACCTTCTTGCTCAGGCCGGTGTAGGACTGCGAGACGTAGGTGAAGACATAGGGCGCGTCGGTGGTGATGATCCGCTGGATCTCCTGGTAGATCGCCTTCCGCTTCTGCGGGTCGAACTCCTTCGCCCCTTGATCGTACAGGTCTTCGACCTTCTTGTTGATGTAGGCGACGGAGTTGAGCGCCGGGATATTCGCCTCGGACCAGATCGCACGTGAGCCGTCCGGGTCGATGCCCGTCGACCAGCCGAGCACATCCATGTCCCAGTCGTACGGCTCCTTCTTGAGCGCGTCGAGGTAGGCCTGGAACTCCAGCGCCTGCACCTCGACGCTGGCCCCCAGCTCCTGCAACTGCTGCTGGGTGATGGTCGCGATACCCTCGCGTGGCTTGCTCGTCGCCGGGCCGTAGAGGAGCTTGAGGGTCAGTTGTCGGCCGTCCTTCAGCAGCTTGCCCCCCTGGAGGGTGTAACCGGCCTGCTTGAAGAGGTCGGCCGACTTCTGGGGGTCGAAGTCGTAGTGCTCGACGTCGGGGGCGTAGAATGGGCTATCCGGGGTATAGGTGGAGTAGGTCGGCTTGCCCAGCCCGTAGACGACGGAATCGATGATCCCCTGGCGGTCGGTCGCGTAGCAGATCGCCCTGCGGACGAGGGGGTCCTGCAGCGCCGGGCGGCGCAAGTTGAAGCCGATGTACTGCCAGGAGGCCCCGGGGGAATACCACTCGTAGACAGTGACGGTGGGCAGCGCCTTCGCCTCCTTGTAGTCGGCCGGCTGGAAAGCGCCGGTGTAGTCGACCTCGCCGGCCTTGAGCGCCTGGAACGCCAGCGCCTGGGTGCCGTAGATGCGGACTACCAGCGTGTCGATGTTCGGACGGCCGTCGTAGTAGGCGTCGTTGGCGACGAAGGTCGCCTGCTGATCCTTCTTCCATTCCTGCAGCTTCCACATGCCGCTGGCGACCGTCGGGGCGGCGATCTGCGGGTTCTTCGTCGGGTCGTTCCAGTCGAGCCGCTCCCAGATGTGCTTCGGCAGCGGGGTGATCTGGTCGGCCTTCTGGAGGCCGACGACCAGCGCCTCCTTGATCGTGATCCGCAGGGTCCTGGGGTCGGGCGCCTCGTACTTCTCGATCTTCGCGAGCTCGTCCGCGTAGGGGAATTTGTTCTCGGGCTTGATCGCCTGCTCGTAGGTCCAGAGATAATCCGCCGCGGTCAGCGGCGTGCCGTCGCTCCACGCGATAGCACGCAGGGTGAAGGTGTAGGTCTTCTTGTCCTCGGAGACGGTCCACCGCTCCGCCCCCGCGCCGACGAACTCGAGCGTGTTGGGGTCGCGCTTCGTCAACCCGCCGAGATAGATCAGCCCGGTGTAGCCGAAGGAGGCCGTATCAGTGATCTGGTAGGGGTGGAAGCTCTTGGCCTCGGTCGTGTTGGCCTGGCGTAGCGTCCCGCCCCGCGGCGCGTTGGCGGCCGCCGGTGCTGCGGAGCCGGCGCGCGTGGCAGTGGCAGGCGGGGCGGGCGTCGGGCTGCCGCTGGCGACACCGCCGGACGGGGCGGGCGTCGGCACCGAGGCCACGCCGGTCGGCGGGATGGTCGTCGCGGTGCCGGGGGGGGCATCGCCGCCGCAGGCGGCGAGGATGCCGGCGAGCGTCGTCGTGCTCGCGCCGCCGATCAGCAGGCGCAAGAAATCCCGCCGATGCAAGCCTTGACGCTCCCACGCCTCGCCTAACGCCCAGAGGTCCTGCTTGTCCATACGACCCGCCCTTCTGCTGCTACATGTCAGACGCGGCGCGACCGCGGGCGTTCCCTGGGCAATTGACGACCATCGCTCCCGAGGTGCCCACCGGTTGCCAGGGCACGAGCCGGGGCGGGGAGCGGGGAAGATTCACACCCTATCGGCGCCCCAAATGTACGCAATCTGTCAGCACCTGTCAAGTGAGATTGCCGCGTTTCTGGAAGTGCTGGGGAATGTTACGACGAGTGCTCCCGGCACTGGATGCGTCGGAATTGGGATGCCGAGTATTGTTCACGAGTAGTGAAGGCAGCATAACGATTACTCGGCCACTGGTCGCGCGGTGGGTGAAGTTCTTCGGCACGGGCCGCAGCCCGTGCCCGAGTCGGCCCGCGTGCGGATGCGTCAGGATTGGGACGACGGGCGCAATCGACGGGTATCGAGGACGGCGTGAAACGAGGCCGGGCGACGGTCAGGCGGCAGCCAGCTCGGCCATAACGGTCGCCCAGCGCTCTTGGAACACGCGCCGCCGGTCCCCGAGCGACACCATCTGGCCCGATCGGGCCATCGCACGGAAGTACTGGCGCTGCCCCTCGTCTTGCGATTTAACCCGTGCGAAGACGACGCCACGATGATGATCGAGGCGCTGCGGGTCTTTCCGCGCGTGGCCGGCGGCGTCAGGCCGCGCGTTTGCGGGCCGGATGGAGCGGAGCGGGCGGCGCGCGGTGCCCTCTGGGCCGCCCGGGGGAGCGCCCGGCGGGTTTTGGCGGGTTTGCGGGGGTGCCCAGGGTCGCCTGCAGGGCGGAAAAGGCGCGCCGGACCCGCGACGGGGTCAGGGCGAGGGGCGAGAGGGGGCGTTCCCAGGGGAGGCGCTGGTCCTGGACACACGCGCGGGCGAGGCGCAGCTGGGTGTACGCCGCGACGACGAGCCAGGTCCAGCGGTCGGCCTGCGCGGGGTGGCGCATGCGCGGTGCGGCCCAGTTGAGCACGTGTTTCACGAAGCGGAACGTGTGCTCGATAGTCTTTACGCAACCGGCAAAAAGGTTGATGCGGGCCGTCGCGCGAGGTCGGGATGGCATAGCGGATCTCGACCACCTCGTCGGTAACGACGACGCGGTCGATGAGCAGTTCGACCAGCGCCCGGCGCTGCGCGAACGTGGCGTTCGCGAGGCCATCCCGCACTTGCGCGCAGAACGCTTCCGCCCCGGCGGCTAACGCGGGGAGGTCGTGGCGCTGCTGCGCCGCGGCTGCCAGCTCCCGCTGCTGCTGCGCCAGCGCCGCCTCTTGCCCCGCCAGGTCCCGACGCTTGCGCTCGAACGTGTCCAGGTCGAGTACCCCGGCGAGATAGGCGTCGAGCAACCGTTGCTGCTGCCGACCGAGTTGGCCGAGCGCGTCGTGGAGGGTTGCCCGCCGGGCCTGCAGTTCCTGCGGCAGCCACGCCCCGCCGTGCGCCCGTGTCAGTGCGGCGGCGATGTGGGCCGGGTCGGTGAGGAGCGCGCGGAGATCCGCCCAGACAAGCGCGTCGAGCTGGCCGGCCGGCGCATAACGGGCGGCGCAGCGCCGACCGTCGGCGAGCCGGATGGCGTCGTAGCGCCCCCGGCAAGCATAGTAGTGATAGTCACCGTGGAGCGTGCGCGCCTCGGACTGCAGATGGCACGCGCCGCAGCTCACCAGGGCACGGAGGAGGTACTCGTGGCGCGTGTTGTGGCGACGCGCCTGCTTCTGATTCTGGCCGAGCTTCTCCTGCACGAGGGCAAAGTCCTCGGCGGAGACAAGTGCCGGCACCGGGACGGCGATCCACTCGGCCTCGGGGCGGAGCACCTGTCCCTGCCCATACCCGAGCGGGGCGAGGGGCGACCGGCGGCGGCGCGCCGGGGCCATCCGGGTGCGATTGGTGTACGCCGTGCCGACGTAGGCGTGATTCCGGAGCACGTGCCGGACGCTGGCCGCGGCCCAGCACGGCCGGCCGGCCGGGGTGGCGATGACGGACGCCGTCAACCGTGCCGCGACGCCATACAGCGTCGCCTGCGGTTCCAAGTACCACGCGAAGACCTGGCGGACGACCACGGCGGCCACCGGATCAATCTCCAGCGCGGC
>JAABUR0100010541.1_pt1 | contig 10102 bp, 7 predicted proteins | sample 5560091 | NCBI WGS metagenome assembly JAABUR01 (sample SAMN10711879, study PRJNA513375) | rock metagenome | isolation source: Antarctica rocks | place: Antarctica: Victoria Land, University Valley sud
GTGCGGACAAGATCGTGACCATCGCCGTGTGCGATCGCTGCGGGAGGTGGTTGCTCACCACGTCCACCACCCCAGCCAGGTGTCAGCTCACCCTCGGCTGCGAGGGGGCGTTGGTGAAAGCGAGCGCTGCCCGCAGGACCCCGGCCCGTGCGGATGATCTCTCCAATGCGCTGGCGGCTGCCGCCGAGATCGACGACCACGGGAGCGGCCCTGCAGCAGACGAGACGGCCGTCCCGGCCCCGGCTGTCGATGAGGGCACCCCGGGTGACTTGTGATCGTGGTCGATCGGAGGTGGGCCGCACACATGGTGGATATGAAGGCGAAGCAGAAGTCCGGGAAGGCGTACTTGGCGACCTTGGTGATCCCCGCCCGTGGTCCCGTTCGGATGCGCAAGTCCGGTGCCGGGCCCCACTCGAGTGCCCCCAACCGTCAGCGCACCCGCACCGATGCGCGCCGGGCTGCGCTGCGCGACGCCACGGACAACCACTGAGAAACCGGGGTGACGTGGGGCGGGCCGCACACATACGACTCATGACGACAACGATCCACGCCCCGGCGACCAGTTGCCCGACACCCTCACCCGCACAAACCCCATCCTCGAAGGCCGCGTCATCGAAAGCGTCGGCCACACCCCGCCCCCTGTTCGACCACCAGGTGCCGGCGGTGGCCGACGCGGTGAACGGTCTGGCAGACACCGCACGAGGCCAGGTGATCATGGCGTGCGGCACCGGGAAAACCGTGGTTGCCCAACGCATCGCCGAAGCCATCGCCGGGACCGACACCGACACCGTGCTGGTCCTGTTCCCGAACCTGGGGTTGCTGGCGCAGAACGCCCGGGCGTGGGCAACCTACCGGGAAGTCGAGTTCACCGCCCTGGCGTTGTGCTCGGAGCAACAGGTGGGCCGCGGCAAGGCCCGGGACAGCGACGAGATCCAGCTGGACCCCGCCGAGTTCGGCATCCCCAATACCACCGATCCGGGTGTGCTCGCCGACTGGCTGTCGAACACCCCCGGCCGCCGGGTGGTGTTCGCCACCTACCAGTCCTCGGACAAGCTGGCCGCCATGCACACCGCGCACCCCGAGCTGGGTGGGTGGTCGATGATCGTGTGCGACGAAGCGCACCGCACCTCCGGACCCAGCGCAGGGCTGTTCTCCACCGTCCTGGACGACACCCGGGTCCCCGCCCAGCGGCGCCTGTTCCTCACCGCCACCCCGCGGCTGCACCGCCTCACCCGCGGCAGAGCCGCCGAGGATGTGGTGTCCATGGACGACGACGCCCTGTTCGGGCCCCGACTGCACGAGCTGCCCTTCGCCGCCGCCGCCGAGAAGGGGGTGCTGGCCCGCTACCGGTTGGTGGTCATCGGCGTCGACGACGCCGCCATCAACACCCTGATCCGTTCCAACACCCGCCTCACCGGGCTGCACGACCTGGACGCCAAGAAGGCGGCAACCCTGGTGGCGGTGAACCGGGCCGCGAAACAACATGGCCTGCACCGCATCCTGGCCTACCACAACGCGATCGAGCATTCCCGGGACTTCACCGCCCACCTCGCCCTGGTGGAGGCGGCGTTGCCGGGCACCCACAAACCGACCGGCCCGCTGGGGGTGCGCCACGTCGACGGGTCGATGGCCCCCGCCGAGCGGGAGGACGCGTTGACCGCGTTGACCGACACCGATGACACCTTCGGGGCGTGGACGGTGGTGTCCAATGTCAAATGCCTCACCGAGGGCATCGACGTCCCCACCCTGGACGGCATCGTGGTCTGCGAACCCCGCTCCTCCGCGGTCGATGTGGTGCAGATGGTGGGCCGCGCCATCCGACCCAACACCGCCCGCGATGAGCCGTCGGTGATCCTGCTGCCCGTGTACCTGGCCCCCGGCGAGGACCCCGCGCAGGTGGTGGCCCACTCCGATTTCTCCGAGGTGGTGCAGACCATGACCGCGATGCGGGACATGGATCAGACCTTGGACACCTACTTCACCACCGCAGCCGAGCCGTGGGAGGTCACCCACCAGAAGGTCACCGCCCACACCGCGGCCGCCAACCAGTTACCCTCCCCCGAGGACGACGACGCCGAGACCGCCCGGCTGGGTCAGTGGTGCGTCCGCCAGGCCCTCGCTGTCAAGGAAGATGCCGGCGCCGAACCCGGACAACACCGGCTCACCGGGCCACAGACCGACAAGGTGACCGCGCTACCCGGGTTCACCGAGATCGACACCACCGACGTCGACTGGACCGGGCGGAAACCGCGCAAGCCGGCCGGGCGCCCGCCGATCGACTTCGACATGCCCGAAGGTGTCGAGCAGAGCATGGCCGCCCGCCTCGCCGAAGCCATTCACCTGCATGTCGTGGAAGCTCTCACCGACGGGTACGAGACGGGGGTGGCTCACCTCCGGTCCTATATCGCCTCGAAGGGACACGCCAACGTGCCCCTTCGAGGCGTGACCGACGACGGATTCAAACTCGGGTACTGGGTGAGCCACCGCCGGAATGAACGCAGGGCCGGGCGGCTTTCGACGGCCAGGATCGCCGAGCTGACCGTGCTCGGGATGGTGTGGGACTCCCTCGATGCCGGCTACCGGATCGGAGTGGCTCACCTTCGGTCCTACGTCGCCAGGGAGGGCCACGCGAACGTGCCCCAGGAGTCCGTGACCGACGACGGATTCAAACTCGGGGCATGGGTAGCCAGCCGCCGACGTGATCGTAAGATCGGACGGATCTCGACGGCGAGGATCACCGAATTGGACGCCCTGGGAATGGTGTGGAACACCATCGAATCCAACTACCGAATCGGGGTGGATCACCTCCGGTCCTACACAGCAGCACAAGGCCACGCCAACGTGCCTCGAAAGTTCGTGGCCGACGACGGGTTCAAGCTCGGGGGGTGGGTGGGCCAGCGCCGGCAGGATCGCAGAGCAGGAGTTCTCTCGACGGCGAGGATTACCGAGCTGAACGCACTCGGGATGGTGTGGGACTCCCTCGATGCCGGCTATCGGACCGGATTGTGCCACCTCCGGACTTATGTCGGAGTGTCTGGGCATGCCAACGTGCCTCGGGGGTATGCGACCGTCGACAGATTCACTCTCGGAGTGTGGGTAGCCAACCGCCGAAGTGAGCGCAGGGCAGGCACCCTCTCGACAGCGAGGATCGCCGAGCTGAACGCGCTCGGGATGGTGTGGGGGCGGGACGATGCGTGACTGACACGTCCGGCGGAGTCGTCTTCCTCCCGGTACGCGCGGTCGAGAAGTGCAACGGCCGCAATTCCCGGGACCTGGTGCTCGGACAGGCGTGAGTGGCGAGTCCGGAGCCGCGTTTCGAGCAGCAGCACGCCTTTGCACAGTGTCACGGACGACGCCGGTTTGGCCGCACACATGGTGGGCATGAAACAAGTTGTCGCAGCCGTTGTGATCATTGTCGTTCTGGTGGACTTCATCCTCACCGCCGTCCGGATCTGCCGAAATCCGCAGCACCGTCGTGAGTACAGCGACACCGTGCGCTCCATACGCTGGTGGATGGTCCCCGCCGACCTGGCCCACCTGGTCGCTGTGGGTGCCACCGCGGTACTGCTTTTCACCCTGGTACCACCACTCCGGTACGGCTGGTGGTCCCTCCTCGGCGGTTCGGGCAATGTTCTTCTTGGGCAGACCGGCAACAGCGGAACGCCTTGGCGGCTGGTCGGGATCATTCTGCCCCTGAGCCTCGTCGTCGTTGTTCCCTGGTTGGCGCACCTCGAGGAGTCGACGTTTCGCGCCGGCAGCGAGGACCGCTCGGTACCTCGTCGTCTGGCGGTCCAACTCGGCTTCGGCCTCATCCACTGTGTGTCCGGAGTCCCGCTCGCCGTGGGGATTGCCCTCACCATTAGTGGCCTGTACTACGAGCGGGTCTACCTCACGGCGATGTCGCGTTGGCGCTCTGCCATCACGGCGATCGTCGACATCGAGATCCAGACGCACGGCACCCGGGTCCAGGTCGTGACGGCGGCGGCGACCGCCAAGGCAGAGGCCCTCAAGCACCATCCGATCACCACCGCCGCGGCCGCCCACACCGTCAGCAACTGGCTCGTGTTGTCGGTCCTGCTGGTGAGTCTCAGCGGCCTTGTGACGTAACGGGGACCGCTGAGACAGGGCGCTGGGCGATTGTCGGGCCGTGTAGTTGTTTTGAGCAGCAGGGGAATCTGCGGGGGCCGCACACATCGGGGGCATGACCTCCACGAGACCAGCTGTCGCGGCGCCGCGAGTGAGCCCGGGTGTGCCTTCCGGGGGCCAGTTCGCCGTTGGTGCGCACGCCGAACCCGATGTGGTCCTTGCGGAGGAACCGAGTGCACCGACCGCCGCACCGCCGACCACCGCTGAGCTGTTCGAGCAGGCACAGCGCTCTGGGAAGTTCTGGTCGCGGCGCCTCGGTGTGGATGCCGATGAGTTGTGTCAGTCGGCGATGTTGGCCTACTTCGAGGCCGACGCTTCCCGCGAGAGGAAGCAGGACAGTGACTCGGCGTCAGCCCCATCGGGGGGTGTCGCCGAGAACCCGCGGGGCTACATCCACGGTGTCAGCCGCCGCATCGCTGCCCAGATGTTGAACGGGAAGAGGCGTTCGGAGGACTCACGTGCCCAGGTGGTGTTCCGGGAGCGTGAGGCGGAGGCGGAGCAGAAGCTCAACCGGCGGCTGACGGAGACTGAGGCTGGGGCGATCGCGGCGGAGATCAGTGCGTCGATGCTGCCCAAGCGCCGGCCTTCCCCGGGCTTTCAACGGCCGAGGCAGGTCGTTCCGTGGGACAAGTTGACTCAGGCCACCCAGGAGAATATGGAACATTCGATGTCCACCTCTGCTGTGGAGGTCAACACTCAGGAGTTCGCCGCCGGTAGTGCCGGTGAGCAGGCTGAGAAGCTGGTGGACCAGGGCGGTCGCAGCGGGTTCGTGCAGGCGCGCCGCCTGGCTTATGACGTGATGGCCGAGAAGATCGGTGGTCCGCCCGTCGCCCGTGGCACGGTTACCGAGTATTCGGCGCAGGCCTCGCGCAAAGTCCTGGCCGATGCTGGCGGGGTTCGTGCAGTGGTGAATGCGTGGCGTGCCGGGGACACCACCACCGAGCAGGAGAAAGCCCTGTTTGTCCCTTTCAAGGTCGATGGGCCGCACATCGCTGCCCGCAAGTCGGTGTCCGCCACGCTGGTGGCGTCCGGTGCGTACGCCGATGATGTGTGGGCCTCGGCGATGACGGCTGCCACCCGCCCCCACGCTCGGGCACCGGACGCACCCGCCGAAAGCACTCGGGCACCGGACGTACCCCGCCCCCACACTCGGGCACCGGCCGCACCGGATGCACCGGACGCTAGCGGGTGGTTTCGGTGAGTGAGCTGATGCCGACGCGAACAGGTGGGCGGCGGCGATGAACCCGAGCAACCGGATCCCGGCCGGCAACGGTGAGCGGGGTGGCCAGTTCGCCGCCCACTCCCACGCCGAGCCCGACGTGGCGCTCACCGGCGAAGCCGGTCCACCCGACATCGACCCCGGCGTACTGGCTGACTTGGAGGCCATGGTGAACAGCATCGACGTCGATGCGCGCAGCGAGGTGAGCACTGATCTGCGGATCACCGACGCCCAGCTTTCTCGACTCTCCGATCCTGACACCCAACCGCCCATCGTGCGGTGGTCGGTTTCGTGCCTGCCATATGAGGGGGTGGCTGATCGTGCATCGGTGGACCCGGACCCGGTGATCCGCGCGTCCGCGCTGGTCGGTTTCGGGCTTTCGGCGCACAACCGGCGTCGGCTGGAGGTCGACCCGGACGTCGGGGTGGTCACGGGCCGACTCACCGCCTGAGCAGGACATCTCTCACTCCGGAAGGACAGATCGCGGTCCCCGCACACACCACGGTTGGCGGAATCCTGGTTGTCGGTGCCGGGATCTGCGCATGTTCTCACCGAGACCGCTGTACAGGCAACTATCCCGGTTGTCTGCACTACCGGCAGGAAGACAGAAGGAGGAAATTAGATGTCCAACGTCATGATTCTTGCTGCTGGCACGATCAACCTGAGCGGCAGCTGGGGCCAGGTGTGGGGCGCCGTGCAGGCGGCGATCGGGCAGAAGCTGACCACGCTGCTCTCCGCGGTCGGTGTGATCCTCGTCGTCGGTGCAGTGTTCAAATGGCTGTTCGAGCGCCGGCGTGGTGGGGGTGGTGCGTTCAGCGGGCAGGCCAGCTCGGGGCTGCTGTGGACGCTGGCCGCTGGGGCAACCTTGGCTGCGCCCGGTGTGCTCATCCCCATTTTCCTGACCATCCTCGACGCCATCGCTAACGCGGTCATCGGGTTGTGGACCTCGAGTTAGGGCCCAGCATCACGCCTGAGCGCACCCGTCCAGTTCCAGTAACCGGCTGGGTGCGCTCAGGCATCCTGCACCGAGAGAAAGTGCCTCTGCGCGATGCCCAGTGACGGAATGCCGATCTTCTGCCTCACCCCGCTGACCCGTTCCGGGGGTGAGCGCCGTGTGCTGATCAGCGGATTCGACGTTCGGTGGCGCACGTTCGTGATCGGCGCAGCCGCCGCTTTCCCGGCGCTGATCGTGACCATGATCGTGTGGGCGTTCGCTGGTCAGCTCGCGCTGGTGATGATCCCCATTGTGGAGGGCGGCGCGTTCTGGTTGGTGGAGTCCCGCCAACGCAACGGGCTGCACCTGCGCCAGTACCAGGCGATGGCCGACCGGCGTAAGGCGACCACCGGCCGGTTCTACTGCTGCGGCGTTCAGATCGACCCGTCCCGCTCCGAGTTCGGGATGATCATGGCCAACACCGTCCCGGTGCCCGGCAGGGGATCCGGTCCCCGCAACACCCCGGAGCCGGAGACTCGTCAGGAGCTGTTGGACACCACGTTCGGTTCCCCCACCGGGCCCCGTCGCAAGTCGAACGCTGCGCCGGTTGGCCGGCCGATGAACACTGCACCGGCGGGGGCCGGCCGATGAGCTCCACGATGAAGCGGATCGTCGGGCTACTCCTCGGCATGTTCATCGTCGCCGCGGCCAGCCTGGCCGCGGCGCCCGCCGCGTCTGCGGATGTGCCACCGCAGGGCACTAGCCAAGCCTCCAACAACGGCAGCTCCATCTGCTCGCCACCACACCAGGTGTCACTCGGTGGCGACCAGGTGTCGAGTCTGAGCTTGTTGCCCATCGACCGGTGGTCCTCGGCTGCGTCCGCCTCCCAGCACACCCGCCTGGACGCGAACTTCGGGGACATGACCCAGAAGGTCCAGCGCGGTGCGATCGACTCGATGGCGTTCGCCGCAGGTAACACCATGTGGCAGGCTGCCACCGAGCTCACCGGTTTCGCCACCCGTTTCTGTCTGCTGGACACGATGGGTTTGACCGCCGACAAGGGTGCGGCAACTCTCGGCAACGCCATTATGTCCAGCGGTCTGGTGGCCGCCGTCGTCGGCTTCGGCCTGCTGCTGTTGGTGTGGCGCACCGCGCGGCGCGGTTCTCCGGCGGACATGTGGAAGAACGTCACAAAGACGGTGATCATCCTCGGCCTGTTCGGCATCCTGATCGCCGGCGCAGCGCAAACCACGGGCACCGACCCGGGGAACAACAACCAGGGGGCAAGTGACAACCACACGACGTTCGGGACCGGTTCCCCGGGGTGGTTCGCCGACCGGGTGAACCGGACTGTTTCCTCGTTGGCGAGCGTGCCCGCGGAGTCGTTGGCAAGCCAGAGCGCGACGTTGGTGAACCCGGACAACGTCGATGGTGGCTCTTTGTCCTGCAACACCTACCTGAAGAACCTGCACGACGCCTACACCAGGTCCTACGGTGGCTCCGCGGCCTCCAACCTGCAGGCCGCGATTCCGCTGACCTTGTCCAGCATGTGGGAGAACTCGGGCATGGTGGCCTGGAGAAACGCCCAGTTCGGGGCGGAGAACCCCTACTCGATCCAGATGTACTGCCGGCAGCTGGAGAACATCGCCGGCGCCAAGGTGATCTTGCCTCCCAATACGAAGGGCACGGCGGCTGACCTCGCCAACACCCAGTTCGCGCTGTCCGGAGTGGGCCCGGGCTCCAACGCAAACAAGGACTCCGCGGCGTGGGTCATGCCGGGTGGCTTGGAGGTCGACCGGGCCATGGTGGCCTGGGCTGCGTGCCGATCCGACAACGGTGGTGCGACGTGGACGGTGGACCCGGGGTGGGCCAATATCAGCGGCGACAACAAGATCACGAAGGAGAACTGCACGGACTGGTGGACCAAACCGCTGTACGGGTCCAACAGCTTCTCCCCGTCCAAGACGGGGTTCAACTGGGAGGACAGCCAGACCGACATTGCGCAGAAGGCGGCCGGCCAACCCGGGGTGCAGAACTTTCTGCTCAACTGGCACGGCAACGCCAACTCGGCGGCCACCGTGGTCGCCCTCACCTTCGCCGCGTCATCTTTGATCATCCTGCTGGTCTTCGGTGTGCTGGCCCTGGCCATCATCATCGCCAAGGTCGCGGCGATCGTGATGATCCTCGTTGCACTACTGGTCTTGCTGATCGCCCTGATCCCGTCGAAGGGTGACAGCAACAAGGCGCTGGCGTTCGGCAAGTTCTACGTGGGGCTCACCATCTTCGCGTTCGGCATTCAGTTCCTGTTCGCCCTGATTTCTCTGGTCACCGGGTTCCTCGTCATCGCCGGGGCACGCCAGTTCGGTGCCGGCTCGATTCTGTCGATGATCTGGACCGGGTTCGCCCCGGTGACCGCGGTCGTCGTGCTGCACCTCATCTTCACCAAGGCACTGAAGATGCCGTCCCCGTTCAAGCCGTCCGCGGCGCTGGCCTACGGCACCGCTGCTGGTGGAATCGGGGCCGGGGTAGGGGCGGGTATCGACCGTCTGGTGAACCGGGGTAAGAGCCAGGTCAAGTCTCGTGCTGCTTCCGGCGGCCGGAGCGCGCTGAGTGCGGTCGGTGTCGGCCCCTCCAACGCGTCGCGTCGAAGCGACAGCATGGCCAAGACCATGTCGCCCGCGGTGAACACCGCCACTTCCGCCAGCGGAAAGACAGACAACAGCGCCGTTGTAGTCAACAACGGCAAGACCACCGACACGAAGAACACCGCGGTCGTGGGTGCAGGCCTGGGAGGCGCTGGCGGTAAGAACGGGGCTGCAGGCAAAGACGGCGCGCTCGTGGGTGCCGGCATCGGCGGAGCAGGCGGTAAGGACGGCAGGGACGGCGCGGTCGTGGGTGTCGGCGGGGCAGCCAAGAACGGCGCCACCGCCACTGACGGGACTGCGGGCAAGGACGGCGCGGTCGTGGGTGGCGTCGCTGCAGACGGTGCCGCGGGCAAGGACGGCGCGGTCGTGGGTGGTGTCGCTGCAGGTGCTGGTGCCGCAGGCAACGGGCGGCAGTCGGTGGTTGCGGCCGGGACGGCGACGAAGCGGGACGAGCGCCTGGAGCGCCGGGCGCAGGCCACCAGGCTCAAAGATGCCCGGGCCTACGACCGCACCCTCGCGGGTGGACGGCTGGGCCAGGCCCGCAGTGCGGTTACCGACCGTGGTGCCGCAGCCTGGGAGACTTTCAAGGAAAAGCCGGTCCGCAACTCGGTGAAGGCGTTGGGCGTCGGTGTGCTGGGCGCGGCCGGCGGTTTCCCGTTGGCCCTCGGTGGGACAGGGGTGTTGGCGGCGCGAGCGATGCAGCGTCGACGGGAGAACCCGGTGGACCGTCCGGCACTGCGGATGTTGGACAACACCAGGGTGCTCGACCAATACCGGGATCACTTGACGGCCGTCGCCGATGCAGCGAAGCCCGGGGAGCAGGAATCCGCGCCGATCGACCTGCGCAAACAGGATGACTACCAGTTGCTGCAAGGCAACGGTGTACCGGAGCAGTCGATGGGCAACGGATCCCCGCAGCAGGACCCGACCCTGCTCGATGGTTCCGCGCCGGCCCAGGATCCGACCCGCTCCACTGGGCCCACCCCGGTGGGTCGGAGCTTCGCCCCGACCACTTACGTGCCTGGACCTGGAACCTCCCCCTCGGTGGGTCGGCCGGTGAACACTCCAGCGAACTTGCAGCCGACCGGTGCAGCGGAGCAGTCGATGGGCAACGGTGCCCCGCCGCAGGACCCGACCCCACTCGATGGTCCCGCACCG
>JAABUR0100010542.1_pt1 | contig 10102 bp, 6 predicted proteins | sample 5560091 | NCBI WGS metagenome assembly JAABUR01 (sample SAMN10711879, study PRJNA513375) | rock metagenome | isolation source: Antarctica rocks | place: Antarctica: Victoria Land, University Valley sud
CTGGACGAACTCCCGTTCCCTGAGGGAGAAGACCTCACCACGGATGAGCCGGGCCAGGCCGACCCAGCCGAAGAAGATGAGCACGCCGAGCAGGACGGCGAAGCGGACGCTCGACGTCTGCTCCGACGTGAGGATCTTCCCGCCGCCCACCCGGTTGGTGACGATCGGGACGAGGGCGATGACGAGCAGCAGGTAGGGGAGGCTGAGCAGCAGGTCGATGAACCAGCTGATGACCTTGTCGACGGCGCCGCCGAGGTAGCCGGCGAGGAGGCCGAAGACGATACCGAAGATCGTCGAGGCGATGGCAGCCACGAAGCCGATGATGAGGGACGGCCGGGCACCGAAGGCCCAGAGGGCGAAGAGGTCACGTCCCGTGCGCGGCTCGACACCGAACCAGTGCTGCGCGGTCGCGCTGATCAGGGGCAGGGTGTTGCGCGAGGAGATCAGGTCCGAGTGGTAGGTGTTGAGCACCTCGCCCTCGAGGTTGACGAGGAACCCGGCGAAGATCGCGACGAGGACGAAGAAGACGAGGATGGCGAAGGTGACGACGGCCAGCTTGTCGGTCTTCAGCCGGGACCAGGCGATCCGCCCGGGGGATCTGCCGTGGCCTCTCTGGTCACCTGGGACGCCGGAGTCAGGCTCGACAGCGGTCTCGATGCTGTCGGTCGCTACCACCGAGGGTCCAATCGACAAGATCGGCTCCGTCCTTGTAGAAGACCATGGTGACGTCGCGCGGAGCAAGGGTTTGCTTCTCCAGCCGCCAGCCGAGGTGGTGTGGCAGCCGCACGAGTCGCCGCCACCCTGCCACACAAGTTGTGCTCGATGAAGAAGGTGTGGAGCGGCGATGACGAATCGTTACCCATTGCGACCGTTCGAGACCGGGTCGTCACCACGGCGACCGCAGCGGCCCCGGAGCCGGTCCTTGAGCCACCCGAGCCGCACCGCGAGCCGTTCCTCGAAGCCCCGCCCGGTAGGGCGGTAATAGTCGGTGTCGCCCGCGAGGTCGTCCGGGAGGTACTGCTGTGCGACGACCCCGTCGTCGTCGTCGTGCGCGGAGCGGTAGCCCTCGCCGTGTCCGAGCCGGGCGGCCCCGGCATACCCGCTCCCGCGCAGGTGGACAGGCACGAGTCCTCCGCGGCCCGCCCGGACGTCGGCGATGGCCTCGCTGATGCCGAGGTAGGCCGCGTTCGACTTCGGCGCCAGCGCGTTGTGGACGACGGCCTGCGCCAGGATGATCCGCGCCTCCGGCATGCCGATCTGGGCGACGGCGTGCATGGCGGCGACGGCCGTCTGCAGTGCCGTCGGGTCGGCCATGCCGACGTCCTCGCTCGCCGCGATGACGATGCGGCGGGCGACGAACCGCGGGTCCTCGCCGGCCTCCAGCATCCGCGCGAGGTAGTGCAGGGCGGCGTCGACGTCGCTGCCCCGCATGGACTTGATCAGCGCGCTGGCCACGTCGTAGTGCTGGTCGCCGGCCCGGTCGTAGCGCACCGCAGCCTGGGCCACCGCCTGCTCGACGTGGGCCAGCGTGATCTCGACTGGCTGCGGCTCGCCGTCGGTATGCCGGGTGAGCGGCTCCGCGTCGAGGGCCACCCCGGCCGCGGCCTCCACTGAGGTCAGGGCTCGACGGGCGTCTCCCCCGGCCATCCGGACGACGTGGGCCCGGCCGTCGTCGCTGAGGGTGTGCTCGCCAGCGAGGCCGCGGGGGTCGACAAGCGCCGCGTCGACCACGTCGGCGATCTCCTCGTCCGACAGGGGGCCCAGGGTGACGAGGACCGAGCGGGACAGCAACGGCGCGATGATGCTGAAGGACGGGTTCTCGGTCGTGGCCGCGACGAGGATGACGAGGCGGTTCTCGACGCCCGGCAGGAGGGCGTCCTGCTGGGCCTTGGTGAAGCGGTGGATCTCGTCGAGGAAGAGCACGGTCTGCCGCCCGTAGAGGTCGCGCTCGCGAGCGGCGGCGTCCATCACCGCCCGCACGTCCTTGACCCCGGCGACGACCGCCGACAGCTCGACGAAACGCCGGTCTGCTGCCGTGGCGGCGAGGTGGGCGAGGGTGGTCTTGCCGGTGCCCGGCGGCCCCCAGATGATCGCCGAGAGCGGTCCGGCCGTGCCGCCGCTGCCCTCGATGAGCCGGCGCAGCGGGCTCCCGCTCCGAAGGACCGCCGTCTGGCCGCGCACCTCCTCGAGGTTGCGCGGTCGCATCCGGACGGCGAGGGGTGGGACCCCGGCCCCCGACGGGTCGGGGACGCCGTCGGCGCGCGCTGCCGCGAAGAGGTCGGAGCCGGAGTCGCTCATCCCGGGCAGCGTAACGGCCGGGAGGGACGGCTCGAGCGGCGACGGCCGAGACCCGACGCAGCCGCTGACCGTGTCCGCAGACGGCATGCGGCCCGTGGGAGGCTGGCCCGGTGCATGCCCGAGTTCCCACCCGTGCCACCCGGCTGGCACGGCTCGGCGCGGCAACCGCTCGCCATCCGTGGCGGTTCGTCGTCACCTGGCTCGTCGTCGTGGGAGCCGCCTTCGCGCTCGCAGTGGGCGGGGTGGGTGGGCAGTCGCTCTTCGACCGGCTCCACTCGGGCTCACCGTCAGCGTCCGGCGAGGCCCAGCACGGCTCGGACCCTCTCAGGCAGCTGGCGCCGACGGGTGAGCGGCTCATGCTGCAGGTGCACGGTGCGGACCTCGGGGCCGCCGGCGGGCTCACGGCCGCCGCCGCCGCCACCAAGAACCTCGAGCAGATCTCGGGCGTCGCCTCGGTGCAGTCACCGCTGCTCCTGCCCGGAGGCCCGGCGGGTCCTGGGGTCGCAGGACTGCTCGCGGGAGGCTCCACGAGCTCGGGCGGGTTCATCACCGTCGCGACGCTTCAGCCCGGCCTGACCGCCGGTCAGCAGGAGACCGCCGAGACGGAGGTGCGCCGGGGGTTCGACGCGGTGCTGGCCGGGCTGCCGGGCGCCACCGGTGAGGTCGGCGGCGTCTCCTCCCTCGTCCGGGCGATCACCACCCAGATCGAGACCGACCTGCGCACCGGTGAGGGCATCGCGCTTCCGCTCTCCTTCGTGCTCATGTTCTTCGTCTTCGGAGGTCTCGTCGCTGCCGGGATGCCGGTCGTCGGCGCCATGGCTGCCATCGGTGGCGCGCTCGGGGCGCTCTTCGGCTTCTCCCACCTTCTCGAGCTCGATGCGAGCGTCGTCAACGTCGTCACCCTGCTCGGCCTCGGCCTCTCGATCGACTACGGGCTGCTGACCGTCAGCCGGTTCCGCGAGGAGCTCACGTCCATCGCCTCCCGCGACCACGACCACCGGCGGCACACCTTCACCCGCGAGGACATCGTGGCCGCCACCTCGCGGACGGTCGCTACCGCCGGCCGGACCGTCCTGTTCTCCGGGCTCACCGTCGCCATCGCCCTGGCCGGGCTGCTGCTCTTCGAGGCGGACATCATGCGAGCCATCGGAGCGGCCGGCGTCTCGGTGGTCCTCGTCGCGCTCGTCGTGGACCTGACCCTCATCCCGGCCCTCTGCGCCGTCGGGGCCAACCGCCTCCTCCCGCGGGGCGCCGAGCACTCGCCGGACGACGGCCTGTTCTCGCGGCTGGCGCGGTTCGTCCGGGCCCGGCCGGTCACGGTCATCGTCCTCACCCTGGCTGCGCTCGTCGCCCTGGCCTGGCCGGCCACGTCGATGAGGCTGGTCAGCTCGGGTCAGCAGCTGCTGCCCCGGAGCGCGCCGCAGCGGGTGTTCTTCGACCGGCTGGCCAGCGACTACCCCCGGCTCAGCACCCCGGACGTCACCGTGGTGGCCAGGGCACCTCTGGGCCGGGCCCAGAGCTGGGCGACGACCACCCTGGCGCAGCTGCCCGGGGTCGAGCAGGCCAGCGCACGAGAGCTCTCTCCCGAGGTCAGCGCCGTGGACCTGCAGGTCACCGGCGCCCCGACCGGCAAGGAGACCGACAGCGTGATCACCGCCATCCGCTCGGATCGTCCGCCCTTCCCGACCTATGTCACGGGTCAGGGCGCGAGCCAGCGCGACTTCCTCGACGGGATGGCCTCACGAGCGCCGTATGCCGTGGGGCTCGTGGTCCTCGCCACCTTTGTCCTGCTCTTCCTGATGACCGGTTCGCTCGTGATCCCGGTCAAGGCGCTGGTCCTCAACGTCGTCTCCCTAGGGGCCGCCCTCGGGGTGCTCGTCCTCGTCTTCCAGGACGGCCGTCTGGAGGACCTCATCGACTTCTCCTCGGTCGGCGCGATCGAGTCGCTGATCCCGTTCCTCACGCTCGCCTTCGGGTTCGGCCTCTCCATGGACTACGAGGTCTTCCTTCTGGCCCGCATCACCGAGCTGCACCGCACCGGTGTTCCCAACGACCGGAGCGTCGCGCTCGGGCTGCAGCGCTCCGGCCGGATCATCACCTCCGCGGCCCTGCTCGTGATCGTCGTCTTCGCGGGATTCGCCGCCGGAAAGCTGCTTGTCATCAAGGAGATCGGCGTCGCCCTGGTCGCCGCGGTGGCGCTCGACGCGACCCTCGTCCGGATGCTCCTCGTTCCAGCGACGATGACCCTTCTCGGTCGGTGGAACTGGTGGGCCCCGGCACCCCTGCGCCGCTGGCACGAGCGCCACGGCATCCGCGACTGAGCGCCCTCCCGGGCTTCAGCGGCCGGCAGGTGCCCGGCCGTCGACGGGCTCGTCGGGCTTCACGTCCACCCCGGCCTCCGTGCGCTGCTCCGGCGTGATCGGCGCGGGGGCCCCGGTCAGCGGGTCGACACCGCCACCGGACTTCGGGAAGGCGATCACCTCCCGGATCGAGTCCGTCCCGGAGAGCAGGGCGCAGATCCGGTCCCAGCCAAAGGCGATGCCGCCGTGCGGTGGGGCGCCGTAGGCGAAGGCGTCGAGGAGGAAGCCGAACTTCTCCTGGGCATCGGCCCTGGACAGGCCCATGACGTCGAAGACCCGCTCCTGGACGTCGCGGCGGTGGATCCGGATCGAGCCGCCCCCGATCTCGTCGCCGTTGCAGACCATGTCGTAGGCGTAGGCGAGCGCCCCCCCGGGAGAAGTGTCGAAGGAGTCCTCGAACTCCTTTTTCGGCGCGGTGAACGCGTGGTGCACAGCCGTCCAGGCGCCTGCGCCGACCGCTACGTCACCTGCTGCCACCGCTTCGCTCGTCGCCTCGAAGAGTGGGGCGTCGAGCACCCAGAGCAACCCCCAGGCGCTCTCGTCGACGAGGCCACAGCGGCGACCGATCTCGACCCGGGCGGCGCCCAGCAGGCCGCGCATCGGCTTGGTCGCACCGGCGCCGAAGAAGATGCAGTCGCCGTTGCCCGCCCCGACGTGCGCTGCCAGGCCGACGCGCTCCCGGTCGGTGAGGTTCTTGGCCACCGGCCCGCCGAGCTCTCCGTCGTCGCCGACGAGGACGTAGGCCAGGCCCCTGGCGCCGCGCTGCCTGGCCCAGTCCTGCCACGCGTCGAGCTGCTTGCGCGGCTGCGCGCCGCCTCCAGGCATGACGACGGCACCGACGTACTCCTGCTGGAAGACCCGAAACGTGGTGTCGGAGAAGAACTGTGTGCAGTCGGTGAGCTCCTGCCCGAAGCGGATGTCGGGCTTGTCGGTGCCGTAGCGCGCCATCGACTCGGCATAGGTCAGCTGCGGGAAGGGCGTCGGCAGCTCGACACCGATGAGCCGCCACAGCGCCGTCGCGACCTCCTCGCCCAGGCGCAGGATGTCGTCCTGCTCGACGAAACTCATCTCGACGTCGAGCTGGGTGAACTCCGGCTGCCGGTCGGCCCGGAAGTCCTCGTCCCGGTAGCAGCGCGCGATCTGGTAGTACCGCTCCATCCCGGCCACCATCAGCAGCTGCTTGAACAGCTGGGGGCTCTGCGGCAGGGCATACCAGGAGCCGGGCTGCAGGCGCGCCGGGACGATGAAGTCACGCGCTCCCTCGGGCGTCGACCGGGTCATCGTCGGGGTCTCGATCTCGACGAAGTCGTGTGCTGCCAGGACGGCTCGCGCGGCGGCGTTGACCTTCGACCGCAGCCGCAGCGCCGCCGCGGGGGCGGGGCGCCGCAGGTCGAGGTAGCGGTATCTCAGCCGGGCCTCCTCGCCGACGGTGACCCGCTCGTCGATCTGGAACGGCAGCGCGGCACTGGGGTTGAGGACCTCGAGCTGCGCCCCGACCACCTCGACCTCGCCGCTCGGCAGCTCGGCGTTGGCGTTGCCCTCGGGCCGCTTCCGCACCGCACCGGTGATGCGCACGCAGAACTCGTTGCGCAGGTCATGGGCCCCGCCCTCGGCAAGGACCTCGTCACGCACGACCACCTGAGCGACGCCCGACGCGTCGCGCAGGTCCACGAACGCCACGCCACCGTGGTCGCGCCGACGGGCGACCCAGCCCGCGAGCGTGACGGTCTGGCCGGCGTGGTCTGCACGCAGCGTGCCAGCCTCGTGAGTGCGAAGCACAGTTCCTCCGATGGGTGACGGCGTATGCCGGCGCCTCCCCGAGTGCCGACGGCCCGCCCATCCTACGGAACAGGGTCAGGCCGGTGGAGTCCGGTCCGGCAGGGGGCCGGGCTGCCAGCGCCGGGATCGCCGGAGCGCCTCGAGCAGGCACCGGGCGAGCATCCAGCGGGCCCGCAGGATCGTCGGGAGGCTGCGCCAGACCAGCGGCGTCTGGTTGCGGTCGTGCAGGCGCCGGGCGACGGAGGGATGCTCGAGGTGGCGCATCTGGCCGTGGGTGTTGGCCACCAGGCCGAGCCAGAGGTCGTGGGACTCGGTGACGTAGGAGGGGATGGGCAGCACCGACGGCACGATGTCGCGGCGCATGCCCATCGCGCAGCCGACGTACCACCGGACTCCGACCATCGTCGCGACGACGTTGGCCACGGGGCGTCGTGAGTCCTGGGCCCGCAGCGCCCAGCGCGGCGGCTCGAGCGGCTCGCCCAGGACGGCAACACTCGTCGCGACGACGGCGGACGTCGAGAGCGCGTCCAGCATGGCGTCGAGCCGACCGGGCACCCAGACGTCGTCCTGGTCCGAGAAGAAGATGAACCTGCCGCGGCTCAGCGCAATGGCATGCTCGAACGCCCGGACGTAGCCGAGGTTGATCTCGTTACGGTGCAACCGGATCCGGAAGTCACCGACGTTCTCGACGATGCTCGCCGTGGAGTCGTGGCTCGCGTCGTCGATGACGATGACCTCGTCGTCGGGGCCCAGCTGTACGAGGATCGAGGCCAGCTGCTCCTCGACGAAGTCGGCGCCGTCGTACGCGGCCAGGCAGACGCTCACCCGCACCGACGCGGGGTCAGCCATCCGTCGCCGGGTGCGGCTCCATGCCCGTGGCCCGGTATGCCGGGTGCCAGGGCCACGGTTCGTCGTGCGGCCGCACGGTGGCCCAGTCGGCCTGCTTGGCGCCCCACGCGGCCAGGATGCCGATCACGGCGCCGGGGTTGTGGACCTGCCCGCCCAGCACCGCGGCATACGCGTCGTCGAGCGGTAGCCAGAGCCCGCGGATGTCCGCTTCCTCGCCCTCTCGGGTGAAACCATGGCCGTCGCCGGCCTCCGTCACGTCCCGCGCAAGGAAGATCCGCACCGGCTCGGAAAGGCCCCCGGGCGAGGAGTAGAAGTCGAGCAGGACGTCCCAGCGGGCGGCGACGAGGTCGGCCTCCTCGAGCAGCTCGCGGGCAGCCGCCTCCCGCGGCGGCTCGCCGTCGACGTCGAGCAGCCCTGCCGGAAGCTCCCACTCGTTCGTGCGGACCGGGTGGCGGTACTGCTTGATGAGCACCACGTGCTCCACGCCGTCGATGTCCTTCAGCGCGACGACCATCACGGCGCCGGGGTGCTCGACGTACTCCCGGGTGACTGGCCCGGCTGCCCCGAGCTCGACGGTCTCCCGGCGGACGTCCCACACGAGGCCGTGGTAGACCACCTCAGACGACGTGACCGGGTGCTCGACAAGCTCGTCGCCGAGGTCGGAGCGAGTGCCGGTGGGCAGGTCCACGTCAGCGCGACGCGGCGGGGACCGGCGCCGGGCCCCGCACCTCTGCATCGGTGCGCTCGTCCGACGTGACCCGAGGACGCTCCACCTCGACGAGCCGCTCCCCCCGCTGCCGGTCCAGCGCCGCCTCGACGAGCCCGGCGAAGAGGGGGTGCGCGCGCTGCGGGCGGGAGAGGAACTCGGGGTGTGCCTGGGTCGAGACGTAGTAGGGGTGGACGTCCGCGGGCAGCTCGACGAACTCCACGAGCTCGCGGTCCGGGGACAGGCCGGAGAAGACCAGCCCGGCCTCCTCGAGCCGGCCGCGGTATCCGTTGTTGACCTCGTAGCGGTGCCGGTGACGTTCCTCGACCTCGTGCGCACCGTAGGCCCTGGCAATGACGCTGCCGGCGGCCAGCCGGGCCGGGTAGAGCCCGAGCCGCATCGTGCCGCCGAGGTCGCCGGCCCCCTCGACGTAGGCCTTCTGCTCCTCCATCGTCGCGATGACCGGGGCCGGGGTGCCGGGGTCGAACTCCGAGGACGACGCCCCGTTGATGCCGGCGACGTTGCGGGCGTACTCGATGACCATGCACTGGAGGCCGAGGCAGATCCCGAGGGTCGGGATCTGCCGCTCGCGCGCCCACCGGAGCGCACCGACCTTTCCCTCGATGCCCCGGACCCCGAACCCGCCGGGGACGAGGACCGCGTCGACGCCGCCCAGGGCCCGGTGGGCGCCGGCCTCGGTCTGGCACTCGTCGCTGGCGACCCAGCGGATGTTCACCCTCGCGTTGTGGTGGAAGCCCGCCGCCCGCATCGCCTCGGTCACCGAGAGGTAGGCGTCCGGCAGGTCGACGTACTTCCCGACCAGGGCGATCTCGACGTCGTGCTCGGGGTCGTGCACCCGCTGGAGCATGAGGTCCCAGTCGTGCCAGTCGACGTCCCGGAAGTTCAGGCCGAGCCGCCGGATGACGTAGGCGTCGAGGCCCTCGCGGTGCAGCACCTTGGGGATGTCGTAGATGCTCGGCGCGTCGACGGCCGCGGCAACGGCCTCGACCTCGACGTCGCACATGAGGGAGATCTTGCGCTTGATCCCCTCGGGGATCACCCGGTCGGCCCGCAGGACGAGCCCGTCGGGCTGGATGCCGACCTGGCGCAGGGCGGCGACCGAGTGCTGGGTCGGCTTGGTCTTCAGCTCGCCGCTCGGGGCGAGGTAGGGCACGAGCGACACGTGGAGGAAGAAGACGTTGTCGCGGCCGATCTCGTGGCGCACCTGCCGGGCCGCCTCGAGGAACGGCAGGGACTCGATGTCGCCGACCGTGCCCCCCACCTCGGTGATGATGACGTCGGGAGCGTCCTTGCGGCCCGTCGCCATCTGGCGCATCCGGGCCCTGATCTCGTTGGTGATGTGCGGGATGACCTGCACCGTGTCACCGAGGTACTCGCCCCGGCGCTCCTTGGCGATCACCTCGCTGTAGATCTGCCCGGTCGTCACGTTGGCCGACCCGACGAGGTTGACGTCGAGGAAGCGTTCGTAGTGACCGATGTCCAGGTCGGTCTCGGCGCCGTCGCCCGTGACGAAGACCTCGCCGTGCTGGAAGGGGTTCATGGTGCCCGGATCCACGTTGAGATAGGGATCCAGCTTCTGCATGGTCACCCGCAGGCCGCGGGCCCGGAGCAGGTTTCCGAGGCTCGAGGCGGTGAGCCCCTTCCCGAGCGAGGAGGCCACGCCTCCGGTCACAAAGATGTGTTTCGTCTGCTCCGCCACGGGGTTGCAGTCTATGTCAGTTCTCGCCGCGGGGCGTACCACGACATCCACTGGCGCGCTGTCGCTTCGCCGTCGTCCCAGGAGCGTGCCTGCGCGCGTCCGCGTCGCGACAGCTCGGCCAGCCGCTCGGCGTCCCCAAGGAGCTGGTCGACCGCCGACGCCAGCCCGGCCGGGCTCGCCACCGGTACCAGCACCCCGGCGTCGCCCACGAGGTCGCGCAGGCCGCCCACGTCCGTCGCGACGACAGGCGTCCCGGCCGCCATGGCTTCCTGCACGACGAGAGGGCGCGCCTCCCACGCGCTGGCCAGGACGAAGACGGTGGCGGCGCGCAGCCAGGAGTCGACGTTCGTGCGGGCACCGAGGAACCGCACTCCCGTGCCGGCCGCGGCC
>JAABUR0100010544.1_pt1 | contig 10099 bp, 7 predicted proteins | sample 5560091 | NCBI WGS metagenome assembly JAABUR01 (sample SAMN10711879, study PRJNA513375) | rock metagenome | isolation source: Antarctica rocks | place: Antarctica: Victoria Land, University Valley sud
GTGCCGCTGTGGTGGAACAGCATCCTGCACTGGACCGGGACCACCGAGGCGTTCTCCCACGATCTCCCGTTCCGGCCATTCCCCGTCAGCTGGCAGGACACCGGATCAGGAATGTTCACCCTCGCCGGGGCGGCCATCGCGCTCACCCTCGCCGCCGGTGCACGAGAACCCGCCCGTAACACCATCCGGCTGGCCCTCCTGACCGCATTAGCCGCATTCCTCACCGACATCTACACCTACTGAGTGCGCTGCAGAAGCATCTGGTGGCGCTGTACAACGAGGGTGAGCACACCAGCACGGAGCTGGCGGAGCTGCTGCAGGTAGGCCGCTCCACGGTGTACCGCACCCTGGCCCGAGCCAAGGCGCAGGCTGCGGGCGCCGGCCCAGGGAAGAGATAGCTATGCCCGGGCCGGGGTGGTGCTCGGGGGGTTCCTGGCTGTGCCACAGCAGATCGGGAATAGTGGGACCGGCAGGCATGCGGGTGACGCACCGGGGTGGCTGTGCCGAGCAGGGTGGGTTCCGCCGCTCGGGGACCGAGGGTGCGTCCAGGGGAGAGTCGTGGCACGACGTACCAGGGTCGATGCGGATCAGCCCGACCTGTTCAGTGTGGTGGCGGAAGGAGCATCCGATGAGCGCGGAGATACGCCAGATCGTGGCCCGGACGTGGAGGGAGTACATCGGGGTACCGCAGGAGTGGTCGAGCGAGCAGACCGAGGCGTTCTTCACCGAGGAGGCGACTCGGATGGCGGACCGGATCGCCCGGATGCAGGCCGAGGCGCAGCTGGTGGTGATCCGGCAGTGGCGGAACGTCCACCACGGGAACCAGCCGGATTATTTGACGCAGGTGGGTTTGATCAACTCGGCGCGGGCGCAGTGCCAGGAGATCGTGCTGAGCGAGGAGCTGTACGAGCAGATCCCGGAGGACAGCGAGAACTCCGAGGAGGAAGACGAGCTGCAGGCGGCGTGGGAAGCACAGGTGGAGCGGGAGCAGTGGTTCCGCCGCCTGCCGGAGGGGGACGAGCCCTGGAAGGTGGCAGCGCGGGCGAACCCGGACCGGTGGAAGACGGTGTACCGGTCGGATCCGACCGAGGAGATCGTGGACGCCGTCGCGGCCCTGTGGCCGGAGCGGACACCCAGGTTCCATCTTTATATGGAACTGCTGTGGCAGAGCCGGGTCGAGGACGACAAACCCGTTCCCGCGATGGAGCCGGTGGCGAGAACGCAGCTCCGCGCCCGGCGGGCGAACGCCGCGGTGCTGGAGGAGATGACCCAGCTGGTCGACGCGGAGGAGCGGCGCCGCGACCAGGAATCCGCCGAGATACTCGCACAGGACCGGTCCAGGATGAGCTGACCCTTTTCGATGAACTGGGGGATATCCCCACCGACCCGGTCAGCATCGACCCCGGCGGTACCCCACTGCCCCCGTCCCCGCCCACGAGCGGCACGGAAAGAGGACCCGCCACCACGGGGTCGCCCGCGGCGGCATCAGTACCCGAGGTGGCCGCGCAGCCACATGCACCGACCACTCCGACGCAGGTCGCGGTCGATTACCAGCCGGGTATCACAATCCACCCCCCGGCGGGGATCAAGGCCCGCGCCCGGGCGAACCTGGACGCGATCGGCCTGCTGCAACGCCTCGATACCGAGGCCCGACCACCCACCGCGGCGGAGCAGGACGTGCTGGCGCGGTGGTCAGGCTGGGGGGCGGTCCCGCAGATATTCGAACCGCACCGCGAGGACTGGGTGGGGGACAACACCGAGCTACGGGGCCTGCTCACCGAGGCCGAGTATCGCAGTGCTTCGGCGAACACCCTGAACGCCCACTACACCGACCCGGCGATCGTCGCCGCCCTGTGGGACAGCGTGGAGGCGGCCGGTTTCACCGGCGGGCGGGTGCTGGAGCCGGGCTGCGGGGTCGGCTCCTTCATCGGGCTGGCCCCGACCTCGGCCACCATGGTCGGAGTGGAGCTGGACCCGATCACCGCACGAATCAGCGCCCACCTGTACCCGTCGGCGCAGATCCGTCAGGAAGGCTTCGAGAAAACACGGGTGCCGGAGAACAGTTTCACCGCCACCGTCGGCAACGTCCCGTTCGGGGCGTTCGCCCTGCACGACCCGGCGCACAACCCGGCCAACCACAACATTCACAATCATTTCCTGTTGAAGTCGGTGGCGTTGACTGCCCCCGGTGGGTACGTCGCCGCGATCAGCTCGCACTTCACCCTGGATGCCGCGAACCCGAAGGCCCGCAGGGACCTCGCGGAGACCGCGGACCTGGTGGGCGCGGTGCGCCTGCCGACGAAGGCGTTCGATCGGGTGTCGGGGACCGCGGTGGTCACCGACCTGATCATCCTGCGCAAACGCGAGCAGGGACAGGCACCCGCGGCGGGGCAGGACTGGATCGACACGACCACCGTGGACGCCCTGGACACCGGCGGGCAGTCCGCGGAGACCACGGTGAACACCTACTTCGCCGCGCACCCGGAGAACGTGCTGGGCGCCTTGCATCTGGGCCATGGCATGTACAACGCCGCCACCCTGGAAGTCCGCGGTGAGACCGGCACCGAGTTGGCGGCGCAGGTGGCCGGGCGGCTGGCTGCTATCACCGCCGACGCCCGGGGCCGGGGTTTGGGGTTGACGGCCACCGCGGAGACCACGACGACCATCGACGCGGCGCTGTTCAACCCGGGCCTGATCACCCCGGTCGCCTTGCAGGCGGGCCGCCCGTTGGACACCTTGGCCTACGACGAGGCGAGCAACGCGTTGCGCCGCTGGGACGGCCAGACGTGGGTGGCGCACCCGGCACGACCGGCCAAGGTCGTCGAAACCCGGACACTGCTGGAGCTGCGCGACATTGCCACTACGTTGATCCGCGCCCAGCGCGACGGGCTGCCCGCGGGGGAGCGGGACCAGCTGCGCGGGGAGCTGAACCGGGTCTATGACCACTACGTGGGGGTGCACGGTCCGGTCAACCGGTTCACCTGGACCAACCCCAAGCCCATCACTGCGGACAAGCACGACGAGCGGATGGTCAAGTTCGAGGAGCAGTGGCGGAGGAAAGAAGGGCTCGACGGCCTCCCCTACACGGGGCCGGTGCCGGAGGAAACCCGGGCAGCGTGGGACGAGCGGGCGTGGGAGGCCGCGAGTCCGTCGAAGCGGTTCGCGCACCTGGACGGGGGCATCCGCAACGACCCCGGCTTCGCCACCGTCGCCGCGCTGGAGTTCTTCGACGAGGACACCCAGACCGCGGCCAAGGCGCCGATCTTCGCCGCCGACGTGCTCAGCCGCCGCCCGGAGCGCATCAGCGCCGCCACCGTGGAGGAAGCGCTGGCGATCAGCCTGGATGAGTCGCGGGTGGTGGACGTGGCCCGGATCGCCACCCTGCTCGGTGCCGGCGAGGACGACACCCGCGCCGCCCTGGTCGGGAAGGTGTACGCGGACACCGCCGACCCGACCCGGCTGATTCCCGCCGCCACCTATCTGTCGGGCAACGTGCGGCGCACACTCGCCGACGCCGAGACCGCCGCAGCGCTGGACCCGGCCTACGCGGGGAACGTGGAGGCGCTGCGGGCGGTGCTGCCCCGCACCATCGAGGCCAGCGAGATCGGGTTGCGCCCCGGGGTGCCGTGGATACCGACGAGCGACTATGAAGCGTTCGTCAGCGAGGTGCTGGCGCCCCGGGACGTGTCGGTGGACTACACCCTGGGCACGTGGACGATCGAGGTCCCCAAGTGGCAGTGCGGGTCACCGTTGATGACCGATGTGTATGGCACCGCCAGTGTGGATGCGGTGTCGTTGTTGGAGTCGGTGTGCAACTCCAAACCGGTTCAGGTCCGCCGCCCGAAGGCGGAGATCGAGCGGACCGGGGGCGATGCGGTGGACATGCCGGCCACGTTCGCCGCCCAGGCCCAGGCCCGCAAGCTCACCGAGAAGTTCACCGAATGGGTGTGGAGCGACCCGGACCGCACGGCTCGGCTGGTCACCTCCTACAACGAGAAGTTCAACTCGCTGCGCCCCGCGCGTTACGACGGGGCGCACCTGAACTTGCCCGGGTTGGGGGATCACTTCACCCCGCACGCCTACCAGCGCGACGCGGTGGCCCGGATCATCGCCGAGCCGACGGTGTTGCTGGATCACGTGGTCGGGGCTGGGAAGTCGGGGTCGATGTTCATGGGGGCGATGGAACTGAAACGTCTTGGGCTGGCTTCGCAGCCGTGGATCGTGGTGCCCAATCACATCATCGAGCAGGTCGCCCGGGAAGCCAAGCAGTGGTACCCGGCGGCGAACGTGCTCGTCGGGGCGGGGGCTACGAACGCTGAGGGGCGGCGGCGGTTCGCGGCGCAGACCGCGACCGGGGACTGGGACATGGTGATCGTGCCGAAGTCGGTGTTCACCGGGATCAGGGTGTCCCCGCAGCGCCAACGCGCGCACCTGGAAACCGCCCGGAAGGCTTTGGAGGCGGCGTACAAGCAGTCCACCGACCCGGCAGGCACCAAGCAGATCGAGTTGGCCATCAAGGACCAGGAAAAGCGGCTTGCCACGCTGACCGAGCAAGCCGGGAAGGACACCGGGTTGGTGTTCGAGGACACGGGGGCGGACTACCTGCTGATCGACGAGGCGCACTACTGGAAGAACCGGGGGAGAGCATCCGCGGTGCGGGAGTTGGCGTGCACACCCGGTTCGCAGCAGGCCGAGGACCTGGTGATGAAGCTGGACGTGCTGCGGGAGAAGCGCCGCGACGAGGCGGCCGCGGCGGGCCGGGAACCCACCCCGGCCGACGAGCGGGTGGCGACGTTCTCGACCGGCACCCCGGTGGCGAACTCGTTGGGGGAGATGTGGGTGATGCAGTCCTACCTGCGACCGGATCTGCTGGCTGATGCCGGGGTGGCGGACGTGGATGCGTGGGGGGCGGTGTTCACCGGCACCACGGCCAGTGTGGAGATGAACGCCTCCGGGTCGCGGCTGGCGCCGGTGACCCGGGTGGGGCGGTTCGTGAACGTGCCCGAGCTGGTCACGATGAGCTCGGTGTACACCGATGTCGTCACCCGCGAGGACATCACCGTCGCCCTGCCGCAGCTGGTGGGCGGGGCGCGGCAGGTGATCAGCAAACCCGCCTCCCAGGAGGTGCGGGACTTCATCAGCGACCTCGCCTACCGCAGCGAACACTTCGACCCCGGACGCCCGGACATCGACAACTCTCTGAAAGTGGCCAACGACGGGCGCAACGTGTCCCTGGACGAGCGGATGGCGAACCTGGAGGAGCCCCTGGACGGGGGTCGGATCGGCATGGTCGCCGGTGAGATCATGCGCATCCACGCCGACACCGAGCACAGCACCTACCGCGACCAGGCCGGCGGGGTGTCGCCGGTGTCGGGTGGGTTGCAGATCGTGTTCTGCGACCGCTCCACCCCGCATCAGAAGGACGGGAAGTTCTCCCTGTACGAGGGGCTGCGCGCGGAGCTGGTCGAGCGCGGGATGGCGGCGGAGGCGATCCGGTTCATCCACGACTACCCGAAGCCGGGGGAGAAGACGCAACTGTTCAACGACAGCCGGGCCGGTCGGGTGTCGGTGTTGGTGGGGTCCACGGAGAAGATGGGCACCGGCACCAACATCCAGGACCGGGCGGTGGCGTTGCATCACGTGGACGTGCCGTGGCGCCCGGCGGACCTGGAGCAGCGGGAGGGCCGCATCCTGCGCCAGGGAAACCAGAACCCGAGAGTGGAGATCCTGAACTACGTCACCGAGGAAACGTGGGACACCGTGATGTGGCAGACGGTGGAACGCAAAGCCCGCTTCATTGGCCAGATCAAGACCGGGGACCTGGACGCCCGTACCGCGGAAGACCTGGGCAGCGACGAGCTGGGGAACTCCGCCGCCGCGACGAAAGCGGTGGCGACCGGGGACCCCCGGTACCTGCAGCAGGTGCAACTCGATGACGACGTGAAACGCCTGGATGCGTTGAAACGGGCGCACGGGGACGCGAAGGGACGTAACGACGCCGAGCGGCGCGCGTGTGCGCGGGAGATCACCGCGACCACCGAACAGCTCAGCCGGCTCGACGAGGCTCTGCCGCGGATCGTGGCCAGCGCCAAAGCGGAGTTCGGGATGACCATCGGGGGGCGGGCGTACCGCGAGCGGGGCCCGGCGTCGTCGGCGGTGGTGGAGCGCGTGCGCCAGGCGTACAGCGAAGGCAAGCGCTGGGGTGCGCAGAAAGCGTTCCCGGTGGCCTCGCTGCGTGGGGTGGAAGTCCGCGCCAGCCGACTGCTCACCAGCGACGAGGTGATGCTCAGTGCGAACGTTCCGTGCCGCACCCGCGCCGTGGCGGCGAAGGACTTCACCGGCCGCGACGCCAACGGTCTCGGGTTGGTGCGGCGCATCGAGAACATGGTCGCTGAGATCCCCGCCTACCGCGCGGAGGTGGAACACCGCCAGGGCTTTGCCCGCACCCGCACAGAGGAGCTGCTGGCCGTCGCCGACTCCCCGTTCGAGCACGAGGTGCAGCTGAGCGACAAAACCCACGAGCTGCACACCTTGACCGCGCAGCTGCACACCTTGACCGCGCAGCTGCACCTTGATGCCAACAGCCCGCAAGCACACGCAAGGGCCGAGGCCGCACGGGAACGCCTGGCGGCCCAGGGCCGCACACCGGGGTGGAGCCTGGCGCTGAACCCGACACCCGCGCTGCTCAAGGAAAGGGGGGAGGGAAGCGCCGGCCCCGTCACGACGCGGGAGTTGGTCACCGCAGACGTGGCGGCGCCGAATGTTGCTGCCGATGCACCGGCGTCGCCCGACCCGGCGCGGGACGCGGTACGCCTGGCTGGGTTGTCGCATCCGCGCAGTGTCGCCGAGCAGCTCGCGGATCGTCGTCATGATGGTGATTCCGGGCGTAACCCGGCGAAGGAAGCCGCGCGGGACCGCGGTCGTGAGGAAGAGCGGGGTAGGTAGCGCGGACCGCGGCGAGCCAGCGAGGTGCGCCACGATGGTGCCGGCGGTAGTCCTGCCGCGACCGCGACGCGCGTTAACACATTGAGTCTCAGGGACGGCGTGATGAGTGGACAGCGCGAGGGGAGTGCGCCAGTGAGGCCACAGCCCGCCTGGTTGTCTGATCTGCCGGGCATGTTGGCGCAGTGGCACCCCACCCGCAACGGGCCCCTTGATCCACTCACCTTGCGGGTGGGACCCCGCGGTGGACTATGGCGCCCTTGGCGGCCAACGCGGCGGCCGCCGCGTCCGAGCGGGCCAAGCCGGTCACCTCGTGCCCGGTGGCCACGAGCTGGTCGACCACGGCCGACCCGATCCACCCGGTGGGTCCGGTGACGAACACGTTCATGGCTGTTCTCCTGTCTGTCGGCTGAGATCGTTCGCGGGCTCAGGCGGCGGGGGTGAGCGTGACGACGACCTTGGCGGCCGAGACGCCGCGGCGCTGCATGGCGAGCGCGTGTTGGAGGTGCTCCAGGCCGTTGCCGACGACCTTGGGTTGTGGGACGGCGGCGTAGCGGCCGTCGGCCAGGGCCGCGGGGAGGAAGTCGCGGTAGACGGCGGTGCTGACGTCGTTGTTCTTCAGCGACGTCCCGAAGATGAACTTCGTGCCCACCCGGTGGGAGCGGGACCTCACCTGCAGCGACACGTTGGAGGTGACGAGCCGGCGGATCAGCCGCGGGAGCTCGAACCGGCCGCGATTTGCATCGCCGAGGGTGGCGAAGGAGACCGGCGGGCTGGCGATGGACACAAACTTGGTGCCCTTGCAGGAGCCCACGATCTGCACGCACGACGGCGCCGAGGTGGTGCCAAAGGCGATCGCACCGGCCAGCGTGCGACCCGCGAAGGCGGCGATGATGTCTGGCACGACGCTGGGACTGTGGTAGTCGAAGACCTGCGCGGCGCCCAGTGAGGTGACGTAATCGAAGTTGCGCGGCGAGGCCGTGGTGATGACCTCGTAGCCAGCAGCCACGGCCAGCTGGATGGCGTTGCTGCCGACGCTGGTCGAGCCACCCCACACCAGCACCGTCTGTCCGGTCGGCTCAGCGTCCACCAATGGGTAGCGCAGCCCCAGCTGATCGGTTTGGAACAAACCACATGCCGCGGTGGACACGGCCAGCGGAAGAACGGCGGCGTCCGCGAAGGGCATCGTGTCCGGGATCGGACAGGTCATCCGCTCCAGCACGACGGTGTACTGCTGGAAGCCGCCCCCAGCGGCGCGGTTGCTGTCCTTGTCGGTGCCGACCGCGTGCGCGAGGACCCGATCACCTACCCGGAACCGGGTGACCGCGCTGCCGACCTCGACGACCTCTCCGGCGACGTCGGAACCCAACACCGTCGGGTAGGTCAGCCAGCGGTAAGTCACGCTGCCGGCGACCTGGATGATCCAGTCCAGCGGATTGACCGCGACCGCGCCATTGCGGACGACGATCTCGTCGTCCCCAGGCGCAGTGTAGGGCGTCGGACCCACTTGAAGCTGAGCGTTCCTGGCGTTGATCCAGGCGGCGGTGTTGGTCGGCATGAGCGTGGCTCCTCGAGTCTAGGTGATTGCACTAAGTGCAGTACGTGAACGGTAACACGCGATTACATCGGGTGCAGTCGCCGATTACACTGGCCCGGTGGCACGGTGGGAACCTGACGCGGCGGGGCGGTTGCAGCAGGCCGCTATGGCGCTGTTTCGTGAGCGTGGGTACCCCGACGTGACCGTCGCCGAGATCGCGCACCAGGCCGGGCTGACGAAGCGCACATTCTTCAACCACTTCCCTGACAAGCGGGAAGTCCTCTTCGCCGGCGCGACATCGTTTGAAGCCAGCGTCCTCCAGCACCTGACCGCGTCCGGCGACGATCTGAACCCTCTCGACGCCGCCGTCGGCGCGTTGACACTCAGCGGCCTCGAGCTCGCGCAGTACAGGGCGTTCGCGCAGGTCCGTCGGGAACTCATCGCCTCCTCGCCGGAGCTTCAGGAACGCGATCTGATCAAGATGACCTCGCTTGCCGCTGCCATCGCCCAGGCCCTGGAGCAACGGCGCGTCTCGACCAGAACCGCCACACTCACCGCCCAAGCAGCGATAGCCGTCTTCACCATCGCGTACGTCGACTGGGTCGACGACCCCGCCACCGATCTCGACACACTGATGCAACGGGCACTCGCCGATCTGCGCCAGTCAGTCGTTGCCACCGTGGCATCGACGGCGAGCATGAAATGACGGCCGATTACCACGCCATCAGGCCGAACCTGCCGTAGTGAACCAGGCGTCACCATTCGCATCGCGATCAGGTTCGTCCCGGTGCACGATCCTCGCCCGGGCACCACGTGCGGCCAGTGAGCGTGCGAATGGCCGACTGCGGGATTGCGGAACTCGCCCGTCTGCACCAACACGAACCGCCTCCTGCGTGTCGAGCGACCCGGGACGAGGCGCCCGGGCTTGCAGGAGTTGCTGGCTTCTGCGATGGCCAGCGCTATCGACAGTCCCCGATCGCCGAGGCCGATGAAGCTCCTCGCGTGCGGAATGTGCGATGTCGGGCGAGTCCTCGTGCTGTCGTGTCTTGTTTTCAGCTGGTCAGGTAGCGAGAAGTGAGTTGGGGGCTCTGGCCGTGGAAGGCGGCGAGGTCTGCGTCGAAGACGGCCTCGAGAAGGCTGTAGTCCTCGATGCCGGGAGCGCTGACGACTTCGCCCAGTGCGATGCCGGACAGGGTGGCGGTGACGACGTCCTCGGCGGACATGCGGGGGATCGCCGACAAGTCCATGCCCTGGACCTCGTGGAACTCAGTCGCCACGATGCCGGGGCAGACGACGTGCACGTTCACACCGGTGCCCTGCAGTTCCGCGTGCAGGGTCTGGGACATACGGTGCAGGCACTGACAACGCGAGGAGGACGTCGATGACGGAGCACACGGTGGGCCAACGACGGCGGATCGTGGTGGTGGGTGGGGGATTTGCCGGGTTCGAGTGCGCCCGCCGCCTCGCCCGCACGCTGGTTCGCAGCGGCGTCGGCGATGCCGAAGTGGTGTTGGTGGCTCCCGATGACTACCTGCTCTACACCCCGCTGCTGCCGGAGGTCGCCGGTGGGTTGTTGGACCCCCGCAGTGTTGCCGTACCGCTGGCGGAGGCCTTGCCGGG
>JAABUR0100010546.1_pt1 | contig 10097 bp, 21 predicted proteins | sample 5560091 | NCBI WGS metagenome assembly JAABUR01 (sample SAMN10711879, study PRJNA513375) | rock metagenome | isolation source: Antarctica rocks | place: Antarctica: Victoria Land, University Valley sud
TTCGACGACGCGCCGCTGTTCCTGGGCCTCGTGCACGACCTCTTCCCGGGTGCGGCCCCTTCCCTCCCCACATCCTCCTGGGAACAAGCAAGTGCCGCCACCTTCATCCACTTCCCTGCATGCCAGCATCACATGCAGGGCAGGGCATGCGCGGCCTGTGCTCCGCAGCCGCACCGCCGCCGGCTCCATCCGCCATGCGCCCCCCTGAGCGCGCGCTTCGGACGCTGACAAGCGGGGAGCGCCGGCAGGCATGGACTGCCCGCGCCTGCGCTACGACGCGCTGAGCGACGCGGCCGAGGCGGAGCTGGCCACGCGCGGGCTGCAGGTGCTGGAGGGCCAGGTGGACAAGGTGGTGCAGCTGCACGAGGCGCGCGCCTGCTTTGGCTGGGGTAGGGTTGGTATAGGGTATGTGCAGGGTAGTTATAGGGTAGATATAGGATAGCTAAATCACACCCTAACCCTATGTCATGGCGCTCGTGTGCGGCCGCGCGCGAGCAGCTGCGGCGGCAGCAGTGCGCCGAATCCGCGCGAGAGCGGACGCGCGCCGCGGGCCAGCGCGGCGAGCGGCCGCAGCGGCAGCTCGCCGGCGCGCGGGAGCAGGCGCAGGGCGCGGGCCGGCGCGGCGAGCAGCTCGAGAAGCAGCTCGCCGACGCGGGGGAGGAGCTGCGCGTTGCGCGCGATCAGCTGAGGGTCAGCGCGGTGACGCGCGGGAGCAGGCGCGGGCCGCGGGCCGGCGCGGCGAGCGGCTGCAGCGGCAGCTCGCCGGCGCGCGAGAGCAGGCGCAGGCCGTGAGCCGACGCGGCGAGCAGCTCGAGCTGCAGCTTGCCGACGCGGGGGAGGAGCTGCGCGTTGCGCGCGATCAGCTGAGGGTCAGCGCGATGACGCGCGGGAGCAGGTGCGGGCCACGGGCCGGCGCGGTGAGCAGCTGCAGCAGCAGCTTGCCGACGCGCGGGAGCAGGCGCGCCGGCCGCGGCCTGCGCTGGCCCGCGGCCGGCGCGCCTGCTTGCGCGCGTCTGTGAGCTCCTGCTGTAGCTGCTCGTGCGCGGCGCGCGCCTACTCCCGCGCGTCGGCGAGCTGCCCCTCAGCTGATATCGCGCGACGTGCAGCTCCTCCCTCGCGTCGGCAAGCTGCCTTAGCGCTGCTTGCCGCGCGCGCGGGGCCTTCCGCCTCCTCCCGTGCGACGGCAAGCTGCTGCTGCAGCTGGTCGACGCGCCGGCCGGCGGCCTGCGCGCGCTCCTGCACCCGCACACCTGCGCCGTCAGAGGACAGGAAGGCACTGACGGGTGGTGATGCTGTCCAGCCGCCGTCCAGCCTCTCATCTCGCGCTGTCTGCCATGCAGCCCCTCACGCAGCTGATGACGGGTGCAGGTGCTGCAGATGCGGCATGCAGTCATGCTGATTGGGCAGACCGGCGGCGGCAAGAGCGTCATCCTCAAAACGCTCGCGCACGCGCAGTCGCGCATGGGCCACCGCACCCACCTCTCCATACTGGATCCCAAGGCATGGTCTGCAGTGCATGCCTGCTGTCCACCTGGCATGCAATGACAAAACAGCAAGATCGTCCACCGTCTGAGAAACTCAGGTTCTTTTGCTGCATATGTTATGCGCTTGTGGCTACTGCGTCATCAAGTGCTCACGTGCTATGTTGGGCACTGCTGGCGGCAGGCAGTGAGCGTGCCGGAGCTCCATGGTGTGCTGGACGCCGAGACCCGTGACTGGACAGACGGCCTCCTGCCCTGCATCTTCCGCGAGCTCAACAAGCCGCTTGCCTCCAACAAGGCATGTGGCCTGACCCTCCCCTTTGCAGTCACTTGCATGTGCTGCCATAAAAGATTTGTGGCGCTGTTTGGAGCATCTCCGCACTTACAGAGCTCGTATAGTGGGGTTTGTTTAGTTGCTGCCGGGCTGCAGGAGGACGCACGCTACCTGGTGTTCGACGGCGACGTGGACGCGGTGTGGGTGGAGAACCTGAACAGCGTCATGGACGACAACCGCCTGCTCACGCTGCCCAACGGCGAGCGCATCCGGCTCCTGGCGCACTGCCGCCTGCTGTTCGAGGTGCGGCGGGCGCTCCGCAGCGCTTGCTTTTCAAGCCTGCAGGGCCGGCGGAGTCCTCCACTGCAGGCCTGCCATCACGCGGTTTGAAGCGATGCAAAGGAAGGAGGTGTGATTACTTTCTCTTTTCCCGAGTTTACCATTCAAGGCCGACTGAGCACTGGGGCAGGTGGCGGACCTCCAGTACGCGAGCCCCGCCACCATCAGCCGGTGCGGCATGGTGTACGTTGACGCGCGCAACCTGGGGTGCAAGCCGGCGTACCTCACGTGGCTCGCCGCGCGGTGCGCTGCAACGCTTTCCATACCTTGCTGACCTGCGGGCGCCCTGCCGAGCAGCAGAGCTTGCCTGCGCGTGTGCGCAGCAAGCGCCGCATGCGCGAGCGCACAGGAGCGATGCCGCGGAGCGCATGCTTCTTGCAGAGCTGTACGAGAAGTATGCTGCGCCAGCCATTGCCTTCGTGCTGGGCGCCGGCAGCGAGACGGAGGCGCGCGCGCGGCTCAAGCAGGCGCTGCCGGCCACCGACCTCAACATGGTGCAGCAGCTGTGCGAGCTGCTGGCGCTGGCGCTGCGCGACAGCGGCCGCGTGCGGGACCCGCAGGCGCGGCCCGCCGCCGCCCGCGGGCGCGGCGTGCCTGACCAGCGCGTGGGTGGCCCGGGAGCCTGCTATGATCACGGACAGCGTGCACCTAGATAAGCGCTTGACATACCATCAGGTTTCTTCTTACTGCTGCCACAATTAAGACACCTTGCCGGCACGCGCGCCTGGCCAGCAGCGTGACGGCTCTGCCATGCAAACTTGACATGTATCGGTTTGAAACTCACACGCTGCCCAAGCCTCCAGCGCAGGTCCTGGAGGCGCACTACCTGCAGTGCTGCGTGTGGAGCATTGGCGCGGCGCTGGTGCAGACGGCGGACGACCCGCACCGCGACCGCCTGGACGCCTTCCTGCGGCAGCGCGCGGGCAGGGGCCAGGCCGGCGGCGACGCCGCCCCGCTCAGCATGCTGCCCGAGCAGAGCCTGTTTGACGTGTTCGTTGACGAGGAGGCCGGCGCGTGGAAGGCGCGCCCTGTCCCTTTCGCGACCGTGGCATGTCGCTTTGAGCGCGCGCGTGTTGTGCGCGTGGCATGCTGACAAGCAGCAGCGTGCGCCCACCCGCGCACGCTTGAGCACATGCATGCAGTGCCCACTTGCAGCCCCTGCATGCGAACTTTGCAAATGTGATCTGCAGCCGCTGCCGCTCCCAGTGCTGCAGTGTATGGTGCGTCCACGTCAACACGATGCTCCTGCAGGCGTGGGCGACGCTGGTGCAGCCCTACCGGCCGCCGGCCGACGGCCGCTTCGCAAGCGTGCTCGTGCCAACGGCTGACTTTGTGCGCACGACCTGGATGCTGCGCACCGCGGCCGCCGGCGGCCGCGCGTGCCTGCTCATCAGCGATTCGGGCGCCGGCAAGACCGCCTGCGTGCAGCGCTTCCTGGCCGAGCGCGACCCCGCGGCGGACATGTCGCTGGGCCTCAACTTCTCGAGCCAGACGTCCTCCCTGCACCTGCAGCGCGCCCTGGAGGCGCGCCGCGCTCGCTGCCTGCTGTGTGTTTGATTCGTACCTTGGAAAGCAAATTGAGTGGGAAAGCTTGGGTCTGCCCAAACACTATTGCTTTGGGATCTGGCGCATGCTTTACTCTGTGCAGTAGACTGTGCTGCACACACGAGCATGGACATGCATGTCCTGCAATTGTACACACTCCTGTTGACTGGGAAGTGGCATGCTCAATGCGGCGGCCAGGACATATTCGGTTGCCGCAACCAATATGCACATGAGCCGTGCTGACTGAGCACCAGCACCGCAGGGCGTCCTGGAGAAGCGCGGCAAGGACACATTCGGGCCGCCGCCGGGCAAGCGCCTGCTACTCTGGCTCGACGACATGAGCTTGCCGGCGCAGGACGCGTACGGCACGCAGCAGCCGCTCGCGCTGCTGCGCCAGCTGCTCGGCCGCCAGGCGCGCCGCATGACATGCTGCAGCATGCATGCGCATGACAAGGGCGGGCTGGTGCGCAGGACGTCGCAGCGCCGAGCGCGCCGGGCGCCCTGTGGTGCGGCGCACTCGGCGCTGTGACTTCCTTCGCACCTGTCCGCCCTCGTAGTGCATTTGCTTGCTGCGGCATGTCACGACGACGCAACCTCTCTGATTGAGAATGAGCATAACGTATGTGGGGCACTTGCGTGGGTGGGGTGCAGCCCTAGCCCTACCTTCACGACGCGCGCGCGACGCGCGCAGGGCATGTACAGCCGCGGCAAGGAGCTCAAGTGGCGGCAGGTCAGGGACGTGCAGGCGCTGGGCACGATGGGGCTCACGGGCGGCGCGCGCAACGCGCTCAACCCGCGCCTGCTCTCCCTCATGACCGCCTTCGCCGTCCAGATGCCGAGCGACGCCAGCCTGCGCGCCATCTGCACGCCCGTCCTGCTGCACCACGCGGCGTCGCTGGGGCCTGCCATTGCGCGTGCGCCCGCGCCCTCGCGCGCGACCGGGGCAGGCCACAGCTTGCTGGCCGCCCGCGCGCGCCTCCACACCCTTGCTGTCCTTACGACGTTCGGAATGGATGCCCCGAGCACACCTGCACGGAATGCCCCAGCGCGGCTGCGGTGCCTGGCAGCTAGCTTGCCGAGCCGGGTGAAGGCAGGGTATTGCATGCGCGCAGCCATGACCGCGGACCTCGTCGGCGCGCTGCTGGAGCTGTACGCCCACGTGCTGTCCGCGCTGCCGGCCACGCCCGCGCGCTTCCACTACCTGTTCAACCCGCGCGACCTGAGCCGCGTGCTGGAGGGCCTGCTGCTGTCCACGGCGCCGCGCTGCGCGGCGCCGGCGGCCATCCTGCGCCTGTGGCGCAACGAGTGCCTGCGCGTCTTCCACGACCGCCTCATCTCCGATGAGGACAAGCAGGCGCGCCCCGCCCTCCCCGATCCACAACGGCAGGCTGGCAGTGCGTGCCGGACGCGTGTGCTTGACTGTGCGCTGTGTCAGCGGCACGCAACAGAGCGTCCTCGCAGACAGGCGCGCGCGTCGTCTGCGCTCGCCGCCCCAGCAAGGTGCAGCATGGTCATGTCAAAGGCCCCAGCACACCGTTGGTACAAGGTCAGTGGGACAAGGTGCAGCATGCCTGCATGTGATAAACACCTGCTGCTGCCGCCCCAGGCCGTCAGCACCGCGAGACAGCAAAGCATGGACTACCATACAGTAGCTTGGATGCGGTCCTCTCTGAGGCATGCTGTCTCGCTCTGCAGGTGGTCCAGGGGAAGATCGGGCTGCTGCTCGAGGCGCACTTCGGCAGCGCCCTGGCCGAGCCGGCCCTGCAGGACCCCATGCTGTTTGGCGCGGTCGCCGGCCCCCAGGCGCGCGCCCGGCCTCGCGCTCCCTGCCTGCCAGACGGTGCGCACGGGCGCACAACTGCTCATTCGACATCCTCATCCGGCGCTCTCTGCCTGCCTAACGGTGTGCATAGGCTGCACAGCCGCTCAATCCGCTTCCACATGCGGCGCCAGGAGCGAGCCGGAGCGGACGCCGTCTGCGAGTACTCAGACATGAAAACTTATGCGGCGGCCAAGGCCGCGTTTGAGGGCATCCTCGCAGCGTACAACCAGCGCCGCAAGCCCATGAAGCTGGTGTTCTTCGACGATGCGCTGGATCACCTGCTGCGCCTGCACCGCACGCTCTCGCTGCCGCAGGTCCGCGCTTGTGATGGGCAGCACATTGACGCTTGCCCACAATGCATGAGAGGCCGAGCCGCCCGACCTCCGCGTTGACGCTCCCTGTGCTCTTGCCACGACAGTGCGGCGACCGAACTCATTGTACTTGTACTGTGTTGCCAGGCCACGAGTGCTGCATGGCCGGACTGTGCAGTGCCCAGCGCCATTATGTGCTGCCCACTCTGCGAGGTGTATGCGCCCTTCATGGCTTGTAAGCTAATGAACATTTGCACATGAGCTTAGCCAGCATGCAGACGCCATGCGACGTTTTGTCATCACCTGCCGCGCGCGCCAATGCCCAGGGCCACCTGCTGCTGGTGGGCGTGGGCGGCAGCGGCAAGCAGAGCCTGGCGAGGCTGGCGGCCTTTGCGGCGGGCTGCGCGGTGTTCGAGATCCAGCTCAAGCGCGGGTACGGCCGGGCGGCCTTCCAGGAGGACCTGAAGGCGCTCTACACGCTGCTGGGGCAGGACGACCAGAAGGCGCGCCCACACGCGAACCTGTCCTCCTGCCGCAGCCTGCGCCTTGGCATGCCCTGCTAGCATCAGATGCTCGTGTTTACAATTCCGTGACAGGACTTGTATGCCTGCTTGCAGCCTAGGACATGCAGTCTGTGTGCCCACACACTCGCATCGAGCATACCAGGCATGCCCGTTTGTGTGCACACAGACTGGGTGTCCTGTGCACTGAGCAGACATACAGGCCCTGAAACAGAATTTGTGAACACGAGCAGTCCTTTTACAAGCGTGGTGCAGGCGCTCACGGTCCTACCCATTGGAAAATGCTCTACCGCTGCCCCGCAGGTGGCCTTCCTGTTCACGGACGCGCACGTGGCCGACGAGGGCTTCCTGGAGCCGGTGAACAGCATGCTGACGACGGGCATGCCGGCCGGCCTGTTTGACGACGCGGAGAAGGACGCTCTCATCGCCGGCCTGCGCGACGAGGTGGCGCCCTCCCGCTGTCACCCGACGCGTGCAACCCAGCATACGCCATGCATTGCTCCACGCGCTCGCAGGCAGCACTGTTGCGTGATTACGTCCTTGTGCAGCCGGCATGACCCAAGGACGTTGTGCTGCCACCATGCCGAGCGCGCGCATGGAGCACGCGTGGCGTCACGCCGGCGCATGCCCGGGCGCGCAGGCGGTGGCCCGAGGCGCCGCGGCGACCCCGGAGAGCCTGTGGGCGGCCTACGCGGCGCGCTGCCGCGACAACCTGCACGTCGTGCTGGCCATGTCGCCGGTCGGCGAGCCGCTGCGCGCGCGCTGCCGCAACTTCGCCGGCCTGGCGACCAGCACCGTGATCGACTGGTTCCAGCCGTGGCCCGAGCAGGCGCTGCGCTCGGTGGCGGCCGCGCAGCTGCAGGCGCGCCGCGCGGGCATCTGACGCACCGCGCTTTGCACTGTGCAGCTGGAGGAGCGGAGCATGCGCTGCGCGCAGTGCGCATGCGCCGTGTGCGCGGCTGCGCCTGCCGCGACACAGGAAGCTGAAAATTTGACTCCGATGCGTCCAAGAGCATGGACGCTGAGCGCGCGTCTGTGCGCAGGAGGAGCAGCTGAGCGAGGAAGCGGCGGAGCGCGTGGCGGCGCAGATGGTGCATGTGCACCAGAGCGCGCGCGGCGCCGCCGCGCGCTCGCAGGAGCAGCTGCGCCGGCCGCTGTACGTGACGCCGAAGAACTACCTGGACTTTGTGGCCGCGTACCGGTCGGAGCTGCGCGGCCACCGCGCGGCGCTGGACACGGCGGCCGCGCGCCTCGACGGCGGCCTGCAGCGCCTCGTCCAGGCAGACTAAAGCCTATTGAAGCACAAGGGTCTCTCCTGCTGATATTTTGATGTCTTAACGCGACAAGGGCTGCAGCGTGCCGCAAGCAGGTCATTGACGCATGCCGTGACATGTGACTCAATTCTGCAGCATGGAACACAGACTGAGTTGTCGCTGTGCGAACTCACCAGCGTGTGCCATGCAGGCTGGGACGGAGGTGGATGCCATGACGAGCGACCTTACGGCGGCCAAGGCCGTGGTGGAGACGGCCACGCAGGAGTGCAACGCGCTGCTCGGCGTCATCGCATCCTCGACCTCCGAGGTCGAGGCCAAGCAGGAGGCCGCCATCCGCCAGGAGAAGGACCTGAAGGCGCGCTGCATGCACGGCGCTGCTGGCTAGTCTGAGCTCATGGTGTCAACTTGTGCATGCTTTTGCGTCAGCAAGAAGAGGAGCCCCTGGAGTATGTTAAAGACATGCTGTGTGCCTGCAGGCGTGCTTCTGGGACGCGCACGTGGCCGGTGATTTCTGCAGGACTGTAAGTCAGGGGCCAACCTGCCATGTCGAGCATTGCTGTGAGCAGGTGGTGGTTACAAATCTGTGCTCAATGCAGGAAAGAGGGCATAAATAGACTTGCCACGCCGCGCCCTGCATGCGGCAGGTGGAGGCCGAGGTGATCACCGCCGGCAAGCGGGAGGCCGAGGCCGCGCTCGCGGAGGCCATCCCCGCACTGCTGGACGCGGAGGCGGCGCTTAACAGCATCAAGCGCGACGACATCACCGAGATCCGCTCCTTCGCCAAGCCGCATGTCCTCGTCCAGCAGGCGCGCCGCACATGCTCAGTTCAATTGCATGGTGATTGCCTGCACTGTGGTAAGGCAGCTACATGCACAGCCAATTATATTGATGCACGGGGTTGCAGTGATGGGCACGTTCGCCCGGTGATATCTCAAACATGCGCCCATGACACTCCAGCATGGCAGGAGACATCAGCAAGTGCCTCGAGGTCAGCGGCACCGGCTGACAGCAGCGGGACACATTGCCGGGTGAGCAGGTACCAAGTGGTCCACATGTGGAAAGGGCTGGCCTGCAGAGCTAGTGTGCGCAGATGGGTGCTGCACGGGGCGGCAGGTGTGCGAGTGCGTCGTCATCCTGCGCAACCTGAAGGACGTCAGCTGGGCGGGCGCGAAGCTGATGATGGCTGACACGCAATTCCTGCGCTCGCTGGTCGAGTTCGACAAGGACAGCCTCTCCGAGAAGCAGGCATGCGCGCTCGGCCGGCGCGCGGCCTGCGCAATGGCCTCTGGATGCCATGGGACGCGGCAGCCAGTGCACCCCTCCAGGGGCGCGCGCATGCCTGGCATGCCCCTCGGCACCTTGCACACATGGCAGCGGCGGCTTTATCGCACATGCACGCGTGGTGAACCAGTGGAAAGCAATGCAGCGACGCCCACTTCGACATGCTTCCTAGGCAACGACACCAAATAGCAATGACGCCCACCAATATCTGCTCGGATTGACAGACACGCACCAGCATGTGCAGCTTGGCAAGCAAGGCGGGCTATTCTGTTGAGAGTCGCAGTCCGCATGCAGCCCCACCATACAGAGCGGTTAAGTGGTCGGGCCATGCCGCGCGCGCAGTACAAGCGCGTGAAGGAGTACATGGCAGACCCGCGCTTCACGGTCAGGGAGCTGCGCGCGGTGTCGCTGGCCGGCTCCGGCCTGCTCAAGTGGGTGCTGGCGATGGTCAACTACTTTGCGGTCGCCAAGGGCGTGGAGCCCAAGCGGCGCAAGGTGGCCGACGCGGAGCTCAGCCTGCGCGCCGCGCAGAAGGAGCTGGCCAAGATCAAGGCGCGGCCGGCGCCCGGGCCATGCCATGGCACTGCACCCGCGCATTGTAGCGACAGCATGCTCGACGTTGCGGCCGCATGCATGAGTCACGCTGCCAACGAGGCGCATGCTTCCTGTGTGGCGTGCTGGATGGCTAGTGTGGCGTGCTGACAGGATGCGGGGTCTGCTTCAGCCGCGCTCTGCCAGGGAGGCCAGAGCACTGGACGGTGTGTGAGGGCTTTGCGCGCGCGCAGGAAGACATCGCGCGGTTGAGCGCACAGCTGGCAGTGCTGCACGGGCAGTTTGCGGACAAGACCGCGGAGCAGCTGGAGCTGCAGGTGCTGCCACGCGCACGCGCTTGCCGCTGACAGGCTGCATACGTGGCATGTCTGTCTGCTGGTTGATGTCCGAAAAAAAAACACAGCAGCGGTGTGACGGCCTCTGCTTGAATGTGTGAGCAGGCACTGGCAGCTGAGCGCAGGCCCCGCAGCCCCTGCCCACATTTAAGGAGTCATGCGCGTGGCTGGCAGGCGCGCGCCGAGCTCATGGAGCGCCGCCTGGCCGCCGCCTCCAAGCTCATCATTGGGCTGGCCTCGGAGCGCACGCGCTGGACCGCGGACATGCAGGCAGCGCCCGCTTCCCTGCTGCACAGGACCGCGCGCGCGGCGTGCCCGCATGTCCGCCTGCTGAGTGCAATGTCGGCCGGCCGTGCGTCGCA
>JAABUR0100010550.1_pt1 | contig 10093 bp, 8 predicted proteins | sample 5560091 | NCBI WGS metagenome assembly JAABUR01 (sample SAMN10711879, study PRJNA513375) | rock metagenome | isolation source: Antarctica rocks | place: Antarctica: Victoria Land, University Valley sud
GCACGAAGAGTACCGCCGACTCATGGCGCGGAGCGAGACCGATGTGTTCTGGGCCATCATGCTGGGTGAGCGCAACATTGGCAACATGGGCATCCACAATATTGACTGGCGCAACCGCTCGGCTAAAACGGGTATCGTGATCGGCGAGAAGGACTGCTGGGGTCACGGCTATGCCGTGGAGGCAATGCGCCTACGCACGGCCTATGCCTTCAATGAACTGGGGCTGGAGACGATCACGACGAATGTGTATGGGCCAAACGAGGCCAGCCGGAGGGCCTTGCAGCGCGCGGGCTACCACACGGTTGGGTGGCTGCGCCGCCACATCTATCTTGAAGGGGCGTTCCACGACGTGTGGCTCGGCGAGGTAGTGCGCGACGAGTGGCTTGCCGCCGCCGTTGGGGAGATCGAGGATGCCGATGATATTGGGGAGTTGGCGTAGAGATCGCCGACCGCGGCGAGGAGCGGCCGCGGGAGGACCTCGCGTAGCACACGCTCGACCTCGCCCTGCTGGCCCAACTCGCGCGCGATGTCGTGGTAACTGGCGATGAGCCGGCCCAGCGCGGGGTTGTCGGCCGGCCCGACCTGTAGCAGATAGTCCAGAACCTCTCGCAACTCGACGGCGACGCGCATTGGGATAACCTCCTGGCGCGGCTCCCTCGATCAGGCCACGCCCCAATAGACTACGCCATTCAGGTACTCATCCACTACCCCCATTCGGGGACTTTTGGCTCCCCGAACGGGTACCGTACAGAGTTACTCGTCACTCTCGAGAATCTCACGCGCGATGTAGAGGGGACGGGCGCGGACTTCGTCGTAGATGCGGCCGAGGTACTCGCCGATGACGCCAAGGAAGATCAGCTGGATGCCGCCCAGAAAAAGTACGACCGAGATCGTCGTGCCCTGGCCCACGATGCCGCCGCTGATGACGCGAATGATCGCCGCGATCACGATGCCCAGGAAGCTGATGCCCGCGATGGCGAAGCCCAGCGTCGTCGCCAACTGTAGCGGCACATGCGAGAAGCTCGTGATAGCGTCGAGCGAGAGGCGCACCATCTTGGAGAGCGGGTAATTGGTCTCGCCCGCGTGGCGCTCCGCGCGGTCATACTTCACCGCCTCCTGGCGGAAGCCCACCCAGGCCGACATGCCACGCATGAAACGATGGTGCTCTTTCATGGTAACAAGCGTGTCCACGACTTTGCGATCGAGCAACCGGAAGTCGCCGGTGTCGCGTGGGATATCCACGGAGGTCAGCCGCCCGATCAGCCGGTAGAATGCCGCCGCCGTGAGCAGCTTGAAGCGCGTCTCGCCCGCCCGCGTGCGTCGCTGCGCGTAAACCACCTCGGCCCCCGCTTGCCAGCGCGCGACGAGTTCGGGGATCACTTCCGGCGGGTCCTGTAGATCCGAGTCGAGGATGACCACGGCGTCGCCGCGCGCCCGGTCGAGCCCGGCCGAGATGGCGATCTGGTGCCCGAAGTTGCGCGAAAAGTCGATCACCACCACGCGCGGGTCGCGTTCATGCAGGTCGCGCAGCAGACGATAAGAGTTGTCGTGTGAGCCGTCGTTGACCAGCACGAGTTCGTAGGGCTCGCCGAGTCCCTCCATAACGGCAGTGAGGCGCTCGTAGAAGATGGGCAGGTTGCCCTCCTCGTTGTGTATCGGCGCCACCACCGAGTACATCGGCCGCGCCCGCGCTACGCGCGACCCCGCCCGCGGCGCCGCATCGACTCGTTGTGCAGCCATTCCTCGCTCCCTTTGGTTGACGGGCGCGCCGCCAGAAGTGGGCGCCAACTATCCCGCATACTCCCTCTATGATACAGCCGCTGGGGGCTAATCGCAGTAGCCCGAATGGGTCATTCGCCCCACCACGAACAGCGCCGCAGCGACGGCGATCACTGCGTTGAGCCAGGGGGCGGGATAGGGGTTGTAGCCGAACGGGTGAATCCACTGGTTGGCCGAAGGGCCGATGACCGAGAGCGTGACGAGCAGTCCAACGGCGTCGCGCGCGCGGTCGCGCACAGCCAGTACGGCTAGAAACGGCAGCGGCCATAGCAGGTACTGCTCGTAGACGACCTTGGAGAGCAGCAAGAACAGCGTGAAGACTACGGCAGCGTAGACGTAGGGGTCGGCTAGCGCCGTCACTCCCTCGGCCCTCCTCTCCCTAGCTGTGGGAGAGAGGAGCCGGGGCATTCTCCCTTGCCCCTTGAGGGAGATGGTTGGAGCCTGTGCATCGTTGGGTATGGCCATGCCCGTCGATCCCCACGCATCATGGTTGGCGGGGCTCTGGGGGGAGGCATCTCCCCAGGCTCCCCCGGAGGCGCGCTGGACCGTCGGCCCGCGGGTAGAGCGGGGACCCCACGGAGTGGGGAGCGGCCAGTCGCCATGGGCGGGGGGGGCGAGAAGAGAAAGGCTTTTCACAAACCGTAGGGCAACGGGTAACACAATCGCCAATGCGAAGAGAGCCAACAGGCCGTAGCTGACGACCGTGGCCGCGCGCTCGCTCAACCCCAGGTTCAATAGGATGACCTGCCATGAGAACTGACGCGGCCCCTTCGTCGAGTCGTAGACGAACACGATGTACAGGAAGCGGCGCGCGTCGTGCAGGAGATACGGCAGCGCGATGACCAGGGGCGTCAGGACCGCCGCCAGGGCAAGTCGTCCGCCGCGACGGCGCCCCAGGCGCGCGATTAAGTAGGGCAACAGGAAGATCGGGAACGTCTTGAGCGTGACGGCGAGGCTGAACGGGAGCGCCAGGCGGCCGCTTCGTCCACCGGCGCCCGGTGAGAGTCGATTCCACGCGAGCAGCAGCAGGGCCAGGGGCAGGCTGTCGAAGCGCCCGTAGAAGGCGCCGTTGTAGAGCACGAGCGGATTCAGGAAGTACAGCGCCACGCCCGTGGCGCACGCGCGCTCGTCGCGGCCGGCTCGACGCAGCGCCGACGCGAGACCCAGCGCCACGCCCACATCGCCGGCCACCACCGGCAGCTTGCCGAGTGCGACGTACGACAGCCCGGAGTGCAACGCCAGCCACTTCAGCGGCAGCAGCAGGTAGAGGTAGAGCGGGAAATAGGCGTAGGGGCCGTAGCGTGTGAGGTCTAGCGGCGGGTGGGCGTAGACATCTTGCCCATGTAAGGTCGCTGCCGCCGTGAGGTCCCAGATATGAAAATCGGGACCAAAAGTGATGGGCAGGAGAAGGGCGCGCAACACCAAGCCGAGCGCCAACACCAGCGTGACGCGGGGGTACGCGCGCGCCAGCGCCCCGACGCGCCGCGGCGGCGATCGCCGCCGCGGAACGGCGTCGACGATCATCACCGCTTTGCCACGCTCACCATTCGTACTCGCCGTCGTCGTTGACGGGGCCGCGCACGGTGGCTTGATCGAGAGACTGGTCGCCGGCGCGCTGGAACCGCGCCAACAGCGCGTTGATTGACTCATCGTTCTCGCCCTTACCCAGGTTCTCCTTGAGCAGGTCGGTGAGTGTGCTGATCTCTTCCATCGTGAACTCGCAACGCACTGGCCGTGACTCGTCCATCGTGGGCTCCTTCTCTTGGCAGGGGGCGTGGCGCGGCAAGAACCGGCCCGCGGATACGTTCCCGCGCCGCGCGGGACATCCTATCGGATATGATACCGCAGTCGGAAGTCGGAAGTCGGAAGTCGGTAACTTGTCGGCTACTACCCTACCATCGTACCACCGAACTAGTCGAAAAAGCTGCGACTAACGACGCCGCTGCCGCTACCCTCCTGCTATCGACTTCCGACTTCCGACTTCCGACTATCGCCCCGTCAGCGTGGCGAGTCGGGCCATGACGCGCTGCCAGTGTGTCCCACGCCAGTAATAGCGCCCCCACGAGGGGCAATGCGTGAACTGGCGTTGCGTCGCGGCCACGAAGGGCGGCGCATGCGGACGCGCCTCATCCGCCGATACGGCTTCCAGCGCGCCGTTACATGCGGCGCAGCGTGTGAAACAGCCTATTCCACTATGGCACAATACAAACAGCGCCACTTTGTCGCTATACTAGTTGCACAAGCGTCCACCAGTTATGCACAGGAGGTGTGCCAGGCAGGACGCGCTCAACGTCGTAATAAGCGTATAGACGTATAGTAAGGCCGGGGCGAGGGGTTAGCGAAGGGGTAAAAGATGGTGACAGATAGTAAACGCGAGACAATGGGACGGGCACACGCGGACGACGACAAGGCGGAGAAGTGGCCGGCGGCAGGGATCGAGGAACTCGAGAGTTCTATCCCAAGCGACGATGCCGTACGGACCTATCTACGCGAGATCGGGCGCGTCCCCCTGCTCAGCGAGGAACAGGAGCGCGCGCTCGGCGACAGGCTGCATCAGGGCAACAAGGAAACGATACGCGCACTGCGTTCCCTGCACGCGCGTATCCGCTCGCTCTTGCTGCGCCAGGAGCCGGACCTCGTCGACGAGACTGCCGCGGCCTGGGCGCCCCTCCTGGGCGTCGCCCCCGCGGCGCTGGCCGTCTGCTTCCGTACCCTGCTGGAGCAGCGCGGGCGCGACGACATCGACCTCGCCGCGACGGCCGCGCCGATCGACCTTTCCCTGCGTGAGCGCGACAACTGGCGCGGCGGCATGGAGAGCCTCATGCGCGCCGTCCTCCTGCATGACGACGCGCGCGTCATCGGTGGGCTCGCCGCGCTCATGGCGCACGGCGGACTCGCCGGCTCCGTCGACAGCGCGATCGCGTCGTTGCGTGCGAGTGTCACCTTCGCCGAGCGCGCGCTCGGCGCGGGCGAAGAGGGCGAGACCGAGCTCATCTACCTACCACACATCGACGGCCAGCCCTATCAGGAGCACCCCGCAGCCCAGCTGGCCACGCGCCTGCTCGGCCTCGGACACAGCGAGGCCGACCACGCCTTCGAGCGCGCGCAGGCCGGCCAGGGGGACATCGCGGCGGTCGTCGCCGCCGCGATCGGCGTTCCCGAGGCGGAGGCCAGAGAGGCGCTGGCCAGCTGGACCGTCGACCAGAGCCTGGTGCAGCAAGCCGCGCGCGCGCGCGCGCGGCTCACCGAGTCGAACCTGCGCCTGGTCGTCTCGGTCGCCAAGAAGTACGCGGGGCGCGGGTTGCCCTTGCTCGACCTCGTGCAGGAAGGTAACTTCGGGTTGATGCGCGCGACCGAACTGTTCGACCCCTCGCTGGGCTATCGCTTCTCCACCTACGCCATCTGGTGGATCCGCCAGTCCGTCCTGCGCGGCATCTCCACGCAGGCGCGCGCGGTGCGTCTGCCCGTGCATGTGCAGCAGCGCCTCAGCCTCGTCGCGCGCACGCGCCGTGAGCTGACGGCCGAGTTTGGGCGCGAGCCCACGCAGGCCGAGTTGGCGCGGCGCATCGGCATCAGCGCGGAGCGCCTCTCTGCCGACATGCTGGCGGGGCAGGATGTGACGTCGCTAGAGACGCCGGTGGGCGACGACGAGGACTCCTCGACCCTGTCGGAGTTCGTCGAGGACGAGTCGGCCGGCGACATCGGCGAGGCCGTCGCGCGCGGCATGCTGCGCGGCGACCTGGAGCGGGCCTTATCCAGCCTGACCGAGCGCGAGCAGGAGGTGGTACGGCTGCGCTACGGGATGGTGCCGGACGGCCGGGCGCGTTCGCTCGACGAGATTGGAGCGCGCTTCAGCATCAGCCGTGAGCGCGCTCGCCAGATCGAGGCCCGCGCCATGCAGAAGCTGCGCCGCCCCGCCCAGTCCCGCCAGCTACGCGCCTATGCGACGTAACCTTGTAGATTGGGACAGAAGTTGGTAATTCGGTCATTAAGCCGCTAACAGGGCTTCTTTCCCATCTCATCCCTATCTCATCAGCCGCGCGGACACTATACCTACTAAGTATGAGCTTGAAAGTTCTTGCACGACTCTCACGCCTGGCCGAGCGTGTCCCACAGGCGCTTTGGCATGCACGAACTTAGCAGCATCTACTTAGCTGGATCGCGCGGCGTGATCTCGCGTGACGCCGCTGCATAGGGAAACGAGGGGGAGTAGGATGATGAGACGGGACGCGGATGGGCTGGCGGTCCCCATGGCGACGATCCGGCGGGGCGACCGCGTCGTCACCGCCGACGGCGTCGACATCGGAAGCGTGCGCACAGTGTCTGGCGCCGACGCCCTCAGTGGGCGCATCCTCGTGGTGGGGTGGGACGACTGGGACGGGTCAGTGGTCGCTTATGCGATCCCCTGGTGGGCGCCGAGCTGGCGGGACGCCGTGGCCGCGCGCCTGCGCCTCTCCGCACACCGAACCGACGTCTGTACCCACTGGGCGCGGGCATCCTCACGGGTGGGCGCGGCCCTCATGCCAGTCCCCGCAACACCAAGCGCGGAACACGCCTGCTGGGGCGAGGAGGCCACGCGGGGCGCCGTCCTCCGCGGCCCATGGTAGGTGTAGAGGGTGTAGAGACCCATGATCAAAGTTCGCTTTGCGGTGGGTGAACGATGCTATTGACTTAGAGCGCTCTAAGTTGACTATACTGCGCCTATGCCTCGTACCGAAGGCGCCGCGCGTGTTCCTTGACAACCCTTCAATCCATGCTAGAATAGTCCTGGTCGTAGGACGCGTGTCCTGCGAAGGAGGGTTGCCGGTGGGCAAGGCGCGGGAGCACAGCTTTGCACGGGGAATGGTCGGCGGGCTGAGCGCGGTGCACGGGCGCGCGGCCCGAGCGGGCGCCCGTGCGCCGCGGCGCTAGACGCGTCTCACCATCGTGAGGCCCGCCCTACCGAAGGCGCCACGCGCGACGGCTGGCGGAACGGGCTGAGGAGAGAACCATGACACACGAGGACGAGCGCGGCTATGAGGTGTTCGACGCGGGCGACGTTGCCCTGCAATCGGGCGAAACGCTTCACGACGCGAAGCTGGCCTATGTCACGCACGGAACGCTTAACGCCCGGCGCGACAACGCCATCGTCTTCCCCACCTGCTACGGGGGGCGGCACGAAGACAACGCGTGGCTGATCGGGCCAGGCCGAGCGCTTGACACCGACCGCTACTTCGTGGTCGTGCCCGACATGCTCGGCAACGGGCTCTCGTCGTCGCCGAGCAACACTCTAGCGCCGCAGGCCGGCCCCGCCTTTCCCCACGTCACAATCCTGGACAACGTAGCGTTGCAGCACCGTCTCGTCGTGGAGCGCCTCGACGTCACGCGCCTTCCGCTCGTGGTCGGCTTCTCCATGGGCGCGCAACAGGCCTACCAGTGGGCCCTGAGCTACCCCGACCTGGTTGAGCGCATCATCCCCATCTGCGGCGCGGCGCGTTGCGCTCCGCACGCCTGGGTGTTCCTGGAAGGCGTGACCGCCGCGCTCCGGGCCGACGCCGCCTGGCGTGATGGGCGCTACGACGCGCCGCCTGAAAAGGGTTTGCGCGCGCTCGGGCGCGTGTGGGCCGGGTGGGGCCGCTCACAGGCTTGGTATCGCGCCCATTTGTATCGAGAGCAGGGTTACGCCGCACTGGAGGATTTCATCGTGGGCGACTACGAGGAGACATTCCTTGCCTGGGACGCCAACGATCTTTTGGCGATGGCCTGGACGTGGCAGCACGCCGACATCGCGGCTACGCCGCGGTACGACGGTGACCTCGACCGGGCGCTGGGGGCGATCCAGGCGCGCGCCCTGGTGATGCCCTGTACGACCGATCTATACTTCCCGCCGGAGGACAGCGCCGCCGAGGTGGCGCGCCTGCCGCACGCCGAACTGCGCCCGATCGACTCGTTGTGGGGTCACGCCGCCGGCGCCGGGCCCACGCCGCGCGACGCGGCGTTCATCGACGCCAGCATCGCCGAGTGGCTGACGAAGTAACTAACCTCTAGCCCAGCGAGGACATCCCCGACCAAGATACCCTCTACAGGCGGGTCCATCACTTGTGTATAGTAGAAGTCTAATCTACCCTAGCAATGTACGTTGGAGGCGCCGTTATCAGTACCGCAGCCCCTCCGCTCCTTGAAGCGCTATTGGAACGGTTGCAGAGCAAGGAAGTTCTTGATTGGGAAGTCAAGGCGGCTCGCAACAATCTGCCTAGCAGCCTGTGGGAAACCGTCAGCGCGTTCGCGAACACCCAAGGCGGCTGGATTCTGCTTGGGATTGCGCAACATGATGAGACATCGTCGTTGAAGGTGTCAATAACGCGCACAAAATGATGGGGGACTTACACAACCTACTGCGTAACAGACAGAAAATTAGTTGTCCGGTATGCGATGAAAAAGACGCATCGGTGCTGCGTGTGGACGGCAAGGAGGTCATCGCGCTCCGTGTGCCCGCTGCCCCGCGTCGTGTGCGCCCCGTTTATATCGGCAACAATCCCTACACCGGCTCCTACGTCCGCCGCCATGAGGGTGATTACCGCTGCAACAAGGCCGAAGTCGACCGCATGATGCGCGAAGCGTCGGATGTCGCCGCCGACTCTACCATCCTCAAGCATTACACTATGGACGATTTAGATCGCGATGCCTTGGCAAGCTATCGCCGCCGCTACCAGACGCTTCATTCGTCATCGGCCTGGAACAGCTATGGTGATGATCGCTTCTTGAAAGCCATCAAGGCCATCCGCCGTGATAGGGACACCAATGAGGAAGGGATTACTGTCGCGGGCTTATTGCTTTTGGGCACGTCCAGTGCGCTGCGGGACTGGCGCACGCGCCACCTGATCGATTATCGTCTCGTAGACAGCGATGCCTCGTCGGAAACGCGATGGAGCGATCGGTTGGCGTGGGAGGACAACTTGCTCGGGGCCTACGACGCGATTTACCCACGGCTTATCGATGGTCTGCGCTTACCCTTCAGGTTGGAAGGCGCCACCCGTGTTGATGAAACTCAAATGCACGTCGTGCTGAGAGAAGCTTTGGTCAATCTGCTTATCCACGCGGACTACGCCGAGACCGGCGCGTCGCTCATCTCGCGCTCGACAGGGGGAGGGTACCTCTTCCGCAACCCTGGAAGCTCACGGGTTTCCGAGAGCGATCTGTTTGTTGGCGACCGCTCGGACCCGCGCAACCCCATCCTCGTTCAAATGTTTCGCTACATCGGCTTGGCGGAAGAGGCGGGAACGGGGATTCCCAACATTGTCAGGGCATGGCGCGATTTTGGATTCCGCATGCCGAGGATCGATGTCGGCACGGAGCGGTACGAATTCACGCTGGAACTGCGCCCCGTGCATTTCATAGAGGACGAAGACCGTGCCTGGCTGCAGCGCATGGGGGATACATGGATAGAACAAGAGCAACTCGCGCTGGTCATCGCTAAACATTCCGATGGCGTGGACAATCTCACGCTCCGTCGCGTGACCGGCCAGCATCCTGTCGACGTGACAAAGGTCCTAAGTAGCCTGCGCGCGCGTGGCTTCTTGGTGATGAACAGAGGCGGTCGACAAGCTAGATATCAGCTAGGCCCGATGGCGGAGACTAACGTCGCCGTACAAAAGCCTATCGATTCCCTTCCTAATCCCAAGACGGGCGCATCCACCATAGTGGGACAGGCGCCAGACGTCAGTCAAAGTCCCAATGAGGGAAAGAGTAGGTCTAAGGGTAAGGCGTCAAGCTCTGAGGATAGCGCCGTGAGGTCTGAGGGTAAGGCGTCGAGCTCTGAGGATAGCGCCGTGAGGTCTGAGGGTATAGACGGGGATATATGGACTGAATTGATGGCTATCTCGCAATCGGCGCGCGAGAAATCACGGATCGCGCCTAGTCTCCGTGACGACATAATCGTGCGACTCTGTACGCGCGCTGACCTCTCATTGCCTGAGCTATCGCGGCTCATGAGCCGCAGTGAGGCGTACATGCGCGAGGCGTTGCGCTCCCTCATCGCCGCAGGCCGTCTTGCTTTCCTATACCCTAACCAACCCAACCACCCTCAACAAAAATATGTGGCGCGGTCCGTCGATAGTCAGCGCTAAAAACATGAGCGGCTCATGGGCGCTTATGCTTGCAACATGTCACCCCGTGCTAGCGTTTGCCCTTCATACACATGGCAATTCGCCTATCTCCCTTAAAGCATGTCCACAAACCCACGGCCCTTCCACCTTACCTTCTGGTTGACCACGAGGTCCGTTGTTGCCAAAAAAGACGCGATCCTGCGGCCACCAGCGGTCGCCCGACGCGCCGA
>JAABUR0100010553.1_pt1 | contig 10092 bp, 16 predicted proteins | sample 5560091 | NCBI WGS metagenome assembly JAABUR01 (sample SAMN10711879, study PRJNA513375) | rock metagenome | isolation source: Antarctica rocks | place: Antarctica: Victoria Land, University Valley sud
GGACGATGGACAGATGGCGGTCGCTATTGGCGCATCACGCGACCGATGGGCGCGTGGCTAGCGCATGTTGACGTGGCCGACTTTTAGCGTATCGAATGGCCGAGTTTTACCTTGACAAACACACGTGAGAAAGCGTTTCAACAAGAGCGCCGGGCGGCCCTGGCGGCGAAAGAGCAGGCAGGGAAGAGCGAGAAGGACGAGCCCAAGACGGCCGCCTAAAGGCCACAGGCCGTCCGGTGAGAACCGGAGGAGCCAGGGGGACGGTCGGTGTCCCCCTGGCCCCACAGGTGTGTTATACCTCATGCAGATGCAGGCAAGGAACTTTGTGGGGCCAATGTGATGAAAGGGACAGTGTGACGTGGAGGTGCCCTTACTGACCGTGGAGCAGGTGACGCGCGTCCTGAGCGCCGGCTTCCACGTCTACTGCATCACACCCAGCGGCATTATTGGGCGTGTGCTGGCGGCGCGTGAGGGGTACACGCGGCGGCCGCCGGCGCTCTCACCGGGCGTGACGGTGGGGCCAGACGTGCCGCACGGTACCGTGCTCACGGTCAAAGTTGATTACGGCCTGGGACGCGGCGGGCGACATGTGGGGTGGTGCGTCCCACGCTCCGTGTGGGTCGAAGAACGATAGTCGAAGAACGATAGTCGAAGAACGATAGATGAAGAACGATAGATGAGCCCAGGGGTGACGGAGCGATCGTATGATGAAGACATCCAAGGTCGGAGATGCCGTCGAGCATGTCGGCATCATCGAGGATAGTGGTGTTATACGCGGTGTTGATAATGACGGCCCTGAGCCAATGTACTTTGTGGATTGGCTCATCTGGATGGCTGGATGGTCCAGCGCCGACGAATTGAGGCTACAGTATGCAGGTCCAGATGTACCCGACTCGACCAAAGAAAAGATAGGCAGTAACGCCCAGGGCGGTGAGAACCCAATCGTCAAGAGGAGGACACACAATAAGAGGAGGACACACAATGTATAGCGAACAACCGGAAGACGATGCCCGCCAAAAGGCCACAGAGTTGCAAGCCGAGTATCCCCAGGCGGTGGTGGGCGTCCATGAGTTGCCCGTCAAGAGCGGGATCGCATGGTGCGCTATTGCCCTTATCAGCACGGGGCGCTGCGTGACCAGCGTTTTCACGACAGGCGACCGATATGTCGCCATGACGGCGTCCGCGACGATGACCGCGCACGTCCAAGCGCGCCTATCGGCATCCGTGTACCGTGAGCACCGTGCGTAATGCCAGTGATCCTCGTCGCGTTGAGGGCGTGCTACAATCGCCGTAGGAGATCTGATGAAGAACGAGGGACGCAGGGACGTAAGGAGCAACCGAGTCGGGCGCGCGACGCTGGCTACCGGCGGCGTTACGACGGCCTATCGCGCGGTCGTCGTGTTCACCTGTGTCCAGTGTGCCGGGGCGATCCCGCCGGGGGCGCTCTTCTCGCGTCAATCCCGACACACATCCTGGGGCACGATGGGCGCGCCGGCGAACGATCCCGTCTGCGTTACCTGCCGGCCGCTGCGCCTGGAGGACACAGGTGAGACAGAGACCGCCACCACCGACGCGAGGGAGGACTGAGGGCTGATGTCAACACCACTCACTATCGCCGTCGTGGGCCGCAAGGGCGGTAGCGGCAAGACGACGACCACGATTAACCTGGGTGGTGCGTTGGCGGAGCGTGGCTTGCGCGTGGCGCTGATGGATCTCGACCCACAAGCCAGCCTAACGCGGCTTATTCTGGGTGGCGCGCTGCCGACCCAGGGGGTTGGCGGGTCTATCCTTGAGCAGCGGTCGCTTGATGCCCTGGTGCGCCCAACGGCGATCACAGGGGTAGATCTGTATCCCGGCGACCGCTCAATTGAGTCGGCGGCGCTCGCCCTGGCCGATAATCCCACGGGTGCCCTCCGCCTTCGCAAGCTCTTGCGACCCATCGTCGGCTACGACATCATTCTGATCGACACGCCGCCCTCGCTGGGCTTTGCGATCAACAGTGCACTCTTGGCGGCTGCCATCGCCATCGTGCCCACGGCGCTGGTGCAGCAGGATCTCGACGCCTTGCAGGACACCTTCGACGTGCGCACCGAGTTAGACGAACTTGGCGCCGCGCGGATCGTGGCGATCGTGCCGAACGCCGTGCGCCCCTATCGTCATGACACGGCCGTCGTCGCGGCCCTCCGTGAGGGCTGGGGCGATCTCGTCGCCGATCCTGTCCCGTTATCCGAATCCGTCAAGGTCGCGCTCAACCAAGCCCTGCCTGTTGTCGCGCAAGACCCGCAGGGAGCGGCCGCATGCGCTTATCGGGCGCTCGCCGCTCGGGTCATTACGGAGGCTCCCGCCTATGCCTAATCGTAAAGCGCCCTTGGCTATACCATCTCTGGGGCGTGGTCAGGCCGCGCATCCCGCGGGATCGCCCGTCACACGCGAGGGCGAGCGTGTCCTCCCAGGCGCTATGTCGGTCCCTATCGAACAGGTCGTCCCCGATCCCAACCAGCCGCGCCGTGACATGGGCGACGAACGCCTGGCTGAACTCGCCGCCTCTCTCACGGAATACGGCGTGTTGCAACCCCTCCTCGTGCGTGATGCGGGGTTACTCGACGACGGCCGCACGCGCTACATGATCGTCGCCGGCGGTCGGCGCTACGCCGCCGCAGTCCTGGCTGGTCTGACACGCCTGCCCGTGGTCGTCAAAGATACGGACGGGGCCGAGCTGCGCATCACGCAGTTGATCGAGAACGTGCAGCGGCAGGATCTGGCCCCCTTGGAGGAGGCGCGCGCCTTTCAGGAGTTGATGGACGATGCGGGCCTATCGGCCGAGGCGTTGGGCGGGCGCCTCCACATCTCGGGGCAGAAGGTGCGGGATCGCCTGCTGGTGCTCGCGCATCAGCCGCTCGCCGACGCGGTACAGCGTGGGCAGATCGGCGCGACCGTCGCCGCCGAGATCCTGCGCCTCCCCGCCGAAGGACAAGCCCAGATGGAAACCCTTATTGACGCCGGCGGGACCATCGACCAACCCGCCGTGCGGGCACTCCGTGACGAGCTGAAGGCGGCGGGCGTCGTCAATCCGCGCGCGAAGGGTGGGGGCCGGCCCCGCAAGGAACAGGCGCGCGAGCATGCGGGAACGCGCGTTCCCGCGAACGCCGATCAATGGACCATTGATATGCAGGGCCCGCCGCCGCCTCCGGTCGCGCCCACGACACCTGTTGTGACGGTGCTGGACAGGCTCACCGCGACGTTAGGGACGCGCGACACGGCCGCTGTTATCGAGGTCGCACGTTTCGGCGCCGCCGAAGGGTGGAGCTGCGCGCAACTCGTGGCCGCATTGGAAGCGGTCGGCAACGACACGCTGTAACTCGATTATCTTTTCAGGTAGTGACGGCGCTATCCCTTATGTGGCCTAACATCCCGAAAGACAGAATACAGAACCGAAGGGGCTCTTTTGGCGCGCGTGATGCCGTCGGGGAGCCTCTACCCACGACACCGACGAAACACTAGAACTGTGGGCAAGGGAGTATCTGGCATGCGCAAAATAGCGGAGCGCCATCCCGATTCACGACTCCATGTCATCTGCCCATTCTGCGGGTCGGCTGTCGCGTGGATCGACGCGTTCCCCTGGTGTGGTACCTGCTACGTTGAGTTCTACCAGGACAAGCAGGGGCGCGCCGTGTTTGACGACAAACGTCGGACGTCCGGCTTTGCTTTGGCCAAAGCCATCAACAAGGCGGGCGGGTTCAGGCTGGCGGCGACACGACCGGACGCGTCCGATACAGACACAGGCGACTGAAAGATAGCGAGGCACAGCGCAGAGGAACGACCATGCCGCCCCCGCCGCGCTACACGTATCACCATCATGCGGCCACCGGCAGTTGGTACGTCTATGATCGGCTGCGCGATCGGACGGTGCGCATCGAGCGCCTGGGGGTGACGGCCGCGACCGTGGCCCGCGACGAAGAGGTGGAGTGGCGCGAGCGGTGCCAGCGCTGGATCGAGGCCGAGGACCGGGACGCCATGCCCTGAACCACGGTATGGAGAGGGGCTACGCGGTGCCCATCGTCGTGAAGGATGGATGGGAGCGGCAGCCTAAAAAAGACGTAAAGGCCGCGCTGGAGACGCCCCTTTTATCTCCACCACGGCCCTTACGTTCCTAGCTTACCATGCGCCCCGTGCCCTATCAATGACGGTACGCGTCGATAGTATGACACTAGTACCGCTAGCTGGAAGTTTCTCCGCATGTTCGGCACGCTACAACGTGCGTGATGACTCCTCGAAACGCTTACTGAACGTGCGGAACCATTTCCAGCGAAGGGTACTAGTGTTATCACAGAGCGGCCGATAGGTGCGATTTATGACAGAGGGCATGTGCCCCTTGCGCTACACTAGAGATGAGCGAGCCGGTCGGCCTTCGTTGGTGCGGGCACGACGCCCCCCTGCACGACCTCGACCACCGCGCCTTGCCGGCGTCCCCCCGGATGCGGCCCTATTGATAGCATCCGGGGAAGGGGCTGACCTCTTCCTTTCCACCGTGCGCTCTCAACGAGCCACTGAGACGGGACGTGCCGGCGACACGCGGTCACCCGGTCATTGATGCCGGCGATGAGAATGGACCATGATGCCGCGCCCTCGTTTCGTCGCTCGCCCCCGTCCTGGCTCGAAGACGTGGGCCGTGTTCGATGACCTGCGCGGGTACACCGTCAGCACGGGCAATACCTCCGCCGTATCTACGTTCATCGCGGGCAGTCACGAGGCGACCTGGCGCGAGCGGTGTCAGCGCTGGATCGAGGCCGAGCACCGGGATACCACGTCCTGAGCGCCAGGGGCACACCGGACAGGCGAACGGCCCACGGTGGAGCTTTGACACCGCGGACCGCCCGCGCCCTTAGCCTACCGCATGAACCCTGCCTCTCCCACGGCTCTTTTATCTGTCGAGGGCGTGCTACAATCCGTCGTAGGAGAGCACATGGCCAAGGGGAGACGCGATGTACAAAGTCACCCCATCGGGCTGGCCACCGTGGACGATGGCCGAGTCACGACCGCGTACCGCGCCGTCGAACGATTGGTCTGTGCTGAGTGCACGCGGCCCATCCTGCCCGGTACCCTCTTTTCGCGGCGCACGCAACGCGCCTCTATGCTGACTGCACGCCAGACGAGGGTCGCTGTCTGTGCGGTATGTCGCCCCTTACACCTGGAGGGTCACACGGCCGCGCCAGCGTCGGCGGAGGAGGAAAGATGAGACCGGACCACGACGCCATGACGCCACCGCGACGCGACGCCACGCATCCCGACGAGCGGACCGCCACCGACGCCTGGTTGGTCACGGGCCATGGCTTACGGTTCCGCGACGCGATGACCACCATCATCCAAGACTGTGAGCAGGCCCTGGCGGATGCGCGGCTGACCACGACCAAGGATCTCGACGGACCGCTCCAAAGCCTCGTCACCGACCTGCGGCGTGAGAAGGCGGCGGCTTTGGCCTGTCGCGCGATCTTCGAGAGCCACCTTGCCGCCGCCGCGACCGAGATGCGTGGCCTGGCTCAGGCCACGGACGACGCCTATATGCGCAAGATCGCGGACGCGTTGGAGACCGACGCCTACCAGGAGTTGGCACCCTAACCAGTCATCGGCCGCACTAAGCAGTCGTTGGGAGAGCGACGTCTGAGGAGGAGACCTAATGGACGACGGATACGTGTGCGACCATGCGTGGGTTGTAGAGCGCTCTGTTAGGACAGATGTGGAGCAGGACCAGCAGGGGCGACGCGTCGCCCGCTTCATCTCCAAGTATTGGCGCTGTCGTACATGCGGCGCCCATGACGTGACGGTTCAGCGTGAGGAGGTCGGCGGCATCTCGTACGAAGGGTATGAGCGGTAGCCATTCCTCACCGCAGGGCCTACGCGCCAGGAGCGTATAGGACGCGTGAGCGGCCCACGATGCGCTCTACGTCACCGTGGGCCACCCGCACTCTTAGCCTACCGCACGGACGCGGGACAACGCATACATAGCATGTCCATCTTTTTTCAAGAAGTGGGGGCGCTATCGTGTGTGCGTGTTGCTGCTCGCCGGAATAGCGCCCTCCATCGGTTATAATCGCGCATTCCCCTTGGCTGCCGTCGCACCGGGCTGTGTGCTTGCCGTTCGCCGCTTTCCGCTATGGGCGGTATGCCTGCGAGTACTGGTGTGGAGGGTGCGACACACACTGGTCTTATCGTTGCCGGTATGGGTGGTAGATGGGGGCGCTCATGGTTGACGGTCGTGATCGCGCTCCATGCGGCGGCGCTCTTCTTGTAGGCGCTCTAGTAGCCACAAGCGCCCGAGGACAGCAGGGTCTAGCCCCTTTTCTTTCGCCACACGCTCAAACTCCACGCCTGCATCGTCGGGCAATCGTACCACTGTCTTGTAGTTCATTACGTCCCCCTGTTTCCTCGGCATCTATCATCTCCCTGCATTATAGCCACTCTGGGGTTACTCTAGAGGCTATTTTAATGTTATAATGCCCACTAATGGGGGTTTTAAGCCTGCCCATAGTCTACGGCAGCCGTGACCGCCTAGACGGTCATAGTGGAAAGGAGACCCCAATACCGCAAAGAAAAGGGGACAACAAAGGGATCGCGACTGCTTACGACAGCCTCGATCCCCATGACCACCGACGCACACCGGACCATTGAGAGAGACCGCGAACGAAAGGGTCAGTACCAGTATGCACCAGTTCATCATCGCAGCGACGCTGCACGGGTTCATCATCGCCAGCGCCTTCGGGGACGCCGCCACGAAGGTTATCGGCTTCCTGACCGATGTGCGCCCGGCGCTCATCGCCGTGATTGTTTTTGGCGCGGCGCTCGGCGTCGTGTTCGACCGGGGCCACAAGGGCGCGATCCTGGGGTCGGCCGTCCTGGCGATCGTCCTGTTGATGGGCTTCACGACCATCGGGGCGTCGTTCTAACATGGCGCGCCAGACGCCCCGCAGCCTCAACCATTCGTTGAGGCTTGGCCGCCTGACGGCCCCGCAGTGGGCCGCCGTGGTCGTGGGCCTCGTGTCGCTGTGGGTCTGCGCGGGGTTCGCGGCGCGCGTCGCGGACCCCAACGCCCATATTCTCGCCGTGGCGCTGCCCACCATGCTCGTCGTGACGCCCATCCTCGTCTTGTGGCGCGGCAGCGTCGAACGCTACGCTGCCCAGCTCACGCGCTACGCCGTGCGCCAGTCCGTGGTCCACACGACCAGAGCCACGCGCCGCGCCCTCGTCTACGCCCATAAGGGAGGAAGTCATGCCCACGCTCGCCTACAAGCGGCCCGGCGTCGTCAGGGTTGACGACGCCGACGGCGCGCTCATCGGGGCCGGTGGCACACGCCACCGGCTTTTGTCTATCCCCGGCTACATGCTCGACGCCGATACCGTGCCCGACCAGGAGCGGCACGCCGCGCTGTTCGGCCAACTCGCGGCCTCGCTGCCCCATAAGGCGCGGCTCTCCATCTACGTGGAGAACCGACCCACCGACGTGGCCGCGCTCGTGGACGGGCTGCGCGCGCAGCTCGCCCCGACGCCGCACACGCCCCAACTCGGGGAGGTTGGCGAACGACTGCTGGCCCACTGGCAGCGTCGCTTGACCGATGGTGGTGAGCGGCACGTCGCGCGCCTCGACTACTGGCTGTTGGTGAGCGCCTACCCCCCGCGCGACGGTCACCCCGACCAGTCCGAGCCCGCGCGCCTGGCGCAGGCCACGGCCGCGCTCACGCGCCAACTCGTCGCCATGGGCACGCCTCCGATCCCGGCCGACGCGGATACGGCGCGCGCCTTCGTGGCCCGCCACCTCATCTCACGTCCCGACGGGTATAGCGCCCCAACCAGCGACGAGGCCGAGGAAGGCTTCCACACCTACAAGGTCACGGACCCGGCGACCGGCCGTGTGCGGTGGACACGCACGCTGTTCATCGTGCAGCCGCCCGATACGACCCGGCCCGCCTGGACGCGCCCGCTCGTCGCTCCCGACTGCCCCGCGACGCTGGTGTTCCACCTGCGCGGCTTGCGCCGCTCGTGGGAGCGACGGCGGCAAGAGTGGCGCCTGAAGCTGATGGAGGGGACGGCCGCGCGCGGCAAGGACATCAGCACCACGCTGGCGGCGCGGGACGCGGAGGACCAGGCCACGGCGTTGCACGGAGCGGGCTATGGTGTCGTGCGCGTGGGCTGCTACCTCCGGCTGGAAGGCGACACGCGCGCGCAGCTCGATGGCCGCGTGAGCCACGCGTTGCAGGCCATGAGCGATACCATGGTCGCCGGCGCCGGCTACGGCCATGCCCATCAGCGGCCGCTCTACCGTTCCACCCTGCCCGGCTACGGCGACGTGGCGCGCAGCACCTATCGTTGGGACACACCGACCTGGGGCCTCGCCTGGCCGTTCCTGGCCTTCAATCCGGGCACGCGCACGCTGGGCGTGCCGCTCGGCACGACCGACGCTGCCGGCGACCTCGTGACGCTCGCCCTGGGTGATCCCGACCTATACAACCGCATCGGCGTCATCCTGGGCCGTGTGGGGACCGGCAAGACGAGCCTCCTGCAGAAGATCGCGCTGTGGTTCCTGCTGACCGGCAACTACGCCACCGTCGTCAGCTCGGTCGATTCTTTCGCCGCGCTGTGCGAGATCTCGGGCGGGCCGCATTGGCGGGAGGCGCGCGCCACGCTCGGCGGCGCGCGATCGGCATGCATCAACGTGTGGGACGGCCCCCGCGCGGACGAGGACGACCGCCGCGAGCGCGTGCGCTTCGTGACCGCCGCGATAGACCTGCTCCTTGGTGGCCTAACCGGGCTGGAGCCCGCCTTCCTCGACGAGGCGGTACGCGCGGTCTACACCGCCCATCCCGACGCCACGCCGGTCATGTCGGACCTGCACACCATGCTCCAGGAGAAAGGCAAGGCGACCACGGATAACGAGGATCGCAAGGTGTACCGGGGCCTGGCCTGGCGGCTCTCGCCCTACGTCGGCGACGGCCAGCACGCCCGCCTGGTAGACGGACAGACGAACGTGCGCCTCGACGCGCCCCTGCTGGCCTTCAACACCGAGCCGCTGGAAGGCAACGCCACCCTGCGCAACTTCGCGTACTTTGCCGTCTTCGCCGTGGTGGACCGACGGCGGGCGCTGGCCCGTCGCCTGAGCCGCGGACGCGACGCGTCCTCCGCTGATTTCCTCCTCGGCTTAGATGAGGCATGGGGCCTGTTGACCTCGGAGCAGGCCCGCGAGTACATCAACCGCGACGCGCGCAAGGCCCGCCACGGCGGCAACTGTGTCCTGTTCGCCAGCCAGCAGGTCAAGGATCTCGTCGGCAACTCCGACGCGGAAACGTTCTTCACGCAGGCGAGTTTTAAGGCGCTCTACTCGATAGAGGATACCGGGAGCCAGACCGAGGGCAACCCGAAGCTGTGGCTTCAGCGCATGTTGAGCCTGACCGAGCAGGAAGTGGAGGCCGCGCAGCGCATGAGCGGCACGAAGGGCATCTATATGCCCTGCTTCATCACACGACGCGACCGGCGCCACGCCCGCGATCTCCATGGCGTCGTGCGCGTGGAGCTGACTACCGATGAAGCCGCCCTCTTTGCGAGTGATACCGATGACATCACCGCGCGGGACTGGTGGACCGAACGGGCGGGCGGCGACGTATGGGAAGGCATCAAGTTAGCCCTCGACGGCAACCCCTGGGAGGCGACCGCATGACGACCCTCAGACAACGACTCCCCGCGGCGGTGCTGGCGCTCGGGCTGGCGCTCATCGTCGGGCTGGCCATGGCGACGCCGACGCTGGGGAGCGCGGCCACCACACCGCCCGCGACGCCGACAGAGACACCGACGCCCACGCAAACGGCGCGCGTCCAGATCGTGATCGCCACGGCCCAGCCCAGCCCGCGCCTGACGCCCAGCCCCAGCCCGCGCCTGACGCCCAGCCCCAGCCCGACGCCGGCGACCGTGATTGGCGGGGTGGGTTCAAACGGAGACTCCGGGGGAGCATCGAGCGATTGTCCGCCTGGTGTCCTGCATATTCCCTTCCCCCTGGGTAACGGGATCTGCGTCGATTGGGGCCTCATCATCTCCCAAGCCTTCGACGCG
>JAABUR0100010555.1_pt1 | contig 10089 bp, 7 predicted proteins | sample 5560091 | NCBI WGS metagenome assembly JAABUR01 (sample SAMN10711879, study PRJNA513375) | rock metagenome | isolation source: Antarctica rocks | place: Antarctica: Victoria Land, University Valley sud
GCCGCCTCCACCAGAGCGTCACCGTAGGCGTCCCGCCAGCGCAGGGCAGACAGTTCCCCGTCCAACACCTCGATGGTCCAGTACTCCACGACAACAGGGTGCGCCGGCCATACGCACGAAGTCAACGAGCATTTGCGGTCGCCCATGCTCCCAGTGTGGGCTTCCGGTTACGCGGTTCCGTCGGCCGGAACGGGATGCACGGAGCGATGAGCGCGCCGGCAGGCGGCGATATGACGCATCCCCGCTGGGTGGCCATCTTCTAACGGTCGAGGCTTCGTGACGGTGGCCCCACCTAGAGTCGGACCATGACACGAGTGGTGGGGGCCGGGCTGCTGGCCTCGGCATTCGCGCCCTTGGTGGCGTTGCTCGCTGTCCTCAAGGTCAAAGAGCTCGGCTGGATCAGCTGGGTAATCATGGCTGCCAGCTTGACCTCCATCCTGCTGCTGATCCTGGTGCTTCGTAGCGTGGCAGGGATCCAGGCGCGAAGCGTTGAGAGCACGTCTGTCCGGCGAGCTGACGAGCGCGTCCTTGCGTTCACCTCGAGCTATGTGGTCCCGGTCGTGGTCGCGCTCTTCGGTGGGTCCGGTGCGCCAACGATCGTTGCGACCGCGGTGCTCGTTGCGGTCCTGGCGCTCATCTACGTGCGGGCCGGGCTCTACCACCTGAACCCGACCCTCGCCATCATTGGCTTCCGGCTCTACGAGGTGACCGCTGTCAATGGGACTGTGACCATGCTGCTGACCAAGAGCAGGCACATTGCGCAGCACGAGGTGCTGGAGTGTCGGTACCTTGGAGAGGATGTGGCGATCCAACTAGGGGGACGAACGTGACAGGGGAACCTGCCCGGCAGGCGCTCGCCGACGCGGTCAGCGGGGGTGCCACCGGGCTCGACAATCTCGTGATCCGCGGGACTTCGCTCGCCGACGCCGAGGTGTTGCGGTTCGACCTGGTAGCCGACATGGCAGCGGGCGTGATCCACGATATCTTGAAGGCAGTGAATGGTCTGACCCTCAAGCAGTTCCTCAGCTACGACCCCTCCTACCAGACCAGTACGTCCCAGGTCCTCGTCGAGGACCTTGAGGAGATCCCCGAACTCGCCGCGGTGGACGCCGAGGTCAGAGCCGGCGACGTAACCTATGACGCCGGTGGACCACCAGTCGTCGCGATGGCCCACGCCATCGGAACCGGGGCGAATCAGGTCGTCGCATACCGCCTTAAGGGTCCCGGTATCGCGACGCGCCGAACCCGGGGGATCCCCCTGATTCCACGCGACGGCATCTATCGCCCCATCGAAGGCGACCTGCTCTACTACGAGCCACGGTTCGATGCGTTTACCTGCTCGGGGTTCGCCTACTTCACCACTGTGACCCTGATCCAGACCAAGCTCCATGCGGATGACAAGGCCAGACAGCTGGCCACCGACACGCTCAGCACGGTGACTGCCAAGGTCAGAATCGAGGGGTTCGCCGACCTGGAACAGGCCGTCATGGATGACCCGAGCATGAGAGCCAAGATGGCTTACGTGGCGCGACTCCTGCAGTCGGACCCTGAATACGCCAAGAAGTTGACGACTAACAATCTCATCAGCTTCGTCGAGACCTACCCCGACTACGGCATCCCCGTGTCCAAGGTGAACGGCAAGAAGGCCCTGCTCTTTGACCCATCCCCTCAACATCGCCACCAGATCCCGCGCCTCCTTGCCGACGACTACCTGCACAGCTACCTCACCGACCGCAATTACGAGGCGGGCTCCAAGCAACGAGTCAAGGCATAACTTGCCCAGCCCGATCCGCTCGGCGATTCTGCAGGTGTTGCGGTCCGCAACCCCGTTCGACATTCCTGAACAGACCCTCGAAGAGTGCCTGACCGCCAACCCTGAACTCCTACGCCACCACCCCGAGCGTGGCTGCTACCGAGTCCGCTATCAAGCCCGCGACTGAGGGACGCTACGATCCCCTCGGAGCGGATGTCAGCGGCACTCCCGGTTCTCGGGAACATTGCAGAGGCGGTAGTCGAGTCGGTTCACGCGGATCATGGCTGGCAACCGGTGCATGACGATGACGCTGGCTTCTATTTCGGACACGGGGTCGACCTGCTCATGCTCGATCCCGGACTGGACCGGATGGTGGCGATTGAGGTCAAGTCGACGATCCAGCCAGCACGCTGGCCGCGACCTAGCGACAGGCGCAAACGAGCAGTTGACCTCAGCCTGGTTCAACGGTCTTGGCAACCAAGGCATGGTCGAGTGGTAACTGGGTGCTGCCGACATCTTCACGATGGTCGCCCAGGTCCACTTTCGCCGACGCCTCTGGCGCAGCTGCCTCGCCGGGGATCTGCGCGTGCCCAGGCCGGTCACGAACCTCGAGCAGTTATGGGACCTCACCTGGCTGTCGTAACACGCATCCTTCAGTCGAGTCTGTGCTGCACTCTCCCTGTCGCACGTTGGCGGCCCCGCCCGAAACATCACGTGTATGGGTAGCGACAGACGTAGCCCATTGGGGGCGGGATCGACGCTGGTGGGGCCAGACCCGTTCAGACGCCGGCGACGTAGGCGGTGAGGAAGTGGACGCCGTGTCGGTCGAGGTTGCCACGGGCTCGGTGGTAATGTTCGGTGGTTCTCGGGTCGGCGTGCCGGGCGAGGATCTTGGCGTCGCGGAGGGGGACGCCGGCGTCGAGGGCGTTGGTGATTGCGGCGTGCCGCAGCGAGTGCGGGCTGATGTGCCCGGTCGCAGCACCAGCGGCCCGCCGGTTCGCTGGCCGGGCAGGCCACCTCCTTCGACACCCTCGTCGAGCGCCGCGGACAACGACTGCGCCTGACCCTCGCGCCCGAACAGATCGTCTTCCTCGAGGGCTGACCCGCTTGTGTCGATCGATGATCGATCGGGCACCAGTCCCCGAAGGCGAATCCGTCAGCGGGACGAACGCACGCACAACAAACAGATCCGGTAAATCCCAGAGGTACCCGCCCGTCTCGCGGCGGTGTGACGCAAGTCGGCAGTGGCGGCCACCGTGGAGGAGCCCCACCCCTCTCTGAGGCATAGAGCGTGGTGCGCCGCCGTCCTGAGTGGGACGAAACAGGGAGAGGTGAGGTGTGGTGTCCGGCAGGCTTATTGTCACATCTATGCGGGCCCTGACCGGCTTTTCGCGTGTTTTAGGAAGCGTCATAACCCCCTTCACAATCCTTGGCTCATCGCCACCCATGGAGGTCTTTTAGACGTAGGCGAGGCCAGAAGAGTCAGGCTCGCTGTCAACCTCTGGCACGTCACTCCGGCGGTCATGTCATCGGCTTGACCTTGTCCTCGATGAAGGCGATCTCCTCGGAGTTGAGCCCGTACTTGGCGTACAATCGTTGGTCGATCTGCGGGATCGGCATGGACCAGTCGATGTCCGACGACGTGCCGAAGTCCTGCACCGGGACGTACCTCCAGGCCTTCGCAGGGTTGTCCTGGGTTATCTTCAGGACGCCCAGGAGCGCACGGGCAAACTTGGACTTCACGTACTTGAGGCATGCATCAGCGGCGGCCTCCTCCTCGAAGCAGCCGATGGTGATATAGGTCTGGGTGACCGCCACCTGCGGTCCTATCACGAGTGGGGTCGACAACACCTCGCCGAACACACCGGAGCCATTAGCCTTCGTGACCGCTACCTTGAACGCTCCGAAGCTCTTCGGGCCGATGATGTAGTCGCTGCGAATCCAGCGGGACACGCGCTTGTTCTCGATGAGGCCTAGCACGTGCACGTACTCGTTCCCGTCGGCGGGGTTGTCTTCGTGATAAAGAAACGAGAACTGCTCAAATGTGTTCGTGTTCACCAGGGCTGCGTTTCCTTCCGGTCGCAGTGCACGCGCTTCTGGATAGTCCTCGTATAACTTGGCCGTGTAGCGGTAAGAGCGCGAACTTGTGATCCCGACTCGCTCCAGTGAGGCAATGCCGGACTCGACTACCTTGTGGAGGATCGTGTGGAGTTCCGGGTACTTCGTGAACGTGCCGGTCGGCTCTCCGTCGTGGTCCTCGTCGCGGTAGGTGACGGCAATGCCGCCCTTGATGTCGGTGCCGGGGAAGAGCTCGTCGCTGTTCGGCACATAATGCGGGACGGTCAGGTGGGGGTCGGCGAGCATCTTCTGGTTCCACGCCTTGGGCGTGAAGCCCGCGTTGAACAGGAAGCGTGCCGGGGTGATGAGCACGGCCTTCTTCCCGACCTCGTAGGCCGCGTCCATGAACAGGTGGTAGACCGGCGTGTCGCGGGTGCCCCCGCCCTGGGCCTCTTCCTGGTACGGCGGGTTGCCGATGACCACGTCGAACCTCTTGTTCATGGTCAGTGTCCTTCCGCCAGCATGTGGCCGACCATCTTCTGCCGTTCCTCCGGGGTCATCCGGGCGAGGTCGCCGACCCTGAAGTGGCCGGACTCCTTGATCCACGCCTTGCGCTCCGACACGCCGCCGGTGACGGCCTCGATGGTGATCCGGTGCAGGATCTCGTTGTGGCTCATCTCGAAGACCTGTGAGGTCAGGATGTGCCGCAGGCGCTCCTCCTGGTCCGGGAACCTGGCGGCCAGGCCGGTGTCCAGTCGCCGCACGAGCTCCATCAGGAACAGGCCAGCGGTGGAGAACATATCTGCGAACGTCTTGTCCGGGTCGGTGAAGATGCCCGGGTTCTCGGCCTCGAGGGTGTCGACCATCATCTTCACCACTGGCTGCGGGGTGAAGACCAGAGACGTCTTCTGCTGCGGGATGTACGCGAAGATGTTCTCGGTCTGCGCGTCGTCGAAGTAGTCGGCCAGGGCCTTCTTCTTGTCCAGGAACTCCTGGACGGACTGGTCGAAGACGGCCTCGTCGAACAGGCCGGGAATCTTCGTGACGGTGCCGTTCTGTTCGGTGACCTCTTGGCCGTCCCGCAGGAGGCGGAACTCGGCTTCGGTGATCCCTGTGATCTCCTCGAACACCTCGTCGGGCGTGTAGTCGTCGAAGTTCGACAGGCGGATGCCACGGTCCCCGTACGCCATGAGGAACATGGGGATCGTGCGGGCGAATCCGCGCAGGTGCGAGCGGGCGTCGTCCATCGTCTGGTTCGCGCGCTTCTGCTCCTTCTTGGTCTCCTCCCGCGTCACCACCTCGGGCACGATCGAGTCCATCGTCCCCTCGACGATGGTCAGGATAATCGTCTTGAACGCTTTGTCGTGCTCGGCCTTCTTAGCCTCAACGACCTGGGCCCCGCCTTCGGTGGCCGCGTACTTCAGCTCGTCGTCCAGATGCTTGCTGGCGATGCTGTGCTCGCTGTATGCGCGCTCGACCTGGTCCTTGACCGCCTGCTCGGTGCGCTTCTCGTCGCGCTCGACCTGCTTGGCCGTGAGCCCGTAGACCTCCTTCAGCTCCTCGCGCTTCTGGCGGCTCTGCTCGATAACCACCTTCGCGATCTGCGTCGCCGCCGTGTGCGAAGGGGTGTCGCCCTCGACGGTCGGGATGTCCTCGATGCTGTAGACGGGCTTGCCGAGCTCGGAGACCTTGGGGTTGATGACGGTCTCCACGTCCACCTGGACGTTCCCGTCCGGGTCGGTGACGGGCGGCGGCTGCGGGATCTCGATGGGCTGCCCGTTGGTTACCTTCCCCTGCTTTGCATTGGGCAGCTTGTCGAGGATCGCCTTGACGTGCTCGGAGTACCGGAATATGCCCGCGACATTCGCGAACAGCAGGTTCGAAAGGAATCCGCGGCGCACGACCTCCCGGGCCTTGAACACCTGCGGGAAGGTCAGGACCTGGGAGGCGTCAAGCTCGATCATCCTGCCTTCGGCGTCTTCACCCAGGACCGGGAAGAAGTTCAGCAGCCGGCGGATGTTCTCCTGCCGCACGCCCTGGTCGCCCGAGGGGTTCGGGTGCAGGTTGTTGGCGAAAGCGTCGAAGATCGTCAGCGTGCGCTCGGGCGCGAAGTCGAAGATGTACGCATTCTGCTTCTGAAACACGTGCCCGGCACGTTCGAAGGTGCAGGGGTTTTGCGCCCGGAACGCCGCCTGCATGTATTGGGCCGGGGAGGACAGGTTGGACAGCATGATGACCGAGGTCCATTCGGGCACCGTGACTCCCGTGCTCAGTTGTCCCACCGACAGGGTGATGGTCTTGCCATCCGACTTCTCGGCCTCCGCGATGGCCGTACGCACCTTGTCCAGGGACTTCCCGACCGCGACCGGGTCGGTGTCGTCGTCGGAACGCCCATCGCCGGCGGCCAGGATGACTGTGTAGTCCATGAAGACGTCGTGCTTCTTGAGCAGCTTCTCCAGTGCCTTGGCGGAGGCAACGCGGTTGAGCAGCCAGAAGGAATGGCGGATCTCGTCTCGCAGCTCAGGCGTGGAGAACGGATACTTCTCGTTGGCCGTCAGGCAGTCGAGGAACTTGATGATCTCGGCCTCGTGCTCAAAGAACCCATTGTCCTTGGTCGCGAAGAACTCGTTGAGGTCGAACGTGTAGTCGATGTTCGCCTCGTCCTCGTCGATGGCGACGCCCTCGGCCAGACGGTCCGTGATCATGCGTGAGAGCTGGTAGGTCAGCAGGTTGAGCGTCGGCAGCGCCACATACGGGTTCTCCCGGCCGTCGTCCTCCCACTGCTGGCGGGCGGCCTGCTCGTCCTCGTATGTCCAGTTGAAAATCTGGTCCTGGTCGAACTTGCCGGAGGCCAGCGCCTTAAATGGCGTGCCTGACAGGTGCAGCGTCCACCTGCGCTTGATGTGGTCGAACGCGACGTCGGTCTTGGTGGTGTCTATGCCCTCGTGGGCCTCGTCGATCACCAGTAGGTCCCAGTCGAACTCAGCGATGTGCTTGAGCTTGGCGTATGAGCCGCCGAAGTACTGCGACCCCTTGAGGTCCTGCAGCGAGAGGAACTCCACGATGCGCGGGTCCCCGTCCTCATGGTTGAGCAAGAAAGCACGCCACTGCTTGCGAGTCATGGGCGAATGGTTGGCCAGTGAGGGCGACTCCGAGACGAACAGATACGTGGTCTTGTGTTTGATGAAGCGCGTGAAGTCGTCGAACCAGGAGTCTGCGATCGCCGGGCGGTTGGTGACGATCAAGACCCGTCGAACGTCCAAGGTCCGCATCAGGTCGTACGTCGTCAGGGTCTTGCCGAACCGTGGCTTGGCGTTCCACAGCACCTCGGCTTTCCCGGCCTCGAAGGCGGATGCGGCCTGATGGACGGCCGCCTGCTGTTCGGGACGCAGGACGTATTCGTCCTCCTCGCCGCCGTGCTGATGGTCTGTGAAGTCTTGGCCGGCGAAGTCGTTGAGGTACTCCAGCGACGTCTTCGGGGTGATGTCGAAGTGATGCCACTCGGTCCGATGTGGTTTGGTCTCGCGCCTGACACCCTGCTGGCGCAGGTAGGAGTGGAAGTCCTTGTCCGTGAATCGGCCGCCGGTCTCCGAGGTAAACAGTGCCCTTCGCGCCCATAGCTTCTTCTTCTCGACGGACAGCTGTGATGCCTGCTGCGCGATTCGCGTGTCTGCGCTCTTCTGCTCGGTGTACCCGATCTTTTCCCACCCCGCGTACTTGGGGATGTCCGGGGTCGTCCAGGAGTAGATGAGTGGGGTGATCTCACGGAACGTCTGGATCTGCGGACTAGGCATCGGCCCTCATTCCTTCATGGACCTTGTCGATCCTGCAAGGCCGGTAGCGGTCGTGGACGGTGAAGTCAAAGGCGTCGTCGCGCAGCGAGGCGAGTGTGAATGGCTCGCGCTGAACCATCCCGGGTGTCCCGGTGATCCGGTTCCACCAGGAGAACTGGATCTCCTCGCCTCGCCAGTCCAGGCCGGCCAGAGTGTCGCCACAAACGACGTTTGTGTCGATGAGGAAGGCCGCGGCCTGCCGCAGGCTCGTTTCCGGGCCACATGGGACACCGTGTTTTACCTGAAAGTGCAAAAACTCATCCAGCATGGCCTCTTGGGCGTCCCGGTGGTTGTCCTCCAGCAGCTCGACGCCGTAGATCGAGGCGAGGGCGAACAAGGACGCCTCTGGCCACTCCTCGAGCGGGTAGTTCCTCTCGACCCCAAGGAGCTTGCGGTGCAGGATCGCAACCAAAAAGTTGCCGCCACCGGCTGCAGGCTCAAGGAAGGTCTTGTCGACGAAGTCGGGGCCGCTCTCCAACTCCTCGCGGACCAAATCGAGCATCCGTTCAACCATGTGACGCGGCGTAAAGACCTCACCGTAGGCCTTGACACGGTGGCGCGATTTCACGACCTGCTCCTCGACGATCATCTGGGTCACCGTCACTGGCGTCCCCCTGGCCGCCGACGATGAGCAACGTCACCCCTGGCGGCGGGCTCATTCGCCGCTTGTTGAGCCATTCGGCAAACCAATCATCTCGTGATGGCGACACATGTACTCCAATTTCTGCAAGCCGAGGGTTCGCGTCAGACGCTAGCGGTACGGGGCGACAAGTTCGTGGACGCCGCCGCGCCTTCCCTTGGCGGCCGTGACTCGTACAGTCCGCATCGTCGATGACCCGGGACATGCTGGGCGGAAGGACGCACGCTCATCGCAGCGTTCGGACTCACTTGACCGTGTCACTGGATGAGCGCACCGGCATGTCAGGACGTCTCGTGCTGGGAATCTGGACAAGTTCGTGAGACGTGAGCCCGGACGTCGCGGTGAGAAGCGGCAGGTCACACCCTTGGCGCGATGACATACGGTTTGTGGCCCGCTGATGCTTCAGCGGCTAGGGGTGTGGTCGCGGGGGGACGGGCCGAGGTTCGGCGGTGGGGTCGGTGGCTGAGGTCGACGGCCGCGTGATGCCTCGACTCGCGCGCCGGGTCGCGGTAGCGGGGTGTGGTCCGGGTCGAGGTCCGCGTCGAGCCGGTATCGGAGGTCGGCAGCGGGATACTGGGCTGCTAGGGGCCTGGTGGCGACCATGCTCGGCAGCAGGGTCTGCACGTCCAGTCCAGCGCGGTTGGCCCGGTCGATGGTGTTGGCGAGTGAGCCCCAGTCGTGGGCGCGGACCAGGGCCGGGTTGATCTGGCGTGCCAGGGGCGCCCACCGTTGAGCCGGGCTGAGGGCGGATTGACCGGTGATCCGGTCGCGGGTCCCGTTGTCGTGGATCCGGGATTCGCTCTGGCCGGCGCGGTCTCGGTCCCAGGCCGCAACCATGGGTATCAGCTGGGTGAGCGCCACTTCGACGGGGACGTGGAGGCGTCGGGCGATGTCGGTGGTGCGGGATGTCCACTGGTCGGCGTGCCCGGCTGCGACGACGGCTAGAGCCTCGGCCAGGGCCTCGGTGACCGGCAGGTGGGCCAGGCGTTCGTCGACGAGCGCGTTGGCGAGGGGCTCGGCCTGTTCGAGGTGGCGGCGTAACGCGGCGGGTCCGGTAGTGCGTAGGACGTCGGCGGGGTCGAGGCCGTGGGGCAGGGCGGCGTGTTGGGGGTCTGCGCCTCGGGCGGCGAGGATCCAGTAGTCCCGCTCTGCGGCGAGGTGGCCGGCGACGTCGGGGTCGGTGGCCACGATCAGCTTGGCGGGATGCTCGAGGGTGAGGATGTCGGCCTGCGTGTCGCTTAGGGCGGTCCCGAGCGGGGCGACTCCGACATGATCGGGGCAGGCGAGGCTGACGGCGATGGCGTCGATCGGGCCCTCGACCAGGACCGGGGCGGCGCCTTGGGCGAGCCGGTCGGCGTGCGGGTCCATGCCGTACAGCTGGTCTGCTTTGGCGAACAGGACGGTCTCGCTGGTGTTGAGGTACTTCGGGCCGGACTTGTTGCCGGCCTCGTCGCCGGTCTTCTCGTGGTGGTCGGTGTCGGGGTTGCGGCGTGCGACGAACCCGACGACGTGCTCGTGGTGCTGGATGGGCAGGACGAGCCGGTCCCGGAAGGTGTCGATGAGCCGGCCGGTGCAGGCCTGCTTGGCGAGGCCGGCGGCGAGCAGCTCGTCGTCGCTCGCGCCGTGGTGTCGCAGGTGGGCGGTGAGGGTGGTCCAGCCGGCGGGGGCGTACCCGGGCCGGGTCGCCGGCGAGGTCGGTGCCGCCGAGACGCTCAGCGAGGTAGGTCTGGGCCCAGGAGCCGCGGTAGGTGGCCTCATAGAACGTGGCGGCCTGCTCGTTCAGGGCGGCGATGCGTTCGGGGGTG
>JAABUR0100010558.1_pt1 | contig 10088 bp, 15 predicted proteins | sample 5560091 | NCBI WGS metagenome assembly JAABUR01 (sample SAMN10711879, study PRJNA513375) | rock metagenome | isolation source: Antarctica rocks | place: Antarctica: Victoria Land, University Valley sud
ACCAGCCCACCCGTCCACCAACGGCCGCATCACCCTGCCCGAGGCGATGCTCGATGACCCGAGTGAGGCCACCTCGTGCGGTCACCAGCCCCGACCGGCAGCGCGCGACGACGTGACCCACACCGCCGCGAATGCCCGATACATCGGAGCATGGGTGCGTGCGACATGCGGAAGGCCGGAACGAAGGCGATGCGGCTCCGAGCACTGAGAGGGATGCAAAAGCTCGAGTTCGCGTCCACGCCGCCGCTCCCACCCGTTAAGTTCTGTCGGCGCCGATAACGGCTGACCGGGCCCGGCAGGGGAGAACAGACATGGCACAGCGCTTCAACCCGCCGCCGGGGTGGCCACCTCCCCCACCAGGATGGGCTCCTGCGCCGGGGTGGCAGCCCGACCCGGAATGGCCGCCCGCACCGGCAGGATGGCTCTTCTTCATGGACGAAACCCGGCCCGTACCCACGCCCGCGGCGGCAGCCCTTCGTCGGCCTGGTCAGCACCTGCCCCCGGCTCTTGCTGCCACGCCGCGCGACCAGGCGCCACCGGCCGGGGCGCCCCCCGGAGCACCCGCAACTCCCTCCACCCGACAGGTCCAGCCCAGCCGGCTGTTCGGGTGGGGCGGCGCGGTCGTGCTCGTGCTGCTCGGTCTGCTGTCCGGACTGAGCGGCGCCCTCATCATGGGCGGGATCTACGTGCTAGCGGTCTCCGTCGTCGCGCTCATCCGCGGCCGCGTGCGATGGGCGTACCTGCCCACCCGTACCGCCGGTGTCGCTGCCCTCGTCACCTCACTCGTCGCCGTGGGCGCCGGCGCCGCCGCGCAACCGCCGCGGGCAACCCCCACAGCCACTACCGCGCCAACTGCCAGCACACCCACTACCGGTGGCCCGGCCATACCATCGGCCACGTCCGCTACTTCCTCCGCGACGCCGACGCCCACCCCCTCCGCCGCGTCCGTCCCCACGACCACCCCAGATCCCGTCACCGAGGCGATAAGCACGGCGCCCAGCGGTTCTGCGCTGGCCGCCCTCGGGACACTGACCGTGCAGGCCCAGCCCTCCACCGCCGGGTACGCGCGCACCGCGTTCGGGCCCGCCTGGGCCGACACTGACCGCAACGGATGCGACCAACGCAACGACAGCCTGCGCCGAGACCTGACCGCCATCACCTTGAAGTCCGACAGCCACGGGTGCGTCGTCCTGACCGGATCCCTCACCGACCCGTACACCGGGCAACAGATGCCGTTCAGCCGAACCAGCGCCACCAGCAGCGCCGTCGACATCGACCACATTGTGGCCCTCGGCAACGCCTGGGCCACCGGAGCCAACACCTGGGACGACAACACCCGACAGCAGTTCGCCAACGACGCCCTCAACCTGCTCGCCACCAGCGCCACCGCGAACCTCGCCAAAGGCGACGCGGACGCCGCCGGTTGGCTACCCCCCGCCTCCACGTATGCCTGCCCCTACATCGCCCGCCAGATCGCCGTCAAAAGCAAGTACCACCTGACCGTCACGGCGAGTGAACGCGCCGCCATGGCACGCGTCCTGACCACCTGCCCCGCCACGACCGCCCCCGCCGCCTCCATCCCCCCGCTGGGCGGATTCCCCGAAGACACCCCCGCCCCCACACCGACCAGCTCCAGCGCACGGCCGACACCCCCAGCGGGCCCCGCACCGGAAGCGCCGGCCCCCACCGCCACGCCATCGACACCCTCCGCTCCCCCGTCCAGCAGCACCGCTGCTCCGCTGCAAGGGGTTCACCCAGGGGCCTACTGCTCACCCTTCGGCGCGCTCGGATACACCTCCACCGGGACCCTCATGGCCTGCCGCCCCTCCGCCACCGACAGCCGAAACCGGTGGCGAGCCGCTTAGCTAGCCTCCCGCTGTGCCACACGCACCGACGGCGGACTCCCTGACCACCCAGGACCTGTGCGAGATCCTGCAGGTGTCCCGCCCCGTCGTCCAGCAGCTCATCCGCTCCGGCCAGCTGCCGGCAACCAAGGTCAGCCGGCGCGATGGGTGGAAAGTGTCCCATCAGCTTTTGAGGCCTGGATCCACGCGCGACATGCCGACACCCGGTCCTGGATCCTGTCCAACCCGCCCACCGCTGCCGGCATGTGGGACCGACGCACCGGAGGCCCCGCCGGGTGACACCCCGACTCCTTTACCCAGACCCGCCCACCGGGCCGGAACCCAGCCCCGCTCACCGGCATGGAGGCCGACCGACGACGGGGACCAGCCCACCCGTCCACCAACGGCCGCATCACCCTGCCCGAGGCGATGGTTGATGACCCGAGTGAGGCCACCTCGTGCGGTCACCAGCCCCGACCGGCAGCGCGCGACGACGTGACCCACACCGCCACAGTGACGCACGTCTTCCGCAGCCTCCGATCGACCGCTCATGCCGATGTGAGTGCCTTCGGCAAACTGCACGACTATGAACGATAGCGGCCGTTGTCCGCGGCGCGGGTGCGCGAGGTACCACTCGTGAGAGAAACCGTGGACCGGCGCACGTGCGAACCGGTCGAAGCTCCTATCGCTCGGGTTCAACCCCGTCCCAGTTGAGGTGCCTTACCGGGCATCTTCACCGGGCGGGTCTTACGGGACACCCGGACAGGCGTACCCACGCTGACCTGGACCGTTCCCGCAAGAGGTTCCGCTTACGGACACTCCCGAGCCGTCCCTGGCGAGTCGACCAGGTCGTCACGGGCCGTGAGCCGGTTGTTCCGCAAGGGTGCTCCGTACGGAACTCTGCCGCGTCCTCGGCCACGACCGCGAGGAGATTGCTGCTGAGGCCGCGTAACATTCGCTTGATGAGCGAAGTCATCGAGAATTGTGACGTCTACGCAGGGAGTTCGTACCCCGTGTCCATCTCTCATGGGCATCGCATCCGGAAGAAGGTGGACTCAAGGCGAGGGTGGATGCCGACACCGGCGAAGTCACTCTCTACGTTCCGAAGGAGCAGATCGTCAAGCTCCGCGATTGACCATCGCTCATCGAGGACTCCTCGACGAATATTTCTACAGGCGGCAACTGACTAGCCGGCAGTGAAATGGATAACCCACATATATATATCAACTTCAGGGGCCCGCCGCGCCATGCCAGGCACGAAGGATCCGTCCGCGGCGTGGTGCCGGTACGCTGCTGTCAGTCGGGAGGAAGGAACGCATGTGGATGCCTTAGCCGTGCAGGATTTGACTAAGTCCTATCGCAGACGATCAGGCTCACGGCATACTGTCGTATCCGGATCGACCTTCACGGTAAAGGAAGGGGAAGTTCACGCTCTTTTGGGCCCCAATGGATGCGGAAAGACCACTACTCTACGGATGGTAATGGGTCTCGTCCGACCGCAGCGTGGAAACGTCGTCCTCTTTGGTCGTGATTTGCGTCGATCTCCGATCAGAGCTCTGAGCAGAGTTGCCGCCATCGTTGAACAACCTCGATTCCTGCCCTCGTTCTCGGGGCGAGAGAACATGCAGCTAATCGGTACTGCCATTGACGCATCGGATGCTCGCATAAAGACGGTCCTTGAGGGTGCAGGTCTGGGTTCTGCGGTAGACGAGCCGTTTTCGACGTACTCGCTTGGAATGAAGCAGCGCTTCGCAATAGCCGCCGTCTCGCTCAAGGAAGCCGACCTGGTCATCTTTGACGAACCTACTAATGGACTGGACCCCGAAGGCATCATGGAGGTTCGAAGCGCTATATTGGCACTTCGCGATCAGGGCCGGACCATTCTGCTCAGCAGTCACCTTCTATCGGAAGTGCAAAGCGTGGCCACCGCAGTGACCATCATGAAGACTGGTCAAGTCGTCGCGAGCGGCGGACTGTCAGAAATTCTGACGCAGAGTAGTACGCAATCTGTGCTTCTGCGGGTCGCTGACCCTTCAGCGGCCATGCATCTGTTGGAACGCGGTGGTCTCGAAGTTCGTTCCGGTGGGCGTGACAATCGCATCATTGTTTCGGGTTCGGGGCAAGAGATAATCGCCCGCCTAATACGTGATCTGGCAATGGAAGGAATTGATGTCTATGAGGTTGTCAACCAGCAGGCGACACTGGAGGATGTCTTCCTGAGCTTGACCGAATCGGACGGCGAGAAATGACTGTATCGAGATTGATTCAAGGTGATCTATATCGACTGCGCCATCGTCGTCTTCACCGATTGCTCGTCATTCTTCTTCTCATTGGTTTGACGATCCTTGCCTGGCAAATCTTCGACGCGACGAAGCCATTGCCATCCAGTGCGACTACGACGGCACAGGCACGCTGCTTGGATGCTCAAGCGAAAGTCCGCTTGTCCGATCCAAGCAGTAATTTTAACTGCGAGGCCCTCGCCCTGCCGGTCTCAACCTTTCCTCAGTCCATCGCATCCGAGATAGTCTCCTTTGCCTTCTTATCTCTGGGTTTCGGCCTGATGGTAGGCGCTAGCCTGACTGGCCATGAAGCAACGGTCGGGTATATTGCCAACTGGTTGACCTATGACCCAAAGCGCTTCCGCTTCATGGCCACTAAAGGGCTGGCGGGCGCGCTATGGTCTGCAATCTGGACGGCGCTCGGTCTGCTCCTATTTGTGGGCCTGTCGTGGTCTATTCATCGCGCACATGACCTTCTAGGCACGACCGACGCCTCCGTCTGGAGTGCTGTTGCGTCCATGGCTGTTCGCTCAGTTGCACTCGTAGCAGTCGTTTCAGCGCTCGGGGCTGCACTTGGCGCGACTCTGAAATACACGGGTGCCGTGATTGCTCCATTCGCGGCCTGGGTGGTAATTGAGTTGCTGTTCCCTCAACTTACCGTGACCCGGTGGCTGCTGATACCTAACATCCGGAGTTGGATCGAGGGAGGTTTGCAATACCAGGTGGTGACCTGTCCGGCAAACGAGCACATCTGCTCGTCACAGTTGATGACTCTGAGTTTGAGTCATAGTGCAGGCTATCTTGGTGCCCTCATTGCGATTGCGACGATTCTTGCGGTCGTCATTTTCGTTCGGCGCGATGTGACCTAACTGAGGGTGCCAGGTTACGGTGTCCGTGCCCAGATCGGTTTTCGTCCGCTGGGGCCGCCAGCGTTCGTTGAGGATGCCGCTGGCCTTGCCGACCGGATGACCTGGCCCTTATGGGGGGTCGACTTCGCGCCACTACGGACATAGGGGTGGCTTCGGAACCCAGACACCGGATCGTTGGTGAGCACACTGAGCCGAAGATCGAGACCGGCATGCTGGTCGCACCTCTCAGAAGTACCGCGGAGATCCGCGTCTTGACGCAGATTGGCGGGACACCGCCGCCCGTGGCGATGTGAGCCCTGCTTCCAGCTGGCCTGGTGCCATCCGGCGACCAAAGACAGAAGTCGTTCGCCGCCCAGGTCCACCGACACGAAGTCTGCCGAGGATCTCTCCATGCGCGGTCCTGCACGATTTAGGCGGGCAGGACGCTAAGTCACGAGAGCCCCGGGTCGAAATGAGTCGCCACGCTCCATCTGGGGGGCTCTTAACTCGTCATGCCTGCGTTCGACCAAACTGAACAGGGCACGGCGGATCCACCTACATGGCAGACCGGTACAGGTTGTGCGCGAACTCGGCGGTTGCAGCGGACAGGGCGACGGTACGCGTCCGGAGCTTTCGCAGGTGGAGTTTAAGTCACCAACCAGCCACAAAGTCGATGTCCGACACAGATCCGCGGTTACAACCGGCCCAGTTCCAGCCAATGTTGCCGCGCCCGCTTATGCCGCTACCTGCCCATGTACACCAAACCTGGACCCTGAACGGTCCCATGCTATCTGGACAAGACATAGACGCCGACGATTCCCCAATGCCAGCACCAAAACAGCCACTTGGGGGGGTAGAAGGCAGCAAGGGCGCGGCGTGAGCCGTAGGCGTCATGAACGCAGCCGAAGTTGCCAGCACAGCAGCCGAAAGAATTCTAGAAAGAACTGCCCGTCGACGTCCCATTAGCACACCTTTCACGCCCCTGGCGCTGTTCGCTCGTCCATCATTGCCAAATTAGGTATACACCCAGCATCCAGGTCAGATGATAACAATCCAGCAACATCGAGTGCACGATGCTGACCCGGTCCTGCTGGTACCTGCGGAGCACCCAGGTGGCATCCACTGCGGGCACCCGCGGCCGGCGCGGCGGCGGCGGCGCGGACCATCCGTTGGCCTGCACCAGCCCGTAGATGGTGGGTAGTGCCCGGTCGGTGAGGGCGGCGATCTGCTGGCGCACCCGGGCCGGATAGAGGGCCCGGCGGGGTCCGCGGCGCAGATGTACGCCTGTGGTGAGCAGCCGCCCGCTGACCCCATTCCTCGCCGTGTCCGAGCAGCCTCCCGATCTGGGTGACCGTGCTGCCCGATTCGTAGAGGCGTCGAACCTCGTCCAGGTCCGCCTGGTCCTCGACGAGCTCACGGGCCTTGACTGCCAGCCCGGCTCGCCGGAGCAGCTTGTAGACCCCGGCCAAGCTGTACCCGGTGCGGTCGGCCATCTGCGTGGCGGACAAGCCCTGCGCGACCAGCGCTGCCAACGTCGCGTCATCCAGCACGCCACCGTTGCTGGCGTTGCCCCGTGACCGGCGGAAGGTGACGCCCGCCTCCAGCAGCGCCGCAAAGGCCCGCGATCTGAACCGCGCTGGCCCGCGGTCCACGTACTGCTCCCGCAGCCAGTCGACGGCCGGTACCGGTATCGGACTGGCCCCGGTGCGAGCCGCGGCCCTGTGCCGGGCAGCTTTTGACCGGCCGTCCCTCCGCCGCCCTCCTTCTGAGCCCTGATCCACCGATCCGCAGGAGGATCGGTCAACGAGGCATTCCCAGGCGCTACGGAAGCGAGGCGGTGGCCACATCGGTGTCGACTGGGTCAGGCGTTCGCCTTGTCAGTGAACCGCTGTCGTGCGGCTTGCCGGGAAACGCCCAAGGCGACTGCGATCTGGTTCCATGACCGGCCGTGTGCTCGAGCGATTTCAACGGTTTCCCGCAGCCGGGCCTCGTCGGCGCGTACTGCCTCGGAGACCGCCGCAATCTGCCGTAGATCGTCGGTGTGGTCCACGACCGCGGTCGCCGGATCGAGGTCGTCGGCCAACTGCTCGAACCGGCGCGAGGCCTTCTCGATGTCATCGTCTGTGTGTCGCAATGTGATCACCTCCTCATCCGAGGAACCGGTAGAACTTCGTTCTCAGCGCCATCGCGTGGATGATGACCGGATCATCTCCGTCAATCTCGAGCACGCCGATCTCAAGTAGCGCCCCGTCGGAGGCTGGTCCGATGAGCATCGTCAAGTCCTCATCCAGCTCGACCCGACGTACCGCAGTGCGTGCGGCATGCCAGATGTCCGCATCGGCAACCTGGTGCTTCCGCGCTGGTTCACCGATCCGCACTTAGACAACATACCTTGCCTGGGATCGAGCGACAAGGCTCTTTGTCTAGTCTCGGCACCGAGGTGACCGGTGAGGGATCGTTGAGCGGTACGGGCAGCACTTGCCGGCCAGACGGGAAGACGGACCTACGCGGTCTTGACCCAGCGGCCCCACTCCTGCTGGCGGCGGTAGCCGGCGGCCTGCCACAGCCGACGGCCGAGCTCGTTCCCGTCGAGCACCATGGCGTCGAAGCGTCGCGCGCCGAGCCCTGCCAGTCGAGCCTCCGCGGCATCGAGCAAGGCTTGCCCGACGCCGCGTCGGCGATAGTCGGGGCGGACGGCCAGGCGGTAGAGGTGAGCTCGCCACCCGTCCCAGCCGGCGATCAGCGAGCCGATCAGCTCGGCGTCGCTCACCGCGACCAGCAGTGCAGCCGGGTCACGCTCGAGCACTGCGAAGACGGCCTCGCGGGTGTCAGCAGGCCGGCTCTCGTTCTCCGCGGCGATTCGCCACAGGTCGAGGACCGCGTCGACGTCGTCCAGGCCAGCGGGGCGAACTGCAAACCGACTCATGAGCCCATCCTGACCCGTGCTGCAGTGTCTTGCCTATCCCGCGAGGCGCGCGCAGGCTAGAGCCGTGGACGAGGACCGCGTCGAGAGCGGAAGGACAGAAGTCCTCTCCGGGCAACACGGCACCCTGCGTTGGCGCGTCCTAGTGCGAGGCGACGAGCAAGAGTTGTTCACGATGATCCAAGTCCACCAGGGCTCACGCCGCGTGGTGGCCGGGTCAGGTTTCGGAGGGCCGCCCCTCTATCCCGGGCAGTTGATCAGCAATTGGCGCGGCCGAACCGATGACCTGCCCTACTTCGTGATGAACCGCAGCGACCCGGTGATCGACCGAGTGGTGGCCATCACCGACCGCGGGACCGAAGTCGAGCTGAGCATGTCGCCGGTCATCGCCCCATTTGGGTTGCGCTTCTCCGCCGCTGGCCTGCCCGAGGGTGAAGCACCTTCCCGTCTGCGTGCGGAGCGCGACGGCACGGTGATCGTCAACATGGACAGTCGCATGCCACCTCGTTTCATCCCGCCACTCGACTGAGACTAGTAGCGTGTCGCCTCTAATATGATGGGTATGTGTGGTCGGTTGTTCTGGTTGATACTCGACCAGAAGGAGTTGACGGCGTGCCTCGTCCGAAGGAGTTCACGGTCACCTTGAGTGCTGGGGATCGTGCGAAGCTGACCAAGGTGGTTTCGTCTGGGCGGCATCCTGCCCGGATGATCACTCGGGCCAGGGTGTTGCTGGCCCTGGACGAGACGCAGGGGCCGGCGCCCGATCGTCGCGTGGTGGCCGACCGGGTCGGTACGTCGGATAGCACGGTGTATCTGGTCGCGAAGGCCTTCACGACTCAGGCCGGGCGGGTCGATGAGGTGATCACGCGCAAGAAGCGGGCCACGCCTCCGGTGGAGCCGAAGGTGACTGGGGACGTGGAGGCCCGGGTGATCGCGTTGGCGTGCAGCCAGCCGCCGGCGGGACGTCAGCGGTGGACGCTGCGGTTGCTGGAGAGACAGGTGGCCCTGACCGAGGGGATACCGCCGATGGACCACTCCACGATCGGGCGGGTTCTAAAAAGGGGGCGCTTAAGCCTCACCTGAAGGCGTGCTGGACGATCCCGCCACAGCAGAACGCGGCATTCGTGGCGGCGATGGAGGACGTGCTGGGCGTTTACGCCCGCCCCTACGATGCGGCATTGCCCGTCGTGGTCATGGACGAGAAACCACTACAACTGCTCGCCGACGCCAGACCCGGCACCCCGGCCGCGCCCGGGCAGGTGGCCCGCGAGGACTCCGAGTACATCCGCTGCGGCACCTGCTCGATCTTCGTCTGGGCCGAACCCCTAAGGGGTTGGCGCCGCGCCTACGCCGAGTCCACCCGCACCCGAATCGACTGGGCCCACGGTGTCGACCATCTCCTGAGCGTCGAGTACCCCGACGCGGACAAGGTCGTCCTGGTCATGGACAACCTCAACACCCACTCGATCGCCTCCCTCTACCAGGCATTCCCACCGGAGAAGGCCTACGCCCTTGCAGGCAGGCTGGAGATCCACCACACCCCCAAGCACGGGTCCTGGCTCAACATCGCCGAGATCGAACTGTCCTGTCTGACCAAGCAATGCCTCGGCCGGCGCATCGCCGAACTCGATGTCCTCAACGAGGAACTCGCCGCCTGGGCCCGCGCCACGAACGCTGACGAGCGCCAGGTGGACTGGAGGTTCACCACCAGCAACGCCCGCATCAAACTCCGGCACCTATACCCAGCCCTTTAGTAGCGACAGCCTACTAGGCAATCGAACCAGGCTCGTTCCGCCCTCCGCGGCAAGGGACGGGCCGCTCATGCATGGTTGTGCAGGTACGCCCGCAACCGATGAGCCGCGACGATCGCCGCCTTGGGCTCCTCGATCCTCTTTGCCGAGGTCATCGACGTTGGACGATGGCATGGGCCGTATGGGGATCCCCTGCGGGAACCGCGAGCCCGCGGCCTTGTCATCGATCGGGCGCGTTTGGTTGCTCAAGGGGTGTTGATTGTGCGGTCGTGCGGCGCCGGATCATCTCGGCGGCGGCGGTCAGTGCGGGAACCACGAGTTCGCGATAGGTGGCCAGCGGGGCGTTCGCATGGTCGATCGCGCTCATCCCGCGGTTCACTTTGTGGATCGGCGAGTCGGGGTTGACCTCGTCTGCATGCCAACGCTCGAGACCGCCGTTGAAA
>JAABUR0100010560.1_pt1 | contig 10088 bp, 8 predicted proteins | sample 5560091 | NCBI WGS metagenome assembly JAABUR01 (sample SAMN10711879, study PRJNA513375) | rock metagenome | isolation source: Antarctica rocks | place: Antarctica: Victoria Land, University Valley sud
CCTTTTGCCCTCCGGTTTCTGCTGGTAAAAATGTATAGGGCGAGAGACATAAAATTGTTTTCATTCTAATTTATGCTTTACTAGCATTACATTGTTGTTGCAGGGTGCGAAATAATACAATGAAATAATTACCAGTAATAATTGAAAGCTAAGGTAAGTGTTAATTAAGCAGTGCTTATCAAAGCATTACTTTTAATAAAAAGTTATTAGAAAGTGTTTTTATTTGTTTCACGTTATAGCGCTTCGTTTATCCCTTTTTTGACGCGTATTTATACCATAAATGTTTAGTTTTGTCATTTGGTTATATATCAATTGTATTTAGTTAGAATAGATATACATGATTAGTCTCTTCTGCAAGCGATAAAATAAATAAATTTAATTCGTGGATAATAAAACTCACGCATCTCCCTTTATTTCCATTTGCATACCTTCTTATAAAAGAGCAGAATATTTACAAAGATTACTTAAAAGCATAGAGATCCAAAGTTTCAAAGATTTCGAAGTAATAATAACAGATGATAGCCCCAATGATGAAGTTTTTAAAATTCAACAGAAATATGAAGACTTTTTCCAAATAAACTACAAAAAAAATTTACATGCTTTAGGTACTCCCGAAAATTGGAATGAAGGGATACGATTAGCAGAAGGAAAATGGATAAAAATTATGCATGATGATGATTGGTTTGCTTCACCTGATTCATTATACAAGTTTGTACAATTAATAAATGATAATTCTGAAGCAGACTTTTTATTTTCAGGTTCTGCTTTCATTAAAAACAATAAAGTTTTTGGTGGAATGTATATTAATAGATTTAAGCTTTATTTATTAAAAAAAGACCCTGAAAATCTCTACTATAAAAATTTTATTGGACCTCCAAGTGTTGTAATTCACCGCAATAGAAAAGACATTCGGTACGATGCGGATATGAAATGGCTGGTAGACGTGGATTTTTATATGCGGTACCTGCAAAAGTATCCCGCTTTTGCATTTACAAAAGAACCCTTAATAAATGTGGGTTATAGTGAAGACCAGGTGACAGAAAAGGTGTTTCATGATAAGACAGTTTTTGTAAAAGAAAATCTTATGATGATGCAAAAGCAGTCTCATAGCCTTTTAAAAAAAATATGGAATTATGATTACACCTGGCGAATGATGCGCAACTTTAATATAAAAGAAGTAAAAGAGTTGCAGGAGCTCTGCCCGGCGGCGGCAGATAATATTCCTGCTATTCATACATCAATTCTCGGCTTTCAAAAATTTATTCCTCTTCCTGTTTTAAAGGTGGGTATTTTTTCAAAGATCTTAATGGCTATAAGTTTTGTAATTACCCGTAAATAAAAAAATTTGATGGTTGTTGCACTTAGTATTATAATAGTTAATTACAAATCTCCCCAGCTTATACTGGATTGTATTACATCTATACGTGCCCAGACATTAAAAATAGGATACGAAATAATTGTTGCAGATAATTTATCAGGTGATAACAGCAGAGATATTATTTTTGCACATTTCACGGATATTATCTGGGTGCAAATGACTTATAATGCCGGCTTTGCCCGTGCAAATAATGCGGGTATCAGCATATCCAAAGGTGAAGCCATTCTGCTATTAAATCCTGATACGATTGTTATTAACGAGGCAGTTGAAAAGTGTTTTTTAAGATTTATTCAATCTGATTACATAGCCTGTGGCCTGCAACTGCTAAATCCTGATAATACTCCTCAAATATCCGGTAATTATTTTATGAAGGGGGGCTTAAATCATCTATTGCCTTTGCCTTATTTAGGTCCGCTTTTAAAGCAAATTGCTTTTGCAATAAAAGCAAGGAAAACAAATGTGCTTCATGCAGCTTCTGAGGAAAAAGTTGATTGGATAAACGGGGCTTTTCTGATGGTAAAGAAATCAGCTATAAAAAAGGTTGGGTTAATGGACGAAGATTTTTTTTTATATGCAGAAGAAACAGAATGGTGCAGCAGGCTGTTGCAGGCAGGGGAAATAGTTGTTTATGGAGATCTTAATGTAATACACTTACAGGGTGAAAGCATAAATAAGGAAACAAAAACAACTGATAAAGGCTATACTAATCTTTATGATAAAAAAGGGCTGCAGTTAATGGTATCTAACAGTTTGCGTGTCAGAAAACAGTTTGGCACAGCCTGGTTTGTTTTTTATACGCTTATGTTTATAATAGAAATTCCGGTTTTTGCTTTCTGTAGTTTTTTCGACCATCTTTTTCATGGTAAAAATCCATTAACCGAGTGGAAAAAAATTAAAGGATTTACCCTAAATGTTTACAAAGTATGTCAGTTACTTCCAAAAATAATATCAGGAAAGGCATATTTTTACAAGATGTTGTAAGGCCAAAGCCTCTTGATTTTTGCAGTTTCATTTGTATGGTTTCGCTTTATGGCTGCATCGCAAGTCATCGCAAGTCACAGACAGCCCTTGGTGAAAGGGTTGTCTATGTGATCTATTCTGCATATTATAGAGTTTCATTTCTCATCAGATACAATGATTGCTTTGACTATACTTGTTTATGTGTTTTGTTTTGTTGCTGTCTCCACCAAAGAAATAAAGTTGCAATAATCGAAAGCCACAGCAATGCATTAGCAATGTATAATATGGTTTGGGCAGTATAATAAGATGATGGCTCAAATTTAAATTCAACCGAATGATTACCAGCAGGAACAGATAAACCTCTCAACACATAATTAGTTTTACAATAATCTGCTTTTTTGCCATCAATATAAGCATTCCACCCTGCGGGATAGTATACCTCGCTAAAGACAGCAAACTGGTTACTTTTAGAGCTGGTTGTATATTTAATATCATCATTATCATAACTCACCAAAGTTACTTTAGCAGAAGAATCTGCTGCGGCAACAGAGCTTACAACTGATTTAAAAGAATTGTCTACAAAAGCTGTTTTTGCAGGATCAAAATTATCAAGAGATTTAATTTCTTCTACCGGGCCATTTACAAATTTCACTTCCTTTACAAACCAGCATGCACCCATGGCGCTGTCATTTCGTTGGACCGTATATTGGTTGCGTTGCTGCTGGGAAGGTAACAGGAAATAACGTGTATCAAGCATATTTAAAACACTCATATTGTTTTTTGAAAGCTGGTTTTCAATAAGATCCTGGTAAATTCGCAGTTTAGCAGGATGGTAACCACCAACGCATCGGTGATAATAAGCAGTGAGGGACTCCTGGAATCTGTCGGGTGATAAGTTATATACCCGATAATGCGAATCTTTATCTTTCAATATTTCTATATCTGCGGCAGTCGGATTGAAATTATCGGCCTGGTAAGAATCGGCATCCACATAATTATCACTGTTTAAATATTTGGTATCTATGGCAAACAGGTCAATAGTGTTTATCAGTGTAAAGACAATTACAATTACAGCAGGTCTTACAATTCCTTTTATATAAAGAAAGAGTGCTCCTAAAGTTATTCCGGCAAAAACGAGCGCTCTGAATATTCCGCTGCCAAACATAGATTTTCTTTCCTCAATCATACCTTTTATTACGGAACGTCCTAATTCATCACTCCCCGTCTGTCCTGCAAAATTTTTTATGATTTGCTGGTCATTGGCACTGCTATAATCATTGAAGAGATACATTAGTATTAAAACAGCGAAAACACCCCCGCTTACATAAAGTATCTTTTTAAAATTCTGCTGCAGGTCCTGTTTAGAATTACCTGTAAAAAACATTTGCTGCAGGCACAATACTGCCATCAAAGGAAAGAGAAGCTGGGGAATTACTAATGCCATTGAAGGAGCCCGGAATTTGTCATATAATGGCAAATGATTTAGTAAAAATTCATTGAATCCTAAAAAATAACTTCCCCAAGCCAATAGTATTGAAAAAAATGAAGCTGCTAATATCCACCATCGGTGTTCATTTTTAACAATAACAACTCCTATAATAAATAACAAACTAATAATGGCTCCAAAATAGACAGGACCAGCAGTGCTAAGGTTTCCTCCCACGTCCTTAATACCTCCCCAGTATTTTGGTAATTGAGCAGCTATTTGTACAGCGTTTTCTTCAGGAACATTTTTTTCTGTTAGTGCCGACACAATTTTAGAGTTTTCATCAAAGCCTTCTCCGCTGCTGCCTCCAAATACATTTGGCATAAGAAAAGTAAGAAATTCACTTTTTGCAATACTATATGCAAGAGCATAATCAACATCTAAACCTGTTGTTTTTACCTGCTTCAGTTCTGTTCCTGAGCTTTCAAGTGTTTTACCTCCCCTCATGGTGTATTTGGCATATTCAGAAGTTGTAAGCAACGCAACAGCAGAATTACCTACGCCAATTAATCCGCCAAGAATAGCCAGGCCAAGCGCTGTAAACAAATGTTTCCATTCACTTTTCTTTATCCATTCCACAATAAATGCTATTGTCATAAATGCTGCAATAATGATAAAATAGTAATTGATCTGGGGGTGATTTGCTCCAATTTCAAGGGAAGCAAAAAGCGCTGTAGCCATTAAACCAATAACATATTTTTTCTTATACAACAAAAGCAATCCTGCTAACAATGCAGGCATATATGCAATTGACAACATTTTGGTATCATGGCCAACTGAAATAATAACAGGGTCGTAAGTGGAATACGCGTAAGCAAGACTTCCTAATATAGCAACTGCTGCATTACTGCCTAAAGCCATGCATAAAATATAGAAACATAAGCATGCAAGAAAAAAAAAATTTACTGGTTTTGGCAGACCGAGAGAAAGTATCTTGCTAAAATCAATTAAATAGCTTTTAGCTTCCATCGCTACATGATAGTTAGGCATTCCGCTAAAGAGGTGTGTATTCCATAACGGAAAATGGCCGTGAGCTTCTTTATAGTCAAATGAATTCTGCGCCATCCCCCTCCAATGTACCACATCAGTTTGCTGCAACACCTTTCCTTCCAATGCAGGTTTACAATAAATAACTGCTATTATTAAAAAAATACCAATAGCAAATACATGGGGCAGCAGCTTCTTCCAGTCAAAATTCTTCATGTTGTAAAATTTTTGTCCCGCAGATATCGCAAATAAACGCAGATGAATTATCAATTAATGACTTAGATAATTACGATCAGAAAAAAATGGTTCATTAAAGAAAAATCTGCGTTGTCTGCATTATCAGCGGGAAACCCGATAAAGTGTTCTTTTAAAGCAGATGGCAAAATAATACTATTTTACATGAAATATTTTCATGCGTTGGCTTTTATTTCTGGGCAGGATAACATTCATTTGCAACCTTTTCTTTATTCTGTGTTTATTATTGCGCCATACTCACTTCACTGTTCCTCAAGGTTTTATTGAGTTTATTATAATTGCCGGATGGGTAATGTCAGTTTTTTTAAATATTATTTTTGCCTTTTCTTTAGCAATATTTATTAAGAAAAAAGAACAATTAATTCCTTTCTGGCTGCTTGCCTTTAATTTATTTTGGCTGGTATTTCAAATTTTTTACTATTTACTTTTTTACTGATGATTCAAAATATTTTAAAAGACAAACCAACAAAACTGTTTATTTCTATTACCGCTTTTTTTGTAGCTAATGCACTTATTGCAGAATGTATAGGAGGAAAAATCTTTTCTCTCGAAAAGCTTCTGGGTTTGCAGCCTGCTAAGTTAACGCTGTTTAATGAACCGAATTTATCATTCAATCTTTCATGTGGTGTTTTGCTTTGGCCCCTCGAGTTTATTATCACAGATATTGTAAATGAATATTATGGGCCAAAAGCGGTCAGAAGAATTTCTTACATAGCGGTTGCATTGATCTCTTATGCTTTTTTTATTTTTTATATGGCTATCAATTTTCCGCCTGCTGATTTTTGGATTGGCAGTGGAACTGAAAATCACATTCCAAATATGAATGATGCTTTTACCTCCATTTTTGGCCAGGGTATGTGGATAATAGTGGCAAGCATTATAGCATTTTTAGTAAGCCAACTAATTGACGTAACCATTTTTCATAAAATAAAAAAAGTGACCGGCGAAAAAAAAGTTTGGCTGCGGGCTACAGGCTCGACAGTAATTTCTCAACTCGTGGATAGCTTTATTGTAGTCTTTATCGCTTTTAAGATAGGAAAGGGCTGGAGCTGGTCTACAGTGCTTTCTATTTCTATTCTGGGTTACAGCTATAAATTTTTAATTGCTGTTATACTTACCCCTGTTATTTATTTTATTGAAAAAAGAATTGAATTATGTGGGCGTTGAAGCAGCAAAACAAATGAAACTCTCGGCAATGGGCAGATAGCCACAAGAAGCTTTGGCAATGGTCACGTTAACAGCATTCTTATTTAGTAAAAAATTAAATAAAAGAACTTATTCAGCTAATCAAGTTTTTTTCCTCGATTTTTAGATAATCATTATAAAACAAAAATTCAAAAACGGGAACAGCAACAGAAAAAATTTACGAGGTATGTTTTCATAATATTTTTTTTCTTACTTTTACACTTCACCAAAGAAAAAGGAGGTATTCATGCAATCTACAGATAAATCATGGAAACCTTCGGTTGGTATCGCCTAACCGGGTTTCTCCATTATAATGATCTGCTGACGCACTTTTAGCGTCAGGGCCACTAAATATACTTAGTGGCTTTTTTATTTTAACCTGGCAGATATTAGCTTGCTCTTTTCTATATAATATTCGGAATGTAAATATTTAAATGTAAATTTTACTTTTAATAAACCTTAGATTAATACGATTTTCATTTTTTCCACAAAACCAATATCCTTATTTTCCACACTTTACGTTTTTACGTCACTTATATTTTTCTACAACTTTATTTACAATTAGGATTGAACAGTATTTAAACATTTGTATGATTAACCTATTTGAAAGAATTAGTCGCAGTACTTAAACATTTTATAATTAAAAAGGCTAAAGTGGCATTGAAATTATTTGCTGTTATTTGCATGGCAAGAAAATTGAATAAATTACTTCATCTTATTAAATAAATTAAAATTACAAGTATGAGCACAAACTTAAATCCACAACACGAGGAAGGACCTGTAGCAGAAGCCATCGAGGAACAAACAGCAAAACTGCCTTCAGATTTGTTTTTATGGGCGGCACTTGGGTCTATGGCAATTTCATTGGGATATAAATTAGCAGGTAAAGATGATAAAGCCTTATTTGTCGGGCAATGGCCGGCTCCATTTTTACTTTTAGGTCTTTATAACAAGCTTGTAAAATTGGAAGGTCATGATTAGCTGATCTTTTTTAAATTCTTTGCTCACAGGTTTAAGTCTTATATATCAGCTTAAACCTGTTTTTTTTTATCAAGAAAACCTATTTAAATTAAAAATAGTCCATTGCAGATACACTTAGGTTCTCTGTATAATTGTGATAAAGAAAAGCAGTTAAATTAAAAGAATTTTGTTTTAATGAAACTTTTTCCTTTTAACCTGCATCTTGTATCGGGAAACAAAATGTTTTATGCCTTCTATTATTTTAAAAACCTCTGGCGAAACCCTTTACTATTCTACTGCGGAAACAGTAGTTAGAAATCCGATAGGGAAAGTAAGCGCTACATTGATTGAATATGTAATTACTGCAGTGAAGGAAGATGCTGCAAACATTTTTTGTAAACTCTATAAGACCAAAGAGGGATTTTGGTATGATCCGGAAAGTACAGATGAACAGGTTGATAACAATACAAAGCACAATATTAAAGCTGCTATAGATGCTGCTGAAAATAAAAATAAAATTCAGAAGCCTTTTCATATTTAACTCCTTTCCTGCTAAGTTGCCCCACGTAATAAACCTCATTTGACCGATTCTAATATAAAGCGGCGATTCAACGACAGCATATCAAACAACTCGTGGTACGATCACTTTTTTGATATAACATGCATCACTTAGATGGGAATAGTATTTGCACATATAGTCATAATATATGCAATATTTCTTTTTATAACTATTCACTCCTATGATAAAATTTTCAATACTTATTGTCACTTGTCTTTTCGTAAGCTGTTCAGCTTCTGACAAAAAAAGCCCTTTAGCTGTAAAAAAGGAATTACCAAAGGAATTGAAAGAAATATCAGGTATGGCAACAAATGGTTATGATATCTGGGCAGTAACTGATAAACCTCATGCGACCTTATACAAATTAGACCTTTTAGGAAATCTTAAAGAACAGGTTGAAATAACCAATGCCGAAGCAACAGACGTGGAAGCAATAACTGCTGATGCCAATTACATTTATATAGGTGATGTGGGAGATAATACCGGCGACAGGCTTGAAAGAAAGATTATTAAAGTAGCCAAAGCAAACATTAAACAGGGAACACAGGCAAAAGTAACAGGTGAGATTATTAACTTCAATTTTGCAGAAGCAGGGCAGCCAGAAAAGAAGAAACAAAATAATTTCGACTGCGAGTCGTTGGTTAGTTATAAAGAATCATTGTACGTTTTTACTAAAGACCGCGAAGACAAGGAAACAAGGTTGTTTGTGCTGCCTAAAACTCCGGGGAAATACACAGCCAGGTTTATAGACAGCTTCAATAGTAAAGGCTTGATTACTGATGCCGCCATTAATCCGGCAAACAATGAACTTGCGCTTATTGGATATCATAAAGGTCATAGGTTTCCGTTTATTATATTATTTAATAATTTCCGCGGTAATGATTTTTTCTCCGGCAGCCATAAGAAAATAAATCTTGCTGATAAACCCTGGGATTGGCAACTTGAGGGGATAACCTATGGAACTAATAATGTCGTTTACTTCTCCTGCGAAGGTACAAAGCAGGTCGCTGCAACTTTTTATGGGATTAAAAGAGAAGACTTGCAAAAACTTGACAAGAAAAAAAAGGAAAATAACGGAGAAACAGATGATAACGGTACAGCTGGGCTTACAAAAAAGGGACATCTTAAAATGTAATGTTGTCATTATTTCCATAATGTGCTGCACATTAATTTGTTGAATGCGCCTATAAAAGATAAGTTTTGAGTGATAACATCTGCTATAAACTTATAAAACCTCCTGCAGAAAGAAAATTATGCGACCTATTACTAAAATATAACTATTCAGTCTATATAATTGTAAAACAATTAAACATATTGAATTCAGATGATTTCTACTCTGATGGTAATGTAATAAAGAAGGTAGTAAAAGTCTTTGAAAGCGGAGATTGTGATGCAGTATATGGAGACCTGGTATATGTAGATGCTCACCAAACAAAAAGAGTGCTTAGAAAATGGATAGCCGGAGGCTACAACAGAAAACTTTTTTATAAAGGTTGGATGCCTCCTCATCCTGCTTTTTTTGTGAGAAAAGAGGTGTACGAAAAGTATGGAGGTTTCAATCTTAATTTCAAAAGTTCTTCTGATTATGAATTGTTGTTGCGGTTTATGTTTTTAAAAGAGATTAAAGTCAAATATTTACCAGGGGTATTGGTGCACATGCGGACTGGCGGTCATAGCAACAGATCTCTAAAAAACAGGATTGCAGCTCATATAGAAGATCACCGTGCATGGAGTATAAACGGCATTTCTCCAAAATGGTATACAGTTGTCATGAAGCCGCTGCGTAAGCTAAAGCAATATTTAGCCGCCAAAAACCCCGCTACTTCATCGAATCAGGTTTAACTGACCTTATCCCCCTTGTCAAAAGGAGGCAATAACAGATAAACCGCATGCGACAGTTTATAAATCAGCTCTTTCAGGAAATGACGGACAAACAGATGATACCGGTACAGCAGGTCTTACTAAAAAGAGTTTCTAAACAGGTAAGAGAAATCACTTCTAATCTTAATTATATTAAACAGTAAAAATATATAATTATTTAATCTTTCTCTGAAACTTTTATAAAGGAAATGACGTTTGTTTATGTTAGCAAATACATTTTTCATGGAAAGTCTAAGAATAAGCACCGTTAAGAGCTTTCTTGATCTATACCTGGATGAAGAGGAAGAGTTGGAGAACTTAGTTTATTTAGCTTCAGAGATTTGTCAGACACCTATAGCATCTATTACTTTTGTTGATGATAAAAAACAATATCCTGTTATAGGTAAAGGCAATGTAATAGAGAGTTCATGTGATATAGCATTTTGTAACCATACCGT
>JAABUR0100010565.1_pt1 | contig 10082 bp, 9 predicted proteins | sample 5560091 | NCBI WGS metagenome assembly JAABUR01 (sample SAMN10711879, study PRJNA513375) | rock metagenome | isolation source: Antarctica rocks | place: Antarctica: Victoria Land, University Valley sud
GGCCTAACATATATATAAGATACCAGTAGGCAAAGAGTCGGGTTCAAGGATCGTTGCTTTAAGGGAAAGCTGCTGCGCGCTGGGCTAAGACCTTGTCTTGATTAATCGTGGGTGGAACGTAGATACAACTCCGACACAATATAACCTTCAGGGCGCTTAATTTTCAGGCATTGCTCCAATATATATATATAATCTGCGGTGCTTTGATGGTACAGCTTGCCGGACGTTGCTGGCTATCTGCATCGTGAGAACAAAGAGTATACAGCCCTGGGCAAAAGAGAAGAATCTTTCAGGGAACTCTTCGATCACTACAAGCACTGTGTTCTCTCATTGGCGGATGAGGAAAGAAAGAGTGACGCCTTCGCAACTGACCTTCGAATAGAGCGAACCCTCGGTAGGTCGAGAAAATAGGGTTACGCAACGCTAAGATTAGATAAAGATAAGGCTGATCATTCCTCGTAAGTTCCTCTGATTTATACGAGTTCCAAAGGGAAATTACGATGATACGAGAAATGCTGGTCTGACACCATCCCGCGCCAGTCATGCGGCTGGACTCATTCATCAAATCACGAAGTGAAAGCTGGATAAGTAATCCAGAGGGGCGCGACAAAACTGGCATGCGTCAACCATAGTCCTCTACTTTTGACAAACCATGCCTCAGACAATCGATTTGCAAAAAGCTGCCAAAGTCGATTATGAGGTTCAACCGTACTCGAGCGACAAGGAGAATGGCATGACTGCTTCAAGAAGTGACAGTAGCGATGTGAGCAGCTTAAGCACGCTTGTGGGTTCCGAAATCGAGAACATGGTGGACCATATCGACATAGAGAAAGCGGGCGCGGAGGTGTTGGGCACGCAGAGTTCAGTCGGTAGGAGTAGAGCGAGACTGCTGCTGTGGATGGCTTTGAACACATTGGCGTCAATATTGATAGTGAGGCCGAACCCTTTAAGCCACTACAGACCAAGACTTACGTGCCGCAGGTCTTTACAAACAAGGCCATCTTCGACGACCCAACCTTCCGCCATTGCCAAGTCGCCTTCGCCGCATTCCACCTATTCGTGACGGCCCTGACACTCTATGTCCTCTCCCGCCCAGCCCTCGGCATGTTCGTCCCTCGCGGAATCGACATAAAATTGATGCTCCCGCTGGCCGTGGCCATGTGCCTGAACGTCGTTTTGCAGAACCTGTCCTTGACATACTCGTCTATTACGTTTTTCCAAATAGCACGGATTTTGCTTACTCCAACCGTTGCCATAATCAACTTCCTCTTCTACCGCAAATCGATTCCCCGTCTTGCAGCGTTGACCTTGCTGCCGATGTGTTTGGGCGTGGGGCTCATCTCTTATTACGAGCCGAGAGCATCTGCTGGCTCTACAGCTGAATCGATAAGCTTTCTCAGCGTCGGGCTCGCGCTTGCAAGTGTTTTGGTTGGGTCGGTCTATACGGTGTGGATTGGGTCCTATCAGAAACGATTTGAGGTCGACGGGTTTCAGCTCCTCTTCAACCAGGCGCCTATGGGTGGTATTCTTCTCCTATTGATCATGCCATGGACGGACACACTCCCGGCATTGGCCGCGGTGCCCGTTAGTAGAGTATTACTGATTCTTTTGGTACGCGAGTCTTCCCAAAATTAAGAGGCCAGCTTGTTGATTCTTCTCATAGAGCGGAGCACTAGCGGCTTCAATCAACGTTTCTATGTTCTTCATCGTCGCAGGAGCCGGGCCTGTGAGCAGCACGGTCGTCGGCCACGTAAAGACTTGCTTAATCGTCACGCTTGGCTGGATCACCAGCGGGAGAGTGGTTACGGCCAATAGCGCGTTTGGTATTCTTTTGGCTATTGCTAGCGTATTCTCGTAAGTCCTCAATGGAGATCTGTTGCCTATGATCGACGCTGATAGCTCTGCAGCTATTCGGGTATCATGATGCGGAAGAAGAGTTGATTTAGGGATATTGATACAACTTCCGGGGCCTTGCAGCGCGCCTTGATACCAACCTTACGAGAGACTCTGGTTACTCTCGAGTGATCTTCGGCTGTGGAGATCTCTAATGATCTTTTTGTGGGGATCCAGGTGCAGAGCATATTACAGCCCCAGCGCATTCACGAATCCAACTGCAACCGCATCTGCTCTCTAACATCATCACCGAGCGACGGGAACCAAACTATTCCAGTACCAATGGCCTCCACACGCGCCTTCATCTTCCCCACAGCGCGTCGAACGCCGGGTCAGCTTTCGACCACGTATGCCTAGATGGGTCTCCACAGAGCAATCAGCAGCGCAGCTATCTCAAAGCAATAGAGATGTATAAAATAGCTGCGTGCAGTGACCGTCGCTCAGACATGGCGTTGTCGACTCGAGTCGGGTCGAAGAAGGGGGATCCGTTGGCATCCTTAGAGCATCCAGGATGCTATGCTATTGTGCAATCAAGCTGGGGTCAACTCAACGAGGATATGAAGAATCCCATTGTCGCAGATCCTGGAACTTCCCAGTTGATAAGGGTACAGATAGATGAAGCCTGCAACGTTTTAGGAATGCAATGACCAAGACGAGCGACCCGGTCTAGAAGCATTCTTCCTTTCGTAGTCAGAAGTGTTTTGAGGTATGCATCAATTAGGAACAGAAACCTACCCACATCCCTCCTATCCTCTTTGCTCACTCACTCACTCTCCCGGCCACGCCGGATCCGCCATCCGCCTCCAAACCCCCACAAACTTCTCCCCCTTATTCCTCTCCACCTTCTTCCCCTCCTCAGTCTCCCCCTTCACCGCCCTCAACACCTCCCCTTCTAACCCTGCAACCCCCTCTTCTTCCTTTACCTCCTCAAACAACTCCCTCGCACCCTCAAAACATCCCCTCATCCACTCCCCCAGATCTCGCACATCCGTAATCGTGTACACCAGCCCCCCCGGCCTGAGCACGTAAGCGTACTCGGCAATTAGGGTGGGGGAGACGATGCGCATTTTGTGTTTGCGTGCTTTGAAATGCGGGTCTGGGAAGCAGAGGAAGAGGAGACGGAGGGAAGCGCGGGGGAAGAGGTTGGGGAGGAATTTCATGGTGTTGGCGCGGAGGGTGGAGATGTTGTTGTAGGGTGGGGGTTGGGATGGTGGTGGGGAGGAGGGGGAAGGGGCGTGTAGGGAGCGGAGGGCGTGGATGCGGTCGGTGACGTAGGTTGTCACTTGGGTTCGTATTTCGAGACCTGTTGGTAGGTCAGAATTGAAGAGCTTTGCCAAATGGGGGGCCTTAGGCAAAGGAACATGTGAAGGAAGGGAGCTACCGAGGATGAGCTCATCTGGAAGCAGAGGCGAGAGCGCAACAAGGAGTCCACCAAATCCACACCCTATATCTGCAACCGTGACATCTTTCGTCAACCGCCTGATCCCCGCCGCATCCCCCTCTTCGCTGGCTGTCCCAGCATCTGGGGCAACGTAGGCGGGATAATGCGTTGACCAGTCCATCTGGGCGGGACTCGCGGGGCTAGATGCATCTCGTTAGCTTGGCTATCGGTCACACAAAATCATTTATGGAGGGGGGGAATAAGACGTACTAGGCCAGTTGGTGGTCGGAGAATGGGTTGGCGTGGGCGCGCTGCCGGTAGAATTTCTTCTTGGGGAGTTCGGTGGGTTGGTTGTCTTTGTGGGCTTTGCGGTAGTCTTCGCGCTTTTGGCGTTTATGAGAGGGGAGTTGGGGGGGCATGGTGGATTTGGGGGAGTGGTGGATTTGTGGGTTGTGGGGTTTTACGAGAGAAGGGTGGTTTTTGGGGTGGTGTGAGAGGATGGGGTGGGGTAGAATAGGGGTGGAGCGGAGCGGGAAGGTTAATGAGCAGGTAGGGCTGAAAGAGATGTCAATACCGTAGGCGAAACTTCTATGCATTTTTAGTTCTACATTAAGTGGTCCTGTTTCTTATGCGTTATAATGTAAGATAATCATTCCACTATTCGATGCATCCATTGAGCCTAAGACAGAATCAGCTCGTGTATTAAGATAGGAATTTTAATAGACTCTATTATTAAGTGTGGTAAACTGGTAATTAGCATCTCAAAAGTAGAACATACGCTATTATAGACATCGAATTGATTATAAGACTACCTTGGAAAATAGCAAGAATTATAGTTATGCAAGTATTGTAGAGAAGAACCCATCATGCTCCATACAGCCCCTTGTTCTCGATTTTCCCATAAACCACTTGGCCGTCTGTCATATTATGCTGACAAGAAAAGAAGAACGTCTCGCCATGCGGTCCTGCCGTGTCTGGCGCAACAGTCTGATCAGGTACCTGACATATGGCATTCGCCGCCGAGGGATCGGCGCATCGGCTTTTGTAAGCGTTCTGGCGGTCTGGGGAAGATGAGTTGAAATAGGCTTTGACGTAAGACACCGTCTGAATTGCATCTTGCGGTGGGGGACCGCGGCTCCATCCAGCGGCCCCAGTACTCCAGTGCTTCAAGTGCAGTGGACCGGGAGTAAAAGGTGAGAATGTGGTCCAGTCAAGTAACCACTGGCCATCAGCGTAGAAAGAGATCTTGTTAGGGGTCCAGTCGAAGCGATATTCGTGATAGCCCTGGTCAGGGCGGAAGGGCAGTTGGATGACTTCGAAGGTACTTGCGGATCCTGTCGCTGGATCAGGGACGTGATGATTGACAAAGTAAATGGGTGCTGCTGTTGTCGGGGCTGGTAGATAATCATGGGAGAGGAACTCAACGTCGAGTTCTTGCTGGTCGCTGAAGTACTGAAAGACTATTAATCAAACACCGTCCACGCCGGTCCGTAGAAAACACAGCCTTATTGGAATGGAAGCTCACCCAGAAGAACGAGCTACAGGTCCCTTGTTGAGGCGTCAATTTCATCGCCGCCCGAAAGCTACCATAGAGCATGTCGGCACGGCTGGAGACGGTTTCGGAGGTGGGAATGTGACCATCCGTTGGAACACCACCACGAACGTAAAGTTGAAGACCCGGATCTCCACCAAGGACACCCTGGCCGGTGTAGGTGTAGTCGGTTTTGACGTAATTGTCTACAAGATTGGCTGCTGAGGCATTCTGGCCGTACGGATCTGCAGGCGTCGGGTTGGTCATGTAGACGTTTGTAATCCAATCAGTGTTCTTGTTGATGTCCTTTAGGTGCAAGAAATCGGACTCTAATAGGTCGGTAAAGACGGCGTATTGAGGGGAATTAGTTGCATTGATCGAATAGCCACATTCGCAGTCGGCGAGCACTAAAGCCAGCATGTGAACATGTATTACCGAAACATTCTATAGAGTGATGGGATGTACCTTTCGAAGGGGTAAATGCAGTTCCCAGCAACAACGGTAAAACGATAGAACGGAATGATGTGTGCATGATGCCTCTTCTTAACACTATGTGTAACGAGAGTTGAATGTTTGAATGAGTGGAGCTTGGATTAAAGACTGTAGTATGGTAAAGAATGAGTGGAGCTTGGATTAAAGACTGTAGTATGGTAAAGAAGGGAAAGACCGAAAGAGCCCAGCACAAGCCGTGAGGGCGATCAAGGCACGAGGTTCAGCAAAGCTTTGAAGGAAGGAGCAATTATATAGAACTACCCAGGAGGGTTTAAATCTGCAGGCACGCCAAGCGCATTTTGAGGCTAGATATTGAGCTTCTTTGCCCACAAATAAAAACCGTCCCGACCATACAACAAGTATGAAATGCCTCCTGATGTTCTTAATAGTGGGAGTCTCGATTCACATCGACGGAATCATCCCAGAGAGGTACAGGATCGACGTACGACGTCCATATGCGTTTGATCACCACTGGCGCTTCAAACAACAGAATGTGCACTTGAAACAGATCAAGGTCCGATGTGTGCCATAAACATGACCCCAACCCTTTCACCATGCGATATTAGTAGGTACGCTTGAAGAGAAAGAAGAAATGTGGAAAGGGAACGGGCCATGCTGCAGACAAGATGGAGATTTCGCCCCTGAAACGGTAACTTGTACCTCGCAGCGTATGATGCCTAGGGCTCCTTATTACACTCATCTCTATAAATCTAATCTTAAAACGACGTGATGGAATTCGAACGTCCTGTTCATACGAGGCATAGAAGGAGGGACGCTCGAAAAGAGTGGAAATTGATTTGAGGAAACCGACTAAATAAGAGTTAAGGAAAGAAGAACTCCACGATAGAAGGCTCCACAGTAAGGACCTCATTTGTCGGCGATGAAAAGACAAGAGCTATAGTGAAGAGAGGCGGCCCAGCGAAGCGGATAGCCTGAAGCACGTTCATTGATGGGATGCTGGACACTTTGATGCACTCCGTGTTGAGGCCTCGGGAATTCCGCGTATGGCCTTTAGCGAGTCCCAGAAGCGACTAGGAAAGAATTTGAACCTGGCAAAAGGTTGCCTCAGGTTCTCAGACGTGTCCTACATAACCCGTTAATCGCGAGCTTCCTTTGGGCGAAGCTGCCCCCACCATATTGTTTCACGATTGGGGGCCGTTCAAGCGGCTAATGGTCGACCCCCAAGCTGTCATGCGGGCAATTCGTCCCTGACATGCCCTGGGAAGTTGGAACTGAGCGCTCCGAATAACGCTATATGTCTGTAAGTGACCCAAGCAAGGCTTGCATCGTTGCATGCCCGTACGGAATTGACGTTCCTATCGGTAAGGTTGTCGAGAATGCGTCGAGGTTTCGTCAAGCAATGCGACTCTTGTGCAGAACGCTCGTTCAAGCCAAACACGTTTGGAGAATTCCTTTACATTCCATCGACAACGTCATTGAATCGTGTTCGTTTCAATGTAGACTCCTCCATTATGGCCTTTTCATACCTACTTTCGTGGGTACCTTAGCTGTGAGGATTTCTCTGGCATGGCCGCATGAAGTGCCTGGATTCCGCGCTAAGGTGGCGGGCAAACGACGGGCCGAGACCTATGTCATGTTGGATCTTCCACAGCTTCGCATGCAGCAATATCTAAAGCACAACATGCGGCGTCGACGCTCACTAATCCCTTCAGGACGATGGCCCTGAGAGCCCGCGATGTAGCCATAGCAGCAGTTTTGGGTTTCGTTGCGTGGGGCTTCATCACCAGCTGGGCTCCCATCTTGCGATACATTGGATATGCGTTCGTCGCTGGTCTTTCGATTACGCTCCTAGCTATAGGGGCAATTGTGCTACTCAGCTTCAGGAAAAAACACGATGGGTCACGATCGTCTAGCAGGCCTGCCAGGACCCTTGCGTTTGTGGCACCACAGATGTGGAACGAAGAAACTGAATGGCTTTCCAGCCGAGCGGTCTACGAGAAGACTCCACTATATCCTCCTTCTTTCGTCATATCCGACAGCCTTGATAGCCTCCTAGACTGGGTGCTTAGAGACTTTGTCACAGCCTGGTACAAAAATATTACCAGAAATCCTAGTTTCGTCAATGAGGTTGATCGTGCTATAAGAACAGCTTTGATCAGCATTAGAGATAGAATCCTTGGAGTAGACATTGTCGAGATCGCTGTTTCGCGCTTCGTTCCAATAATCACACGTCATCTCAAAGAATTCTACGAGGCGGAGAGGGCGATCAGAGGCAAGCACCTGAATCGAAATGTCACAGAGTCTGAAGACTTGGATCTCGCAATGGCGGGAAAATATCGGGATGGCAAGCTGCATGCCGCAGCTTCATTGTCTTATTCCGACACGAAGCTCGTACAACAAGAATACCTGCGTAGGATCGTTGTGAGGTTACTGCCGGAGGTGTTGCCTGAAGATATGATTGGAAGCCGAGCGGTATCAGTGTTGATCAAAGAGATTGTCTCCTGCGCAGTTCTGGCGCCATTAATGCAGATGTTGGCTGACCCAGATACCTGGAATCAATTGATGGAAGCATATGTACTCGTTACTACAATCCCTCTGACGCCATCACTGATAGTTTACAGGGCCGCACCATGCTTCAAGACCGCAAAACTGTCCGTAAACTTCGCGCTGCGCTAGACCAACATGCCTCGCCAGCTCCAAAACTACCTAAGCCACATAGCTTTCCGAGACTATCACCCAGTGATGACGAACGCAAATTTGAGCGCTTCATTAGAGCCATCCGCCAGTGTAATAATCTTCCAGAGGCTCGGAGGTTTCGGAGCGAGGTGGCGAGTCAATTGAAGCGCGGATCAATGGTAGAGGGAGAGGATCAATTATACTTGCGACGTCTTGAGACAGGAAAGCATATGCTGGATCAGAGAGTCGGCAAACTTAGCGCTGTAGGAGGGACGTATAATTCACGGAACCCTCAGCTTAACGTTAGAAATGTTCACAAGAGCTCAAGATTGACGAATGCCACAATCGTAGAGGTCCTGCACGATGCCTCTGGTTTATCATATTTCATGGAATATATGGATCGACAACGGCTCATGAATCTAGTTCAATTCTGGATTGTCGTAGATGGATTTCGTGATCCGTTGGAGGATGGGGCGCTGGAAGAAGAAAGCTTTTCTAGGTCACGTCCCCACTGGACTGAATCGGATCGATCGGATCTTGCACAGATCAACGAAGCCTACTTGTCGAAATCTGAGCTTAAGGTCCCAGAAGGGTCTAGGGAGGCTGTCTGCAATTTTATAAGAGCTGGGCAAAACGCCACTATGGCTCAATATCTTCGCGCTCGTGCTGCTGTAATGAAAGCGCAATCAGCTGTACTGAGGGAGATGGAGGGCATACACTACCCGAATTTTAAGAGATCGGATCTCTACTACAAATACCTGACATCCGACGATGTGTCAGCCAAGACAGTTAATAAACCACAGGGTCGAGCATTTGAAACCCCTTCAGTAGCGTCCATTCCGGAATCTCCAGGCAAACCGCTTCCACCGTTATCGCATGTGGCTTCCCGCATGACCTCCAGTGGTTTTGATCTTCGGAGGAGTGCATCTTCTAGTAATGACCTAAAGTCAGCAGCAAAAGCCGTAGAGGAGCTTCCTTATCCATCTCGCCGATCTCTCGATATTGACATAACTGGTCCTCTGTTCGAGGATGACCTTGATACCGATGTACTTGCGAAGTCAACTCGGAGCCTAGACAACGAGTCTTTAGACGATACTGGGGGAGACGGCAGTCAGGAGCAGATGGTCGAAGCTATGGAAGTAGCTTTAAATGATATCATGACGGACGATCCGAAGGCTTATGATGCAAAAAGCTCTCTATTTGAGTCTTCAGAGCCCTCACTCTTTCCTGGAAGAGAAACCGATTCTGTGCGAAACTCGGGCGAGTTCCTTAGATTTGAGTCCAATTTTAGCGAGAAGCCAAAAGAACGACCGAATCTGGCTTCACTGGGTCTTGTAAACACCTCGTCACGCATTGGTGTCTTCACGGATAACGACCTCTTTGGTGATGAAGAGAAGTTTCTGGAAGACGAGCATGCTGATCCCGAAGATTTTGTGGAGGGTAAGGAACCCGACGAGGAAATTCACCAGGCCGCACCTGGAGATCTTGGATTAGCAGAGGCCATCTCTGCCTTGACCACTGATATTGAAAGACTTGTGTCCCAAGAGTCAGTCGTCGATACTCTAACGCGGAAAGCGGAGCTTACCAACAACACTGCTGAGCTTCGCATCTTGGGCAAGTCGAAGTCAAGTCTGCAACGGGAAATACGCCGAAAAGAATTGCAGAGACAGCAGTACATTGTTCAAGAAAGTGACAACAGTCTCTATGGTCGAGCAAATGTAGAAATCAAGTCTATTATGGTAGGCAAAGAGGAAGACGGGCAAGAGTTCGCTTTGTATGTCATCGAGGTACAACGCAAGGCTGGTGAGCAGATGTCGGCAGCCTCGTGGGCAATAGCTCGTCGATACAGCGAGTTCCACGACCTGCATCAACGCCTCCGAAGAGTCTATCCTCCCGTTCGACATCTAGAATTCCCTAGCCGGCGCCTTGTGATGAAACTCCAACGTGAGTTCCTATACCGTCGTCGCATAGCGCTGGAAAATTACCTCCGCGAACTCCTCCGCCTCCCCGCCGTCTGTCGCAGCCGTGACCTCCGCGCCTTCCTTTCCCAACAAGCCATCATTTCGACCCAGAAAGACCCAGGCCGCGACGGAGAACGCCGCGACATCATCTCTCGTATATACAATTCCGTCACAGATGGCATGGACG
>JAABUR0100010566.1_pt1 | contig 10082 bp, 8 predicted proteins | sample 5560091 | NCBI WGS metagenome assembly JAABUR01 (sample SAMN10711879, study PRJNA513375) | rock metagenome | isolation source: Antarctica rocks | place: Antarctica: Victoria Land, University Valley sud
GATGGCGGCGGTGCCCGCCACGTCCCAGTAGCCGTTCTCGGTCACCAGGGTGAGGCCGACGCCGGCGAGCGCGAAGACCAGACCGACGAGCGCTGCAAAGTCCTCCAGCAAGATGACGGGGAGCTCCGGGGCCTTGGCGCGCCTGATGAACGAGGCCCACCCGACCTTGCCACGGGTCCGGTTGGACTCGACGATGGCAGTCCGGAACGAGAAAGCCTCCATCACAATGGCCCCCGCCAGCACGACGATGGCCACCCACCAGTAGTCGCCTTCGAGCAGCTTGTTCTCCTTGCCGGCGTGCACCTCTTCGTACTTGTGGAACGCCTCGTAGAGCGCGAACAGTCCTCCGACGCTGAAGAGAACGATCGCGACGATGAAGGCGTAGATGTAGCGCTCGCGGCCGAACCCGAAAGGGTGGTTCGTGGTGGGTGTGCGTTGGGCGCGTTTGCCGCCGAGCAGCAACAGCCCTTGGTTACCCGCGTCGGCGACCGAGTGGATCGATTCGGCGAGCATCGAAGACGCGCCGGTCAACAGCCAGGCGATGAACTTTGTGATCGCGATACCGGTGTTTGCCAGCAGGGCAGCGATGACCGCCTTGGTACCGCCATCAGCGCTCACGGTGAGCCTCTCCTCGTCATGTCTTCGCTTCGGGCGTCGTCATAGGTCGCTGTGTCAGCCGGCCCGGCCGAGTCCGATGCCCAGGTAGACCGCAGCATAGGTGCCGGTGGTGAGGAGCGCGGCATAGCGCGCCATCTCCGGACCCTCCCGGGCGTCGATCGTCTGGGTCCGGACTCCGTGCGACTCCGCCACGGCGCGAAGGTGTCCCCGCTGGTCCCGCACCGACGGCTCTTCGGCACCGTCGTCGAGCACCAGCAGGCCCGGCCGCGCGTCCGCGCCCCGCTCGTCGAAGGGGTCGGCGAACAGGTCCCGGGGCACGGTGGCCTCCAGCACCGGTAGCAAATGGCCGGAGTCCGCAGCCAGAGCGGGCCGTCCCGTCGTACGCCGGATCGCCTCGGCCACCCGGCGGGCTGCCCTGGCGGCGAGCACAGACCCACCCCAGACCAATGGGGCGGACTCGGCCAAGAACAAGGACAGATCCTTGGCCGGGTTCGTCGAGATGTCACGGTGCGGTGAGCATGCCACCGCCACCTGGTCGAGCACTCCGGCAACTCGCTCGGCGTCGAGCTCGGGACCAACGCCGATCCGCTGCATTGCCTGAAGCATGACGACCGCCACTGCAAGGGTGTCGTCGGTCTGTGTTGGCAGCAGCTGGCTGTGCCGGCCCTGGGCGTGCTCGGCCATGACGGAGTGCGGCGGGCAGGCGGTGACGAGGGAACAACCGCGACGGACTGCCTCACGGACCGCGGACGCGGTGTCTGCGTCGCCGCCGGCGGGGGCCAGCACGACCACCAGGTCGAGCGCTCCCGCCCAGCCCGGGAGTCCAGGGCCGGGCCAGGCGACGAACGGCACTGGGCACACCGGTTCGAGCACGGCCCGCAACAGTCGGGCGTCGGCGCCGGCTGCGACGATGGCGCGCGGGGAGATGTCGTCCTCCAGGTCGTCGAGTGACTCAGCGGCACCGCCGGCCTCGAGTCGAACCCGGGCGCCGGCCCCGGCGAGCCACCGCAACGGCGCATCGGCCGCGGCGAGGACGTCCTCGTCGTCGAGCCGGGTGTCGTCGAAGACCTCAGCCATGGCCGTGCGTGCTCACGCGTCGTCCGGCGGCGCCGGGGGGGCACCCTCCGGGCGGCGTGCCTCGTCCACGAGCATCACCGGGATGTCGTCGCGGACGGGGTAGGCCAAACCGCAGCCGTTGCAGATGAGCTCGTCGCTGTCGTGGTCGACGGTCAGTGTCCCCTTGCAGTCGGGGCACACCAACACGTCGAGCAGCACCGGGTCCAGCTTCACGTCTTTCTCCTTTGTCGACGCCGTTTCCTGTCATGTCCTGTGCCGACCCGAGGATCAGCCCCTCCTCACCTCGACGCCGGACACTGGCCGCACCCTCTGTACGACCGCCAGCAGCTCGTCTCGGACCTCTCGCATGGTGGCGTCGGTGTCGCCCTCGACGTTGACGCGCAGTACCGGCTCGGTGTTGGACGGGCGGACGTTGAACCACCAGTCCGCTCCGGTCACGGTCAGCCCGTCGAGGTGGTCGAGCCGCACTCCTGGTCGGTCACCGTACTCGGCTGTCACCGCGTCTTCCACGACGCCGGCATCCGCGACGGTCGCGTTGATCTCGCCCGAGGCGGCGTACGGTGCGAAGTCGGCCACCAAGGCTGAGACGGTCGCGTCGCCCTCGGCCAGCGCAGCAAGCAGATGCAGCGCCGCCAGCATGCCGGAGTCGGCGTACCAGAAGTCGCGGAAGTAGAAGTGTCCGGAGTGTTCACCGCCGAACGCCGCCTGGTGCTCGGCCATGGTGGCCTTGATCAGCGAGTGTCCCACGCGGGTACGGATGGGCGTGCCACCGTGTCGGGCCACGATCTCGGGTACGGCGCGGCTGGTGATCAGGTTGTGGATGATCGTTGCCCCAGGCTCGGCGGTCAGTGTGCGAACCGCGATGAGCGCGGTCAGCGCAGACGGAGAAACGGGCTCCCCTTGCTCGTCGACGACGAAACAGCGGTCCGCGTCGCCGTCGAACGCAAGACCGACATCGCTGCCGGAGTCGACGACGGCGGCCCGGAGGTCGCAGAGGTTGGCGGGGTCGAGCGGGTTGGCGTCGTGGTGGGGAAACGTGCCGTCGAGCTCGAAATACAAGGGCACAAGCTCGACGTCGATCGCGCCGAACACCTGCGGGACGGTAAGGCCAGCCATCCCGTTTGCTGCGTCGACGGCCACCCTCAGCCGCCTCCCGGCGACCGGCACCAACTCGGTCAGGTATGCGGCGTAGTCAGCCAGCAGGTCCCGTCGCTCGATGCCTCCTCGGGGACCGGCGTCGAAATGCCCGGTCGTCGCCAACATCGCTGACGCGCGATCCCGGATGGCGTTGAGGCCGGTCCCGGCGGACATCGCCACTGCTGCGGCCCGGCACAGCTTGATGCCGTTGTAGGCCGCCGGGTTGTGGGACGCCGTGAAGATTGCGCCGGGCAGGTCGAGGTGGCCCGAGGCAAAGTAGAGCTCGTCGGTGGAGGCGAGGCCGATCGTCACCACGTCCACGCCCTGGTCCTGGACGCCGGCGGCAAACGCGGACGCCAGGCCGGGGGACGTTGCGCGCATGTCGTGCCCGACGAGGACCGTCGAGACGTTCGAGCGTCCACCAAGCTCGGCGACGAAAGAACTGCCGATCGCGTGCGCCGTCTCCTCGTCGAGCTGCGACGGCACCAGACCCCGCACGTCGTAGGCCTTGAAGATCGCACCGAGGTCAGCCACCCGAGCATCCTCGCATCAGGGGTCGACCTCGTCGGGCTCACACCCGAGCAGCTGGGCCACGTGCTCGACCAGCACTTCGTTGACGAGCGTCGCGCGCTCAAGTCTGGTCGTCGCGCGCAGCTCGACCGGCCGGCGGAACACCACGATGCGTGCCGGGGTCTGCGGAGTGCGGCGGACCAGGGAGCCGAGCGGCACCGGCTCGTCGGTCCAGGTGTCGGGGAGTTGTGGCACGTCTTCGGTTCCGAACTCGACGTCGTGCAGCTCGCTGCGCCAGCGCGCGGCCAGCCGGTCGACGAGTGAAACCACCAAGGAGTCGAACTCCTCGCGCCGGTCCACGCTCACGCTCGGTGCGCCGGGGCTCAGTGGTCCGGGCAGGGCGAGCGGTCCGCGAGTGCCCCGGCCACGACGGTCACGGCCAGATCCGCGTCGTATACGCACGACGGGGAGGGCGAGCGGGTCGGTACGACGACGGGCCACGCGTCTCATCGTAGTGCCGGCTTCGTGACCCCCGTGCCCCCCGACGAAGGAGACACGAGGCGGGGGGTCCCTCCAATACCGTGACCAGCCGGGCGCCGCGGGTAGCGTCATCGACGTGAGTCCTCGCCGCGCCTGTTCCCGCAGCACGTGCGGTCGTTTCGCCACCGCGACGTTGACCTACGTGTACGCCGACCAGACGGCCGTGCTGGGGCCCCTCTCGACGTACGCCGAGCCACATGCCTACGACCTGTGCGACTTCCATGCCGACCGGCTCAGCGTCCCGCGCGGCTGGGAGGTCATCCGGCTCAGCAGGGCGGCCGACGACCCGGGACCGACCGAAGACGACCTGCTCGCCCTCGCTGACGCGGTTCGTGAGGCTGGCCGTCCCAAGCTGGTCGCGGAACCCCTCGGCCAGGCCGTCGAGGCCGGTCGCCGTGGACACCTGCGGGTGCTGCGCTCCACCGACGCCTGAGCCACCAGCCGCCGCCCTACGGCCCAGGGGCAGGTGCGACCGCCGGACGTCGCAGGCTCCACAACGCCGAGGCCACCGGGACCGATGCGACGCCGTCCCGGCCGGTGTACGTCGCCACGACGTGCACCGCGTCGGCAGCGTCGGCCGACACCACGAGGTAGGCGGGCTCGGCCGCGCCGTCCATGACCCGACAGGTCGTCGAGCCGCCCCGGACCAGCAGCTTCTCCCTGCCGAGCGATGCACCGTCTGGACCTACGCGCTCGATCGCGACGCGTCCGGTGCCTCGCTCCGCGGTGTTCGCGCACAAGGTGAGGGCCGTTTGCGGCTCGAGGGCGACCACCGCTGGTGCGCCGAGTGCGGGGCTCGCCCCAGTCACGGCGAAGTCCGGTCGAGGCGCACCTGTCGTGGCCTCGACGCCACCGGTGACAGGAACCGTCGACACGAGCCGCCACGACGTCGACGCCCGGTCGGCGATCGCAGTGACATCGGTGACCAGCACGGACCCGGGACGCACCCTGAGGTCGGCCAGCGCCGTCGGCTGGAAGGGACCAGACGAGGTCATCGCCTGAACCTGGACGAGAGCCTCGTGACGCCCCGGGTTGGCGATCACCAGCGCACGCTCACCCTGGCCGGCGGGACCGCCGTTCACGACCAGGTCGGTGCGTGGCGGCGTCGAGGCGCTGACCCACTCCGATCCAGCCGGTGTGACCCCGCTGATGCGGGTGGTGTTGACCGCAGCGACGACGCGGCCGCGTTGCGTGCGCACCTGAACGGTGGCAGGGGAGAGTCCGGGTGCGAATCGCGCCAAGTTCAGTGACCGCCGGGACCAGGGGCCGAGCGGGATACCGCGCGAGCCCGCTGCCTGCACCCGTCCTTTCGGGCCGTAGATCAACACGTCGACCACGGCGACTCCCGGGCTCGGGTTGGCGAGGACGAGCCGCGAGGTCGTCCCCACCTGGGTGCCGACGCCGTTGAACCACCACTGGTCGGCCGGCCGGTCACAGCCGCTGACGGCGAGGCCGGACCGCTGCCCTCCCGTCGAGGTCGAGAACTGGTATGCCGTCGTACCGGCGGCCCGCCGACCCTCCGCGACAGCCAGCACGCTCGGTTCGGCTGCCGTCGTCAGCTGCTGGACGAGGGGCACCCGTGCTGCCTCCTCGGTGCCCAAGGGGCGAGCCGTCGCGGCCTGGAGCACGCTGAGCTCGAGCGACCCGCTGCCGTCCCGCGCGTTCGGGGAGACGGCGAAGACCGAGGTCGTGGTCGCCGCATCGACCAGCGACTCCGGACAGCTCAGCGTCACGTCGAGCGGGGCCACCGTCGCGGACTTTCGTGGGGGGACGGACACGGACGAGTCCGTCCCGCCCGCGACGAGCAGCGCAGCGGCGCACACCAGCACGGCGAGCCCGGCAACGACGTCCCGGACACGACTCATCGGTCATCCTCCTGCTCGTCGTCTCGGCGTCGTGCACCGGGAGCCGCGAGGACCAGCGCCAGCACCCACGCAGCTGCCTGCCCGACAAGCCACCACGTGCGAGACCCCTGCGCCGAGACGATCAACCGGCCACCGTCGGCACCGAGCTTGAATACCCTGCCTGCCTCGAGCGAGCTGTCGTCGACCACCTCGAGTGGGGCACCGTCGAGCGTCGCCTCGAAGTCCCTGCCGGAGGGCGTTGACACGACGAGGACGCGGCCTTCGCCGCCATTCTCCACCTGCTCATCGGTCCGGTCGTGGTAGCCCAGGACCGTCGCAGCGGCGGCGGCCTCCGGGGTGTCGGAGCCGAGCACTCGCACCAGCCCCGTAGGTACGTTGACCTGCCAGCCCGCGAGCCGTCGGGCGTTCGTGGACGCCCGTGTTAACCCCGAGATCGCATCGAGGTCGGCGACCACCTCCGGGTCGGAAGGCCGAGGTACGACGACGTACGCGACAGCGAAGTCCGCCAGCCGAGCGATGTCGGTGGGTCGTCCCTGAGAGACCAGGTCGGCTACCAGCGTGGTCAGCTCGGAGGACTCATGCCCGGGAAGGACCCCGTCGTCTCCGAGCCGTCGCCCGTCGCCGGCTCGGAGGTCGTAGCTGACGGGATCGGTGTCGGTGCGGATCACCAGAATCCGCTGCGCGGCGTCCGCCTCGGAGGCGTCCACCATGTAACGCGGCAGTGTGGTCGCCGGTCGACGGTCCAGGTCTCCGTGCGGCGCCACGACAGCCCACCAGCCGAGCGCGCCAACGGTGGACAGGGAGGCCGCGACGACCGTCAACCCCGCCACCGGCTGCCGCCAGCCGAAGCTCCCGGAGGAGACGTCGGCCCGCAGCCCGTCCGCGGCGAACCCCGCCGCAGCGAGCCCGGCCGCCTGCACGACGAGGACGGGGAAGCCCAGCCAGACGTGCGCCAGCTGATCGGTCCCCGGCAGCCGCACCACCTCGTCACCCACGATCGCGGCAGTGCCGAGCGCGATGGCCATCACCACCCAGGCGCCGGCCACCCGGGTCCGTGCGCTGGAGCGGGCCAGGGCCACGACAGCCGCGAGCACGAACCCGAGGGTCAACCACCACGGCGCGGCTGATAAGTCACCCAGCCGACCGAACGGCAGCTGCCAGCCGATCTCCGCTGCGCCGAGCGCCGTCGGGTCGACCACTCCGGCTTCGACCAGGAACCGGCGCGGCTCCTCGAGGAAACCCAAGGACCAGGGCAGCAGCAGGACCACCGGGAGCGCCACCGACGCCGTGAGAGGTCCCAACCGGCCCATTCGTCGCGTCAGCACCGAAGCGGCCATCGCGACGACCGTCGTGGCAACCGCCATCGGCCAGGCCAGCGGGACGAACGCGACCAGCAGGCTCAACGCGACACCGGTGGCGAACCCCGCGCGCCAGGGTATTCGGCGTTCGGAGTCGACCAGAGGAGCGGCCGCGCGGACGACCCATGGCACCATCACCATCGCAGCAACGGTGCCGAGATGGCCACCGGCCGCGACCCCCGAGGCCGCCAGGATGGCGGCGTAGCTGAGCGCCACCCAAGCGCGAAGCGTGCGACCCGTCACGAGCCGTCGGGCCGCCACATAGGCCCCAGCGGCACCGAGCACCGGGCCGAAGAGCAGCAGCAGGTCGGCGACCAGCCACGCCTTGCCGAGCAGCAGTGTGCCGGCAACGGCAAGCACGGCGACGTACGGCGGCGTCGGCGCGTCCGAGCCCAGACCGACGGGGTGCCAGGTCTCGGTGTAGAGCTGCCACCATGCGCTCGACGAGCCAGGGACGGGAAGCAAAGCGCCCCCTTGCAGAAACCCTGCCCCCAGCAGTCCGCGGGTAGCCACCAGAGCGAGGAACGTCAGCAGTCCGGTCACTGCCAGCAGCGGGTGAGCCAGCAAGGGACCGGCGCCGGCCGGGAGGTCTTCGGCCTCGTCGGGGACCGGACCGGTCTCCAAGGCGCTGCCGCCGCGGCGTCCCGATCGCAGCTGGCGCACCGACGACCCCGCCGCCCCGGCCCGGTCGCCCAGTCCAGAAGCGACGTGGCCGAACCAGGAGTCGGCCCCATGGGCGTACGGCAGCCACCATGGCGGCAGCAGCCGGCTGGCCGCTCTGCGGTCCGGTGGCCGTCCGCCCAGGCTCTGTCGCCGCCGGGTCGAGCGACCGCGGATGACGACATCGGGCCGACCGAGCACCCCGACCATCGCCCACACCTCGTCGAGCGCCGCCCTCGGCAGCTTCCCCACCAGGAAACCGATCGTCCGGAGCAACGAGCCGAGGCCGAGCCGTAGGTAGCGCCAAGGCAGGGTCGCAAGCGCTCCGTTCACGAGCAACGTGTAGAGCGCGGCCCGACGATCGGCCCGGTGCGGGCTGGGCGCAGCATTGTCGATCGCTCGTACTCCCCGTGTCGCGGCCTCGGCGTGGAAGACGAGCGCCGCCGGTGCGACCACCACGCGCTGCCGCAGAGACGCCACTCGCCATCCGAAGTCCACGTCGTCTCGGAACAAGGGCACTTGCGGGTCAAAACCCCCGAGGGCTTCCCAGACGTCCATCCGCACGAGCATTCCGGCGCTGCCGACAGCGAGCACGTCGCGCGGGTCGTCGTGCTGGCCCTGGTCGTACTCGCCAGGCTCGAGTCCGGTCTCGCGATGTCCGGTACCCGAGATGCTGACCCCCACTTCGAGCAACCGCAGGGCGCGCGGCCACCCCCGCACCCGCGGCCCCACGACGGCGATGTCCGGCGCCGAGGTGGCGACGGCGAGCAGCTCGCGCAGTGCGTCCGGCGCCGGCGCACAGTCGTCGTGCAGCATCCACAGCCAACGCCGCTCGGCGGGGACGTCGACCGGGGGGAGGGAGGCGAGCCCGTGGGCGACTGCCGCCCCGAACCCGGTGTCGACCGGTGCATCGAGCACCTCATCGACTCCGACCGAAGCCACCAGCCGGGAGCGGGAGTCATCCGTCGACCCCGTGTCGACCGCCACCAACCGATCTGGCGCAGACGCGGCCGTTTCGATAGCAGCCAGCAGCCGGGGGATCCAGCGCGCACCGTTATGAGAGACGACAACGGCACTCACGTGATGCTGGTGGCCCGCCGCCGAGTGCCTTGTCACCTGGTTTCCGAGGGCTGGCACGGAAGGGCCGTGGTCGGTACGCATGACTGCGGACACCTTGGACAGGAGGGGACATCGGGCGCGCGTCGCGACGGCGCGTGCCCCACCCTAGTCGGCCGTCACTCGCTGGTCTTGGGCCGCCGGCCCTTCGTCAGACCGCGCGCTTCTTCAGCTTGCGACGCTCACGCTCGGACAGGCCGCCCCAGATGCCGAAGCGCTCGTCCTTGAAGAGCGCGTACTCCAGGCAGTCGGCGCGCACCTCGCACGACAGGCAGACGCGCTTGGCCTCTCGGGTCGAACCACCCTTCTCGGGGAAGAACGCCTCTGGATCTGTCTGCGCGCACAACGCACGTTCCTGCCAGATGAGCGCATCGGCGTCGCTGTTGAGCACTTCCCATTCACTTAAGCTGACGTCTCGCACGTCGTGCCTCCTCGACCCTCGTGACTCATCATCGCCTCGCGACGAAAAACGACACTGATGGAATTACATGCCCGTAAGCCCCTCTACGTCAAGTAGAACGCGAAATGCGGGCACGACACGCCGTAACTTTCTGTGACGGGGCCGCACCGGAGAGGCACATCGGGGACACCGCAAGGCCGCACTCCGATCGGGGTGCGGCCTGCATCGCAGCGGTGCTGCGGTCCGCGATTGCTACTGCGAGGGCTGCTGCCACCAGCCGCCCTGCTGCGGCGGCGGTGGGTCCTCGCGCCTGTCAGGGTCGGCGTTCGGGTCGGCGTTCGGGTCGGCGTTCGGGTCGGCGTTCGGGTCGGCGTTCGGATCGGGGGTCTGCGTCTGTTCCTCGCCCGGGCCCCACTGCGCCGGGCCGGTCCCCGGCTGGTGGGACCCCTGCCGGTCCGACACCGGCTGCTCGGGGTTGGGCGGGTAGCCGGTCTCACCGGACCCGGCCGACACACCCTGCGAAGCGTCCCCAGGCTGCTCGCCCCAGGAAGGCTGCGGCTGGTCCTGGTTCCACCCCTGCGACGACGACTGCTCCCATGCTGACGCCGGTTGTCCTTGCTGCTGCTCGGCCTGCGAATGTTCGCCCCAACCCGCCGCGGTCGCCCCGCCGGCGGAGTACTCCTGGCCGTAGCCCTGTCCACCTTGCTGGGCGTAGCCCTGGTCCTGCTGGGCGTAACCCTGACCCCCTTGCTGTGCGTAGCCCTGGTCCTGCTGGGCGTAGCCCTGGTCCTGCTGGGCGTA
>JAABUR0100010567.1_pt1 | contig 10082 bp, 9 predicted proteins | sample 5560091 | NCBI WGS metagenome assembly JAABUR01 (sample SAMN10711879, study PRJNA513375) | rock metagenome | isolation source: Antarctica rocks | place: Antarctica: Victoria Land, University Valley sud
CACGCCCGCACTGTTGCAAGGTCGGTCGTGGACGTCACCGCCGCTCCGCCTTTCGCCCGGTGCGCTTCGCGGTCCGCGGCTCGCGGACCGGATGGGCGGCGTCGACGTAGGGCGCAAGCACCTTGTGCAACTTCGCCGCGTTCTTCTCTTCAGGTCGATCGAGTACTCGACGCCGTCGACGGCGAACGTCAGGGACGCCGTCGCCTCGGTGCCGTCTGCACCGGCTAAGTCCCGCCGACTGGTGTAGGTAGGCGAGGCCCACTGGCAGCGTGACTGACGCCCGAATGATCTCTTGCGGACGACGACGCTCCCTGCCTCACCGGGGTGCTGACGGTGCGAAGCCACCGGATCACGGCACGCCGGCGTCGGGAACTGTTAGCACGACGATCCCCTGCCCGGCCGTCACCGCCCTGCTGATGTACCTGGGCAGGGCCCCGGCCGTCGTGTGGTGCTGCCGAGCACCCTGGCTCCCGTTCACAGGTGCGCCTGCAGGCCCGGTGCTCGGCCCGCTACCAAGTGCTGGCGAGCTTCTCGGCTGCCGCCTTCGACGCGCTGCTGCTCCCCCGCTGAGCGGTACAACAACGTCAGCCGGTCTGGCGCGGCAGGCCCAGCCCGCTGAGCACCCGTTGCGCCGCCTGCCGGTAGACCATCGCGTTGTCGAGGTCCGGCTCGGCCGTCGACAGCCGGCGCTGCTCGCTCTGGACCTGCTCGCACACCCGCTCGTAGGTAGGGTCGGGAAGATTGTCGATGACGTCGTGCAGGGCCTTGACGGTCGGCAGCGGCACTCCCCCGGGAGTTGGCGCCGGAGCCAGCAACCGGGGCCGGCCGTTGTCGAGCACGACATCTGTCGGGCGCCCGGCCACGTCGGCGTACGACGGCGGCCACTTTGCCAACCCGCCGGGCTCGGGGGTGAGCATCCGCCGCAGGTAGGCGCCGGGGCTGGAGATGCGGCCGGGGTTGCTCTTGACCTCGTTGGCGACCCACTCGGTCCAAGCCAGGACGCAGGCCGGGATGCCGCAGGCGCGCACCACCCAGCGGCTGTCGGGGCCGTCAAAGCCGAGCTCGCGAAGTTCGCGAGCGAGAGCGGCAACCATCGCCGGAGTCATGTCTGCCGCGAGCGCATGACTGTCAGTCTCAACATCACTAAGATCTGACATGACGGCCTCCGGCAAGCCGACATCGGGATGTCCCGATCCTGGCTGGACGCGTTGTGTCTGCTCAGCGACCACATCAGGATAACCCGACGTGGAGCCGATCACCAGATTGGGATAAGCCGATGTCGGTATGACCGCCACGTCGGGGTATGCCGGTGCCGGCATGCCCGAGGGGCTCGTGGTGCCGCCGGAGGGGCCTTCCGGGCCGGCCGGAACGCGGTCCGGCAGCTGGGCTGCGGGGCTCGGCAGGGCCGCCCGCCGTCCGTCCGGGGCACCGTTCGGGGCTGGGGCCGGCTCGCTGCGCACGCTGGCCAGCGCGGTTGGCCAGCGCCGGTTGGGGTCAGTCGCCTCGAGCTCGGCGCCTCCGGGCAGCGCGACCAGATCAGGGGTAATCCAGTACCCCTGGCGCACCGAGCGGCCGTTGCCGTCGCGAGCCCCGTCGCGGGCGACCAGGCGGTCCTGGACGAGGAGCTTGAGCGAGTCGCGGACGGCGTCGATGCCGAAGCCGCGCTGCAGGGCCGGCCCGGTCAGCGCGGCGGAGATCTCGGTGGGGCTGCGGGTGACGTGCAGCCGCCCGGTGCGGTCCACCTCGGCCAGCGAGACGAGGTGGAACAGGACCATGAACGCGTTGGCGCCGAGCCGGTCAACAATCTGCTGCGCCTCGGTGAGGTCGACGGTCATCTGCACGGTGTCCGGCTGCTCGAGCGTGCCGTCCCCGTAGAAGGCGACCTCGACCCGCTGGCGGACGAAGACCGGGGGCGCGCTCATGACGCGTCCTGGCTGCTGGGCACCGCAACGGGCAGCAGGACGACGACGCCGGCCACTGCGGCCAGCCTGGGCGCCAGGGCGGCGCCCAGGTAGAGGAAGCGGGCGCCGTCGTCGTCGAGCATCAGGTGTCCGCGGTCGCCGTCCTGCAGGTCCAGCCGGCGCAGGGTCTCGGTGGCTAGCCGAAGCGAGGCCCGGGGCAGGCCGGCCCGGCGCCCCGCGGCGAGCACGCGGGCGAGGGCGACGTCGACGCGGGTGTAGAGGTTCGGCCGGGTCTCACCGGCCTCGGCGCGGCGCCCGGAGGCGGCGATCAGCCCCTCACGCTCCCAGCCGCCGATGGTGGTCACCGGCACCCCAGCCGCGGCCGCGGTCTGGGCCCGGGTGAGCAGTGCACCGGCCCGGTCGGCCAGCTGAGCGCTCACGAGGTCATCCTCGCGACGACCTGTCGCGAGCGCCGCCGCGACGCGCCGCCGCCCGGTGGGCACTCACGACGGCCCGTCGCGACAGGAGAGCGGTGCCCTGCTGTCGCTGGTGCAGGCATCGGTCCTCCTCTGCCATCGGTGCGGTCGGTGCGGTCGGTGCGCTCAGTAGTGCCTGCTGTCAGGCGGCCTGCTGCTGTGGCGCGCCGAGGAGCTCGCTGGCCCAGGCGCCGACCGGCAGCGCCAGGTAGGGCACCCCGCGGGAGAGCAGCAGCTGTGCGGCGCCGATGCAGCGCTCGACGGAGTCCAGGATCTCGGCGCCGTCCTCGTCGATGACGAGGACGGCCTGGTGGGGCAGCCCGACCTCCAGGGCGGCCCGTAGGCGGGCGACGGCCTCGCGCTCGCGGACCGGGACGGTCCGGGCCCGGTTCGCCTCCCGCAGCTCGCCGACCGGGCGCAGGGAGGGCAGCATGGACGCGGCGCGCAGCACGACGGTGTCGTGCGCGGTCAGGTCTCCGACGGTCAGGTGCCCGTCGCGGACCGCGGACTTGGCGGTGGCGATGGAGGTTCCTGCTGCCAGTGCGACCTGGCGCAGGGACCAGTTGCCGGCTCGCTGGGGCCGTCGCGGCATGGTCGCTCCTTCTACGGTCGTGATGTTCGTCGCGGGCTTGAACGTAGAAGGGTCGGCCGGGGATGTGAGCGCGACACGCCGAGTTCCACCGGTGTCGTTCGGCGCCGCTGAGTGACGGCACAGGTGTACGGCAGTTCGCGGCGTACAGCTCAGCCGTGACCCTGCGTCACGGAGACTCCACCCGGGCTCGTGACGCAGCGTTATCGCTGGTGCTCACCGGCCTGGGCGGCAGGCCTGCACCCTCCCCCACGCCGTCCGAGTGGGCGGCCATCGCTGCCCCGCACGCCCGTCCTCGTCTCGCCAGTGGGCCAGCCGGGCGAGCTGTGCTCGTGCCCGGCCGCCGGCTGCGAGCGCGCGGCGGACCTGCCCGGTCCGCCCGCGGCTCCCCGCCCCACCGCTCCCCCGTCGCGGCGCCCGCTCGGCCGCCCGTCGCTGACGGCTCCAGCGGGGGGAGTGGCCCCCGCACCGGTCGGACCGCTGCGGTCTGTCCGCCGGATCCGCACCGTGGGCACGGGCGAACCTTCCATTGTTGGCCGTCCGACTGTCGGGCCGTCCGACCGTCCGACCGTCCGACCGTCAGCCCGTCCTACCGTCTTGCCCGATGACGTAGCCGTCGTGGGTGGTGGTCCGCCGCGCCCGCCGCGGCCGGGGCCGACTGCATGCGGCGCCGGGCCCAGGCACGGTGCCCTGCAGACAAGGGCCTTTCCCGGGCACCCGGAGGAGAGCAGCAGCCATGAGAGACCACGACCGTCTCGTCGAGAGCGAGCTGGGCCACCCGGGGCTTCGAGTGGCTGGACGACGCAGCATGCCTGCCCCTGGCCGAAGCGCTCCAGGCTGAGGGCAAGAACCCGATGTCGCTGTTCTTCGTCGCCGCCGGCCACGTCATCTCCGACGAGACGCTCAACGTGTGCCGCCGCGACTGCCCGGTCCGCCGGCAGTGCATCCGCCACTCCTACGTGGGCGGCCCGGACGGCGGCCCGATCGCCGGCGGGTACATGGGCGGGTTCTCCCTGGGCCAGCGCAAGTCCCTGACGCTCCCGCAGGCGCTTGAGCGGTGCGACGGTCGAGTCCGCCGCGGACGCCCGCACGCCTGACCCCTCCCCTCCCCCGCCGGGGTCCCGCTGCGCTGCTGTCCGGGCCGCCGGTTCCGGTCGGCTAGCTGCCGCCGGACGGTCTGGCCCCGGGCGACGAGCAGCCCAACCTCGTAGCCGTGCGCGACGGCGGCCGCCCGCGAGTCCGCCCGGAGCTTGGCGCGCAGGTGGTCGACGTGGGTCTTGATCGTCCGCTGCGACAGGTGCAGGGTCTCGGCGCCCCACGCGTGGTCGTCACGCCGGTCGCCGTCACCTCGAGGCACTCGCGCTTTCGGGTGGTGAGCGCGAACAGGTCGGAGGGCCGGCGGCGCTGGCCGGACTGCAGCACGGCGATGACCTGGAAGGCGGTTACCGAGTCGTAGACGTGCTGACGGCCCTGCGCGGCGCTGAGCACCCGGCCATCAGCTCGGTGGTCTCGGCGGTCTCGGAGATGAAGCTGACCGCCCCGGCCTCCACCGCGTCCTGGGCCAAGGCCTTCGTCGTCGCCGCCGGAGATGACCAGCACGCGGCTGTCGGGGAACCTGCGCCTGAGCTCTGCGGTCAGGGTGATGCCGTCGCCGTCCTTGAGCCGTACGTCGGCGAGGACCAGCTGGGGGCGGTGGCGCTCATAGAGGGCGACGGCGTCTTGGGCCCGACGCCGCGGTGCCGCCGACGCCGACGCCGGCGCGGCCGAGCCGTTCGACGAGCATGTCGCGCACCGCCGGGTGGTCCTCGACGACGAGGACCCGCACGGCGGGGGTGTTGGCGGACCCGGGGGTCTGGTGGGCGGCTGGTCTGGCCGGCCACGAGCTGCTGTCCTTACGGTCTGACGGGCGGTGGCCACGTGATCTGTCCGGTCCCTGGGTCACTGTCGGACTTGCGGCGGCTCACAGGAGCAACTGTCCTCTGTCTCACAACCTAAGTGCCCGTTCACCGGCCCTCGGGTGCACGCCCCGACGGCTGGCCGGCTACTCCCCGTCCAGGACCGTGATCTCCAGGGCTCGCAGTTGGCGGTAGAGCTCAGCGCAGTAAATGTGCCACAGCGGCAGCCGCTTGATCCGGGCCTCCTGCATCACCAGGCGCACGTCGGTCACGTGGTCGGCGGTGCTCGCACGGATCTTCAGGCCCTTGGCACCCGGTGTCTCGGCGAACAGCTCGGGCGGTGCGGCGGCGGCAAGGGCGATGAGCTCCTCGGGCTCGTCGGGCAGGCGTGCGAGCACCGCATCGAGGAACCACGAGGCGACGCCGGGCTTGCCGGTCGCCTGCTTGACCGCACGGGCCCAGCGGGCGACGGCTGAGTCCAGCGATGGGGTGATGTCGATCGTCTTCTTGGCGGTCGGCTCGTCGCGGCCGGGCTCGACGACGACCAGCCCGATGGGCAGGAACCGGACCCGCTTGGGGCGGGCGACTCGCGCGGCGGCCTTGGGGGTGCCGGCTGCCGGGTCGTCGGCCACCGCTGGGTCGGCCGGCTCCTGCGCGTCGCTCCCCTCCCCCGGAGCTACGCCGGCCTCGACAGCACCGGCAGGCGCCGCCGCCGAGGCAGCCGCGCTGTCGTGAGGCACTTCGACCGCGTCGGTCGCCTGCTCCGGCAACGCCGGCAGTGGGTCCTGCGCCGCTGCCGGGCCCGGCTCGCTGGCGGTGGCCGTGGGCTCGCCGCCCACCGAGGCAGCCTGCTGGTCGCCCGGCGCTGGGGCGAGGTACGGGGGGGTCGGCAGCCGAGGGACCAGGGCGAGCGTGTCCGGCTCGGCGGGCGATGTGCCGGGAAGGCTCGCGAGCTGCACGGCGGTCGCCGACGCTCCTCGCGCGCGCAGCGCAGCGATCTGCCTAGTGCGCCGGGCGTCGGCAGCCGATGAGCCGGCCGCCGGCGTCTTGAGGGCTGACTTGGCCGGCGCCTTGGCGGCCGCCTTCGCCGCGGTGCCGGTCTGCGGTCCACGGGCCCGTGTCATGCGGCCCACTGCGGGATGGCGGCCAGGCGGTCGACGAGCTCGCCGGCGGCGGCGACGAACGCCTTGGCGACCGGCGAGTTCGGGAAGGCCGCGGTGACAGGCATCCGCCGCTCGGTCAGCGCCTTGGACACCAGGCGGCTGTGCGGGATTTCCTGCGGCAGCAACGGCCAGCCCTCCTCGGTCATCAGCTGGCGGTAGAGCTTAGTCTCGGCGGCGTCGGCGTCGACATCGGACAGCAGCACGCCGACCAACGTCAGGCCCGGGTTGTGCAGCGCCGCGCGCACCGAGTCGATGTGCCGGGCAAACGTGGCCGTGCTGGTGTACTCGGCGCCGTTGGGCCGTACGACGATGACCGCGCCGTCGGAGGCGACCAGCCCGGGGACGGTGATGCCGTCCAGCCGCGGCGGGAGGTCGAGCAGGGCGACGTCGTACCGGTCGGCGACGGGGCTCAGCGCGCGGCGCAGGGCCAGTGGGCCGTTGACGGAGTCCGCGTCGATGGAGCGCTGGGCCAGTGACATCGGCCCGAGCAGCGTCGGCAGCAGGTCGACCCCGTCGGCTACCGAGCGCACCACGACGTCGTCGAAGCTCGGGCGCTGAGTGAGCATGGGGTCGACGAGGGCGGCCAGGGTGCGTGAGGCGTCCGGTTCGACGCCGAAGGTGTCGAGCGTGAGCGACGCCTGCGGGTCGCAGTCGACCAGCAGCACGCGCAGCTGCATCTGGCCGAGCGCGACCGCGAGGTTGCTGGCCACGGTCGTCTTCCCGACGCCGCCCTTCTGGTTCGCCACGGCAAGGGTGAGCATCCGAGTCCTCCTCACTCCCCCGCTGTGGCCCGGCACGCGTGTCGTGCGGCGGGCTCAGGCTAGATCCCGGCCGAGTCGGCCGGGCAGCTGACACGCCGGTCCGCCGGGCGGTGATATTACAAGAATGATAGACGGTGAGACGGCAAGAGGGCGCGCTCGCACGATAGCGAGAGAGTGAGACAGCCTGACAGACGTGCCGACCGGTGGACGCCTCGAAGGACCGACAGCTCGCCGGGGGCCCGCCGGACGTACGGACCTACGTCCCCTACCGATGGTGCTTGACTGGCCGCCTGCCCGAACCCCAGCCGACTGGAAGGACAGCTCAGTCGGACCGCCAGGTCAGCCGTGCGCCGTGCCCCGACGGCCGGCCCAGCGAGATGGGGGGACGGCACGTCAGGCGGGGAGAAGGTCGGCCGGGCGGACCGCCAACCGGTCGCCGGGAAAGTCGGACGCTCGTTCACCTGGGCAGACCGGCAGACCGCCGGCCGGCCGGCAAGACCGGCCGACAGCCGGACGGTGAGACGGACGGACGGCAGGATTGCATGGGCGCTCATGCGCCGGGGCTGCGGCGACTCACGGCGCCGTTCGGGAGGATGACCGGGGGGTACGGCGGCCCCGCCACCTGCCGGGTGTCCACTGGGCGCGACGATGGAAGCCGTGTAGCTCGGTGCGGTACCGCCGAGCGGCACGGCGTCATGCGTTGCCAAGAGCTCGGGTGACAGGCGCCAGGGCCACCCGGACAGCGGGACGCTAGGGGGAGCAGAACGACCCGGCGGGACTGCCCGACGACGGTTAGGTGAGACCGTGAGGTAATGGGATGGCAAGACAGCGAGACTGACCGACGGTGAGACGGTCAGGGGCCGGTGGGCGTACATTCCGGCGGGCCGGCCCGCGGCTCGCCCACGGTGGGGGAGTCCGTCGCCCAGGTTGACCACCAAACCGAAAGGCGGACGGCCCGCCGGTGCAAACCACCAACCTGCCGGACCGCGCACCGGCATCCTCGCCGGCGGTCTTCGCCCTGACCGACATCCGGCACGTCGGCCCGGAGCCGGTTCGCGCCGCTGCCTTCAACAGCTAGTTGAGCAGCCTCGGCGGACGGACGGAGCGAGTGCTCTGGAGCGCTGAGCTGGTCGGGTCGGCCGCGGCGACTGGCCACCAGTGGGGACTCTTACATGGCCACGGACACCGGCGGGTGCAGGTCGTACATCATGGCGGCGCCATGCCTGCAGTACCTGGCTCGGGACGTCGTCCAGATCCCGTTGAACGGCCTGTGCCCCGACCCGGTTGGAGTGCTCAGGTGTTGGTGGCGCTGCCGCTGCTGAAGGCGGCTGTTGATGGACGACGGCAGAGGCTGCTCATCAGTGGGGCCGTAGCGGTCGTGAGCCTGGCGGGTGCCAGCCGCAGCCGGCGGGTTAGGGCTCCTGGCAGCTGATGAACTCAGGCCGGGGATGCAGGGCCATCACCTGCGCCGGGGTGAGCAGCACCGGGTCGTAGGCCCGGCGCAAGAACACCTTGAAGCCGACGTGGAAGCGCGAGGAATCGGCTGCGACGGCTCGGTAGGACTCTTCCTTGACCTAGACCGGCCCGAGGCCGTCCTTCTGCAGGACCGTTGTCAGGCTTGGCTGGGTCGCGAGGTTCTGCCGGTAGGGCACTTCGGAGAGGTGGAACTCGTTGAACCGCACTGGCTTTTGTAGGGACTCCCTCCCGTGAGGAGATGGGTCATGGGTGTCAGCAAGTTCAGCGCGGAGCAGCGGGCTCGGGCGGTCCGGCTGGTCGCCGAGGGGCGGTCGGCGTATCCGTCGGAGTGGGCGGCGATCGAGTCGGTTGCGGGCAAGATCGGGGTGACGGCGGAGACGTTGCGCAAGTGGGTCCGGCGGGCCGAGGTCGACGGCGGGACCAGGGCGGGGATGACCTCTGAGGAGTCGGTCCAGCTCAAGCGGTTGAAGCGGGAGAACGCCGAGCTCCGCCGCGCCAACGAGATCTTGAAGGCTGCGGCGGCTTTCTTCGGAGCCGAGCTCGACCGGCCACAGAGTCGTTGGTGAGGTTCATCGACGAGAACGCCGCCCGCACCGACGGTGGGCTGCGCTGGGGTGCCGAAGACGTCGTGTGGGCCTTGGCCTACGAACAGGGCGCTCGAGCCGCGGCCTGAAAGGTGCCAAGAGCAGCCACCGTCCGGTTCTACTTCGACGAGGACGTGCTTGGTATAGCCAAGGTCATCGCCAACCTACGTAACGACGTGACCTACCCGGGCGACCTCGGGGGAGAAGTCAAACGGTGCCAGCGACCAGCGTGCCCTATCATCCCCGGCAGCAAGGACCCCGAGTGGATACCTCGGGTGGCCCGAGCTGGCTGGGTCATCGTCACCCGAGACTCGGCCATCCAGCGTCATAGAGCGCTCATCGGGGCGGTTCGCCAGGCGGGTGCCCGCATGGTGGCTCTGTCGGCAAAGAGGCCAAGGACAATTGGACTCAATTAGAGCTGGTGATGACCCGGTGGCGCGAGATCGAGGGCCTCCATGGTCTGCCCGGCCCGTTCATCTACACCGCTACCCGAACTGGTGCATTCCGCCTCGTATCGCTTGGAGTAGACGGGGCGTCCTGACTTGTCAGGTCGCTGACTTGTATACCCGCGACGCCGACGAGCGGGAGGACGAGGCCGGCCCAGCGCGAACACCGCGCGCTACACCCACACCCTACATGGGGGGCGGCGCAGACGGGTCGGTCGGCGACGGGCCCGGCCGGGGCGAAGGCGGCTCGCGCGGGTCCGGCGGCATTGGGTCGGGTGGCAGCGGCTCAGGCGTTGGGAAGGGCGAAGGGATGGTCATGGGACCTCCGTCTGCGGCGGGATGGAGCACGATGAGTGTGCGGCCCCGGCGGGCGTAGGACCAGACCTGCCAGCGGCTTGCGATCGGAGCACCGGAAGCGGGGACCCCTTCTCCCGCGGGGTTCTGCTCACGGTGGCCCTCGCCGCGGCCCGTCCGCGCCGGGTGGCACCTGGCGGCTGGCACCGGATCTGTCCACGACTGGGCAGACGCCGGGGCCGGCGGCTGGCTTGCTGCCAGCGGCGGGGACCCCGTCGTGCAGGATGTTGGTGCGGGGTCTGCCGGTTGCCGCGCGCAGGGCCGGGGGACCGACCGGTCGTCGCACGATTTAGGGGTTGTTCATGCGTGTGCTGATGCTGGCTGCTCCAGGTGCCGGTAAGGGCACCCAGGGCAGGCTGATCGCCGAACATTTCGGGGTTCCCCACATCGCGACCGGTGACCTGCTGCGAGATCACGTCTCAGCCGAAACCGACCTG
>JAABUR0100010568.1_pt1 | contig 10082 bp, 7 predicted proteins | sample 5560091 | NCBI WGS metagenome assembly JAABUR01 (sample SAMN10711879, study PRJNA513375) | rock metagenome | isolation source: Antarctica rocks | place: Antarctica: Victoria Land, University Valley sud
GAGCCCCTCCAGGACCGTGATCGAGTCGGCGTTGTACGTTCCCGAGGCCATTTCCGGGTTCCCTTATGAGACTCGTCGCCGCGGGCGACCATCGACGGATCGTTATGCGAATGCGGGACCGGGTCATGAATTCTCGACCGAATCGACCGGCGGGACGGGCTGGGCTTCGTCGTGGACGACGCCTGCGAGCGATCCGCGCTGGAGGATGGCGTAGCCCCTCCCCCCCCGGCTCGTCACGGGATATTTGGTGGCCCGGATCATCTGCTCAGTGCCCCGGTTGGTCGTCACGGTCAGCCCCTCGCGCATCCGATTGGCGAGTCGGAAGCCGAGGACGCGGTCTTTGGGTTCGAGCTTGATTGCGGTGACCCCTTTGGCGAGCCCGGAGACGACGTTGGCCTCGGCCACGGGGAAGATGAGGACCCGGGCCGCTCGGGTGGCCAGGCAGACGGTTTCGGTCCCGTCGGTCGGCTCGACGCCGACGACCAGGTCGCCCGCGACTGCCGGATCGAGGCGAACCACCGATCGCCCCTTGCGGGTCGAGAGGATGGCCAGCGGAGCCAGGGCAAAGCGGAGCACTTTCCCCCCCGCGCTCATCGCGATCGCATAGGGGGGGGGAGGCAGGCTCGCCCCCGCGCCATCGGCGATCGCCTGGCCAGATTCGCCGTTGAGCGTCCCCTGGACCAGGGTCGGGGGCGCCTGCGGGACGTCGACGACCGCGGGGAGGCATCGAGGGTCGTGGCAGATCACCCCCACGAGGTGTTCCTGATCTTCGAACGCGAACTGCTTCTGGATCGGCTCGCCGTGACCCGAGGTCAGCGGAAGGTCTTTGACCCGAAGCGTATACGCCACACCTCGATCTGTGAAGAAGGTCAGCGTCTGCCGCGCCCGCGCGCGATAGACCCAGCCGACGCGGTCGTTGTCGCGGACGCGAATGCTGGCGACATCGGTGAACGACTTCTGCCGCTTCGTCCAGCCGTCGCGGGTGATGATGACCCAGGCGTCCTCATCGACGATGTAATCTTCCTCGCGGTACTCGACGGGGACGGGAGGGCCGTCGATCCGGGTCCGACGCGGGTCGCCGTAGGCGCCGACGATCTGGCGGATCTCTCCCCGGATGATCTCCCACCGTGCGGGCTCGTCGTCGAGCAACTTCTGAATCTCGTCGGCACGCTGCCTTTTCTTCGCCAACTCCTCGAGGATGTCGGCGATCTCGATCCTCCCCAGCCTGTAGAGCTTCGTCTCGAGGATCGCATCGGCTTGCGCCTCGCTGAGCCCGAACCGCGCGATCAGCTTCGGGGAGGCGTCCACCTTGCCATCGCTGTCCCGGATGATCCGGATCGCCTCATCGAGGTTGTCAAAGACGAGGGCGAACCCTTCCAGGATGTGGATTCGCTGGAGCAGGTTCGCCAGCTCGTGGAGCAGCCGGCGCGTGACCACTTCGAGGCGGAAGTCGAGGAAGTGGAGCAGCAGGCTCTTCAGGTCGAGTCGGTCGGGGACGGCCACCTCGGCCCCGGCCGCCGGCAGGAGGCACGTCATGTTGACGTTGAAGTTCGTCTGCAGCGGCGTGTTCTTGAACAGGTAGGCCATCGCCGCATCGACGTTCGAGCCGGGCCGGAGTTCGAGGGCGATCCGGACGTCGTCGGTGCTCAGGTCCTTGACGTTCGTCAACTGCGGGACCATCCCCTTGCCGATCAGCTCGCCGATCCGGAGGACAAGGGCGTCCTTCTCGATGCCGTAGGGGATCGACGTGATCCGGACGGTGTTCTCCTTCTCGGGGTCCGCCTCGTAGGTCCCGCGCAGTTTGATCGACCCTTGCCCGGTCGCGTAGATCTGGCGGATTTCCTCGGCCGAGTTCAAGATCACGCCGCCGGTCGGGAAGTCGGGCCCCTGGACGAACCGGGTGAGCTTCTCCAAGGGGAGCTCACGGTCGTTGAGCAACGCACCAAGGGCCTGGCCGACCTCCTTGAGGTTGTGGGGCGGGATATTGGTCGCCATCCCGACCGCGATCCCCGACACGCCGTTGACCAGGAGGTTCGGGAACTGCGCGGGGAGGACGACCGGCTCGAAGGCCGTCGAGGCGTAGTTCGGGCGGAGTTCGACCGTCTGCTCGCACAGCTCACTCAGGAGTTCCTGCGCGATCGGGCTCAGGCGCGATTCGGTATACCGCATCGCGGCGGGAGGGTCGCCGTCGATCGAGCCGAAATTGCCGTAGCCTTCGACCAGGGGATATCGCAGGCTGAACGACTGCGCCATCCGGACGAGGGCGTCGTAGATCGACTGGTCGCCATGCGGGTGGTACTTCCCCATCACCTCGCCCACCACCGCCGCGCATTTCATGTAGCGGCCATCCGCCGTCACATGCAGGTCATGCCACATCGCGTACAAGATGCGACGCTGGACCGGCTTGAGGCCGTCGCGGACGTCGGGCAAGGCCCTCGATGTGATCACGCTCAAGGCGTAATTGAGGTAACGCGACCGGGTCGCCTCGGCCAGCGAGACGTCCTCCACCACCGCCTTGGGCCGCTCGCCCGCGGCTCCCAAGCCATTCAACGATCGCCGGTTGCGTTTTGCCATCGTTCTTACTTCAGAGGGGACGACCGGATTGCCCAACCCCAGGAAAACTCATCGGGGCGGGTTCGACAATACCAGTTTCGACCACCCTCGCCTAGAATCTAGTGTACAAAAAAATCGTATCACATGCAATTCGACACCGATGCGAGGTCGCAGACGACTGCGACCCACCCGGCGCGCGGCGGGTGCCGGCGGGCCAGTCCTTGGAGATCGGTCGGGAGCGAGGCCTGGCATGACTCGCTACTTTCCGCTCGACGCGACCGAGGCGGAGGATCAGCCCTCTTCGCTTGTGCCTGATCGGGGGGATCGGGGGTACGGACCCCGCAGGATCACGCTTGAACTTCCTGTGACGTCGACCAGGACGGTATGGGATGGGCCGCATCGCCCACGCCCTAATCACGCCAGGTCAGCGGGGCGACCACGGCCCCGCGCGTTGATGGCGCCAATGATATCCAGTCTACGCACCCACCTTTGGGAGGGATTTCCCGCTTGGTTCACCGTGAAACACGGAAGGGAACCTCCGATCGGCTCAGGGTTTAGGGCACCCATCATGGCACGAATCGAGTGCCTGGTTCACGGTGAACCAGCGGGAGTGCGGCGACGAAGTGAAGTGAACTTGATGGCTGGGGTCCGGTGACGCCCCAGTCACCCGGATCGGGGAATCGACCTGCGGTCTCCGGTCTTGCAGGGCCTCCGAGAGGATGCTTGGGCGATCCAGTCGGATGGAGACACAAGGATGGCACCCGGCAAAGCGGAGGTGAAAGCCAGTAGTGGGCTCGATCTGAGAGAATACATCAGATCTTCAGAGATGGAAAAATTTGATGATTATGTCGGACGGGGTGGAGCGACCTCGCCAACGCGTGCGGGGACCCGTTTTCACCCACCTGAGACCCACCTTTCAACCACCTGTCCTCCGACAGCCGTCTCCAGGCTGGAGGGTCGAGCATGGAGCCCCTGGTCAGGTCGCGGGACTTATCCAGAGGCCGCGGCGAGCTCTCGCTTGAGGCATGCGATGCCCTGCCGCGCCGTCTCCTCGGCGCCGGGGGTAAAGTCGAAGACCTCGATGGAGACCCAGCGGTCGTAGCCCGTGGCGACCAGGGCCTTCAGGATGGGTCCGAAGTCGACGTCGCCCATCCCCGGGCCACGGAGGTTGACGTCTTGCGCGTGGAAGTGACCGGCCTTCGAGGCGTGATGCGAGATCAGCTCGGGGACGGTCGCGCCTGTCTCGCCGCTCTGCGCCTTCACGTCCATGTGAAGCTTCAGGCGGGGGTGGCCGACCCGGGCGATGAGGGCATTCGCCTGCTCGCAGGTGTTGAGGAAATTCGTCTCGCTCGGTGCGAGCGGTTCCAGGCAGAAGTCGATGTCCAGGTCACCGATGGCCGGCATGACGCCCGAGAGGACCTTGGCGGCGAGGTCAAATGCCTCCTCGGAGGTCACCCCCGGCAAGAGGTCGCGCTGCTTGGGAGAGCCGAAGACCATCAACGAGCCACCGAGATCGCGAGTCGCCTCGGCCAACTTCACGAGATAATCGGCCGTCTGACGCCTGACCACCGCGTCCGGGGTCGTCAGGTAAAAGCCCTCGGTCCTGGCGAGCAGCCAGTGCAGGCCGATCGTCTGCAGGCCGGAATCTTCGACCTGCGATCGCAGCTCGCGCCGCTCTTGCGGCGACACGTCGGTGATCCGGGGTGCCAGGGTGAAAGGAGCGATCTCCAGGCCGTCATAGCCCAGCGCCTTGACGGTCCGGCACACGTCTCCGAACTTCCATCCCTCGAACAACTCATTGCAGATGCCCAGTCGGATCATCGCGCGATTCTCCTTATCAAGCTCTCGCCTGCCGGGCGAATCCCGGCTTCAGAGACATCATCCCGGTCGATCACTCGCGGCGAGCAGGGTGTTGCGCAAGAGCATCGCGACCGTCATCGGACCGACGCCACCGGGGACCGGCGTGATCCATGACGCGACGCGGGATGCCTCCGAGTAGAGGACATCGCCGCAGAGGGAGCCGTCGGCACGCTTGTGGATCCCCACGTCGATGACCACGGCACCCGGCTTGATCCAGTCGGCGCGAACCTGCTCGGGTTGACCGACGGCCACGATCAAGATGTCGGCCTCGCGGGCCAGCGACGCCGTGTCCCGGGTCGCGGTGTGACAGACCGTCACCGTCGCGTCGCCCCCCGCCCCTTTCTGGAGCAGCAAGAGCGCCATCGGCTTGCCGACCGTCAGCGATCGGCCGAGGACGACGGCCCGGGCCCCTCGCGTCTCGATCTCGGCGTCGATGAGTAACTCGCGGATTCCGAGCGGCGTGCAGGGGACGAACCGGGGCGTGCCGATCGCCAGCAGGCCGGCATTCATGGGGTGAAAACCATCGACGTCCTTGCTCGGGTCGATCCGATCGAGGACGCGCCGATCGTCGATCTGGCGTGGGAGCGGCAACTGGACCAGGATGCCATGGACTGTCGGGTCGGCATTCAATCGGTCGACCGTCTCGATGAGGGTGGCCTCCTCGACGTCGGCTGGGAGTCGGTGGATCGTGCCGTTCATGCCGGCGGCCTTGCAGGCGTTGCGCTTGTTGCGAACGTAAACCCCGCTGGCGGTGTCTTCGCCCGCGAGGACGACCGCAAGGCCGGGGACTCGCCCCGTCTCGCCCACCAGGAGGGCTGTCTCCGCGGCGACTTCCCGCCGGACCTTCTCGGCGAGGGCCTTGCCATCGAGGATACGAGCGGTCAAGGGGGGGCTCCATCGAGGTCCCGAGTGCGAGAACGGATATCATAATGAGTGAGGGGCGCGGCAACCAGGGACCTCGCGGCTTGATGATTCGAAGCGATGGGTTCGGGGCGAGGATGGGCAGGACAAATCCGCCGACGATCCCGGGTTCGTCGATGGTCCGCCAGGTGGCCTGGCTGGCCTTCCCGGTGTTCATCGAGCAGGCTTTACTCTACCTGGTCGGCCTGTCGGACACGCTCCTGACCGGCCGCTATCTGTCGGAGGAGCATCTCGCGGCGGTGACGGTCGCGACCTACCTGCTCTGGTTTCTGGGGAGTCTGTTGACGGTCGTCTCGGTGGGGGCGACGGCGCTGGTCGCCCGGCTGATCGGCTCGAACCAGCCCGAGTCGGCGCGGCGGATCGCCCAGCAGGCGATGCTCATGGCCTGGGTCGTCGGCATCCTGACAGCGGTGCTGGGGGCGAGCCTTGCCTCGACCGCTCTCCATGTCCTGAACCTGCGCGGCGCGGCGGCAGGATTCGCGGTGCAATACCTGCACATCGTGCTGGCGGCGGCGCCGCTGGTGGCCTGCACGACGGTGGGGGTCGCCTGCTTGCGAGGGGCCGGCGACACGCGGACCGGGATGTGGGTGATGATCCTGGTCAACGCGATCAATATCGCCGCGAGCTGGTCGCTGGTCGTGGGCTTCGGCCCGCTGCCGGAGATGGGGTTTCGCGGGATCGCGGCGGGGACGGCCCTGGCCGAAGCGGTAGGAGGGGTCGTCGTCCTGATCCTCCTGACGCGAGGGCGGTCCGGCCTGCGGTTCGAGTGGAGGGGGCTGGTCCCGGTCTGGGGGGAGATACGGCGGGTGCTCCGGGTGAGCCTCCCCGCGGCGGGTGAGAGCCTGACCTCTATCGCCTGCCAGCTCTGGTTCCTCGGCCTGATCAATCGCCTGGGGCCGACGGCGACGGCCGCGCACGGTGTGGCGATCCGCTGCGAGGCACTCGCATTCCTGACCATCACGGCGTTCTCGATCGCCGCGAGCACGCTGACGGGCCAGTACCTGGGCGCGGGCCGGCCCGATCGCGCGGCCCGGGCCGGTCGAGCCGCCTGGGCCCTCGGCGTCGTCGTCCTGACCGGGTTGGGGGTCGTGCTATACCTGCAGGCGGATTCGCTCTTCGCGCTGTTCCTGGGCGGAAGGCAGCCGCCCGTCTCGGCGATGGGGGTGCCCGTCTTGCGGATCGTGGCGTTCGCCATGCCCGCCCTGGCCACGATCAACGTCCTGAATGGGGCCTTGCGGGGAGCGGGAGATACCCTCTGGCCCTGGCTCTTTGTGGGCGTCGGCTTCTTCGCCGTCCGTCTTCCTCTCACCTACCTGTTCACCGGGACCGAAGCGAGCGGCGGATTCGGCTGGGGCCTCCAGGGGGCCTGGATCGCCATGTTCGCCGACCTCCACGTCCGCGGTGTCCTCGTCGCCGCGCGGTTCCTTCAAGGGGGCTGGAAGGCGGCTCGCGTGTGAGCGGTCAGCCCGCCCTTCCGTGCTCAGAACATGCTCAGCGATGCACGCGCATCGCGATCGATCCCGAAGAGGCGGTCCAGGTTCGAAGTCCGGAAGACCGACTGCAAGATGCCCGAGAGTTCGCAGAGGCGGAGCTTGCCCCCGGTCCCGTCGATCCTCCTTTGCAGGAGGATCAACTTGCTCAGCAGCGAGCTCGAGATCAGCTCGACCCCCGCGAAATCGAGGATCACTCGGATCGGGCTCCCGTCGCTGGGCAGCGCCGCGGTGATCTGGTCGGCCACGTCGCGGACGGTGCGCTCGTCGAACAGGTGATGGTCGTTGAATCGGATCACGTTCACGCCGTCCTCCTGGCGTATCGAAATCCGGGGGCTGGTGGTCATCGAGGAGCCTCCCTTGGGTCCAGGGTGAAGAGGTGGGACGAACTCGTAGGATCAGGATAAAGGATATTGACCGCGAGAGATACGCCCTGCATCGCGACCGGAAGTGGGTGCCCGAGAGCCGGAAAATTCACCGTCCAGGTCTCGACCTTCGGCGGCCTGCGGGGACATACGCGGGGTCAGGATGGCTTTTTGCGCCGGCTCCCTCGCAGCAAGCCGAAACCGCTGGACACGCTCGGGCCGGGGGTCGGGGGAGGCCCGGGCAAAGGTTCCGGGGCGGGGTTGCTCGCGTCGGAGTCGGGTGGTCCGGCCTCGGCGAGTCGTAATGCCGCGGGCTTATCCGAAACGAACGAGAACAGCGGTGCGAGCTTGCTGATGCGAAAGACCTCGAGGACAGACTCGTCGACGTTGCAGAAGATGAGCCGACCACCATGCTGACGCGCCACGCGATTGAGCGACACGAAGTGGCCCAGCGAGGCCGACCCCGCGAAACTGACCCCGTTCAGGTCGATCACCAGTTCGGGCCTGCCGCGGCTCCGGAGATGCCCTTCGTATTTGTTGCGAAGCTCCACGACGGGGGCGGGATCGAGCCGGAGACAATCCCAGAATTCCGCGACCAAGACCCCGCCTTCGAGACGAACCTCAACCGTGGGCTTGAGCATGAGTATGGTCGATCCGCGACAGGTCGTGGCATTCGATTCGCGAACGATCACGCTTCGGGCCGCCCGGGTGAGCCAGGCGGCCGGGTCTGGGCGTCCGCGGGGGAGAACGATAGGCGGACGGCACGCGTCGAGGATGAGGCGGAGCCGCACGGCCCCCGAGGCGGAAGCTGATCGTATCAATCCGGTGTCCGAAAATCCAGATCGCGCCTCGTCGCCGAACGATTTCAGAGCCGGGACCCGTCCCAGCTCGCCCGCTCGGGGCGGCCGGATGAACGCGGTTGTCCGCGGATATGCTATCCTACACGTGAGAAAAGAAGCGGTCGCCGCGAGGCGATGCCTAATCGGAGGCTCTGAGGCGCCATGCGTCGCGTAACATTTGCGGTAGTCGCTGGTCTGCTGCTGGTGGCCCGACCGGCTTCGGCTCAGGATTGGGTCTCGACCGTCTTCCCGGAGCGGTCCTTCGACTTCGGCACCGTGGCGAGAGGTTCGAAGGTTCACCATGCCTTCCGGCTCGTCAATCGCACCGATCAGGAAGTCCGCATCGTCAACTGGCGGACCAAGTGCGGGTGCACCGAAGTCCGTGTTGGCGCCCGGGTCATACCGCCGGGGACGCAGACGGTGGTCGAAGCGGTGATCGACACCGCGAAATTCCAGGGCTACAAGCCCTCCGGATTGACTCTCGTGCTCGACCGTCCGTCGTTCACCGAGGTCGACCTCAACCTCTCGTGTTTCATCCGGGGTGACATCACGTTGAATCCCGGCCAGGTCGACTTCGGGATCATCGCCCGTTCGGCCAGGCCGACGGTGACCTTGAACTTGACCTATGCGGGAGGACAACCGTCCTGGGGGATCACCAAGATACAGACGCAGAGCCCCCACATCTCGCTGACTGCCAAAGTCCTGAGTGATGGTTCATCGGGCGATGGCCTGGTACATTACGCCCTGACCGCGACCCTAGATCCCAAGGTCGACAACGGGCTCTTCAAGGATGAGGTCACGCTCTACACCAACGATCCGGCCAGCGCGACCATTCCCATCTCCGTCTCCGCGAATGTGCAATCGGCCGTGACGGTCTCGCCGAAAATCATCAATCTGGGGAGGGTCAAACCGGGTGACGTCGTGAAGAAGACGGTCCTGGTCCGCTCGCAACAGCCCTTCAAGCTGACGACCCTGAAGTCCAGCAAGGACGACCTAGCAGCGCAGGCCGACCCGGACGGAACTCGGCCTTTACACACGGTCCAGCTGACCTTCAAGGCCCCCACCAAGCCCGGCCCCTACCATGCCGTCTTCGAAATAGCGACCGATCTGAAGGACGAACCTCCCGCCAAGTTGACGACTTTCGCGACAGTTGTCCCTTGAGACGCGCTCCACGCACTCGACGGGTTTCAGTACCCCCAGCCGAACCCAGAGGCAAACTCGACATCCCCGCTCTGCCGATTCGCGATATTCCTGCTTGCAATGCACAGTGGTAACGAGAGGAGCCCTCTCGTTGCATGCGAGAGGGCTCCTGCTGGGATGGAGAGTCGTAATCGGTCTTGATCGCCGACGGCTCATTCGTGCGGCGTCGTGTGTTCAAGGCCTAGATTTTATCAACGACGTGCGCAGCTGCCACCCGCGCATGAAGATGCAGCGGGGGCGGCATAGTAGGATTGATAGCCGTTATAGGCTGTCTGCGGGGCCGCCATCGCGTGAGCGTTCGGGGCCATCATTTGCGGGGCCGGCGCCATCTGGACCGGAGGCGCATAATGGGCCATCGGTGTGGTGCCACAAGCTTGTTGCGGCTGACATTGAGCGACGGGAGCGGAGACGCAGTGGCCACCGGCGGACGGACGGCTGCAGTGCTTGGCCTTGCCATGTCCGCCGCCAAAAAGTCCGGCAGTCGCCGAGAGTGCTGTCAGGAGTACGAGTGAATGCATCGGTTTTTCCCTTCACGAGGAGTGAAATCATGGTGAATGCGGAGTGGCTCCGCATCGGGAGTCGAGGGCTTCGAAAAGTCCCCGACGATAGGCGTATTGGTTCAGTCGGCGGGCCCGTTACCAGGCCCGGAGACGCGACCCCCGTCCATCCCAGACGCAGGTTGCCGCTCGGCGACACCCAACCCGACCCCTCGGCCCGGCCGCTGCCACCAAGACCGAGACACTGTAGGTAGCGTGCTTGGGCGCGCCAACCGCAATTGAAGGGTTCTTGGAGGGTTTTATCGATTTTAATGAATTTATGGATTGATTAATTTGCGTAATCGCTTCAGGATTGGC
>JAABUR0100010569.1_pt1 | contig 10081 bp, 10 predicted proteins | sample 5560091 | NCBI WGS metagenome assembly JAABUR01 (sample SAMN10711879, study PRJNA513375) | rock metagenome | isolation source: Antarctica rocks | place: Antarctica: Victoria Land, University Valley sud
TCAACCGCTACGTCAACGTGTACCTCAACGACGAGGACGTGCGCGTGCTCGACGGCCTGGACACCTCGGTCGGCGAGGGCGACGTGCTGGTCATCCTGCCCGCCATGGCGGGCGGGTCCGGCTAAGCGGCCCGGCGCCCGGCGCCCGGCGCCCGGTCGGCCGGGCGGCGTACCGGGTCCCGGCCCGTGTCGCCCGTTCCGGGGCCCGGCCCGTGTCGCCTGGGCCCAGGCCAAGGGACAGGTCTCGTGTCGCTGCGCCGGTCTGCGCCGCTGCGGCGCAGACCAGTCCCTTCCGGTTCGTCCGTAGTCCGCACGTTGGTACGCTGAAACGCCGAGAGTTCGTGCGAGGACTTGACAAAGCTCCGGGCGGGACGCAGTATGGCGATCGGATGAGGGTGGGATCTGAGGGCTCGCTGGCGTCGCTGCGCCGGCTCAACCGACGGCGCGTCATCAACGCGCTGCGCCAGCACGGCACGATCAGCCGCGCCGAGATCGCCCGCGGGACCGGTCTCTCCCGCTCAACGGTTTCGAGCCTCGTCTCGGAGCTCCAGTCCGACGGCCTCGTGATCGAGCGCGAGGAGCCGGGCGCCGCCCACGGCGAGCACGGCGGCCGCCCCCCGATCCTGCTCTCCTTCGACGCGTCCGCCGGCGCGGCGCTCGGGATCGACTTCGGCCACAGCCACGTGCGGGTGGCGGTGAGCGACCTGTCCTCGACGATCCTCGCCGAGCGCGCGGCGCCGATGGACACCGATCACGCTGCGCAGGAAGGGCTCGACGTCGCCGTCGACCTGATCGGCGAGGTGCTCGCCGAGGCCGGCATCGAGCGCTCGCGCGTGATCGGCGCGGGCCTGGGGCTGCCCGGTCCGGTGGACCAGTCCAGCGGCGTCATCGGGTCCTCGGCGATCCTGCCCGGCTGGGTCGGGGTCGCCGCCGGCGAGGAGATGCGGAGCCGGCTCGAGGTGCCGGTGCTCGTCGACAACGACGCCAACCTCGGCGCGCTGGCCGAGCTGACCCACGGCGCCGGCCGCGGCGCGAGCGAGCTCGTCTACCTCAAGGTCTCCTCCGGCATCGGCGCCGGGTTGATCCTCGGCGGCCGCCTGTACCGGGGCTGGGGCGGCATGGCCGGCGAGCTCGGCCACGTGCTGGTCGACCCCGAGGGCGCCGTCTGCCGCTGCGGCAACCGCGGCTGCCTGGAGACCGCCGCCTCGACCGGCGCGCTGCTCGACATGCTGCGCCGCAGCCACGGCGACCTGACCGTCGCCGAGATGCTCGACCTCGCGCGCGACGGCGACCTCGGCTGCCGGCGCGTGATCGCCGACGCCGGCCGCGTGGTGGGCAGCGCCGCGGCCATGCTCTTCAACGTGCTCAACCCGCAGCGGCTCGTCGTGGGCGGAGACCTCGCCGCCGCCGGCGACCTCCTGCTCGACGGCGTGCGCAGCTCCGTGCGCCTCTCCGCGCTGCCCGCCGCCGCCGACGACGCCCGCGTGGTGGCCGGCGTGCTCGGCGAGCGCGCGCAGGTGCTCGGCGCGCTGGCGCTCGCCGTCGGCGAGGCCGACGCTGCGCTCGACTTTCCCGAATCCACCAACCAACCCATTCCCGGAGGGGGAGTTCCATGAAGAAGGGAGCTGTCTGGCTCGCGACCGCCACGGTCGCAGCGAGCCTGGTGGTCGCCGGCTGCGGCGACGACGAGAACAGCACGAGCGGAGGCGGTGGCAGCTCGACCGCCGACAGCGGCGGTGACGTCGGCAAGGTCGCCGTCCTGCTGCCGGACTCCAAGTCGTCGGTGCGCTGGGAGACCTACGATCGACCGCTGCTGAAGGCGGCGTTCCAGGACGCCGGCGTCGAGGCCGAGATCCAGAACGCCGAGGGCGACAAGGCCACGCAGCAGCAGCAGGCCGAGCAGGCCATCACCAACGGGGCGAAGGTCATCCTGCTGGTGAACCTCGACTCGGGCTCCGGCGCGGCGATCGAGGCCAACGCCAAGTCCCAGGGCGTCAAGGTCATCGACTACGACCGCCTGACGCTCAAGTCCGACGCGACCGACTACTACGTCTCGTTCGACAACGAGAAGGTCGGCCAGCTGCAGGGCCAGGGCATCGTCGACTGCATGGGCGACAAGAAGGGCGCGCAGGTGGCCGTCCTCAACGGGTCGCCCACCGACAACAACGCCACGCTGTTCAAGCAGGGCTACGACTCCGTGATCGACCCGAAGTTCGAGTCCGGGGAGTGGAAGAAGGTCGACGACCAGTCCGTGCCCGACTGGGACAACCAGAAGGCGCTGACGATCTTCGAGCAGATCCTGCAGAAGAACGGCAACAAGATCGACGGCGTGGTCGCCGCCAACGACGGCCTCGGCAACGCGGCGATCTCGGCGCTCAAGCAGCGCAAGCTCCCGCAGGTGCCGGTGACCGGCCAGGACGCCACGCTGCAGGGCATCCAGAACATCGTCAACGGCGATCAGTGCATGACCGTCTACAAGGCGATCAAGAAGGAGGCCGACGCGGCCGCCAAGCTGGCGATCGCGCTCGCCAAGGGCGAGACGCCGTCCGAGCAGACGACGCCGGTCAACAACGAGACCAAGGACGTCCCGTCGATCCTGCTCGAGCCGGTGACGGTGGACAAGGACACCATCAAGGACTACATCGGCGAGCCGGACTTCCCCAAGGCGGAGGAGATCTGCGCCGGTGACCTGGCCGCGAAGTGCAAGGAGATCGGCCTGCAGTAGCGAATGGCCAGGGGCGTCCCGCGGGGCGCCCCTGGCCCGCTCTGGTCGAGAGGAGCTGTCTCAACGTGACCGACACCCCGGTCCTGGAACTGCAGGGAGTCTCGAAGAGCTTCGGTGCGGTCCAGGCCCTGTTCGAGGTCGACTTCCACGTGTCCCCCGGCGAGGTCATGGCCCTCGTCGGCGACAACGGCGCGGGCAAGTCGACGCTGATCAAGTGCATCGCGGGAATCCACCCGTTCGACAGCGGCGAGATCCGCTTCGAGGGCCGGCCCGTGCACATCGGAGGGCCGAAGGACGCGGCGCGCCTCGGCATCGAGGTCGTCTACCAGGACCTCGCGCTGTGCGACAACCTCGACGTGGTCCAGAACATGTACCTGGGCCGCGAGCTTGTCGACGGCGCCCGGCGCCTGGACGAGACGACGATGGAGGCCAAGGCGCGCGAGACGCTGCGCGGCTTGTCGGTGACGACGCTGAGCAGCGTCCGCCAGACCGTCGCCGGGCTCTCGGGCGGCCAGCGTCAGTCCGTCGCGGTGGCCAAGGCCGTGATGTGGAACAGCCGCGTGGTCATCCTCGACGAGCCGACCGCGGCGCTCGGCGTCGCGCAGACGCGTCAGGTGCTCGAGCTGGTCAAGCGGCTCGGCGAGCAGGGGCTGGCCGTGATCCTGATCTCGCACAACCTGCACGACGTCTTCGAGATCGCAGACTCGATCACGGTGCTGCGCCTCGGCCAGAACGTGGCGGAGTACAAGCGCACCGAGACCAACCAGCAGCAGGTGGTCGAGGCGATCACCGCCGGCAAGCTGTCGAAGGTCCCGGGCCAACAGCAGGAGGCCCTGACATGAGCGCCGTGACCGAGCCCTCCGCCGCGCCCGACGCGCCGGCGCGCGAGACCGTGGGCGCCTACGCCCACCGCTGGTGGACCGACGTCCGCAGCGGCGACCTGGGCTCGCTGCCGATCATCGTCGGCCTGATCGTGATCGCGATCGTGTTCCAGGTCCAGAACGACCGCTTCCTCACGGCGAGCAACTTCGTCAACCTGATCGTCCAGACGGGGCCGTACGCGGTGATCGCGATGGGCGTCACGTTCGCGCTGCTGCTCGGCGAGATCGATCTCTCGATCGGGTTCGTCTCCGGCGTCGGGGGCGTGCTCGTCGCGCTCCTGCTGACGCCCGACGGCAACCAGGTCTCCGCGGGTGTGGCGATCCCGCTCGCGCTGGCCGCGGGCGTGGGGATCGGCGTCCTGCACGGGCTGATCATCACCAAGGTCGGCGTGCCGTCGTTCGTCGTCACGCTGGCCGGCCTGCTGGCCTGGAACGGCGTCGTGCTGCTGTTGATCGGCAGCCGCGGCACCGTGATCCTCCAGAACGACTTCGTGGTCGGCCTGGCGAACGACTTCATGGGCCCCGGCGTCGCGTGGGTGCTGCTCGTCGCCTGCGTCGCGCTCTACGCCGGCGTGCAGCTCGTGCGGCTCCGGTCGCGGTCGCGGGCGAGGCTGGCGACCGACCCGCCCGTGATCGTGGGGCTGCGGATCGCCGGGCTGGCCGTGGTGCTCGCGATCGTCGTCGCGGTGGCGAACGCTGACCGCGGGATTCCGTATGTCGGCATCCTCGTCGGCGCGCTGCTGGTGTTCTGGAGCTTCGTGCTCAACCGGACCCGGTTCGGCCGCCACGTCTACGCGGTCGGCGGCAACCCGGAGGGCGCGCGGCGCGCGGGCATCAACGTCGACCGCGTGAAGATCGCCTGCTTCGCGATCGTCTCGGTGATGGCGGTGCTCGGCGGGATCATCCTCGCCTCGCGCCTGCGCTCGGTGGACACCAACACCGGCGGCGGGCAGGCGCTGCTGTACCCGATCGCGGCGGCCGTCATCGGCGGCACGTCGCTGTTCGGCGGTCGCGGCACGATGAAGGCCGCGCTGCTCGGCGCCCTGGTGATGATCTCGATCGACAACGGGCTGGGCCTGCTCGGGCTCTCGTCGGGGACGAAGTTCGTGGTGACGGGCGGCGTCCTGCTGCTCGCGGTCACCGTCGACTCGATCTCGCGCCGGGGGCGCGCGCAATCCGGACGCGCATGACGCTCCGCCTGGGCCTGCTCTCGACCGCGAACATCAACGCCAAGCTGCTCGCCGGCGCCCGCGTCGCCGAGGGCGTGGACGTGGTGGCGGTGGCGAGCCGCGAGCGGGAGCGGGCGGAGGCGTACGCGGCCGAGCACGGGCTCGGCCGCGCGCACGCCGGCTACGACGCGCTGCTCGCGGATCCCGAGGTCGACGCGGTCTACGTGCCGCTGCCGAACTCGCTGCACGTCCCGTGGGCGATCCGCGCGCTCGAGGCGGGCAAGCACGTCCTGTGCGAGAAGCCGCTGACGCGCCGGCCGGAGGAGGCGCAAGCGGCGTTCGACGCCGCCGACCGCGCCGGCCGCGTGCTGGCCGAGGGGTTCATGTGGCGCCACCACGAGCAGGCGCGGCGGCTGCGCGAGCTCGTGCGCGACCGCACGGTCGGGAACGTGCGGCTGCTGCGCGCCTGCTTCTCGTTCGACCTGTTCGGCGCCGACCGGCTCGATGACGTGCGCCTGCAGGCGGCCCTCGACGGCGGCTCGCTGATGGACGTCGGCTGCTACTGCGTGAGCGCGCTGCGCCTGCTGGCCGGGGAGCCGGAGCGGGTGAGCGGGCGCCAGTTCACGCGCCACGGGGTCGACGTCCGCTTCGCCGGCACGCTGGGCTTCGCGGGCGGCGTGCTCGGCAGCTTCGACTGCGGCTTCGACATGGTGGCCCGATCCGGGCTGGAGGTGATCGGGGACATGGGCTCGCTCTACCTTCCCGATCCCTGGCATTCGCGCTCGGCGCGGATCGAGGTGCGCCGGCCGGGCGGGACCGAGGCGATCGACGTGCCGCCGGCCGATCCGTACGCGTGCGAGCTCGAGGACTTCGCCGCCGCGGTGCGCGGCGAGCGCCCGCATCCGTTCGGCCGCGAGGACGCGGTGGGCCAGGCGCGAACGATCGCGGCGCTGTACCGGTCGGCCGAGTTCGGGGCGGACGCCGCGCCCTGACGGGGCGGTTCCGCAGCAGGGCCGAGTAGCGTCTCCCGCCGTGCACCGCGACCTGCGCCCGCTCGGGATCGGCGAGATCCTCGACGCCGGCATCAAGCTGTTCATGCGCCACTGGCGCACGCTCGTGCTGAGCGTGATCGGGCTGATCCTGCCGGTGCAGATCCTCTCGGCGCTGATCATCGCGTCGATCGCGCCGGAGCAGTTCGACCTGACGTCCAGCCGGACCGGCGTGGAGGAGGGCGAGGAGGCGGCGTTCTGGATCGGGCAGGCGCTGATCGCGATCCTCACCTTCGTCACCGTGCTGCTCGCCACGGCCGTCTGCTTCAAGGCGGTGGCCGACGCCTACCTGGGCGTCGAGCCCGACTGGCGGCGCTCGCTGCGCTTCGCGCTGGGTCGGCTCGGCGGCCTCGTCGGCGTGTCGTTCCTCGCCGGGCTCATCCTCGTGCTCGGCTTCGCCGCGCTGATCGTGCCGGGCATCTGGCTCGCCGTCGCGTACTCGGTCGCCGTGCCCGCGCTGCTGCTCGAGCGCCTCGGCCCGGGCAAGGCGCTGAGCCGCTCGTTCCGGCTCGTGCGCGGGCGCTGGTGGCCGACGGCCGGGGCGCTGCTGGTGGGCTACCTGCTGATCGGGATCATCGGCGCGCTCGTGGAGGGCGCGATCACCATCGTGCCCACCCTCGTCGCCGAGGACAACACGCTCGTGGCGGCGCTCGGCGCGGTGGTGGGCGGCACCGTCGGCTCGGCCCTCACCACGCCGTACTCGGCCGCCGTCGTCACGCTGATCTACTTCGACCTGCGCGTGCGCAAGGAGGGGCTCGACCTCCAGCTGATCGCGGAGGGGGCCGGCGTCGCGCGCGATCCCGACGCACCGCTCCCCGCGCCGCTGATCGAGGAGGAGTACACCGCGCAGGAGCGGGCGCAGGCGCCGTACTGGCCGCCGCCGCCCGGCTGGCGCCCGCCGTCGCGCGAGCCGTCCGGCGCGGGGGAGGGATCGTCGGGCTGGCTGCCGCCGCGGCCCGCCGAGCGTCGCGGCGAGCCGCCCGGGACGGCCGGCGACCCCCCGGGGCCGACCGGCGCGTGAGCCCCCTGCCCGCCGCCGACGCCCCGGTCGGGCGGGTCGTGGTGCCGGCGCTGCTCGCGGCGCTCCTGCTCCCCGCGGCGGCGCGCGCCGACTGGGACGTGTCCGCGGTGACGCAGGAGGCCGGACCGCCGCCCGGACTGGCGGCCGAGGCGCTGCTCGAGGGCATCGCCACGGTGAAGTCCGCTCGGTCCTGAATACTCGGCGGTGCGCGCGCTCGATCGAGCGCCTCCCCCATCCCTCCGAGGAGGTCACACGTGTCGGATTTCATGGGCCGTGACCCCATGCCGCCCCAGCCGGAGCCGGCGGATCGATGGCAGCCGGCGAGCGGCGGCCGCTCCGGACTGCGTGCGGGGTGCTGGCGGCGCTTCGGCGCGGCGCTGATCGACGGTCTCCTCCTCGGCTACCTGTGGATGCTGTGGGATCCCGAGAAGCAGACCTGGCACGACAAGCTCGCCACGACGGTCGTCGTTCCGGCCGACGCCTACCGCGCCGCCTGAGCCGCGCGGTGTCCGGTCACGAGCCCTCCCACGACCCCGACCGTCCCGGTCAGCTGCTGCTGCAGGGCGGCGAGCCGGTGGCGATGGTGTTCTGGGCCCATGACTTCGCCGACCGGTCGCAGACGGGCTGGTTCCTCGTGCTGCTCGACGACGAGGGCGAGCCCGATCCCCGGCCGCCGCGGCGGCTGTCGGTCGCGGACGTAGTGACGCGCCTGGTCGGCGACGCCGAGTCCGACCGCGGGGCCTGGCTCGTGCAGGCCGAGACCGTGGAGCTCGTCACCGCCACGGCCGCCGTCGCCGCCGGCGAGCGCGAGCTCGAGCGGGTGCTCGGCGGCTGAGATCCGTTCGCTGGCAAACGGGTCGCTCGCCGCGCTCGCTGCCGTTAGGGTCGCGTCGTGACCCCGCACGACCCCCGGCGTGCGCCGGCGAACCAGCGCTCGGTCCGGCGCCACAACCTCGGCGTGGTGCTGCGCCACGTCGCCGAGCGCGGCGCCCGCTCGCGGGCCGCGATCGCGCAGGAGACGGGCCTCAACAAGACCACGGTCTCCAGCCTCGTGGGCGAGCTGCTCGAGTTCGGGCTGGTGCGCGACACCGAGGTCGAGCTGCGCGGCACCGTCGGGCGGCCCGCCCTGCCGGTCGAGCTGAGCGGCCGCCGTGTCGTCGGGCTCGGGCTCGAGCTCGGGGTCGACTTCCTCGCCGCTCGCGCAGCCGACCTCACCGGCTACGAGCGGCACCGCGCGCTGGTGACGGTCGACAACCGGGGGCGGCCGGTCGACGCCGTGCTCGCCGACCTCGCGGCGCTCGCCGCCGACGCGCTTGCCGTGCTGAGCGAGGCGGACCTCGTGACCGCCGGCGCGGTCGTCGCCGTGCCCGGCCTGGTCGACAGCACCGGCCGGCTGCTCGTCGCGCCGAACCTCGGCTGGTCGGACGTCGCGGTGCCGGAGCGGCTGCGCGAGATGCTCGGCGGCCCGACGTTCCCGCTGTCGGTCGAGAACGAGGCGAACCTCGGCGCGCTCGCCGAGCTGTGGGAGGGCGCGGGCCGGCGCCTGGGCGACTTCATCTACGTCTCGGGCGAGCTCGGCGTCGGCGCCGGCATCATCGTGGGCGGGGAGCTGTTCCGCGGGGCGCACGGGTTCAGCGGCGAGCTGGGCCACATCACCGTGGACCCCACGGGCGAGCTGTGCGCGTGCGGCAACCGCGGCTGCCTGGAGACGCGCGCGGCCCTCGGCGCGCTCCTGCGCGCTGCGGGGCTCGAGCCCGGCGCGCGCGTGGCGGCGCTCACCGAGCGTGCCGAGGCCGGTGACGCGCCGGCGCTGGAGGCGCTCGCCGACGCCGGCCGCTGGCTCGGCATCGGCATCGCGTCCGCCGCCAACCTGCTCAACCCCCGCGGCGTCGTCGTCGGCGGCTACCTCGCCACGCTCGCGCCGTGGCTCCTGCCGGGCCTCGAGGCGGAGCTCGCGGCCCGGGTGCTGTCGGCCGAGTGGGACCCGGCCGGGGTCGTCACCTCCGAGCTCGGCGCGGAGGCCGCCGTGCGGGGCGCCTCCGCCGCGGCGCTGCGCGGCGTGTTCGCCGACCCCGGGTCGGTCGCCGAGCTCTAGGCGCGGGCTCCGAGCAGGCGGTCGGCTGCGCGAGCGAGGCAGTGTGACTTAGCGCACGCCGAGCAGCACGTCGACCAGCAGCTGGTCGAGCGCCTCGTTGGCGTAGCCGCGCAGCGCGAGCTCGTCGAGCCGGTCGGCCTCCGCCTTCAGTGCGTCCGCCTCGCCGATGCCGCTGGTCGACGGCTCGCCGAGCTCCGGCGTCGAGGCCGCGCGCAGCGCCTCCTGGACCTCGGGGAGCGCATCGAAGTGGCGCGCCTTCTCGGCCAGGGCGAGGTACGTGCGCATGCAGCCGCGCGCGAAGTCCCACACGCCCTCGGCGTCCTCGTTGCGGTACGCGTGCGCGTCGAAGTGGCGCGACCCGGCGTAGCCCGCGCGCTCGAGCAGCCGGACCAGCAGGAACGCCTCCTTGAGGTCCTCGGCGCCGAAGCGGAAGTCCTGGTCGTAGCGGCCGATCCGCTGGGCGTTGAGGTCGATGTGGAACAGCTTGCCCGCCCACAGCGCCTGGCCGACGGCGTGCTGGAACGACAGGCCCGCCATCGTCTCGTGCGCGACCTCCGGGTTGACGCCGACCATGTCGGGCCGCTCGAGCGTGGAGATGAAGTGCAGCGCGTGGCCGACCGTGGGCAGGAAGGCGTCGCCGCGCGGCTCGTTGGGCTTGGGCTCGAGCGCGAAGCGCAGGTCGTGGCCCTGCTCCACCACGTACTCGCCGAGCACGTCGATCGCCTCGCGGTAGCGGTCCAGCGCATCGCGCGGGTCCTTGGCGACGCCGGTCTCGGTGCCCTCGCGCCCGCCCCAGAAGACGTAGACCTCGGCTCCCAGCTCGGCGCCCAGGTCGATCGAGCGCATCGCCTTCCCGATCGCCGCGCGCCGGACGCCGCGGTCGTTGGACGTGAACGCGCCGTCCTTGAACGCGGGCTGGGTGAAGAGGTTCGTGGTCGCCATCCCGACCCCGAGCCCGTTCTCCTCGAGCGCGGCCTTGAAGCGCGCCACGAGCCGGTCGCGCTCGGCGGCCGAGGAGCCGTGGGGGACGAGGTCCTCGTCGTGGAGCGAGACGCCCCAGGCGCCGAGCTCGGCCAGCCTGGCCACGGAGTCGACCGGGTCCAGGGGAGCACGCGTCGGGCCGCCGAACGGGTCGCGCCCGG
>JAABUR0100010576.1_pt1 | contig 10078 bp, 8 predicted proteins | sample 5560091 | NCBI WGS metagenome assembly JAABUR01 (sample SAMN10711879, study PRJNA513375) | rock metagenome | isolation source: Antarctica rocks | place: Antarctica: Victoria Land, University Valley sud
TACTCGAATGGGGTCTGGTAGGTGCTACCTGTGGTTACTGCCGTCTTCATTAGCTGCTCATGCATGCAGCAGGGAGAGAGTTACATAACCTACCCTACGTGCTATTTCCGCAGTCTGATGCAAGTTGAGGGCAGGCTTGCTTCTGTGAACGACCGCATCCAGGTCCAGGCGTGCTGTACACTGACCTGCGTGCGAAATTGTAAAACTCCAGCGCACCTAGTGCACCTTGGTACTCTCAGTCAGCCAATCCCGCCTGTCCTGGGCGGCTGAGGAGGCGCGGCTTGCCGATGAGCGGTCGGGTACTGCCTGCAAGCGGCTTCTGTGGCCCGATGGTGGTGAGTGCCGCCTGTGGCGAGTTCACCGGTTGTTCAGAGCCGTCGGCATGCGCCGACCGGCCTGCATTCCAGGCTGCTGCATGTCTGTGCCTGTCGAATACCAGCGGCAAGCCACGCTCCGGGCAGCGGCCGCTGCGGGCAAACGGCGGCAAACTAAGGTTGGCATGCTGATGAACTCTGCTCGGCAACAAGTCACGCACGCTGCAGCCTCGGGGAGTGCACTGTGTGAGCCATCCCCACCCCCGCACCCGCGTGCCTGCAGCTGCGGGGCGCTGCGAGTGCGCGCCCTCCGGTGCTGGGTGCCCCTTGAAGCTTCAAAAAGGTGGTGCAGGAAGGCGGTGTGGACGCGGCAGCCTCGCGGTGTGCCTGAGCGCCACTCCAGCACGTCGCGCAGGCCTCACTGCCTCCTGTGAGCGAGGCTCTCGCGCTGCGCAGCGCCCGAGGCGCGCTCGCATGTGGCAATGCATGCCAGTCGCCGCTGCGCGCGCAGGCTTGTTGCAGGCCGCCCGCTCTCACGAGACGCGGCCTGCCGCGGCGCACGCTCCACAACGCTTCTTCCTCCACTCGCTGAACAGCAGCCCTGCGCGCGACGCGCAAGTGCATGGGACAAACTGAAACTGACTGTTGGCCGCACTGCTGGCGTCGCAGGCACGTTCGCGCAGACACTGTGCAGCGAGTATGACAGCGGTGCCCAGCTGAGTGCGCACCTCCGCGCACGCGGCGACGAGGACGCGTGTAGAGAATCTGGCACGTGACAGGCGCGCTCCCGTGTGCGCGAACTCTGCCCGGCCTGTCAGGAACTGCACAGGAGCACAAGACGGACATCCGCACCTGCAGCGACGCGCCGTGCTGTGGAGGGCGGTTGCGCTGTGATAGCTCATCCGTTATTTGGTGGTATTGTACATATATATTCCTATCTGGGCACTGGAGGTATGTAGCATGCATGCAAGCAGAGTACATGCTTCTAGCTGAGAGGCGCCATGTGTGCAGACAGGGAGCCAGCAGGCTGCCACTGCACGAGTGCCAGAACCACGTCGGCGCTTGCATCTGTTGCTGCATGCTGCATTTATACGCAAGCTCAGCCAGGAGTTGAACCTGCATGGGCACAACGTCGCTCAGCGCACCCGAGCCTTCCCGTAGAGGGGCGCAGGTGCCCTCCTGGTGCCCATGGCCATGATGGCGAACGGGGCGACAGGCGCGACGCATCTGGCGCCGCACATGCTGGTGCGCAGCCCGGCCCCCTGAAGTCGTGCTCGGCTTCCACGCATGCGCGCCACTGCGGCGTGTGCACTCATGCACACAGTGGCGCACGATTGTCTGCAGTCTGCGAGGCGTTCATGGGTCCAGGCATGCATATACACACTCATTGGACGTGCAGACACCTGGCACCATGCACTCGAGCGGGCCTGCGCAGCATCGCCTGACGGGAGCATACCCAAGCACTGCGCATGCACGCCTCTTTGCGGAGCCCTCCGGCCTTGGCAGTCACTTGTGAGCGCGCCGCCCTTCACACACCCTGCAAAAAAATCCAACCCTACCCTGTTCTCCGCATGCAGATGCTGGCGGCGGCCGCGGCCTGCAGCGCGCATGACGCGCCCTCCGCGCCCTCGCCTGACGCCAGCGACCCGGATGCAGCGGACTCCGTGCGCCGCTCCCGACGGCGCGCGCGCCCACACAGAAGCGCAAGGCTACCTGGGGCGTGCGGGTGGCTGCCTTGCAACATTAATGCCAGGGACCTGAAGATGCCCAAAGCAACATGCAGCGTCGGCTTGCTGTGCCAACCGCACCCTGACACACCCTGCGCCGTCCTGAAAGCACTGAACTGGATTTCTTGGTGCGCGGGCCTGAGCACTGGTCTGGCATGCATTGGCAGGCAAGCAGCAGGGCTGTACAGCCGTGGCTGCGCGCTCGCCAACGCACGCTCTGTCTGCGCGCGCAGCAAGCGCAAGCCCCGCCAGGCGCTGAGCAGCCACCTGGGCGCAGAGCCGCAGCATGCGGCTGCGCCGCCGCCTGCCTGGCCGCACAGCGGCGGCGGCGCTGCCGAGGGTTCCAGCCGCTCAGGCGGCGCCACGGCGCGGGATGGCGCCGGCGCGAGCCCTGCAAGAGTTTTGGGCGGGAGGGGTCCGCCGGACCCTGGCGCGCTGGCAGGAGACACGCCGCCGCTGGCCAAGCGGCCCCGCGCGGCATGGGGCGCCGCGGCGACGCACGCGGGCGGCGGCTGCGGCGAGCCGCGCAACGCCGCGCCCGGGCCTGCGGCGGGATTCGGGCTGGGTGCCAGCGCGTTTGCGCCGCCACTCGCGCGCGGCGCCGGCGCGCCGCCGCCGCGCGTGCCCTTCCTGGCGCGCCTGGAGGCGCGGGCCGCGTGCGCGGACGCAGGCCCAGAGCATGGCATGGACCCGGGTCCGGCCCCGGCGCGGCGCAGGCGCAACGGGGTCCTGCTCGCGCCTGCGGCGCTGCGGGCGGCGCGGCTGGAGGCGCCCGGCGCCGACGCGAGCGCGGTCGCCGCGATCGCGCTCGCGCGCCTGAGCGCCGGCCTGGGCGCGGGCGCGGCAGGCGCCGGCGGCCGGGCGGCAGGGTATAACCTGTTGGCGGACGCGGGCGCCCAGGACATCAGCCCGGAGGCGTCCTCAGAGGGCCCGCCCGCGCGGCGGCCCCGCGCGCACCCCGCGCATGCGCGGGCCCCCAAGCGGGCGGCGGCGGGGCCTGCCAGGACCGCGCGGCGCGGCGGCGGCGGCGGCGGCGGCGGCGGCGTGCGGCAGCGCGCGGCGGCGGCGGCGGCGGGCGCGCTGATGCTGCCGGCCGCGAGCATGGTGCCCAAGATGGCGCGCCCGCCCCTGCACCCGCGGCACACCGCACGGCCGCAGCGAGCGGCGGGCGCCTGTGTGCAGTTGCCGTGACAGCGCTTGTGCCTAGCCTGGTGCACTGCTCGGCTGAGCGCTTGCAGGCGCCGCGGGCCCCACGCTGCATCCATGAGCTAGCCTCGGCAAGCCTGCAGGCGCGCGTGTCCTCCTTGGTGGTGCCCGAGCCGGCCTGACGGCCCGCGCCCTGCAGGCGCGCGGCGGCGGCGCGCTACCGGCGGGCCTGGCGCGCTCGTTCGTGCTGGTGGCCAAGACGCTGACGCGCAGCGACACCAACGGCCGCGTCATCCTGCCGCGCGTCTCAGTGGAGGCCAATTTGACGTTCCTGGTCGGCTACAAGCGCGCCGCCCGGGCCCTGGCTGCCCTACCCTACCTGGGATAGGGTGAAAGATGGGAAGGGATAGGGAAGGGGGCCTGGCATGCGCGCATGGCGTGGCGCTCTGACGCTCGTTCCTGATCGGCTACAAGCGCGCCGCCCGGGCCGCCCGCCTGGGAGCCCGGCATACGCGCATGGCGTGGTGGCCTAACGCTCGTTTGTCAGACGTAGCGCTGCGAACCTCGCGGCTGCCACGTGCTTGGTAGGCTGCCTGAGAGGGCCCGGTAGTCACTGCATCGGTCAGCCTCTTTTTATGACTGCATCAAGTTTTGGAGTTCTGTAACTCGCGCCAACGAGGTTGGCATGTTGGAGCCCATTGCGCAAACGGGATGTAGGCAGCCAGGCACGTCACGCAGGTCGAGGTATGACGTGACGTGCACAGGGTCACATGCGGCGGCCCAAGGAGTGCAGCCGCGCAGGTCCTACACGCTGCCAGCTGTGGACGCCGACGGCCGGCTGTGGGACTTTGTGGTCAAGTCGTGGGCCAACGGCTCGGAGCACCGCCGCGTGTTTGTACTGGAGCAGGCGCGGCCCCAGCTTGGTGCCCTGCGGAGGGGAGCCTGCTAGGCACTGTTCTAGATCAGGCAGCGCACAAACACTCCTGGGTCAATCATTGTACTGCATTACCCCTTGCGACTGGGCTGGTATGTCTTTGCGCTTGCATGGGCAACCGTCAAGCGTGTTTCAATCTTGTGATGTCAGTCTGCCCACAATGCTGTGCGCCATGTAAGATTTTGCTATGATGCTTAGAGCAGACCCTTTACGTGTGCACTGATGCGCTCACACACGCTGCCAGCCAACGCCCAGTGCGCCGACATGAGGCCGCCAGGCTGGTGCCGGGACCAAGGGTCAGGGCAGATCAGGGGTAGGCTAACCCTATCCTGGTCCCCGGCGGCGCCGCAGGCGGGCCCCTTCATCCGCGCGCACCGCCTGGGTGAGGGCGACTGTATTTGGGCTCTGCACCGACGCGGAGGGCGTGCTGGTCATCGCGGTATGCCACCCTACCCTATACTGCACCACACGCCACACGCCGTGCCAGTCAAGCGCTCGTGCGGGCCGCGGGCGGGCAGGCGGGCGGGCGCTCGGCGCAGCGCCAGGCGCGCTTGAACCAGGCCGCGCATGGACTGGCGGCGGCCATGCGACTCTGTTGTGTGCGACAGGCCGCCCGTGCGGGCGCCAGCACCCTGGACCTTGCACATGCCACTACCCTGGAGCTGGCTAATACTACCCCTATCAGGCTGGGCAAGCGCGGGGCGTGTGCCCTGCGCAGGCCAACACGGACGCAGTGCGCTCGGCGACGGTGCGGCCCATGTACGGCGCAATGGCGGGCGGCGCGCCGCACCTGGCGCCGGCCGACCCCGGCCCCTATGCCGTGGGCGCCGGCGGCCAGTGCGCACGCAACGCGCTGTGCGACAAGCCCTGCGGCCACCCGGGGTTCTGCTCCGGGCCGCGCGCTGCGCCCGCCGGCGAGCGCGCGGCCGGCGGCCGCGTGCGGCGGCCGTGCAACCCCGGCGCAGCGGCGGCGCCGCGGTGCTCGACCCTGCGCAGGGTTAAATCCTGCGAGCCCGACACCGGCAGCGACAGCGACGGGGGCAGCGGCAGCGCCGGCAGCGGCAGCGCGCGCAGCGGCTGGCCGGGCATGGCGGGCAGGCCCCTCCGCGCCTCGCGGGGTGGCGAGCAGCACAGGCGCGGCGCGCCCGCGCACGGCCCGCGCGCGACGGCGCCGCCGGGCGCCAGCAGCGGCGCGCCAGCGACGCGGGCTGCGGCAGTTGGCACGGCGCGGCGGGGCGCGGCGGCAGCGGCGGCGAAGCTGACGGCAGCGCAGCGGCTGCGGCGGACGCGTCCGAGCTGGGTGCTGCCACCCTGCCCGCCGACCTGCGCCCGGAGCGCTTCCCCTCGGGGTACGGCCTCGCGGCGGGCGTGCGCGCGCGCTGGCCTACGGCGTGCGGCGCGAGTGGCGGCAGCGGAGGCGAGCACTGCAGCAGAGTCTGCACCTCGCTGGGAGGCATGCGCGGCGGGCTGGCCGGCGCGAACGGCGAGCCGGCCGGCACGGATGTCACGCAAGGCGCACGGGCCCGCCAGGTGCGCCCGGCCTGCGTTGCCATGCCTCCATCCAGTGCGGCTCTCCAACACGAAAGTCACGTGAGGTCACATGTCTCTGCCTGCCAGCCTGCTGTGTCAGGAGCAGGCCTGCCATCCCAGGCCGCTTGTCGCGCATGTCCGCCCAGGCGCGCGCTGTGCATCTCGCTGTGCACTAGGCTGCAAGCTGCCTGCCGCGCTGTCCGTATTAGCGCCTGACCCCTTTACCTAACCCTCATCAGTCCGTGCACCAGGCGGGCGGTGCGCCGCTGGCGCACAGCGGCTGCGCCTGCCAGAGCAGCACTACCGCGGCACCGCCCTGCTGCGCTCTAGAACCTGCTGCACACCCCAACTGCGAGACTGCCGGCGTGCGCGCCGCAGCGCCGTGGGGCGCCTGGCCGCCTGCGCGTGGGCCGGCGGCCGCCGCAGACGGCGGCAGAGCCCCTCGTATCAGCCTCTGCGCCGACCCTGCACTTGGCAGCGCCGCGCGGCAGGCGCCACGGGCCCACGCCGCCGAGCCGGCCGCCGGCGCTTCTCCCAGGCTTGGGTCAGCGCTCAGCGGCGGCGCCCTGGGCTGGCCCGCGCCGGCGTCCCTGTTTTTAACGCGCGCGCCTGGCGCCTGCGAGGACTGCGAGAGGGGCGGCCACGCCCGCAGCGCCCTGCACCCGCCGGCCGCACATGCGTTGCGTTGGTGCCTCCCCTGCCCTGGCTCCCCTCGCCAAGAGCCCCACGGCCTGCAGGCTGCCTGGCCCAGTGTTTGCCAGCGAGCACAGAACACAGTCTGGGCCGTGCTGGGCATAGGGTGGGGGATAGGCTCTCCCTGTTGCTGGGCACACATTGTAACTCTTGGCATGTCTCCAGTGCGCTGCGCCGCTGCGGCATGCATGAACGTGCAGTCGCTGCCGCGCGCTCTCATGCTTCCCGTCAGCAGCGTCACAGCAGGGCGCCGTGGCAAGCAAGGCCCCCGCATCCCATGGAGATGCCTCGCTCCGCTTTGCCGCTGTGCGAGACTTTTAGTTGGTGCTACCTGGAATTAATTTAAACCCTAACCAACCCCTGACGGCTCTCGCGCGCGCGCAGGCTGGAGGCCGAGGACGAGGGCCTGGCGGCAGAGGTGCTGATGTCGCGCTTCGGCATGCCGGGCGCGCGCGCCGTCGCGCTGCCGCTGGCGCGCGTGGCCGCGCCTTGGCAGGCGCGCCGGCCCCGCCGCTGAGACGGGACCTGGAGTGGCGAGTGTTGCGGCCCGCAATGGGCGATGCGCAAGCTTGCAGGCCATGCCCGGAGTCGGTCAGGAGGGTGCCCTGAACATGCCCTGAACCGGGCTGACATGCCCGGAGCCACCCCCAGCAAGCCCTGGCAGCTGGGCCCGGGCCCCGCGCGCGCTCTGGCAGGGTGCCCCGCTCGCACACACCCTGCAGCCGCCGCTCAGCCCTTGCCCGGGCCCGCCAGGGGCGCCCATGGGCAATCCTACCCCCTCTTAAGCCATGCCCGGGCCTGCCTGGGGCGCCCGCGCCCGGGCCCATGCCCTGACCGGCTGTCCCTGACCGCCTGCAGGCCAGCCGCGAGCGCCCCAGCCCGTGCGCGGCCTGGCCGGCCTGCCTGCCGCTGGCTGCAGCCCCGCCAGCGGCACCCCGGGTCGGCTACCCCGGGCGCCTTGCTGCCGCCATCCCTGTCAGCCCCTGAAAGGTGTGCGGCCGCAGGCCTTTCGGGCTCATGTCCGGCCTGCAGCGGAGTCATGCGTCCGGGGGCAAACAAAGCCCCACACATGGCAATGCAACTGTGGTGCTGCATGATCTTGGTTGTTCGTTGCCTTGTGTGCCGCGTGTCCTCCCTGGGTCGGGTGGCCTGGCCTCGCTCTCGGCGCCCTGTGAGCTCTCGCACGGGGCGCACGGCCAGACAAGCCCAGCCAAGCTCGCAGACAGGAGACAGTGGCTGCTCCGCGCCGAACGCACCTGCGCTTCAGCAGCCCGCACGCCACTTGCGATTTCAGAGACAGGGCGCACCTGGATGCGCCCACAATGCTGAGGCTGACGCATGCTCGTCAGGGCCACGCATGCAGGCCTGCTGGGCGTCCAATACGGACGCGCGCCCCACGCTCCAGCCTGGCTCCAAGGCTCTGTGTGCGCTGCAGGCGGGCGCGTGCGCATGCCAGCCCAGCGCCGGACGCTCCAGAGCGCTCGCGCGCCCGAGGGCGTGCCGTCCATTGTCCTACCCTAACCCTAGCCTGCAGCCGCCCGGCATGCCGTGCGCCGGCGCCGTGCCGTCAGCGACCGGCCACGAAGGCCGCAGCGGCCCCGATGCAGATGCCGCCGCCCATAGCGGCTCGGGACTGGGCCACAGCGGCTCTGCGGCGTCCGCCGCAGCGGCGGTTGCTCAGCACAGCCCTGGCGCGGCGGCGGCGGCGGCCGCGGAGGCAGAGGCCGCAGCGGCGGCGGCGGCTGCGCAGGTCCGGCGCCCGGGGGCGCGGGCGCGCGACGAGTGCGCGGCAGGGGCGCAGGGTGCGGCCGATGCCTGCGATGGGCGCTGGGCGAGCACGGCTGTGCAGCCCGCGGCAGCGCAGGACACCAGCGCCCCAGCAGCAGGGCGTGTGTAGTGCAACAGTAGGAGCAGTGGTGTGAATGCTGATGCGAACATATAGTTCGGATCATTGTGTGCTAGGTGGCATGTGTGCAGACCTAGAGGCTGCGAATACTGGCCCTAAGCGGGAAGGCATGTGGGCGCAGATGTAGGAGCATGCACAGCAGAACGATCACATACGACCAAGTTACATATGAATGCACGAGCGGCAATTACTGCCAAGGCCTGAGAGTGAGCTGCTCTGCATGGGGTGATGCACAGACCCAATAACTCAGCAGCATAGCTCTTCCAGTTAGCCTCGATGCATGTGAAAGCATAGGTTGCGCTGTCTGTAACACGCCAGGCGACACAACTCCACTAGCTGAAACAGCGCTTGTAGTGTGTGCTTCTCTGCTGCTGCGCTGTTACGCTATCTAATGCCGTTCCCTGTAGAATGCCTTGCCGTTGTGTGAATGCCACCTGCTGCGGGGAGCTGTCAAGCGAGGCATGCGCCCAGGCGCATGTGCCCTGCCACGCCGCACATGGGCTGCAGACGCCGCTGGGTTCACAGGAGAGTTGCCAGAGGTCAAGTGCCAATGCACAGCATGCGCGAGACGCACGACGGGTGCATGGACATGTGCATTTTCTTTGGCGCTCCTGGAACTGAGCGGACATCACACTCAGCTGCCCTGCAAGCTCCTCTGCACTTTACGATGCTGAGGCCCTCACAGACCGCATGCAAGCTTGCTTGGCAGGTGCGGACCAAGCAACAGGCGCGGTTGGCCTGGCTGCACTCCGCCAGTTCCGTGTGTCAAAACACCCAAAGCGTTCTTGATAAGCCGCACACTGCGTACCAGGACATCCTTGAGAACTCTAGCCGAGTGCCACCAGCACCGCCCCCAACCACACCGCCCGGTCCAGCGGCCGCCACAGACCTCACCGCCGCACGCTGCCAGGCTCGCAGAGCCCTTTTGACGCCACCGCCGCGGCCAGCGCGCTCGCCGCTCACGCCGGCGTGCATACAGAGCTAGGCGCCGTCGGCCTCATTCCAGCCGGACCAGCCGGTCCAGCCGCCGCCGTCGTCCCCGCCGCCGCCCGCCGCTTCCTGGCTCGCCGAGCCCGGGTCGCGCTTGGCGCTGCCGCCGCCGCCGGCGCGCTCGCCGCTCGCGCCGCCCGCCGCGCCGGACGCCGCGGGTGTGCCGGCCGCAGGCGTGCCGTCCGCCGGCTCTGCATTCATGCCCCGATGCGCGCCCACGTCAGCACTCGGCGGGCGGTGGCATGAGCGAGTGCGCTATGGCTCAGGCATGCAATCGGGTTGCGGGTGGGGCGCGCTGCGCCCGCTCTGGGGGTTGCTCACGTCCCTGGGCCGGGGCAGCGTCTGCCACCTCAACACAACGCACACAGGAACTGACGACCGGTGTTGACAGCACGTGACAGGATCATTGCAAAGCTACACAGCGGTCACCACAAAACAACACAGGCGCCTGGCGCGCCCTCTGCGAGCGTCCAAGCAGGGTACAAAGTCGGCAGGTGCGCTGCGCGGCAGGGCATTCCAGGCACACCCCTCTGGCCCGCACCTGTCTGCTGGCTGGGAGCGGCGGACGGCGCGGGCGCGGGCGCAGCGGCCGCCGCCGCCTCAGCGGCGGCGGCCGCCTGCATGCTGCGTGCGGCGGCGGCAGCGGCGGCGGCTGCGGCGGCGGCGCGCGGGTCCAGGCGCGCCGCGCGGGCAGCGGCGTCCTGCCGTGACCTGCGGCAGGGCCTCGGGCGATGAGAGAGGCGCGAGCAGAGGGAGTGGGGTGGCCACTGTCACAGCGCAAGACAACACCGCCTGATCCAAGCTGCCGCCTCCGCAGCCGTGCACGTGCTGCAGCGAG
>JAABUR0100010578.1_pt1 | contig 10076 bp, 11 predicted proteins | sample 5560091 | NCBI WGS metagenome assembly JAABUR01 (sample SAMN10711879, study PRJNA513375) | rock metagenome | isolation source: Antarctica rocks | place: Antarctica: Victoria Land, University Valley sud
GACTCCCCGATCATCGCCAGGTTCTCCTCGGGCGAGACCCGGAGCACGGTGTCCACGTGGTGCAACGAGGCCTTGCCCACGAGCGTGCACACCGCCGCGAAGCAGTCCGAGAGGACCCGCAGACCCTCGTCCTCCTCGGCGCGCACGCCGCGCCGACGCGTCATCCCGAAGGCGACGATCTCCGCCGCAACGAGGTCCTCGCGCGCCAGGAGCCCGAAGAGCTCCGCCTCCTTGGGGTTCGACGCCGGGAAGCCCGCCTCGATGAGGTGCACGCCGAGCTCGTCGAGCTTGCGCACGACGCGGACGCGCTCCTCGGCGGTCAGGGCGATGCCCGCCCCGCCCATGCCGTCGCGGAGCGTGGCGTCGTAGAGCTCGACGGCGGGCATCGGCTCGGCTAGGCCCGGGCGGGGACCGGCACGGGGTCGAGCCACTCCGCGTGGCGGGGGTCGCGCCCGCGCACGGCGTCCTCGAAGGCCTGCTGCACCTCGCGCGTGACGGGCCCGGGCTCCCCGCCGCCGATCGCATGGTCGTCGATCTCGCGCACGGGCACGATCTCCGCTCCGGTGCCGCTGAGGAACACCTCGTCGGCGAGCGTCAGCTCCGCACGCGCCAGATCGCGTTCGATCACGGGATGGCCGAAGTCGCGCGCGAGGGTCATCACCGACTTGCGGGTGACCCCGTCGAGGATCGCCGCGGTCTGTGGCGGGGTCACCACGGCGCCGTCGATCACCGCGAAGATGTTCTCCGCCGACCCCTCGCACACGTGCCCGAGGTCGTCGAGGAGGATCGCCTCCTCGTAGCCCGCCTTGTGGGCCTCGATTTTCGCCAGCACCGAGTTCAGGTACTGGCCGCTGGCCTTGGCGTGCGGGATGAGCGAGTCCGGCGAGATGCGCCGCCAGGAGGAGACCTTGGCGCGGACGCCACGCTGCTTTGACTCCTCCCCGAGGTACGCGCCCCACTTCCAGGCCGCGATCGTCACCTCCACCGGCGCCTCGAGCGGGAACAGCCCCATCTGCCCGTAGCCGCGGAACACGAGCGGGCGGATGTAGCACTCGGTGAGCCCGTTGCGCGCGATGGTCTCGTGCGTCGCCGCGCGGATCTCCTCGCGCGTGAACGGGACCGGCATGTAGTAGAGCTCGGCCGACCTGAACAGGCGGTCGACGTGGTCGGCGTGGCGGAACACCGCCGGCCCCCGCTCGGTCTCGTAGCAGCGGATGCCCTCGAAGATGCCCGTGCCGTAGTGCAGGCCATGCGTGAGTACGTGGACCTTCGCCTCATCCCAGGGGACGAGCTCCCCGTTCATCCAGATGAGGTCGGCTGGCTCCACAATGGCCTCCTACGACAGGTTCTCGAGGACACCTTCAGTCGCCTCGCCCGTCGTCGCCGAGCCGCCCAGGTCTGTCGTCCGCAGGCCGTTCTCCAGCGCGCGGTCGACGGCCGATTCTAACGCCGCGGCCTCGTCGCCCATCGCGAAGCCGTAGCGGAGCATGAGGGCGGCCGAGAGGAGCATCGCCAGCGGGTTCGCGACCCCGCGCCCGGCGATGTCGGGGGCCGAGCCGTGGACGGGCTCGAACAGCCCGGGCGCCCCCGCCGCGCCGAGGGAGGCCGAGGGCAACATCCCGATCGAGCCGGTGATCATCGCCGCCTCGTCGGAGAGGATGTCGCCGAACATGTTCTCGGTGAGCAGGACGTCGAAGTGGCGCGGCGCGGCGACGAGGCGCATCGCGGCGTTGTCGACGAGCAGATGCTCGAGCTCGATGTGGGGGAACTCGCGACCGTGGAGCTCGTGGACCACCTCGCGCCACAGGCGACTCGTCTCCAGGACGTTGGCCTTGTCGACGGAGGTCACCCGCGAGCGGGCGGCGCCGAAGGCGACCCGGGCGATCCGCTCGATCTCCGCTCGCGAGTAGGAGCACAGGTCCGAGGCCGAGTCCGCGGTCCGGGTCTTCTCGCCGAAGTAGATCCCTCCGGTGAGCTCGCGCACGACGAGGAGGTCGGTCCCCTCGAGGACCTCGCGCTTGAGCGGCGAGGCGTCGTAGAGGGCTGGCAGCGGGCGGACCGGCCGGAGGTTGGCGAAGAGCCCGAGGCCCTTGCGCAGGCCGAGCAGGCCCTGCTCGGGGCGCGGGGCGTGGGGGTCGGTGGTGTCCCACTTCGGGCCGCCCACCGCGGCGAGCAGGACGGCGTCGGCGGAGCGGCAGGCGTTCAGGGTCGCGTCGGTGAGCGCGGTGCCGTGGGCGTCGATGGACGCACCACCGAACGCGTGCTCCTCCCACGTGAACTCGCCGAGGCGCTCGAGCACCTCGAGCGCGGAGGCCGTGACCTCCGGCCCGATCCCGTCGCCAGGGAGGGTGACCACATGGGGCACGGTCAGTTCCCCGCCGGGGCGAGGATCTCAACGGGGGTCGGCGCCGCGGCGGCCGGGGCGGCGAGCGCCAGCAGCAGCGCGAGGGTGAGGAGTGCGATGCGGATCACCGGGCGCCGGACAACCTACTCCCGCACCGCGTCGATGTTCAGCCGGACGTAGTCGAGGACGGGCGGATCGGCGAGCGCGGCGAGGACGTCGACGACGTAGGAGTCGCGGAGCTCCTGGGGAAGGGCGTCGAGGTGTGGGCCGAGGCAGACCGCACGCAGGAAGTCGGCCGGCTCGGGCGGCACGACCGGCCACGGCTCGAGCCAGGCCCGGGCCTCGCCGAAGCCGGCGGCGCGCAGGCGCTCCTCGGTCTCCTCGGGGGTCGCGTAGTTCCACGGCGCCGCGAACCCGCCCAGGTGCTCGCCGTAGGGCTCGCGGGCGGCGATGGCGTCGGCCCGGGCGCGGAACCCGTCGATGTTCCCCTTCCCTCCGCATTGGGCGACGAGGCGCCCGCCGGGCTTCAGCGACGCCGCGAGCCGCGCGAAGAGCCGCGGATGGTCTCCGATCCAGTGGAAGACCGCGCTCGAGAAGACGGCGTCGACGGGCTCCGGCGCCTCGAGCGCGAGGAGGTCCTGCTCAAGGACGAGCACCTCCGCAGGCAGGTTCTCCCGTGCCTGGGCGACCATCGCCGGCGAGCCGTCGACCGCGATCACGTGGCCCCGCGGGACCCGGTCGACGAGCTTCGCGGTCACCCGGCCCGAGCCGCAGCCCGCGTCGAGGATCGTCTCGTCCCCGCGCAGCGGGAGGCGCGCGAGGATCGCGTCGGCCCAGAGCAGGTGCGGCGCGGAGACCCGGTGGTAGGTGCCCGCGGCCCAGTCGCGCGTCACGCCCGGGCCACGACGTCCGGTCCGCGGCGCTCCCGCTCGCGCTCGAACGCGGTGATCATCTCCTCCCGCTGCAGGGTCATCGCGATGTCGTCGAGCCCGTTGAGCAGCCGGTGGCGGATGTCCTCGTCGAGCGCGAAGGGGACGGCCCGGCCCGCGAAGCGCACCTCGAGCGCCTCGAGGTCGACCTCCCCCTCCCCCGCCCCGGCCAGCGCGCCCACGTCCTCCTCTCCGAGCACGACCGGCAGCAGTCCGATCTTCGTGCAGTTGGTGAAGAAGATGTCGGCGAAGCTCGGGGCGACGACCGCCCGGAACCCGTAGTCCTCCAACGCCCAGGGCGCGTGCTCACGGGAGGACCCGCAGCCGAAGTTCCGGCCCGCGGCGAGGATCGGGTTCACAGGCAGGTCCCACCCCGGCGCATGCTTCCAGTCGTAGAAGAGGAACTCGCCGAACCCCGAGCGCTCCACGCGCTTGAGGAACTGCTTGGGGATGATCTGGTCGGTGTCGACGTCGGCGCGCAGCAGCGCGCTGACGCCCCCGGTGATCAGGCGGATGGGGTCCATGCTCAGCTCCACTCCCGGATGTCGACGAAGTGCCCGGCGATGGCGGCCGCGGCGGCCATCTCCGGGGAGACGAGGTGCGAGCGGGCGCCCTTGCCCTGCCGCCCCTCGAAGTTGCGGTTCGAGGTCGACGCCACACGCTCGCCGGGTGCGGCGACGTCGGGGTTCATCCCCAGGCACATCGAGCAGCCCGCCCTGCGCCAGTCGAAGCCGGCGGCGGTGAACACGCGATCGAGGCCCTCGGCCTCGGCCTGCAGACGCACCTGCTCGGAGCCCGGCACGACCATCGCGTAGAGGTCCGGGGCGACCTTCCGGCCCGCGACGACCGTCGCCGCCGCCCGCAGGTCGCCGATCCGCGAGTTCGTGCACGAGCCGATGAACACGCGGTCCAGGCGGATGTCCTGGATGGGCACGCCGGCCTCGAGACCCATGTACTCCAGCGCGCGCTCGTCGCCGTCGTCGCGCGGGGCGGGGACGTCGGCGGTCACCGGGGCGACCATCGCCGGGTTCGTCCCCCACGTGACCTGCGGCGAGAGCGCGCCCGCGTCGATCTCGAGCTCGCGGTCGAAGGTGGCGCCGTCCTCCGTGTGGAGCGCGCTCCACTCCTCGGGTATGGCGATCTGAGCACGCTCCTCGACCCATGCGAACGTCGTCTCGTCGGGGGCGATCATCCCCGCCCGGCCGCCCCCCTCGATCGTCATGTTGCAGATCGTCATGCGGCCCTCCATGGAGAGCCCGCCGAGCACCGGCCCCGCGTACTCCACGACGTGGCCGGCGGCGCCGGCGACGCCCATCTGCCCGATCGTGCCGAGGATGAGGTCCTTCGCCGTGACCCCGAAGCCGAGCTCGCCCGTGTAGGAGATCCGCATCGACTTCGGCCTCGGCTGCACGAGCGTCTGGGTGGCGAGGACGTGCTCGACCTCGCTCGTGCCGATCCCGAACGCGAGCGCCCCGAAGGCCCCGTGCGTGGCGGTGTGGGAGTCGCCGCAGACGATCGTCATTCCCGGCTGGGTGACCCCGAGCTCAGGCCCGATCACGTGCACGATCCCCTGGTGCTCGGAGCCGAGCGAATGGACGGGGACCCCGAACTCCGCGCAGTTGCGCTCGAGCGTCTCGACCTGAACACGCGACAACTCATCGCGGATGCGCGCGGCGATCGGCGTCCCGTCGGTGGGGACGTTGTGGTCGGCGGTGGCGAGCGTCCGGTGGGGGCGGCGCACGGTGCGACCGGCGAGGCGCAGGCCGTCGAAGGCCTGTGGGCTCGTGACCTCGTGGACGAGGTGCAGGTCGATGTAGAGCAGGCCCGGCGCGACCTCGTGGGCCGACCAGATCTTGTCGAGCAGCGTCTGGGGCATGGTTCAGCTCCTTCTCAGGCCCGCGGAGACGACGGCGAGCAGCGCCGCCTCCTCCGGGCCGGGGTTCTCGAAGTGGTGGGGAAGGTCGGCGTCGAAGGTCACGGCGTCGCCGGCGCCGAGCGCGATCGGGTCGGCGTCCACGTGCAGGACGACCTGTCCGCGCTCGACGAGCGCGGTCTCGCGCGCGCCAGGCTCGTGCATGGGCGGATCGCCCGCGCCGCCGGTGCGCGCGCCGGCGGCGAGGACGTGGTGGGAGAGCTCCGCGCGCTGGCCGGGCAGGGGCGGCGTGAGGATCTCGTAGGCGTGGCCGTCGGCGCCGCCCGCCCGGCGCTCGCCGCGACGGACCACGCTCACCGCGCCGTCCTCGTCGAGGCGGAGGAGCTGGGAGAGCCGCAGGCCGAGCCCGCTCGCGATCCGCTCGGCGAGGCTCAGGGTCGGGCTTGTCTCCCCGCGCTCGACCTGGGAGAGCATGGGCGCCGAGACGCCGGAGTGCTCCGAGAGGTCGCGGAGGGAGAGCTGCGCTGCCTCACGCAGGGCGCGGACGCGGGGGCCGAGGGCGACGGACATGCTGCGTACGTTATCACGTACGTCTGTATGCCAGCTGCGCGGGCGGGGCGAGTCGGTTACGGTCGCGCCATGCGCCGACTCCTCTCCGTTCTCACGACCGCCGTCGTCCTGGTGCTCGCCACCACCGCCCTCGCCGCGCTGACCCGGCGCGCCGGCTCGCACTATGTGGGCACGAGCTCCCAGCACCACCGCGTGAGCTTCCGCGTCACGCGCGACGGCAAGTTCATCACCGCGCTGGACTTCGGGGTCCACACGAACCCGTGCGGGCGCGATGCCCGCTCGCTCAAGCGCCCCGGGAAGATCCGCATCCGCCGCAACGGCACGTTCGACGACATCCTCAACCGCAACGGCGTCCACGACATCGAGGAGGAGGGCATCACGGTGACCGGGCGCTTCCTGCGTGGAGGCCGCGCGAAGGGTCGGACCCGCTACATGGACCGCGGCTGCACGAACGACCCCGGCGTGACCTGGGCCGCGCACGTCGTGCGCTGAGACGTGCGGGACACCTAGCCTCGACGGGTGTCCTTCGTCGTTCCCGACGTGCTCGTGCTCGGCGCGGGCGGGGTGCTCGGCGAGGCGTGGCTCTCGGGCGTCCTGGCCGGGATCGAGGACGCGGCGGGGGTCGATCTGCGCGAGGTCGAGTCGCTCGTGGGCACCTCCGCCGGGTCCATCGTGGCCGCGAGCCTCGCGGCGGGGCGCTCTCCCCGGTGCCCGGGACCCGCCTCCGACGACCCCGGCCGGCCCGCGGACCCCGCCGCGCGGGGCCTGGCGAGCGCCACCCGCAGCGCGCTCAAGCGGGTCTCGGCGCCCGCGATGGCCGGGGCGGCGCCCCTCGTGCCCCTCGTGGTGGCGGCGGCCGCTCCGGGCGGCGCGCTGCTCCGGGCCGGGATCCTCTCGCGCGTGCCCCGGGCCGGGCAGCGGCTCGACGCCCTGCGCGAGCGCGTCGACTCCTGGAGCCCGGGCTGGGACGGGCGGCTCCGGGTCTGCGTGCTCGACCGGGCGCGGGGACGCCGCGTGGTGCTCGGCACCCCCGGGGCGCCCGACGCCACGGTGGGCGAGGCCGTCGCCGCCTCCTGCTCGGTCCCGTGGCTGTTCGCGCCCGTGACCATCGCCGGACGGGAGTACGTGGACGGCGGAGTGTGGAGTCCGACGAACCTCGACGCCGCCCCCGCCGGACGCGGCACCCACGTCCTGTGCCTGACCCCGACCGGCGGGGCCAACGTCCCCCGCTCGCTGTGGGGCGCCCTGCGCGCCGCGGGACGGACCGGCGCCGAGGTCGAGGCCGTCGCCCTGCGCCGCCGCGGCGCGCGGGTGCAGGTGATCGGGCCCGACGCCGACACCGCCCACGCCATGGGCGACGACTTCATGGACGCCGGTCCCGTCGACCGCGTGCTCGCCGCGGGCTTCGCCCAGGGCCGGGCGCTCGCCGATGTTCCCGGATCCGGCCCGGACGGGTAGGTCCCTCCTGGAATGGTCGCGATCGCCCGCGTGCTCCTCCTCGCCATCGTCCTGCTCGTGGTGGGCTGTGGGGGCACGCCGGAGACGGCCGCCCAGCGCCGCGCCAAGGCCGCCCTCGCGCGCTACAAGGCGGACACGGAGCCGATCGGAGGGTTCACCAGGGCCCAGGTCTCCGATACGTTCTCCAAGCTCGTCGGCCAACGGCTGGAGCCCACCGCCGGGCAGTCGCCCGAGGCGTCGTTCGAGACGCTGGACTTCCCCGACGACGAGTCCTCCGCCGGGCGGGCGCGCCGCGACCGCTACGGCTACTTCACGGTCTACCTCATCCGCGCCCGCCTGGGCCGGCGCGTCCTGCTCCAGGACCGGGCGACGAAGCGCGCCATCACCCCGGACGAGAGCGGGATCTACTGGTCGCGCTCGGGCAGCGGGTGGACGGCGACGAAGCTCTACGGACAGAACCTCGCGCTCGTGTACGATGCCGACGCACACCGGCTCGATGAGAAGTTCACCCGCATCGACCGTGTGATGAGCGCGGTGGGCAAACCGGTCGAGCAGGTGAGCGTGCCTCCTGAAGAGACGCCGTGCGCCCAGCAGGGGATCGCGCCTGAGAAGGGCGGCGGGAAGGCGGGAACGTGCAAGCTCGGCGAGAAGACCGTCCACGTCGTCGACGCCGGGCAGCCCATCGAGCTCGGCGGGCAGAGGATCACCAAGGTCCTGGTCAAGCCCGGCAGCATCATCCGCACGGCCTACGGGACGGTGAAGCACGCCAAGGGCGCGTACGTGGCCGTGTTCGTGGAGCTGGCCGACACGGGGCGCAGCGCGATCGACAACTTCTCCTCGCACACCAAGCTCGTGGTCGGCGGACGCACCTACGACGAGACGGGCGAGGACGTTCTGCTCGGCGACGACCCCTACCCCATCCAGCCCGGAGCGAAGGCGCTCGTGCCGCTCGTGTTCGACGTCCCCGTCCCCGCCGCGAAGGCCGCTCTGGCCCGGGGTGCGCTCGCCTTCCCGGGCTCGGACGACTCCCTCGACTACGCCACGGAGATCGGGCGGATCCGCCTCTCCACGGCACGGCGACCGCCCAGCCGCAGGCAGCGCGGCCGCGCCGCCGGTCCGACTGCTTGAAGCCCCGAGAGGACACCCCGAGCGGGTGCTACGTTCTGACGCACAATGGCCGACACCGTGGGGGTGCGTGAACTTCGCCAGAACCTGAGCCGCTACCTCGATCGCGTCAAGGAGGGCGAGAACCTCGTGGTGACCGAGCGAGGACGGGTGGTGGCTCGCCTCATCCCCGCCGGAGGTGCAGCGGACGGGTACGCCGAGCTCGCGGTCCGGCTCGGCGCGACGGTGCCGACGGAACGGCTGGAGGACGTCGCGGCGCGGCTCGCTCACCCGGGCGCCCCAGCCGGCACCACCGATGCCATCCTGGCTGAGAGCCGCGAAGGCCGCTATCGCTGAGCTGGGAGCCGTTCTACCTCGACACGAGCGCGCTCGGGCGGGTGCTGCTACGCGAGCGCGACGCCTCGGCGGTGCTGCGGGAACTGAGCAGGTTCGAGCGGCGGGTCGCCAGTCGACTGCTGCGCGTCGAGCTGCGGCGTCTCGGGCTACGCGAGGGGCTTCTCCCCGCGGCCGATCAGCTCCTCACCAGCGTCGCCCTCCTACCCCTCGACGAGAATGTCCTCGCCACCGCTGAGTCGCTTCCGCCCTCCACGGTGCGCACCCTCGACGCCATCCACCTCGCCACGGCCCTCCGCGTGGCCGCAACGACCGGACTCGATGCGCTCCTGACCTACGACGCGCAGCTGGCCGCCGGCGCGCGCGAGCACGGTCTGACCACGCTCGCGCCCGGCTGAGCGGCTGGGTCTCAGGGCGTCGCCGGCACCGCCTCGCCGCGCGCCGCGTGCTCCGCGCGGCGAACCGCGTTGGACAGCGCCCGGACGTAGGCCCGGCCCGCGGCCTCGAGGATGTCGGTCGACACCCCCTGGCCGGCGCCCGTGACCCCCGCGTGCTCGACGACCACCGAGGTCTCCCCCAGCGCGTCCTGACCGCCCGTCACCGCGTCGACCCGGAACTCCCGGAGCTTGGCCTCGCGGCCGCTCGCGGCGTTGATCGCGCGGAAGATCGCGTCGACCGGTCCGTCGCCGGTGAAGGACCCCGTGACCTCGTCGCCCTCGGGGGTGCGCAGGCCGACCGTGGCGTGCGGCGGGCGGCGGGAGGAGGCCTCCACTTCGAACCAGGCGAGGTGGAAGCCCGGCGCCTCCTCGCGGAGCTCGTCGGTGACCAGCGCCTCGAGGTCCATCGCCGTGACCTGCTTCTTCTTGTCGGCGAGCTCCTTGAAGCGCAGGAACGCGGTGTTGAGCGCCGCGCCGTCGAGCGGGTAGCCGAGCTCCTCCAGCGCGTCGTGCAGTGCGTGGCGCCCCGAATGCTTGCCGAGGACGATCGCGTTGGCCTCGAGCCCGACCGTCGTCGCGTCCATGATCTCGTAGGTCGTGCGCTCCTTGAGCACCCCGTCCTGGTGGATCCCGGACTCGTGGGCGAACGCGTTGCGCCCGACGATCGCCTTGTTCGGCTGCACGGGGTAGCCCGTCAGCCGCGAGACGAGCCGCGAGGTGCGCGCGATCTCCCGCGTGTTCGCGCCCGTGGACAGGCCGACGGCGTCACCCCGCGTGTGCAGGAGCATGACGAGCTCCTCGAGCGAGGCGTTGCCTGCGCGCTCGCCGATCCCGTTGATCGCGCACTCCACCTGGCGGGCGCCCGCGAGCAGGCCGGCGAACGAGTTGGCCACCGCGAGCCCGAGGTCGTCGTGGCAGTGGACGGAGAGGACGACGTCACGGAGCTCGGGTACGAGCGCGTAGAGGCGCCCGAGGTAGCCCGTGAACTCCTCGGGCATCGTGTAGCC